>Ga0256829_1001304_pt1 | contig 20897 bp, 23 predicted proteins | sample 131447metaG_FD_185979 | JGI IMG/M metagenome (GOLD analysis project Ga0256829, IMG submission 185979) | Hydrothermal vent microbial communities from Lau Basin, Pacific Ocean - 131-447 | ecosystem: Environmental > Aquatic > Marine > Hydrothermal vents | place: Pacific Ocean: Lau Basin | collected...
GTAAAGGCACCTCGCATAAAGGCGGAGTCTTTCGCCCGCCGTCATATCGGCGGTCTCGGTCTCGGCGGTCTCGGCGGTCTCGGTCTCGGCGGTCTCGGTCTCGGCGGTCTCGGTCTCGGCGGTCTCTGCAACAATACCCGACGGTACGGCGGCGGCGGTATTTACCGCCTTAATTTTTTGTGACGTTACCGCCTGCATTACAGCGGCGGGTACGTCGGCGGTCTCGGCTTTTTTCGCCGCCCGTACAGCGGCATAAATAGTGTTCACCGATACCAATAAATCCTTACCGTCGGCTAAACATTCTACAAATACAGTTCTTTTTTCTGCATCGAATTTAGCGACGGCATTTACCGCCGCCGACAGATTTTTAAGAGTCCCGACGGCGTAAATGCCGTCAAATGATTTGAAAACACGTTTATTTGTGTCAATGGCAAATGCCTTACCGTAATCGTCGGCGATGTTTGCCGACGTTATAATCAACTCTCGCAATCTGTCGGCGGCATTTGCCGATACTTTCAAGTATTTTGCGGCGGCGGATTTAACCGCCGCAAATGCCTTACTTTTTTCCTCACTTGCAACAATTACATTTTTCATAATGACTCCCTTGCCAGTCAATCGGTGAATTTTTTTAAATGATTAACTGGTCTTTCAAGGCGTATTATGACGCATTAAAAAATAATTGTCAAATCACTACAAAAAAAGTCACACGATGTTACTTTTTTGTTACCAATAGTAGCACTAATGCCTATATATACATTATTAATATATAACGATGATATAACCAATACTTATGCAATATATAACCAATACTTATGCAATACCTAACTAACATATAACTAATACTTATATAAAAAAGTCACATCGTGTGACTATTATGTTACCAAACGTAACACCAGCATCTATATTAAATAATATTAACGAGTCCATACGAAGACATTTAACAAAAATTAACAAGAGTTTTCCGTGAGTTTTTGTTATTTTTTGTTAGGGGTGGTTAAAAATTGTTAAATCCTGTGAAATCCGGGGGGAGTAACTCACAAAAATTTAACAAATCCCTCTGACGACATTAGCAACCCCTCACCAATACCTCACCAATCCTACAGCAACCCCTCAGCAGCCCCTCACCAATCCTACAGCAAAAACTTAAAAAAATCTCTCAGCAATCCCCTCTGACGACATTGGCAATTCAACGGCAGAAAACCTTTCAAAAGAAAACGAAAAATACGATATAATTCTTATAGCAATGAGGAGCCTCACCTCTCCTCTAAAAATAACAAAATTCGTGGTAGGCCAATACAAAGAAAGGGAAAAATGACTTAGCTTTCAAATTGCCATCGGAGCTGTTGTTAAAAAAGGGCGTGGGAGATTGCCTCGAAATCTCCTAGAGGTTTGGGAAGCCTCAACCGATGATCGCAAAGAACTGGCAAGCCGCTTTGCGCTAGGGAACCAAACAGAGTATCCTCACCTGCGGGTGGTCGCACGGGTCGAAAGACTAAAGCGGATAACAGAGTCACCATACGACATAATCCGTGTGTGGCTTCTTAACATTCAGGCTTGCCATTGTCTTTACATCACTGAAAAAAAGATGATTGGGTGGAAGTCAGACTCTAACACATGAGACCTAAACATTCGGCAAATGCAAGGTCCAAGGGTAGATAAGGCACACCGTCTACCTTAACATGGTGTTTTGTGCAGGTATGGTCAAAAGCACAGGGAACGGCTCCGTAAATCAAGTCGTTTGAGAGTCCCTTCAAACAGGGGTGATGTGTCAAAATTTCACCTGTTTTTTCGGGACTCTCAAAAGGAAACTTTCCGAAATCAACTCTATGGAACACAAAAATCTTACAAAATATTTATAATGGTTTTGTAACGTAGATACAATGAAATGCAGTGCAGCGAAGCTGCGCTGTGTGCGAATGCACAAGAGGATTCTAGGAGCGAGCGAATGCGAGTGACGAATCCGATACTATCACAAAACATATCATAAAGAATCCTAGCGATGAGAAGCTTCGCTTCTCTTCGTGCTAGAAGCGCACGGCTGTGTCTCAGCAGCAAGCTGCTTCAACACAAAATATTACAAAGAAATTTGTAGTTTTTCGGTACCGAGAAGCTTCGCTTCTCTCTATTGGGACGAGGAATTTCAGCAATATCTTTGAAAGATTCTCAAAAGATTCTCAAAAGTTTTGCTAAAATCTTGCAATTTGTTGTTGAAAACTATCAAAAACATGCTAAAATCTTGCAAAATAACCACAAAAATGCTACAAAAACATGCTAAAAAGGCTCTTAAAAAGGAAAAATATGGCAAAATCTACTAAAAATCCCAAAAAACCTGTGAAAATATACGAAGTTTTGTGCGATAATAACTTAGAATGGGAAGATGCGGCTACTTATAGTGAAGGTTTGTACTTTTCTAGAGAGTCTGCGGAAAAAAGGAAGGAAAGGCTTGAAAGGGACTATGACCCAGATGATTGGTTAGAAGAACCTACATTTTATATAACAGAAAGGATAGTAAATGCTTGATGAAATAGTGTTTCATCAAGCACCTCAGTATTTTCTCCTAACTCCATTAGCAGGTTTCCTATCATCTAGTATTATAGCTGTTATAGGTATTGAAAAAATAGCAACAAGTATTACTACTAGTAAGCCTGCACCGAGGTACAGGTTTATTCGCATAAGCTCACCAATCAAGAACATCACTCCTACAATACCTACTACAAACATGAGAAAGTACCCTACTACTTTTGGGTAAAACTCTATAAATTCTTTTTCTATTTTCATTGTGCTTCCTTTCTTTTAGCCTCTACAACTTCTTGCACAGCGCCATCTACATATTTTGTACATATCTTCATAATATCCTTAGCACTAAGTTCTTCAAAAATATCACTTGATATGGTACAGTACTTCGGAAAAGAGTCCATATTAAAATAATAAGAAACATTACCCACAGGGTTCTGGTCATAATTTACTATAATGGGGGACCCCACAATAACACCTAAGTCTAGTACATACTTTTTTAGTTCTTCGTAAATTTCTTTCACTTTGTTTTTATTATTATTTACCATAAGATTCTCCTTCAAATTCTATATGAGTTTCTATCACAAACATTTTTGTGATAAGTGCAACGATCCAAATAACAATTATTGTCATAACTAAAACGAGTGATAGAAATACCGACCCCTCTATTAAGTATAAAACTGGGTAAGCTATTAATTTAGGAAATGCCGAAAGTAGCGGAGTTAGCTCCAAAACTTCCCAAGGAAAACCCAGACTTGAAGATAGCCAACCAACAGCGATAACTAAACCAATACCAATAATTCTAATGAACAATAATACTAAAAAAGTCTTACCTGCACCTGACAATCGTATTTTACGAACTATTTTATATTCTTCCTGTTTTTTTGTTACATCGTCAGTAAATGTGCTCATCTGCCAGTCCTTCTTTAACAAGTTGTTGGCCAACATTAATATCATCTGCATAGACATCTGCAATATACCTACCATACTTACCTGTGTGGTCTTTATAGGTTGTTACGAAGATGTTTTCAGCATTTTCTAAAATGCTTCGGAGGCGGTTTCTAGCAGCTAGACCTGCACTTCTTTCTTCACCCCGTATTTCAGGGGCATTTATGTTAGCTATCCTGAGAATCTTTTTTGTGTAAGTACTAAAACCTAGGTCTAGGACAACAGTAATGGTGTCTCCATCATAGACACGCACTACTTTAACTACTTTGTAAACATATGGCTCATACTTATTTTTATCAGTAGGGTGTTTTGTTGAAACACTCATATCAGCTTACCAAAATATTTTTTAATGCTACGTAATGTTCAACTGCGTCAAAGTGATCTTTAAGATTCATAACATCATTGTTGATACTCCAGCCTTCTTGAACAAGTTGAATAATATCATCTGAGTACCCTGTAATAAGATTGTCAAGTCTTTCTGCAATTGGTGTGTTGGACATAAGGACTGTGTCTGATTCATCACCATATTCCATATAATAGGAGTCCATAGTTCCTCTTTCTTTAAGGTAGTAACCACTCCCATACTCTTGGCTATCTTTTCGCAACACAAAACAAGGAATTTGCTCGTCTCCCTCTTTAGTGCCTTTATCAACTGTATCGTCAACCAAATACTTAGGTACCATAATGTTTTTACCAATGTGTTGCCACAAATCATCCACTTTTATTTGTCTCATTGTATCTCCTTGTGTTTTATTTTAAAGTATATCAGAATAATCTAAAAGAGAGCTGAAATATTTTTCGTTCAGTTCTAAATCATGTAGTATAAAGTCCGGGTCAGGGTAGCCTTCATTTTCCTCATCAGGAATGTAGTAGCCCTCCTTGGACCACCAGACAGCTTTACCAGATATTTCTCCTTTGTATGAGTAGACACCCTCGTCCCATCTTATAGTCAAGTTTTCTACTTTTTCCCCCTCTACTGTATACATTGTAAACTTATGGAGGTCGTTTGTATTTTGTAGTACTTCCCTTTTTATTGGGGTTTTAATAATTGGGGTTATTACATGTTTTATGTAGTCTTTTTCAAACTCTTTTGTCACTACTGTAGATGTGTACTTAGTCCGGTAGTCCTTGACATAATCTTTCAGGTCTCTCCCTTTTGTTATTTCATAGGTCCTAACCAAACTTTTGTAGTGTCTTTTCCCTTTTATAGGGGGAGTTTCCCCTATATAATAGATATGAGAGTAAATAGATACCTTTTTACCAAGTTTGTGGAAGGATTGCATAAAAACTAGCCCATGTTTTGTTGTTTGTGGAAAAGTAATTTCTGAAATTACATGTTTTTCTGCTTCTATCTCTGCTGCAGACTTTTGTAGGGTTTTTATAATGTCTTTCTTTTTTACAGCCATAAAAACACCTCCTTTAAAGTACTTCTTGTAAACTTGTTACAATATTTGGGATTGCCAAAAATTCATCTGATAGCATTAAGTTGTACGGGCTGCCTAATGCTGTTACCGTTTTCGTAGCTACATGTCTACCGCAAGCTGTCCAAGAGCGTTCTTCACCTCTTACAAATCCTTTAAAACAGTATGGGTTAGAGGACTTGCTAAAAGTATGTGCAACACTTTTTAAATCCTCAACCTTGTCCCCATTTAGTATGTAAGGTAGGAATTTGGTTGTGTCTGTGTCGTCCAAAAGCATTTCTTTCATTTGTGGGGTATTTAGGAACATAGCATACTCTTTTAGCTCAAGCTCTCTCCCAAGTATTCTCAACAAAGGGTTGAAAGATACATCAGCTCTGTAATTAGCAGAGTGTTTATTAAGTAGTTCTTCTAGTAGAAGAATTTGTGTCTCATGCGTACTGAATCCCCTTTTTGTAGTCATTTTTGACCACAATTGCCCCCATCTTGTGTAGTATATATGGTGATAAATTTTTATTTTTTGCTTCTGTTCGGAAACATGCCAAGACATAGCGTAAATAATTCCGAATTTTTTGGGTATGTTATCTGAAAATATTACACCAACCTTTTCACCTCCTATTTGGTCGGCTTTTTTGTGTATTTTAGACATTCCTGTTAAAATCTCTTTAGAAAAGTCTGATAAATCGATCATTTTAAGCCTTTCCTATCAAATAAAACCAAAAATAGGTAATCAAGTAGACGATAAAACCGCCAATTAATGTTGCAACAATATCAGCAAACTCCGCTGTACCTTTCTTCGTCACAAAATCATAAAATTCTTTTAAAACTCCAATAAGAAGCACGAAAAGCATAGGAATTATTCCCAGAATAAGTGAAATATTAGGTTTTACACTAATATCTACAAAAAGAAAACCACCAGTTCTAAAATAAATTATCAAAACTACTGCGTAGAACCCTACAATGTAGATACCAGCCCCAGCTAAGATATGTTTAAACTTATCGTAGGGAAAATAAACAACAGGTTCCAATAAATCTCTTAAGTATTCGTATATTTTTCTCATTTTTTACACCTCTTGCCAAAAAGCAATGGCATTTTCAACATCTTTAAGTCTTTTCATGCCTTCACCTGAGTATATATTGGTATGTTTTACCAAAAACGCTCTATGTTCCCGAAGTTTTTCTAGTAGCTTGCGCTTTACTCTTCGGTATATTTCATAATCTTCGTTACCAAGTACTTTTTCTTTGGTGTCTCCGTATAACCATTCATCTTTTTTCACACCTATTGGGTTTTTGCCGGACATTTTGTCTCCTTTTGTTAATTTTACCTATCACTTTAGATAATTTCATTATCTTTAAGTGTATTATACAATGTTTTTCCTTTAATGTGCCTTAAAAGTACTGGGTCTAAACCGCCGTAGGATTCCTGCACAGATTCTGCGATACTAACTAACATATTTATTGTTGATTTATACAGTCCTGCAGGGTTATTCTTGTAATCCATATTCTTAACTATTGGTAGTTTATCCATTGGGTACATATTTGCGTATAAAAATATGAAAGGTTTTGGACTATTGCCCCAATCTTCCTCACATGTACTCTTCATGTACTCAAATTCCTCTTTTTTTAGCATCTTTTTTATTATTTCCTCTTGTTTTGCATCATTTTTACACATAACTAAGGCTAATTGGGCATATTTGCCGATTTTTTGAAATCTTTCTTTATCATTTACAAAAAATAGTAGCAGGTCTTCAACAATAATGTGTAAATCACTAAGCATTATTGCTTTAGTGCTCTCGTTTGATGTAATAGTACTGTCCTTAAAAGCCTCTAAAATATTAAAAAGGACCATCAAAAGTCTTGCCGCATTCATAGCATTAGTAAAGAAATCATAATGTGATATAAAGTCTTCTGATTGTAGGCCTGTTCTTGACAAGAATTTGCCGGGTTCTGTTGTAATTTTTGTTAACTCTAACGCTTTTATCATTTTATAGATTATTACCCCGTAGGTAGTTGTCGGAGCAGTTAAGGGTGTTTTTTGTATATACTCCGGAATATCTTCAAATGAAGCCGGAACCCTGCCTTCAGAAGGAGTGCGGTATAAGGATTTTAAATACAAAGACCTATTATCACAATATTTCAAGTAATTTTGTATACTATTGTCAATAGGGTCCATACTTGTCTGTAAGGTACTGTACAATTTTATGTTATCTGCAATTAACTCATCAGATTTTTTATAATTGTTATTGAATGTTGCTGGGTTTTTCATTCCTTTAATTTTTCTAAACATTTTTTTATAAAAATCCTCGAAAATCTGGTCGTTACCAGTTTTGTAAGCCTCTGTAATTGCATACTTTTCATAAATGTACCCCCAATCTGTTTGACTTTTGCTCGAATATTTTATCATTTAGTCTCCTATTTGAATTTTATTTTTGTAGTTTACCCTAAACTTCTTAAAAAGGCCTTAAAATTGTTTGTAAATTTTAGAGCTATTCGATATAATACTTATCTTAAACTAAAACAAGGCTTGATAAAAATGGATAATAAAAAACTTTTTGATTTGTGGGTTATGGTAGTCATAATAGCGGCGATTTTTTCGTTAATGCTTACTTGTCTTACTGGTTGTGGGTCTGGCGACGGGTTATATGGCACCCCTGAAGCAGAAATTGACAATAATCTAACAACTTGTGTATTAGTTGACCAGAATTGGACTAGAGACTACGAGCCATTAGATGGGTCTATCACAGGGCATGTTGTCATATTGCCCGGGTCCTACCCAAGAATTGAGCATAAGTTTGATAATAATATTACATATTGTCGTGATTGGATAGACCCTGTAATGGGTAGACCCGGGAGAAAAGTTGAGGAGAATGTATCAGTCGCTAATTATGCTTGGTGGCGTCATGTTCGTTATCTCTATTGTTGTACCCCATTTGAATACTCCTATTTATAGCCAAATAAAAATAACTTATTTATTATTGTGATAAGATATTCCCTTAAATTGTTATAATTAAATTATAACGCTCTCAGGGGGGTTTAACATTATATTAAGGTGTGTTAGAAACAGGTACTCCATCTTGAGTGACAATAGTACCATAATGTGTTACAATATTACCTAAGGTAGTATTGTCGTTTACTCCTAATATATTACCTACAGAGTCTGGCAAGCAAACAAAAGTATACTCTCTTGTTGACCAGTTATTATTAAAACCATCACCATCTTGTACATTAGTGATAACCAACTCAGGGAAGTTAAAAAACAATGTGTGGTTATTCTCTGTGTCTTTGAGTATTACTTTCACTTGTCTTTTATGTATTGCCTCTGTTTCTACCAAATCTGGTGCAAGGTAATCACCATTTTCTACTAACACTTTAAACGAGCCTTCGATATTTACCCCAAGTAATGTTGATACCGTCATATTTTTACTCAACATTTCAACAGAGCTTTTAGTTGATTTAACACTAAAGTTAAATTCTGTCGGACATACAGTAGTTATAGTTGGGCTGTTGGGATTATTCTTATCCGTTATTTCAATAGTTAGTTCCCTTAGTACAAATGGTTTGGCATTATTTATTTGATTATGGGCTTCTTCAATAGTATCATGTACAGGAGTTCCTGTCTGAGTATCTGTTCCTGAATTATCTCGTAAAAAATTATCCCCTTCAATAGTTACGCTAGCATTCAAGATGGCATTAGTTGTCATATTTATATTGATTGTTGTTGCTATTGAATTTTGTAGAATAAACTGCTCATTGTTTTTGCCCAACATTGTTAAATTAATATTAGGAACTTTATTAGTTATATCTCTTGTTATTACATAAGAGTTATTACTAGTATAGTAACCAACCAAACTAAAGATAGATAGTCCGGGGAAATTATTTGAGGTTAAGGCACTAATTTCTATATCAAAAGAAGCGGTAGTATCTTTTATCGCTGATTGTGCTGTATAGTCATGGTACTTACTTCTACGGGTTGCTATAAATGAAGCGCTCCCCGGGTCATTTTTATACTGACGTATGGAAGTAGGCCTGTTGACATCTATTTTAGGGTTTGTTGTAATAGGTAAGTATTTTCCATTTAGGTTTGAATAATCTCCGGACACAGGAGATTGTGGGGTATTTGTAAATATCTTTGCACCAACTATCTCATGCCCACTGGAGTATACAGCCATTACATCCCCAATTTAGTCATATAAATAGTTAAAGCAGCAATCATAAAAGCCCCCGCAATTGTGGGCAATAAATTAAAAAGTTCTGGTTGACATTTTATTGAAAACAGTTTTTTTAAGCTGTACGTCCTAAGGCATTCAAATACATAACCAACTATTACTGAGATAAGGATTACAGGTATAATACCTTCTGGGTCAATAAATCCAAGGTAAATAAAAGCGACCAAGTTTCCTAATATATAAAACTCTAAAGGCAGTAAAGAGTCAGTTTCACTGTAGTGGTGATGATGGTGTTTATGAGATAAAAGCATAATTACTCCTTTATTGGTGGGACAGGTCTATTTTCTGTCCAAAGTCTTGCTTGCTCTGACCCAGCTAAATACAAAGCTTCACCTAAATCTTTTTTAGTGGCTAGTATTGTGGTATCATCAGCAAGTACCCACGGAATAGCAGCATCACCGCTAAGCCCCAGTAAGGCTCTTGTCATGCGTGTTTGAGCAGTCTCATTACCATCAAATTGGTAACCTTTTGAAGTTGTAACAATAATGTTGGCTACTTTATCATCACGCTCCAATTTCCAGTCTGCCAATTCTTGTAAGTATTTTTCATCAACGTCTTCCACTACAGTTTTGGTTGTATCGTCCCATTTTGAATACTCGTACAAGTCACCATCATAAATAAAAGCTCCATCAATTTTTCTCATAATATCAGTGAGTGTTTCATTATTTACTGGGTAGAACACATCTACACTATTATCTGTATTTACTCTAATAACGTTTAAATTTCCAGCCATTAGTTTAGGTCTCCATTTCCAAGTATAATTGCATTAAATGTCACAGGAACAGTATGTCTACGTGTGTTAAAAGAACCTCTTGGATAAATTATAACATATTTTGGGGTTTTTTCTAGTATTCTCATTGAATAGCTTTTTTTAGTACCTATTTGGTTTTGTGCAATAATTCCGTAATCATTTTCTAAAGGTTGTGTAAAGTTGATTATTAACCCTTTGCCTTTATAAACACCAACTGAAGCAACATTGGAAGAAGAGATAACTTTTTTGTTAATAAAGTCATACGAGATTGACGCTGTTATTGGATTAATATCCCCTATAGGTTCTGGCACTTTTTCTTCCATTGCTGTACAATCAAATGAGTACAAAGCATCTCTAATAGTATCCGCATCTTTATCAGGAATTGGAGAATCTGTTCTTATTGTCATATTACCATTTGATTGTATAATTGTGATTATTGTTATACCTAACGGGCTTAAATAATTTTCTGTCCATGCGTGGGCCAAAGATAGACAATCTATGTGTACGCTTTCAAAAATTATTTCATAGTATGAATCAGTAGATGACATTATTCATCCTTTCTATAAGAAGTGTACAAGTATCGTCAATAGTTTCCAAAGTCCCACCACCACCGATTGTTCGTGCTTTTACAAAAATAGTATCACCACTTTGGAGGTCTACAACAAATTCTCCAGCTACAGAGGTTTTTCCATCAGTTTTATTTCTGTTATATGAATATATGTGGTCAACAGCTGTACCACCCGCAGTCAATGTAACCTTAGTACTTTTACGTGTGGAGTCTATATTACTAAACCCGACTTTGTAGTAGATTCTATATGTGGCGGTCTCATTTACAGTAACTGTGTCCCATTGAGCGTTAACACTATATGTAGTATCCGCTGCATTTTGTTTTATTACAGGGTATACAATCCTACTAGCTGTTCCAGTAATTGTTTGTGTATTATTTTTGCCATTTGTTAGTAATATAGTTGGTATTGCCAATTTATTAGCTAAATCAGGTTGGTCATCTATGTTACCTACAATACGTCCCCATTTTGCTACATTAGCAATAGCTTTTACAGTTCCTGAGGAGTCTGCCGAATAGATTACACCATCCGTCAAATTTATAGCAAATTCTCCCTCCCCTAACGAGGCGGGAACTGATCCAGAGGATTCAGACCGTAAAAAGTATAGTTTTTCTCCCGCCATAAAAGCTCCTATTAATAGGTGCCGAAGTCAACAACTTTGTTTAACTTGTTGTTAAATTCAGTTTGGAGTTTGTCGGCACTCCACAATTTATCTGTATCACCTGTTGTAGCTATGTCATCGATAGCTGCTTGCACACGTGCATCCGCTCTAGCTTGTGTATAGTAAAGATTTGCAGTTCCCTCCGAAATATCATCTGTATCAAGTGTAACATTTGGACCTGCGTCGCCATTAACTGTAAGTACACCATCACTAGGAGAAACAAGTTCTGTCCAATCTGACATAGTCCCAGCAGTACCACCATTATGAATATATGTTGTACTGGTATCAGTACGAATAGCTACATCGCCTGATTGAGCATCAAGGGCTAATTGTTCTGTTTCAGACCCGACAACAAATGTTTCGGAAATAGCAATTGAAGGCAGCTGTGACGCTGGCACTTTTCCTGTACCGTCAAGAGTTGCAACACCGTTCGCCTGTCCTTTAGTGGAGTCTAAAATATACTTACCAAATTCGACTGTCAGTTTGTCAGCACTCCACAATTTGTCTGTATCTCCTGAGGTAGCCGTGTCATCAATAGCAGCCTGCACACGGGCATCAGCTCTAGCATCTGTAAAATAAAGGTTAATAGTTCCTTCATCAATATCATCTGTGTCTAATATAACTGCACCAGTTTTACTATTAACACTTACAACTGCACCGTTAGCTGAGCCAATTTTGATAATTGTTCCAGAACCGTCTTTTGTATAAATACTCTGGTCTGCTAGGTTAAGCGCAAGCTCCCCCACCTCTAAATCACCGGGTTGTGGTATTTTACCAACAACGTCCGATCGCATAAATTTAATTGTGCCGTCAACTGCCATTATAAACTCCTTGTTTTATTTAGTAAATTCTTGTAAGTATATCGCTAATAACCACCGTAGTCAATCTCTTTAGTCCATTGCCCATTCCTTCTAAAGTAGTAGCCACCGTCGTGAGGAGCATCATTAAGCTCTTGTATTTTTGTGGCTATGTCTTCAAACTTTAGTTTATATGTTGTTGAATCTAAAACTTTTTGTATAACAAAGTAATCAGCATCAGGGTTAATTACAAAGTTTTCTGGTAAAGATACTATCTCTGTTATTGCATAATCAGCCATTTAGTACCTCCATGTTCTTGCGTGTACCCAGTCACCTGAGGTTAATCCTGCATTAAAAGTAATTGTTTGCCCATTATCAGCTGAGTAGTCCGTTCCCTCTCTTTTTATTGCACCATTCACATATACTTCAACTTGCTCCTGTATGTAATTAAAAGGGAAGACGGTTTGCCCTGCAGAAGCATCAGCATCAATACTGTCTGTTTCTGTGAGGTCGTACCCTTTGTAGAAAGTGGCAAGGATATAAACATCATTTGCAGCTGCCGCCGTGGTAAGCCCAATAACCTGTGGGTCGCTTGCATCATACTCGGAAATATCAAGCAATACTCCGTTTTTGAACACCAAAACAGAGTTAGTTTTATGTGTAAAATTAATTGATGTTTCTCCCCCAGAAGCCGTTGTAGTTTGGGCTACAATATTAGGTATTTCTGAGTAATCTATTACAGTAACTGTTTGGCCTGCTGTAATAGTAAAATTGAAAGTTATATCAGTGCCTGTTGTTGCTGTGTAGTCTGTTGTAGCGGCTCCCTCAACAAATACAAGTATGTTATCAACATTATAATTTACTGACACAATTGTAGTATCACTGGCTACGGTTATTTCAGTATAAATAGGCTCATCTGTGTACAGTGTATTTGTTATGGTATCACCACTTGCTGGAGCTGTTGTTAAGCTTACCTCACTCCTGCTTACAAAAGAGTACTCAGATTGTTTTAATAAGTATCCATTATGAAAAACAAATGAAGAGTTACTTCCTGTGTTATAAAGAGGTTGTGTTGTATTTGTATTCGCTGTTACAGTTTCTTTAATAAATATACCTATATTTCTTTTGATTTCTGCCTCTTTTTGTGCATAAAAATAACTAAGGTATTCAACTGTTGTTAGATTTTTGTTGGAGTTGTTTATTTGTGTTATGGTTGCACTTGGGGCTTCCACAGCGCCTGTGGCGTATACATATAAACCATCTTGTCTAGATGAATCATCAGAACCTATACCAACCACTAGCGTAGCAGCAGTATTACTACCAGTATTATACATACCTAGGATAACACTGTCTGTCTTTGCAGATTTTAGCCCAACTCCGTACCCAAATGTGTAGTCGTGTGTAAGTTGACTAAAACTCCCAAAACAAGCACCGTAGTCCCCACTAACACCGGAAGGCTCTGAAGTAGAAGTCCCATAAGTTCCATCAATAGACCCTACTCCTGTGGTTAATCGACCATCTGTTGGAGCTCCAACTAATTGCCACCCATCTCCGTTTTTAAAGAATCCTGTAGAAGGGTCCCCTAATGTTGCCGACTTTTGTGTATTAGTACTGTCAAAATACACTAAACTACCTCCGTTAGGGTCAATATATGGAATATAAGGGGCGTTTAGAATACCAGAACCATCTTCTTTCATATAGTACAAACCAAGATTTGAAAGTGATGCTTGATTATAGTGGATAATAGGGATATTATAATCAGCTGAGGCCGTATAATCTCTGTACCCAAGCGAGGCTTCCCCAACAAATATAGAATAAGGAGAAGCCCCACTGCCTGTTGGTTGTTGGAGTAATTCTACTGTTTTTCTTACTTCACTATATTGCACTTTGCCGACAATATCACCCGCATTGTTTCTAAGTAGTGAGCTAACAGTACCGTCGTTATTTATATCTTTTACAGCTAATTCCTCTAATCCAGAGGATAAAATATCACGTAATTCTGCCATATTATTATAAGTCCTTTACCAAGTTTCTATATTTATCCACTCATCTTTACTTAGAGGGTCGTTAAATACTATATCGTGTCTATCAACAGCTGAGTATGCAGATGTAGGTTGTAACCAACCATTTCTATATACTTTTACTCTTCCAATAACATAACCGCCCGGTACTGTAATGTTTGTCTGCCCGTCAACAGTTGCATCTATATCATAATCTATTTGTGGGTTTGTAGCTGCTATTGTATCAATTAAATCTTTTGTAGCAATAGCTTTTTGTTTAGCATACCCTATAATATCGTGAGTATTGTTATTTGGTAGGTACACCAAATTATCTGCATCATATATTTCTATTAAATTTACACCAGAAGCTGCAAACAGTATTTTAAGGTCTTTTGGTTGTAAATTTGCATAATCAGGTGCTGTACCTATAATTATTTGGTTATCAATTGTTGTGTGTATGTCAGAACCTAAAATGATACCACCTAAGAGACCAGCTGTAGAGCCCTTACCAATAACTATCGACTCTTCACCATTAGCTATTGCTGGGCTAGCATAGTCTCCTGATATAGCAACCGTATTTTGTTTAAGAGCTTGAGCTTTAGGTCCTACAGCGACAGCCGTGTCATAAGACTCCGTGTCTTTTCCTAAAGAGATTCCGTACTGCTGGTAACTAATACTATTATCCCCAATAGATATACTGTGCAGTCCTTCTGCAGAACTTGTGTAGCCTATTGCAAAGGCATAATCCCCACTAGCTCCGATTTCTGGTCTAGTATTTCCTATAGCAATATCAACAGCTTCCGAACCTATATCTAACCTATTAGGGTCTTGCTCATTTTTTAGCCTCAACCCTGTCTTACCGCTTTCAGTTGTTGGGACTAACCCGTTTGATAACAGAACTGGGTCAAATGTTTGATATTTAATGTAAGTAAAATAACCTAAGGTAGCTGCTATTTTTTGACTAACTGAGTTTATTATCTCACTATTAGAATATTTAACATAAGCAAGCTGATGGAAATAAGAACCAGAGTAGTAGTATCTGTTATCTCCTTTTATTTCTAAGGCGTTATTCCTGTTCGCATCATCATCTCCATTACCGATAAATAGAGTTGCTCTTTTAATATAGTTATAATGATCATTTCGTACAATATCATTCCATTCCCCAAAAACAGCAACTCCGTAAATGTCACCAATATAAGCACCACTGTAAGACTCCGCACCTGCTTGTATAAGACCTTCACCGAAATGCACATAACTAAGAAAGCTGTGCATACGGCTCATTACAGTGTTTACTTTAAAATCACGACCTATACCAATAATGGAATAGCCTCTGTCTTGGTCCTTAAAAAACCCTATCTCACCAATATTTAATCCAGTGTCTACTGTAAAATCAAGTATATAATCTTTATATGTTGGCGTTAAATTCGAGTAGTTAGGTTTATTTGACATATCAATACCGTCAAGTACTACAGCATTTGAATAATATACTCCAGAGATTCCCGGAAATAGTGTAAAAGTTATTGTAGATAAGGCATCTTCTACCATTTCTCTAGTTGTTAGAGCCTTAGCGGGTAAATTTCCATTATCAACATGATTAGGGGCTATTGGGGTGTTTTCCTGCTGAATGTATAAACCAGTTTTACTATTGATTTGTGTACCCACAGCAAAAGTAAAACTAGCATACTGTAAATACTGATTTTCTGGGTTATTACCTAAGATTCCCCCACGGTACCCATAATATAATTGGGCATTTTGTATATTAATGTAGTTGCCTATAATTGTATATGTACCAAATACGTGAGAATCCCCTACAAAAGTATTATTACCAAGAGTAATATCATTACCTATAATTACAGCTTGAGGATAAGGTATAGTGTTTCCAGAAAGTGCAGAGATATTGTTACCAATTCTTGTAACTCCACCGAAACTACCATCAGAAGTTATATTATTCCCAATTGTATCAGCAGTAGATGTAGATACATTGGAGCCTATTACAACATTTGGCCAACTCATTCCAGATGTAATATCAATAGAGGTACCAATAAGTGTAAAATGAGAGTAAATTGAACTATTTCCTATATTATATAGTCTAATATCTTTACCGGATATGAATGAGTATGTAGTATCTGTATATACATTTTCACCAAAAATCCATGAGTAATCCCCATAAGGTCTTGACACATTTGTAAATAAACCTTGGGTACTGTAATCAATAGTCCCCATACCTGTTGGAGCTTTTTGGTCATCAGCTTCATCTATTTTTCTGAGGCCTGTTTCTGTAGAAGTTGATACAGAGTAGTACCCGTTACCCTCTGAAAAAGAGTCTATCCATTCTTTATTAATTACCGATTTTGCTTCTGACTCATCTACTGTGTAGTCTAAAACAGTAAAGTCTTTGTTACGTCGTACTATGATGTTCACATAGTCATTATAAAAATATATGTTATCATTTAGTATTAAAGGTGTACTGTCATCAATTAATTTATTAACTCCTATAACAAAAGAACTTGCGCCTAGTGTTGAAGTTCTGTTATCTGTTAAATTGTTACCTATGAGATATGATACTGTGCTTGTATTATTCGTTAAGGAATTACCTAAAAATACGGAGTTACCTTTCAAATCTGTACCAACAGCGTGGTTAATGGCTGTAATATTCTTACCCATACTAAAGTTATAAGCTGATACATTTTCCCCAATAGCTACCGCAAAATCAATAACAGTACCACATTCGTAGGTTGGGTCAGAACTTCTATTAAAAGATAAATCTAAACACCGATTACGTGGTGTTGGAAATTTCCCATCTTGTTCTTCCTTTAGTACGTAACTCATAGAGGTGCTGCTTTTTATTATCAAACCGGTAGCCATTTCTATTTTCGATACTGTTGGGTCCCCTGTGAAGTAATTTACAAAGCCTGTATCAACTCCTGTATAATCTCCAAAAGGCATGTAAAAACGTTCTAAATAGTTATAGTATTTTTTAGCATAATACTCTGCTACGTTTTCACCTATTATTATTTCAGGAAAAGTATTACCAGTTATAGATGTCTCATACACAAGTGATTGGTTATTTGGGGAAAATCTGTTTACCATTTCCCCACTAGGTTTTTCTATGTGTATGCTTGAAGATGCTCCGCTTATTGGATTAAAATTTACTACATAATAAGGTACTCCTTGTTGCAGAGCGTCTTTTAATTCTATTGTTACCATGTTACCACCTGAACCCACGCATTTAACGTAGCAGGAAAAGATAATTCAATTGAAGTCCCAGTTGTAGCGGTGTAGTCTACACCATTTCGCAATTTACCGCCATTGTAGAAAACATTTATCTTATTAACATCATAAGATACATTAAACACTGTTTGTCCAGCATTTGCGGTAAAATCATTATCAACCCTTAAGGCTCCCATTTTATAGTCTGCGTACTCTTTAGTAGCAGCTATTAGTGGATTGCTTGTATTAAGAATATCGGTAAGTGAGGTAAGTGGTATAGAAATGTTACCATTTTCATCCCCATGTATCATCGGGGTTTGTCCATACCCAATAAATAACTTTTGCCCAGTAACATAGGTGCTGTCATTACTATCAAAACCAAATCCAATACCTATTGTAGGGGCTGACGAGACCCAAAAACTATAATCACCTACGGACACTTTACTATCAACCCGCACAAGTCTATTATCTGTTGCGATAAAAGCCCCGTGTGCGTAGGAAAAACTTTTAGCCGCACCACTTATTAATACTCCATAAGAGCTACTAAAATTAGCATTAGCCCCCACAACAGTGCTGTTTGAATGCCCACCAATAGAGTAAGCACCAATAACTGTTTGGCTACTGTCTGAAGTCCAACTTGTATAGGAGTCTTTACCTATTATTGTTGAATTAGCCGCCATTAAGCCTGAGGCAGCAGGGGCTCTCATAGACATATCTATTACATTAGGACTCCTATGTGTTTGCTGCTCAGGGTAGTAATAACCATTTAAGTAGTAGTATGTATAGTTTCCATCTCTATCTTGTAAATAATTTAACCCACTACCTGTAACTCCTAATGTTTGTAAATTATTAAACTCATCATCTATATATTCTTTTGTTACAAGAACTTTATCTGACGGTGCATTTCTAATAGTAGATGAAGTAGATGTTTGTAAATAAACTCTACCAGACTTAGCAACCTCAAAAGCAGAGTAGCCGTTATTAATTGTTATTACGAATACGTTTTGTGCTTCCGCTGTATTTGTAGGTGTACCATCTCCTATAACAACTTTATTGTTTGAGGTAGCTTTTAATTGGTGGTCTGGATGGATTGAAATAGCCACTGTTCCTTCATCTTGAGCATACGCTCCCTTACCCATTGCAAAGGAGTAATCCCCCCCAGCTCCGACACCAACACCTCCAGTGTTAGTTGATAGAGCAAAATCAACAGCATTTTGCCCTGTTGTTACATGGTCTGGATGATTATACTCAGCAAGAAGTCTTATACCGTTGTCTACTTTTACAACACCGGGGTAGTCCTGCCCACTATTTTGAAATTTAATATCCAAATACTCTTTAGTAATAAGTGTTCTAGGTTCTGTAATAGCTGTCAGAGCCAGTTTAGGGGCGAGTACCACATCATTTCTATCAATGACAAGCGAGTTGTGTACACTAAATTTATAATCTCCCGAAGCGCCATTACCAATCATAATAGAGTCTTGGTAATCTGCTGTAGCACCTGCTATAGCTACTGTATTGGATTTTTCAGCTTTAGAGGCAGCTCCTATAGCTACTGCTTTATACCCAGATGCACTAGCTGGTATGTAATTTGATGTAGTATAATCATCAGAACTAATACAAATAGAGTACTCACCGCTAGCGGTGCTATTAGCTCCTATTGCAATATCATGTTCTTTGTGGGCTTTAGCCGAATGTCCAAGACTAATACCAAAATCCATGTATGATATTGAGTACGCTCCCAAAGAAATTGAGTTATTACCTAGAGCTTTACTTTGTCCTGTTGCAAACCCATAATCACCTACTGCAACACTTTTATTAAAAGATGCACTGTATTTTCCAGTACTTTCCGACCCAGTATATATACTAGCATCTATCGCATGTTTTCCTATTTCACCTTTATTTGGTCTGAGGTACAAAAATAATACAGGAGCAATACCCTTATCACCAGCATTATTCTCCACTTCTGTAAATCCTGACCCACCACTACTAATAATATGTTCAGCATATTCCTTCGTAATAATTTGTTTTGGGTGTGTAAAATCAATTGGGTTAAGATTTGGTAAGAGTAGTTTACCATTACTGTAATAGTTTAAGGCGCCTGCTAGTGATATTTTTAAATCTGGGTCAGTAATTGATAAATAATTCCCAATTACTATGGCTTGATCTACGGTTGAGCTGCTGTGATTACCTATTACTATAGAGTTTGAGGCGGCTGTATTAGTTGAGCTATACGAGCCAAATATAATAGAATTAAGACCTCTTAATGTGTTATTACTGCCAAGGCTAATACTATTATTACTATAAATTTTGGTGCTTCGCCCCATTGCTATTGAGTTGTCGCCCTCTACAAGAGAATCTTGAAAAGCTACTGAGTTATCCCCTCTAGCCCCCATCTCGTAAGGGCTGCCAACATTAAGTGCGTATGTTGTAAAGTCTAAAGCATTTTGACCTATTACTTTTTTTAAAGACCTGTCTGTTCCTTTTAAAGCCCACCCAACATTAAATTCTGTTGCATTATAGTATTCTTTTACCCTATACAATCCTGTAGGAGTTTCTATTTCTTTTAGTGTTTGTGTGGAATCGTAGTAGTATAGTTTTTGAGTTGTGTCATCAACAAAAGGCACAGGATTTATACCACTAGTGCCATTAATGTACTTTAAACCTATGTCTGTTAAATGAAGCCCTGCCTTAACAGTACCATCTGGGTTATAAAGTTCTATCTTTACTGTATCTGAGGCATTGTCCCAAAAGTAAGACGCCTTTAGCTCACCAGTAGATGTTTTAAAATCATACCGGGGTACTTCTAAATTGCTAATATCTCGTGCGGTATATTGTGGTATACCTTCTTTAAGAATGTCTTTTAATTCAGCCATTTGTATTTAACCTTTTAGTAAAAATAGCGCCCCTGTATGGACTCTTATGTATTACTTCTTATATCGGTTTGTATCGCTGACGGGTGCCTATCATATCTTCAAACATTTGTTTAGCTGAGTAGAAACGACCCCTACCTTCACCTGAAAACATATCATCAAGCCAGCCTTTCCAAGTTCCTGTTTTTCCGTCAGAACGTGTCGGTAATCCTTCACTAGTCAGCCTCGACTGTCCTTGTGATATTTCAAAATCTCCCTCTACTTTCCACGAGCGCCCGCTAGTTGAGTGTGTAGGAGCCCACACATCAGCTACTACAGAATTTTTAAGGTATCCCTCTCTTGTATAAGGAAATTTACGCCCTAATCTTGTAGCTTTTCTTGATTTTAGATATTGAGGGGGTATTTTTTTACTTAGTGCTTTTTTCATTTGTCTTTCCCAAGCCTCAGCACTATTTCTAAATTCTTCGTAAAATTCTTCTACTTTTTCCTCAGCATATTTATCAACGTCAAAGAAAAAGAATTTTTTCATATTAGTGATTAGTGGCCAACCGTTCATTTTGAACAGTTCTTCTAATCTTTTTAGTTGCTCATCTGTTTTACCATAAATTTGTAGTAAAAACATATTTAATCTTTGTTATTAAATACTTATTCGCATATAAGCGTTGAAGGTTAATTCAGCTATTCTAGGAATCTTGTCATAAAAAGTTGCACGCTGTGACACATCGGCTGTGTAAGCATTAACACCGTCTCTATTTTGTGTAGCATCGTTGTACAATTTCTCTGTAAGTTTAAATAATGCTACTTTAAGGTCTCCGGGTATAGGCTTAAATCCCGGAGGAGGTACTGCTAAACCTCCTAAATAAAAACCATAGGAGGCATTGACTTCAATGTTACCAACACCTTTGGTAAATGTACCGCCTTTTAAAATTATGGCAC
>Ga0256829_1001305_pt1 | contig 20887 bp, 22 predicted proteins | sample 131447metaG_FD_185979 | JGI IMG/M metagenome (GOLD analysis project Ga0256829, IMG submission 185979) | Hydrothermal vent microbial communities from Lau Basin, Pacific Ocean - 131-447 | ecosystem: Environmental > Aquatic > Marine > Hydrothermal vents | place: Pacific Ocean: Lau Basin | collected...
CCTCCTTAAAGAACGCGGTGAACTGGCGTTTATAGTCACGAAAATGTGGATAAAGCTTGATTATGGGGAGAAACTTCGCGAGATCATATCCAGAGAAAAGGCCATTAGGCTGTTGTTAGATTTCGGACACAACCAAGTATTTGAAAATCCTCTCGCCAAGACCAGCGACTCAAAGACAAAAAGTCCCATAACATACACAATGATTTTGATCCTAACTAAAGAGCAATCCCAAGTTGTCAGATATGGAAGAGTTCTTAGACTTCAGAAAACTCTCGATCAGCTTAATGCGATACACAATCCAGAACAGGCGAGACGCTTTGAGCTATGGGTAGCAGACTTTCCAGCAGATTCACTGTCGTCGGATCCCTGGGTTTTCTTAACTGACGAGGAAAAGGCCATTGTGGGCAAAATCCATAGAAATGCACCAGCTCTTGGTACTGTTGCAGTTATTTTCCAGGGACTGAGAACCAGCGATGATAAGGTCTATATCCTGCAGAAGCTACAAGACCTGGGAAACGCGTATAAGGTCTATTCAAAGGTTCTGGATCAGGAGATAGTCCTCGAAAAAGACCTTTTGAAGCCAGTCCTGAGGGGAAGGGGCATTAAGAAATGGCTTGTGTACGACACTCCCGAACTTATACTGTTCCCGTATGAGATAAGAATTGAAGGAAAGCAGAGAAAAGCCGTGCTTATTGAGGCTGAGGAGTTGCAGGAGAAATATCCAAGGATATGGAAGTATCTCTTGTTGAATAAAGAACGGTTAGAGGCGCGTGAAAATAAGAAATGGAAAAACTCCCCCAAATGGTATGAATTCGGAAGAATACAGAACTTAGAGAAGATGGATTTACCAAAACTCCTGAATCCCGATGTTCAGAATGTCCCGACATTTGCATTAGATGCCGAAGGAAAATATTACTTTACCGGTGGATATGGAACAACGATCAGGGACGAGTATCGGGACAAAATTTCGCTCCCCTATTTAGTCGGCCTATTAAATTCGTCTCTACTTGACTGGAGGCTGAAGCAGATAAGCAAAGAACGCAAAGGAGGCTACTACTCATATGAGGGCAAGTTTATAAGGGAACTCCCCACCAAGCTCCCTTCCACCGACAAGGAGAAAGCTTTAGCCGAGGAGATAGAAACCACCGTCGAGGATATAATAGACCTCCTTAAAAGACACCACCTTGTCATGTCCCTCTGGAGAGAGTGGAGCGAAAGGCTCGGGAAAAAGAAGCTGGCCCTCAGGAAGCTCGTCGAGAAGTGGGAGAAGGGAGTCGGCAGGGTCCCACAGGAGAGGCTCTTCTTCACCGACGTCAGGGTAATGTCGGACGAGGGAACCGAATATGACGGCTTTGAGCTTGAAGTCGAGGGGGGCACGCTCAGGGTCCTCGGAAGGGAGGGGGACATCCTGATGCCAATCCTCGAGCTTGAGGGCAAGGATGAACTCCTCGAGCACGTTTACTTCGCCATTCTCGAACTCCTCGAGTCGAGGAAAAAGGTGAAGACCCTCGGCGACATCCTGAACAAGACCACCGTCCCGACGATAGACGGCGACCCCTCAGAGACTGCGAGGATAGTAAGGGTGGTGAAGGAGAAGGCAGGGGCCAAACACCTCACGTCCTTCGCGAAACTTGTGCGGGAGAACGAGGCATACCTCGACGCACTGGTCTTCAGGCTCTACGGCCTTAACAAAGAGGAGGCAAGGCTCGTCCTTGAAGGCCTCGGAAAGAGCCAGGACTACATCGAGGCCGTGATTGACCACCTCTTCAGGCCCTAATTCCCCATTTTACTTTTGCCAAGTCCCTGTTAAAATTCGAAGCAAAACACTTAAATATAACCCCCCGTCCGCTTAGTTAAGGGAAATCCAGATGAAGAAGTTTCCTGCAAGACTTGCTTCTTGGAAAGAGATTGAAGAGTGGTCAGGGAAAGGGGCTTGGAAGGTTCTTGAGGAGAGCTGGAAACCAGACGTTGTTGTCGGACTCGCAAGGGGTGGCTGGGTGGCGGCACGCCTGTACTGCGATTACCTCGGCATTAAAGACCTGGTAAGCCTCAAGATCGAGCATTGGGGTGTCACTGCTACTCCAGATGGAAAGGCAAAGCTCAAATACGGTAGCAACTACAATCTCGAGGGCAAGAAGGTTCTCATCGTTGACGACATCAGTGACACAGGTGAGAGTTTAACCCTTGCAAAGAACTACGTCGAGAGCCAAAAACCGACAGAAACAAGGACCGCCACACTCCTCACGATAATGGGTTCGCGCTTCAAGCCCGACTACTACGGCGAGGAAATTGACTGGACCTGGGTAGTCTTTCCGTGGAACTTCGTTGAGGACATGATAAACCTCGTCAACAGCCTCCTTGAGGAGAAAGAAGCTTTAACCACTGACGAAATCATCGCGCTTTTCAGGGAGCTTCACAACCTCGAGGTTCCCAAGGACAAGCTTGAAGAAGCGCTTAGAATGGCCGAGCTCAGGAAGGTTTTTAAGTCCCGCAAGGGAGCCTGGCGCAAAGCCTAAGGGTGTTGGGGTTGAACAGGGAGAAAAAGGTCGAGGAGATCAAGAACCACAGCGTCTATGCTAGCGAAATCTATGAGATGCACAGCGAGAGCATAAACGAGGTCATAGACAACTACGAGGGCCTGAAGGAGGACTACCTGAGCGAACACTCGCGCGCGAGGATAGTGAGGATAGTCTTCAACGAGGATAATGATCTCCCGCTGGCCATAGAGTTCAACAGGAAGGATGACTCCTTCAAGGGATTCACCATAGCCATAGGCAAGCCCCATATAAGGAGCAACGGAGACGATTGAGACCGTTGCCTTATATTTTATGCCCTAGCACTTTCTAACGGGAGGCGACAGGTTTTAAACGGTTTTTCACAATGACCTTCGGTGAGTGAGATGAAGAAGGGAGGCCTGCTTGCAATCATACTCCTCGTTGCTCTGCTGAGTCCCCCCGCTACATCAGCCGCATCAACAAAGCCCCTCGTTGTGGCAACGATAGCACCCCTCGCAGGGATAGTTAAGGACGCCTTTGGGGATTCGGTTCAGGTTGTTTACCTCATTCCCCCGGGCATTGACCCCCATGAGTACCAGCTCACTGCCAAGCAGATAGCACTCCTCCAGAGGGCAGACGTCATAGTGACGACCGACGGTCACCTTCCGGTCGAGAAGAAGATAGCCGAGCTGCAGGCAGAGGGAACTATAAAGGGGAAAGCCCTCTTTGCGGACGATTACGCGAGGGAGGGCTTCCGTTACCTGACTGAAAGATGGTACACCGGCAAGGACAACCCTCACGGTGTCTGGCTGGATCCCACCAATGCATTAGCAATAGCGAAGGCAACTGAGAAGGCACTTGAAGAGATTGACCCGGCAAACGCCAACATATACGCCATGGAATACAATAACTTTCAGGAGAGGGTGAACGCGATAGTTAAGGCCTACCGAGCTCTCGTGGGGCACAACAAAACGGCGGTCATACAGATGCCTCCCGACCAGTACGCAATAGAGTGGCTCGGAATAAAGGCCGTCGCCGCCATAAAGCCCGAGGAGGAGGCTCCTGCAGTGGGGGTTGACAACCTGCTACCGGAGGCTGCAAACTCCAGCCTGATAGTTTACGGCGTTGACAGCCCCGATCAGCTGAAGAAAGCCGCCTTTGAACTCGCAGAAAAGAGCGGAAAACCCATCGCAGGGATAATAGTCTTCGGAACGGATGAGCCCTACACGAAGCTCTTGATAAAGAACACCGCCGCGATCTTAGAGGCCATCACCGGAAAGGGGCCCATCGAAAAGCCAGTTCAGGGCCCAAACGTTGGAACCTACGTCATCGTCTCCCTCGTTGTTGGACTCGTACTCGGAACCGCGATCGGTGTTGTTTTGAAGAAGTGAGCCGTTTCTATTTTCTTTTGAACAGTTCCGGAGAAATAAACGGGGAGAGAGAATCACTCCCTCCTGTAGGGAATTCCGTCCCACTTTGGCGGCCTGGCCCTGCCTATTATACCCGCCACCACTATAAGGGTCACCACGTAGGGCAGTGTCGCTATGAACTGCCAGGGAATCGCCCCGGCGAGCCACGGGTTGCTCTGTATATATATTGCTAGATTGTCGAAGAATCCGAAGATGAAGCCCCCCACAAGGGCCACTAGTGGATTCCAACCACTGAAGACCATGTTGGCCAGCGCTATGAATCCCCTTCCCGCGGCTATCGTTTTTGTGACGGTTCCAAGCCAGTCCACGCTCAGGTAAGCTCCGGCAACCCCTGCCAGCGCCGACGCTATCAAAACCGCGGTGAAGCGATAGAGCTCAACGTTTATCCCAAGTGCGTCGGCCGCCTCAGGGTTCTCACCGACGGAGCGGATGCGCAGGCCAAAAGGCGTCTTGAAGAGCACCCACCAGGCTATGAACGCGACCACAAAAGTTATCGGAACCATTGGACTCAGAGAGTTGCCGAAGGCGTCCATCCAGAGGGGGGTTATCTGGGCGTAGCTCGGAACCTGGTGCTGCCCTGCCGTGCCCCAGTAGGCGAGGATTCCGAAGGCGACACCGCCGTAGCCAATGAGGTTTATACCTATACCCGGTATGACATGGTCGCCTTTGAGGTAGACTGTTATCACGCCGTGGACAACCCCAAGGGCGATGCCGGTCAGTGCTCCCCCGAGCAGGCCGACCCAGCCACTGTGGGCGGCCTCTGCAAAGATTGTCCCGAAAAACGCTGAGAGCATCAGTATTCCCTCGTAGCCTATGTTGACCACGCCAGCCCTCTCGCTTATCGCCGCCCCGACGCTGGTGAGGGCTATGGGCACCATGGCCGCGAGTGACCCGAGGAGGAGGCTGACTATCATCGTCCCGTTCACTGTGATCCCCTCCTAAAGAGCCTTGCGAAGAGGTCGAGCAGTCCAGGAACGGCAACGGCCACGATGATTATTCCCTCAATGACCTTTACCATCTCAAGCGGAACACCCGTCTGCTGCATCTGGGTGGCGCCAGCGTTAAGGGCACCAAAGAGGATCCCGGCGAAGATTATTCCGAGGGGATGATCCCTGCCGACGAGGGAGACGCCTATTCCGTCGAAACCGTAGCCGTAGACATTGGCCAATCCCTGACTTATCGAGTAGTTTGGAGGTATACCCATTACCTGAACCGCACCCGCCAACCCGGCTGTCATTCCACCGATGAGGAAAGACCATATCATAGCGGTCTTGGGATTTATTCCACCGTATTCCGCCGCTCTCGGATTTTGGCCGCTGGCCCTGAGCTCGTAGCCGAGCCTCGTGTGCCACATTATAATGTAGACCACTATGGCGGTTAGCACCGCTACGATGAAACCCAGCGAGAGCGTGGAGTTCTGAACGAGGAGTGGGAGCCTCGCCCCAGGGGGTATAGATAACGTGCTGTTGGGGTTGTCTGGGTTGGCTAGGACACTGAGGGCCATCCAGCCGGCGAGATAGAAGGCTATCCAGTTGAGCATTATCGTCGAGATGACCTCGTGAACACCGCGGTAAACCTTGAGGGCCGCGGCCGGAAGCATCCAGAGGGCACCGATAAGCAGTCCGCCGAGTAGTCCGGCGAGAGGGTTTTGGAATATCTGTGTCACCCCAATGGCGGTAATGGCACCGAAGTAAACCGAACCCTCCGCGCCTATGTTGAAAAGACCCGTCCTTGAACCGATGGCGAAGGTTATAGCCGTGAGCATAATGGGGGTGGACTTGCTGAGGGTCTCAGCGAAGTTTCCCACTGAGCCAAAGGAGCCCTCTAAGAGGGCCTTGTATGCTGTGATGGCATCGTAACCGCTGAGCCAGAGCACTATCGCACCAACAAGGGCACCTATCAGTATCGCGAGAACGCTCTCGGTCAGGGGTTTCCAGTAGCCGCGAAGCTCGTCTGAGAAGCTCATTCCTTAACACCCCCCATCATGAGACCTATCTGCTCCTCCGTCACCTCATGGGGCTTGACGATTCCCATAAACTGGCCCTCGTACATTATGGCCATTCTATCGCTGAGCTGGAGAACCTCGTCGAGGTCCGCTGAAACGAGGAGAACCGCCTTATCCCCATCCCTCAGCTTGACCAGGTAGTTTCTGATGTACTCGGTTGATGCAACGTCCACACCACGGGTCGGTTGTGATGCTATGATCAGCTCTGGTTTCTTGCTAACCTCCCTCGCTACGATGAGCTTCTGCTGGTTTCCGCCGCTGAGAGACTTAACCGGCGACTTAACGCCGGGAGCATTTATGTCAAACTCCTCTATCAGGCGTTTCGTGTGTTGCTCCACGTTCTTCCAGTCCATAAGCCCGGCCCTTGAGAACTCTTTTCTCCACTGCATACCGAGTATGGCGTTCTCCATAACGGTCATATCGAGAACCAACCCCATGTGGGTTCTGTCCTCGGGGATGTGGGATATACCCATATCGTATAGTTCCTTGGGCCCCTTGCCCGTTATGTCCACGCCGTTCACTTTCACCCTGCCCTTTTCCACCTTCCTCAGTCCTGTTATGGCCTCTATCAGCTCACTCTGTCCGTTGCCCTCGACGCCGGCTATTCCGAATATCTCTCCTGCCCTGACCTGGAAGGAGAGCCCCCTCACTGCTTCTTCACCGCGGTCGCCCTTGACCCATAGGTTCTCAACGTGGAGGATGGCCTCCCCGGGTTCCTTGGGCGGCTTTTCTATCCTCAGGACAACGTCCCTGCCCACCATCATCCTGGCGAGGAGTTGCGGCGTCGCTTCCTCCGTTTTAACGGTGCCTATAACCTCTCCCCTCCTGATGACGGTTACCCTGTCGGTTATCTCCATGACCTCGTTGAGCTTGTGGCTGATGAAGATGATGGTCTTTCCCTGGCTCTTTAGCTTTCTTAGGACGTCGAAGAGCTCCTTGACTTCTATCGGGGTCAAAACGGCGGTGGGTTCATCGAGTATGAGGAGGTCGATATCCCTGTAGAGCATCTTAAGTATCTCGATCCTCTGCTGAACTCCCACTGGAAGGTTCTCAACAGGCACATCAAGCGGAACTTGGAAGTTGAGTTCATCCATAAGTTTTTGGAGCTTTTTTCTGGCCTTATCGACGTCTATCCTTGAGAAAAGGCCGTGGCCCTCCATTCCGAGGATTATGTTCTCAAGAGCGTTGAACACTTCAACGAGGGTGAAGTGCTGGTGGACCATCCCAATTCCGTTAGTCAGGGCATCAGCGGGACTCTTAAAGTGGACCTCCCTACCGTTCAAAAGGATAGTCCCCTTCGTGGGTTTGAGCATACCGAAAAGGATCTTCATTAGGGTCGTTTTTCCGGCCCCATTCTCACCGAGAAGACCGAGTATCTCGCCATTGTAAACCTTAACATCGACCCCCTTGAGGGCCTTGGTTCCATCGGGATAAACCTTGACGATGTTTCTCATCTCGAGCAAAGGGGTCTCCTCTTCCACGGGATCACCTCCAGGAACAAAGTAAAGAAAAGGGGATCAGTGTTTGTGGGTCTTATAGTATTCAAGGCCCCAGTAGGCACCGAAGCGGTAGCCACCCTCGAACTTGTAGAGAACCGGTATCTCCATACCGAGGACGATTCCTATCGTGTCCTTGTGGTCGTTGAGCGCTATGAGTGAGGCCAGTGCACCCGCGAGTGCAGAACCCTCATTCTCCTTGAAGAGAACCATCTGAACGTTGTGCGGCATGTTTGGATCATAGCCATCTATGAGAACGAATCTCTGCTTGGGATACTCCTGGGCGACCTTCTTGACCGCATTGGTCATCATGAAGCCGACGGCGATGATTATGTCGTACTGACCTGTCTTGGCGAGGCTCTGGAGATTGGGGTAGTAGTCGTTCGGGCTGTTGCTCTGGAGCTGGGTGAGCTGAAGTCCAAGGTCTTTGACGGCCCTCTCAGCACCCATGTAGGCCATATCGTTGAAGCTCAGGTCACCCCTGCCACCGACGTCGAAGACAATTGCTATTTTCTTCGTGTTCTGCCTCTCGTTGAGGGTCTTGTTAAAGTAGGTTTCTGGCTTGGGGTTGCTCTTGGCCCATTCCCTTCCAAGCGTCTCCATAGTGCTGAGGTTCTTGGCGTTTCTGAGCTGGGTTATCTCGTCTTTGTTTATGGCCATCGGGACGACTATCTTGCCGCTCACTATCTCCTGCTGGAGCTGGTCAACCGCCTGCCATATCCAGGCCGGAATCTGATGGCGGGTCTCGTTGAGGTAATTGAGGAGTTGCTGCTCGTTCTGGAAGCCGAGCTCTTGAAGCTTCTTCTGTTTGACATCAGGTGGGAGTGAGTCGAACATGGCCTTTACGTCCTGGAGGGTGCTGAGCTTAACGCCTCCGTCTTTGAGACCGAGCTCAACAACGCCGCCTCTGAACTGGTTTTCCTCCGCTTCCTTAACCGCATCGTAGACACCGACGTCAACGCGCTTCATCATCGATGCAATTATAACACCGGGCTTAATCCAATCCTGGGCAGAGTCAACACCTATGGCAAAGGGTGGGCCCATCTTCTTGTTGTTAGCCTTGAGATAATCTGAAACTGCCTCAAAAACACCAAGTCCGGTTCCGCCTGCGACCTGGTAGATTACCCAAGCACCCTGCTGGAGCTGTGCCTGAGCCGCCTGCTTGCCCTTCGCGGGGTCACTGAAGGATCCGGTGTAGGTGTAGAGGATGTTTATCTTAGTGGGGGTTGGACTGTTCGTAGCAGTTGGATTGCTGGTTGAGTTGCTCCCATTTATACAACCACTGGCCACAACACTAAGGGCCATGAGACCTATCAAAAAGATGCTTAGCCACTTCTTCATATGGACACCCCGAAAGTTTTCGAGTGTTGCTTCCTGTAACAGGATAAATACTTTACGGTTTCACCAGATCACCGAAAATCCAGAAAAGATTTTAACCATTATGTAAAACTCCCTACCATGTTGAAGAGAATAGCGGAACTGGATTCGGGAGTCGTTTTAATAACGGGCAACGGGAAAAAACTCGCAAGGATATACCTCAACTCCTGGGCACGGAGAGGGATGCGTATTCTTGCCGAGTACCTGCCATTCCAGGTTGATGGGGAGGTATACATAGGCTCCCCCATGGAGGGGGAGAACTTTGACGCATACCTCGTGGTTAACCCCCTCTCAAGGCCAAAAGAAGATAAGGAAGCCCTTTACGGGTGGCTTTCAGAACACAGGGGCAGGTTGGTCCTCCTCTATGAGGGAAAGTATATAAAGGATTCAATAACACGCTACAGAATTAAGGACTCCATCGATTACTTAATCGCATACAAGAGGGAGACAGCTGGCTTCGAGCAGGTTGACGTTATGAGACTTGAAAACGGACGCGTTGTCGAGAGCAAAACCTACATAAAGAGATACTGATGAGAATGCCAACTCACGCCCGATGACGAGTGGCTTCGGGACTGAACGGTGATGACACCAGCTATCGCCGAGGGCTTTATATACCGTGTCTCCCTCTATCCTCCGGGTGAGAAAGGTGTTCGGGAAGCTCAGGGAGAAGCTCAAGAAGTTCTCAAAGCAGGTCGAGGAGAAGGTCGAGGAGGAAGGGAAGATCCTCCAAGAGGGAACCCCCCAGGAGAAGAAGGGCTTTCTTGAAAAGCTCCTGCAGGTCGAGATAAAGGAGAATGATATAAAAGAGGCACTCGACGAGCTGGAGCTTGAACTCCTCGAAGCAGACGTTACCCTTGAAACCGTTGAGGCCCTGCGCGAGAAGATAAAGGAGAAGCTCGTCGGCAGAAAAGTTCGCATCGGCACCAACAAGGGTAGGATGATAGAGGAGGCCCTACGCGAGGCCGTTCTCGAAATCCTGACCCCCAAGAAGAGAGTGGATCTCCTAAGGGAAATAAGGTTGAAGGAGGGGAAGCCCTTCGTCATAGCCTTCGTCGGCTTCAACGGCTCCGGGAAGACCACCACAATAGCGAAGCTTGCCCACTGGCTCAAGAAGAACGGCCTGAGCGTCGTTATCGCGGCAAGCGACACCTTTAGAGCTGGGGCAATAGAGCAACTCGAAGAGCACACAAAGCGCGTTGGGGTGAAGGTCATAAAGCACGACTACGGCGCAGACCCTGCCGCTGTGGCCTACGACGCAATTCAGCACGCTAGGGCGAGAAACGTTGATGTAGTCCTCATAGACACCGCGGGAAGGAACGAACTCAACAGGAACCTCATGGACGAGATGAAGAAGATAGTCAGGGTGGCAAAGCCTGACCTCATACTCTTTGTCGGCGACAGCCTGAGTGGGAACGCGGTCGTTGAGCAGGCGAAGCAGTTCAATGATGCCGTCAGGATAGATGGAGTCATACTGACGAAGCTAGACGCAGACGCGCGCGGTGGAGCGGCACTAAGCATAAGCAACGCGATAGGTGCTCCAATCCTCTTCGTCGGCGTCGGCCAAGGCTACGACGACCTCAGGCCATTCGACGAGAGGTGGTTCGTGGACAGGATTTTTGGGGAGGGGGTGACTCCCAATTCTTTTCCCTCAGCAGCTGACGGCGAGTGCTCCCGGTATTAGCTGACCTCCTCCCCGCCCTAAAGGGCGAAGCTTTCAGAAGACAATGTAAAATCATGAGCGGAACTCCCACACAGGAAAGAAGAAAAGGTAGAGGAGCGAGCGGAGCTCCATGGATTCACTCACCATCTATTAACACCATAAGGCTGTGAGTTCAGCCGCTATTGTCATATCCAGTTCTCAAAAGAATTGTGTCTTTCTCAACATAATACTCACTGATAGCCCCCCTATTATAGGCAAGTACAAGCTCCCAGACCGCTGCAAAAATAATGGAAAGAACATGTAGAATGAATTCCTTAGGACTCATTAACTTTACCTCCTCTTGGGAGGCTATCTTCACGAGTGCGTCTTAGATCCCCAGTTACCCCACGCTAGGTAGTGATCGTACATATCCCAGCCACTGTGGATTACTAAATGTTGTATGTCATATCCATCCCACACATATCCTGTGCAAATATAAAAACAAATCGACACAGTTGCATGCTCGAGTTCATACATTTCCATTCAAGATTTCCATAACCTCTTCAAAATCCACCCTCGCTGTCATGTCTATGTTTATCGGCGTCACGCTGACCTTCCGCTCGACTTTTAGGGCGTGAGCGTCTGTTCCAGGCTCGAACTCCTTCAAAAGCCTCCCCACTATCCAGTAATAGGGGTTGCCCTTGGGGTCGATCCTCTCCTCAACAGTCGGACAGTAGCGTTTTTTGGAGAGGCGGGTTATCTCGACCGACGTTTCAGGCGTCGCGTCGCTCGGCACGTTGACGTTAAGTATGTGAGTCCCCTCCGGAAGGCCATTCTTCAGGATGGAACCCGCTATCCTCCTCAGGAAGTCAGCAGAAACCGAGAAGTCAACTCCCTCTCCTTCGCCGAGCGTTTTCTTCCACTCCACCTCCAAGCTGATAGCTATGCTCGGTACGTCATGGGTTGCGGCTTCTATGGCGGCAGAAGCCGTTCCAGAGACGGTTATCTCTGTGCTCAGGTTCTCACCGAGGTTTATGCCACTAACGGCCAGGTCAAAGCTTCCAAAGCGGGCAATGGCAAAGACAACGCAGTCCGTCGGCGTTCCATCTATGCCATACGCTATTTTGGCACCGGGGACGTTTATTCGCCTGGCCCTTATAGGTCTGTGAAGCGTCATCGCCCTCCCGCTGGCGCTCATCTGAAAGAGCGGTGCAACCACGTAGACCTCTCCCAGTTCACTCAGGGCTTTAACTGCCGCACGGATTCCGTTCGAGTAAATCCCATCATCATTGGTCAAGAGGATTCTCGGCATGGTACAGGCTCAACCTCACCTTTAAAAACCCTATCCACAAGCCGGCCCTTAGGTGAGAAAATGACCTACTGGACGAGTGAGGACAACGTGGTCGGAAAACCTGGAACTGCACTCTTCATAATCCTCCCAACGATAGGCTGCTACCGCTTCCGCATCGGAGAGGCCTGCTACATGTGCGCCTACCCAACGGCCGCACCGAAGGTGAGGTGGAGTCAGGAGGAAATAGTTGACTACGTTAAAGAAGCGCTGAAGAAAATAGAGGGCAAAAAAGACCCCTTTGCTGTTAGGATGTTCACCTCAGGCTCCTTCCTCGACAACGGCGAGCTGAAGGCAGAAACACGTAGAAAAATCTTTGAAATCCTTGCTGGGATTAACGAGGTCAAGGAAATTGTCATTGAGAGCAGGAGCGAGCTTGTGAGATATGAGGCTGTTAAAGAGCTTGCCGATATCGTCCCGGACAGGCATTTCGAGGTTGCCATCGGCCTGGAGACAGCAAACGACGATATAGCCGACGTCTCAATCAACAAGGGCAACACCTTCGAGGACTTCATTAAGGCGGCAGAGACAACCCACAAAGCGGGAGCGAAGGTAAAGACATATCTCCTGCTCAAGCCAATATTCCTGAGCGAGAGAGACGGGATTAGGGACGCCAAGGAGAGCATAATCAAGGCCGAACCCTACACCGACACTTTCTCGATCAACATAACCGACATCCAAAAGGGGACGCTCTACGAGAGGCTCTGGGAAAGGAAGGAGTACCGCCCGCCGTGGCTCTGGAGTGCGGTTGAGATCCTCCTGTGGGCCAAGAGGAAGTTCCCAGAGAAGAGGATCCTCAGCGATCCCGTTGGGGCGGGTTCAAGACGTGGTCCCCACAACTGTCTGACTGACTACGACAGGACGATAGGCAGGGCCATAAAGAGGTTCTCTGCAACCCAGGACATAAGCCACATAGAGGAACTCAGACCGGAATGCAGCGAGAGGTGGCGCTACATAGTGGAAAACGGCCTCCTCGACTGGCAACTGGTTATGTGGTGATTTCTCTCGGTTCTTTCCAGTTTTCTTCTCCGGCTCTGGTAGCCCCCTTCCATGCTCTTTCGATGGACATAGATGGGTATCCACGAAAGCTTTAAATGTTGACAAACGTAAACAGAGGTAGCAGATTGCAGGTGATGACTATGGCGAACGTCGAAGGAAAAACCGTTGTTGTGAAGGAGAACTACCTAGTGACCGGCAAAGCGAAGGGCGTCGTTGAAATCGACGTCGACACTTTTCTCTGCAAAGGCTGCGGAATCTGCGTCGAGATGTGCCCAAGAAAGGTCTTCGAGTGGAGCAAGGAGCTGAGCGAAAAGGGCGTGCACTATCCCATTCCCGTCAACGCCGAGAAGTGCGTCAAGTGCAAGCTCTGTGAGCTGCTCTGCCCGGATTTTGCCATCGCGGTAAGGTGGTGAGAATGATAATCCGCGGCGACGAGCCGGAGCAGATACGGCTCCTACGGAAGCTCTACAAACCTGGCAACTACTTCATGCAAGGCAATGAGGCAGTATCCTACGGGGCAATCTTCGCGGGATGCCGCTTCTACGCAGGCTATCCGATAACTCCGTCGAGCGAGATAGCGGAGACGATGGCTCGCGAGCTACCTAAACTTCACGGCTACTACCTTCAGATGGAGGACGAGATAGGTAGCATAGCAGCGATGGTAGGTGCCTCGTGGACGGGCTTTAAGGTGATGACCGCAACCTCTGGCCCCGGTTTCAGCCTTATGCAGGAAAACCTAGGTTATGCCGCCATGACGGAAACACCGCTTGTCCTTGTTGACGTTCAGAGAAGCGGGCCGAGCACTGGACAGGCGACGAAGGGTGCGCAGGGAGACTTCTTCCAGGTGAGGTGGGGGACCCACGGCGATCACCCAATGGTCGCTGTTTCTCCAACGGGCGGACAGGACGCCTTCTGGGAGATCATTAGAGCCTTTAACATCGCCGAAAAGCTGAGAACGCCTGTGGTTTTCCTCTTCGATGGAGTTTTGGCCCATACAAGGGAGCAGGTAAGGATTCCAGACGTTGAGGAGGTTGAGATAACCTATCGCAAGCTCCCGGCCAACGAGGAGGAGGGAAAACTGCCCTTCGGAGACCCACACGGCGACGGTGTTCCGCCGATGCCGCTTTTCGGCCACGGCTACTTCACGCACGTAACCGGCTCCACTCATAAGGAGAACGGGCTGAGGGATGTTTACACGCCCGAGGTTCACGACAAACTCGTTAGAAGGCTTCACCGGAAGATAGAACAAAACAGGAACGTTTACGAGAAGTATGAGGAGCACTTCACGGACGATGCCGAAATCCTCGTGGTCAGCTGGGGCGTAACAGCCCGTCCAGCCCTTGGAGCCGTCCTCAAGGCCAGGGAGGAGGGGATAAAGGCGGGACTCTTCGTTCCCAAGACCGTCCATCCGTTCCCGGGGGAGAAAATGAGGGAACTCGGAAAGAAGGTCAGAGCTGTTCTCGTCGCCGAGATGAACCTCGGACAGATGATAATTGAGGTCGAGCGCTACCTCAACGACGACGTCCTGCTTAAGGGCGTCAACAGGATAGGCGGCGTCCCGCTGACTGTTGAGAAAATCCTACGCGAGATAAGGGGTGTTGCCTGATGGCCAAGGAGATTTACTCGAAGTACCCGCTCATCAAGTACCTCCGTAAGGAGGCCTTGCCCACGGCCCTCTGTCCCGGCTGCGGTGGCGGAACAGTTCTAAACGCCTTCGCCAACGCGGTCGACGGGCTAAAGATAGACCCAAAGGACCTCGTGGTCGTCAGCGGAATCGGCTGTTCGGCCTGGATAGCCTCACCTTACTTCCTAGCCGACACACTCCACACGACCCACGGCAGGGCGATAGCCTTCGCCACCGGCGTTAAGGTCGGCCTGCCGGACAAGAAGGTCGTCGTCATAAGCGGTGACGGTGATCTGGCGAGCATAGGCGGGAACCACCTTCTCCACGCCGCAAGGAGGAACATCGACATAACGGTCATCCTCGTCAACAACTTCATCTACGGAATGACCGGCGGACAACTGGCTCCCACTACGCCCTTCGGCGCAAAAACCACCACCAGCCCCTACAGGAACATCGAGCACCCACTTCAGATAAGTGAGACGATCGCAGCGGCCGGGGCAAGCTATGTTGCCAGATGGACAACGGCCCACGTCTATCAGCTGATAGATAGCATCAAGAAGGCTCTCCAAGTTAGGGGCTTCTCGCTCGTGGAGGTTATATCCCAGTGCCCCGTCCAGTACGGAAGGAGGAACAGGATGAAAGAACCCGCGGAGATGCTCCGCTGGTACCTCAAGAACAGTGTGCCGCTCAACAAGGCTAAGAAAATGTCACCGGAGGAGCTTGAGGGCAAGTTCATCATCGGTGAGTTCGTGAACAGGGAGAAACCTGAGTTCGTCACCGAGCTGAACAAGCTCATAGATGAGGTTCAGGAACACTTTGGGTTGAAGGGGGAGTGAAAGATGCAGATTAGGTTTGCCGGCATAGGCGGCCAGGGTGTCGTCCTGGCAGGCGTCATCCTCGGGGAGGCCGCGGCCATTGAGGGGCTGAACGTCCTCCAGACCCAGGACTACAGCTCAGCCAGCAGGGGCGGCCACTCGATAGCGGACGTCATAATCTCAAAGGAACCGATCTACGATGTGATAGTCACAAAGGCTGACGTTCTTGTAGCTCTGGCCCAGCTCGGCTACGACACCGTTAAGGACGAGCTTAAGGAGGGCGGCCTGCTTATTATAGACACCGACCTTGTGAAGCCCAAGGGGAACTACATAGGCGCCCCCTTCACGAGGCTCGCCGAGGAGAACACGGGGCTGGCCCTAACAGTAAACATGGTCGCTCTGGGTTACCTCGTTGCGAAGACAGACGTCGTGAAGAGGGAGAGCGTTGAAGAGGCCATCAGGAGGCACGTTCCCAAGGGGACCGAGGAGATAAACATCCGGGCCTTCAGCGTTGGGTATGAGGAGGGACGGAGGTGATTGAGATATTGTCAGAGAACACTCATCCCAGAGGCAGGATCTACCGGGTGGCCGTAGAAGGGAGAGAATGTACTATACTTGTAACACACATGCACTGGAAAGGGCACGCCGATGGAGGCTCAATGTGAACGATATACTCCAGACCATATTGGAGCCGGCAGAAGTGATTACAGGGCATCACAGCAGGTTCATCGCACACCATCCCACGAATGGGCACCTAATAAGGGTGATCTATGAATATGACGAAGGCGTCCTTGTGATTGTGACGGTTTACCGACCCAGAAAGGAGAGATATTACCGAGGTGGTGGGATTTATGAAGATAGAGTACTCGGAAGATGCTGACATTTTGGTCATCCGCCTGAAGGATGACCAAATCGTGGATTCCATAGATCTAGAGGAGGGCGTGATAGCCCACCTCAACGAAAAGGGGGAGGTAGTTGAGATAGAGATTCTCGACGCTTCCAAGGCCGTGGATTTCCACGAGCTGATAGTCCGTATCCCGAGCGGGGTGGTAGCATGAAATATCCGTTTCCAACTGGAAAATTTGACTTCATCCAGGGCGATGAGGCCATAGCGAGGGCGGCCATCTTAGCCGGCTGTCGCTTCTACGCAGGCTACCCGATAACGCCCGCAAGCGAGATATTTGAGGCGATGGCCCTCTACATGCCACTTGTCGATGGGACAAGCATACAGATGGAGGACGAGCTTGCGAGCATAGCTGCGATAATCGGAGCCTCCTGGGCCGGTGAAAAGGCGATGACCGCTACATCTGGTCCGGGCTTCTCTTTGATGCAGGAAAACCTAAGCTACGCGGTGATGACCGAAACGCCGATAGTCGTCGTCAACATGATGCGTGGCGGGCCCTCAACCGGTCAGCCCACGTTTCCTGCCCAAGGTGACATGATGCAGGCCATCTGGGGAACACATGGCGACCATATGCTCGTTGTTATGAGTCCATCAACCGTTCAGGAGGCCTTTGACCTGACCATCAAAGCCTTCAACATCGCCGAGAAGTACAGGACGCCGGTTGTCATTCTTGGCGATGCCGAGATTGCCCACATGCGCGAGCGCGTTTACATCCCCAACCCGGACGAGGTTGAGATAACCTATCGCAAGCTCCCGGCCAACGAGGAGGAGGGAAAACTGCCCTTCGGAGACCCACACGGCGACGGTGTTCCGCCGATGCCAATATTTGGAAAGGGTTACCGGACCTACGTCACCGGATTAACCCACGACGAGAGCGGCCATCCTAGGACGGTTGAGCCCGAAGTCCAGCAGAAACTCATCGGCAGGATATACCGCAAGATACTTGACCACAAGGACGACATAATCGACTATGAGGAGTACGGGCTTGAGGACGCTGAGATAGCGATAATCAGCACCGGTATAGTCTCGCGCTCCGCGATAAGGGCCGTCAAAATGCTTCGTGAGAGGGGCGTTAAAGCCGGTCTCCTCAAGCTCAATACCGTCTGGCCCTTCGACTTCGACATGATCGAAGAGCTTGCAGAGGGCGTGAGGAAGATATACGTGCCCGAGATGAACATGGGACAGCTCTACCACCTCGTCAAGGAAGGTGCCAACGGAAAGGCCGAGGTGGAACTCATAGCGAAGATAGGCGGCGAGGTTCACACGCCGATGGAGATCATAGAAAGGGTGGTGGGATGATGTACATGAAGTCCGCTTACGATGTGCGCGACAAGTACCTCCGGAAGGAGATGCTCCCGACGATGTTCTGCCCGGGATGCGGGATTGGCTCGGCCTTACAGTTCACGCTCCGCGCGATAGACGACCTCGGCCTCAGCCAGGACGAGATAGTCTGGGTCAGCGGAATCGGTTGCTCCTCGCGCGTTCCAGGTTACGTAAACTTCGACGGCCTGCACACGACCCATGGGAGGGCGTTAGCGTTTGCGACGGGCATAAAGCTCGCCAACCCAGACCTCAAGATAATCGCCTTCATGGGCGATGGAGATACGGCGGCAATAGGTGGAAACCACTTCATCCACGCCATAAGGAGAAACCTTGACGTTACCGTGATACTCATCAACAACTTCACCTACGGAATGACAGGCGGCCAGGTGGCTCCAACCACACTCAAGGGACTGAAGGGAACCACCGCCCCCTACGGTCAGTTCGAGAACCCCTTTGACATAGCCGGCCTTGCAGTCGCCGCCGGGGCCAACTACGTGGCGAGATGGAGCGTCTTCAACTACCTCCAAGGCATGAACAGTATCAAGAAGGCACTCCAAAAGGAGGGTTTCTCGCTCGTTGAGTTCTTGAGTCCGTGCCCGGTGAGCTTTGGAAGGAGGAACAGGATGAAGACCTCGCCGGAGCTTCTCCGCTGGTACCAGAAGATAACAGTTCCCATAAACAAGGCTAAGAAAATGTCACCGGAGGAGCTTGAGGGCAAGGTCGTCATCGGCGAATTTGCGGACAGGGACAGGCCCGGCCTCGTCAGGGCCTACCGCGATTACATAAAGCGCGCGAAGAAGACCGCGGGGTGGGAAGAATGAGAAAGGAAGTCCTCTTCAGCGGTTTCGGCGGTCAGGGTGTCATTTTGGCCAGCGTCATCCTTGGAAGGGCCGCTGCCGTCTATGAAGGTCTCTATGCGGTTCAGACCCAGGCCTACGGCCCGGAGTCGAGGGGAGGCGCGAGCAAGGCCGAAGTGGTTATAAGCGACGAGCCGATAGACTATCCAAAGACGATTCACCCGGACTACGCGGTGTTCTTCTCGCAGGAGGCCTACAGCAAGTACCTCCACACCGTCAAAGAGGGGGCGAAGGTGATAGTCGAGAAGGATCTCGTTCCCCACCGCGACCCCGAGTTCGAGAAGAAGCTCGACCTCATAGCCCTCCCACTGACGGAGATAGCGGAGGAGACGACGGGACTGAGCCTCACCATGAACATCTTGACCCTGGGGGTTCTAACGGAGTGGACCGGCCTGGTGAGCAGAGACGCGATAGAGAAGGCGGTCTTGGATGCGGTTCCCCACGGGACAGAGGGGATAAACAGAAGGGCTTTGCTTAAGGGCGTTGAGCTTGGAGAGAAGGCTAAAAACGGGGAGCTTTGATTTTTTCTTTCCTCCCAAAAACTTATCAATCAGGACCATCCATTTCTTACCATGATAACTAATGAGACCAAGGACAAGGTCTGGCACGGGAGGGTAAAACTCGCCGACAGCTTCTTCAAGCGCTTCCGAGGTTTAATGCTGGTCAAGAACGTCGATCACGCCCTTGTTTTCGTCCTGCCCGCTGAAACGAAAGCCAACGCCTCCATTCACATGTTCTTCATGCTGAATGACATCGACGTTATCTGGATGGACTCAACAAGGCGCGTCGTGGACTTCAAAAGGGCCAGAAAATGGCGCCTTTACTCCCCAAAGAAGCCCGCGAAATACATAATCGAGGGACCGGTGGGACTGATAAGAACCCTCGAAGTTGAGGAGGGTGACCTGATAGACTGGTCGCCGACAGAAGACAGGGAAAAAGCCGTCCCGGTTAAGTCTCTGATTCCGGGAAAAATCGACCTGAACGGCTCGAACAACGGCATGGCGATGGCCGAGAGTGTGAGGGAAATGAGAGCCGAGCTGCCACAGTCAGGGAAAGGTTAAAGACCCGAGAGAACTTTTTACCGTTGGATACTCACAAAAATTCTCGAGGGGATCATTCCAAATAGAATTTTTCAGAACTCAAACTCAACCCCGTTCTCATCTCCCTCCCAGAGCACTATGCGATGGAGCTTAACCTCCTCCGGGAGCCTCTTCTCCACCTCACCAGCTATCCACAAAGCCACGTTTTCCGTCGTTGGGTTGTCAAAGAGCCTGTTCAAGTTCCTGTGGTCGAGCTTTTTAATGACTTCATTAACGATGGCCCTCAGTTGGAGGAAGTCTATCACATAGCCGTTCCCCAGCGGGCCCTCAACCGCTATTTCCAGCCTAAAGGTGTGTCCGTGTATCTCCTCGGGTTTGCCGTCTATGACGACAGCGTGGGCCGCCTCGAACTTGAAGCGCTCGACGACGCGGGATTTCATCTTTCACACCGAAAACCAAACCACCCCAACACTTTAAATCTTTGGGGTGGTACTCGTGATAGTTAGGGAAACCGGCGGCCTCAAGAAAGTTAGGTGACGATGACGACCCACGACAGAGTAGTGATGCTAACGCACGGCGAGTTGAACTACCCGAGAGCGCAATAATTGTTAGGACAGGGGACTCCCACTGGGAAAGCGATTTTATATCAAACCCTACATATTTTCTCCCATACTTAATAACCCATCGTAATGTTTAAAACCCGCAGGTCTTATAAGGCCCCGGACACACAGCCGGACGGTGGTTAGAATGGTCAGATACATGGTTACTTCCGCTCTTCCATACGCCAACGGACCGATTCACGCGGGGCACCTTGCGGGGGCTTACCTTCCAGCGGACATCTTCGTGCGCTATCTAAGACTCAAGGGGGAGGAAGTGCTCTTCGTCTGTGGAACCGATGAGCATGGAACACCGATAACCTTCCGCGCGCTCAAGGAGGGCAGAAGCGCGAGGGAGATCGTTGACGAGTTCCACGAGCACATAAAGACAACCTTTGAGCGGGCCAAGATAAGCTTTGACTACTTCGGGAGAACCGAGCTTCCGGTTCACTACCGGGTAAGCCAAGAATTCTTCCTAAAGGCACTCGAAAACGGCCACCTTGTGAAGAAGGTCAGCAAGCAGGCTTACTGCGAGCACGATAAGATGTTCCTGCCGGATAGATACGTCATCGGAACCTGCCCGTACTGTGGAGCAGAAAACCAGCGCGGAGACCAGTGTGAGGTATGCGGGCATCCACTCACGCCGGAGATACTCATTAACCCAAGATGCAACATCTGCGGCAACCCGGTAACATTCAAGGATTCAGCCCACTACTACATCCACATGGGGGACTTCCAGGAGAGGCTTAAGGAATGGGTGGAAAAGCAGGAGCACTGGAAGCCGAACGTCAGGAACACCGTTCTCGGCTGGATAAAGGAGGGTCTGGAGGAGAGAGCCATAACGCGCGATCTCGACTGGGGAATCCCGGTTCCCCTTGACGACGAGGACGTTAAGGGAAAGGTCCTCTACGTCTGGTTCGAAGCGCCAGTAGGCTACAT
>Ga0256829_1001306_pt1 | contig 20878 bp, 24 predicted proteins | sample 131447metaG_FD_185979 | JGI IMG/M metagenome (GOLD analysis project Ga0256829, IMG submission 185979) | Hydrothermal vent microbial communities from Lau Basin, Pacific Ocean - 131-447 | ecosystem: Environmental > Aquatic > Marine > Hydrothermal vents | place: Pacific Ocean: Lau Basin | collected...
TACTCAAGATAAACGGTGTTGGTCCTAAAGTTGGACTTGCTATCTGTTCTACTTTTACACCAAGTACCTTTGCCAAAGTGGTAGCTTCTAAAGATGTGAGTATGCTCAAACGTGTTCCTGGCATAGGCCCAAAGGCAGCAAGTCGCATACTGGTAGAACTTGCAGACTTCATAGTAGATGGTAATGAAGAGAGTGGTCACTCTGGGGCATTGGGCGAAGCAGTGATGGCGTTGGAGAGTTTAGGGTTTAAAAAAGATGCCATTCAAAAAGCCTTGCAGGGTGCCAGTGGCGATACAAGTACTTTGGTTAAAGTTGGGTTGCAAAAGTTACAACGATTGTAAGAAGGCTTAGAGTGCTAAGACTTCTCCTGCCTGCAAGATTTTAATATCAAAAGAAGCATCTTGTGTGATTTTTTTTAACCACGCTAGAGGCTCATCCAGTGGTTCATCGGTTAATTTGTAGGTGCCATAGTGCATGGGTATCATGGTTTTCGCTCCTAGCTGTTTGCAGGCTTCTACCGCCTCTTCTGGGTTGAGGTGATTATGTTGCATGATGTTTTTGGGTGAGTAGGCACCAATAGGCATAAGGGCATAGTCTATGTCAAAGCGTTCGCCTATCTCTTTAAAATGCTCTCCCCTCGTATTGTCTCCACAAAAAAAGAGGGTAGTTTCTTTATGCTGTATGATATAGGCACCCCACAGCACTTTGTTTCTATCGAAAATGCCTCGTCTTCCCCAATGTCTTGCAGGGACTAGCGTAATATGTATCTCTCCGTCTGTGTAAGACTCATACCAATCAAGTTCTGTCGTCTTTAATGAGCCAGCTTTATGGAGTACTTTGGACATATGCAATGGGAGTATGGCATGGGGATTTTTAGGAGCTATTTTACGAAGTGTAGGTATATCAAAGTGGTCATAATGCACATGTGAGAGTAAAAGATAATCTACTTCTCCTAAAACATCGCTACTATAGGGGGTAGGTATTTGTCGTTTATACAAAGGAATGTCACCAAAAACAGGGTCAATAAGTATGCGTTTACCTCCAAGTTGGATGAGAAAGGAGGCATGGGAGAGCCAGCAGATAAAGTCACCTTTTTGCTTCAAAGCATCTCTATCATCTTTGATTTGTAAAGGTTGTATGGGTATTTTTTTCTGTTGGAATGAAGGTTTACGAAAGACCTTCCATCGCAGGACATCCCATAGTTTCACTTTTTTTGAAGTGTCATATTTTCCATAAAACCTTCCTTTGCTGTAGCTATGCATAGACTATTTGAACTGTGTTGCAAGTTCTTTTGGAAGGATGAAGTCTATCGCAGTGATTTTGTGATGCTTGAGTGTATAGCGTGTTAGTACCCCATCTTTTTTGTCAAATTGTTCTCCTCTATCATCGTTGATGAGCAAGACAGGAAAAGGATACTTTTTCATTTTAGGTAAAGCAAACATAGAAGTAATCAAAGAGGGCATAGAGCTAATATCTGAAATATAAAGCAGATGTTTTTTCTCTAAAAATCCTTTGGGTTGTTTTTTGAAAAAATCAGCAGTTTCTACAGAAACATCTTTTTCGAATGCCATCAAAATGTATCGGGTTTTGTTTGTGACATCGGTTTGTTTTTCAAACTGGTTACTTAAATGTAAGGTAGGAAAGGTGTCTCCTACTTTAAATCCTGCAAAGAGCATGACACTGAACACTAAACTAAGAGTGACTATTTTTTTCATAAGAATCCTTTAAAATTAAATATACGAGCACAAAAAGCAAATCTATCCCTGCGATGGCATAGGCAATCCAACCAAGGATATCTGCTTTATAGAGTGCAAAAAAACCAGCAGCTGTTAGCACGCGCAACAGTGCTGTAGCTTGTGCATAAGTATACGCTTCTTTTTTTAACAGTAAGCCCATAAGATGTAATACCCCTACACCCATTACAAACCCAAAGACAATCTGCTGATACCCCGTATGGTATGCCATGCCAATCCATCCGTAGAGGGTACTTCCAAAAAAGAGCAAAAGCATGCCGCCTATACCATCGGAGAGAAAGCCTATGGCGTTGTAGATGTCTATAGCCTTCATCTGCTTATACTGTGCGATGGGTGGGAAGGGTAAGGCTTTGAAGGCAAGCCAAAAAAGTCCTGCAAAAAAGAGCAGCCCAAAAAGTGAACGCAGTGTCCACCAAAGCGTAATATGCATATCCCAAAAGCCTACCTGTTCAAAACCACTGAGTGTTAATACAAATGCCATGAGTGCTAACATGGCGGTAAGAAAGAGAACATGTTTTTTGGATATTTTGACATAATGGTCTAAGATGGCAAAGGCTAAAAACAAAAAGCTGATACCTACTGCCACATGCGAATGTCCTACGACTAGGTCATTTCGATGAAACATTGCACGTATATGAGGTATGAAGAGGATGTTCCCTTCTACATCGGCAAATAAAAAGCCCATAATGGAGATAAACAGTGCTAAATGTTTTTTGATAGAAAGTCCTGCATCTTTCCACCATCTGTAGAGGACTGGAATGTAGAGTAGGGTGAGGTATTGTAAAAACCACTCGGTGTTGTAGCTTATCTGGCTGACAAAAGAGCGGTAGAGTACACTGAGTATGTAAAAAACCAAAGGAATTTGCCATAAAATGTGCCACTTGGTTTGAAAACTAATCTTTTTTGAGGCTAATTTTATGGTGAGATAATAGATAGCAAGTAGTGCAAAACTCATACCCAGAGTATTGTCTCCATGAGGTCCAAGGAGCATCTTTTCTACTTGACCGTATTGGGGGTTCATCAGTATGAGCAGTGCAAAAGGACTGGCGATGACTAAGACCAAAGAGACTTTGACCCATAGTGGTTTTACGGTGTAGTTTTTAATGGTTTTAAAAATTGCTTTAATGTAAAAAAATCCAGCCAATGCCAAGAGTCCGTTGAGTTCATAGGGAAAATCATAAAAAGGTAAGCCTCTCACGTTGCCCATAGCAATGGAAAAAACCATAAAAATAAGAAAAATGTACCACAAGTATAAAAAACGTTCCAAATCTTTCATGCCCTCTTTGGAAATGATGCCTTCTTTGTCAAAAAGTGCAAAAGGAAGTAAGGTCATCATGAGTGTCAAGAACCCGTAAAGCATCAAAGAGATGTGTAGAGACCTTGAGAGGTCTGCTCTAAGGAGTGTGTCTCCCATACCTAATAACTGAAGAGAATAGAGTAGTCCGAAAAAGGAAGCCAAGATAAAAAAGGCATATGAGAACCAAAAATGAGGCACAAGCATTTTTTTTAACATAAACGACCATCCTTGAGTGTAATCATTGTATCATCCTTTTGTGCATACCCTAGTTCGTGTGTGGCAACAACCACAGTCGCATCAAGCTCTCTTAAAATATCAAAAACAATCTGTGAATTTTTAGAGTCCAAACTTCCCGTGGGTTCATCTGCAAAAATATATTTGGGTTGGTTAATAATCGCTCTTGCGATAGCTGCACGTTGACGTTGTCCTCCTGATATTTCATCAGGATATTTGTTTTCCAAATCTAAAATACCAAGTTTTTTCAATACTTCTTGGGCATCTTTTTTACTTTTACGACTCACTAAAGCGATGTTCTCATAGACTGTCAAATGGCTTATAAGATAGTGAAACTGAAAGACAAAACCTATGTGTCTGTTTCTGAAAATATCCATATTCTTAATCTGAGTGCTTTGTGTCTTGTCAAAAAAGAGCTTCCCCTTGCTTGGGGTTAAGAGGGTAGAAATGACAGAGAGAAGGGTCGATTTACCAGAGCCACTCTCTCCTGAGATGATGTTAAAACTGTTTGCTTCAATTTGCAAAGATATATCGTGCAATACAGGTTCTTTGGCGTAGTGATGTGAAATATGTTCTAAACGTATCATCTACTGTCCTTTGTTGATGAGAATTATAGGGTCAATGCGTGCTGCAATCCATGCAGGTATGGCTGCACCCAGCATCGCCATAAACGTAGAACCGATGAGTAATGTGATAAAGAGTCTCGCATCTATCTCTCCACTCAAATAGCCTTGAAACTTGTCAATATGTTCGAGAACATTGAGCAAAACAAGACTTACGCCATAGGCGATAAAGAAGGCTATCAGCGTGAGGACAAGTACTTCAAGTATGACATCTCTAATAATTTTAAATTTGGAAATACCCATCGCACGTTTGATACCAAATTCATACCGTCTGTCGTTAATCATCATACTCATGAGACTCACGATGGCTAGAAATCCCATAAAAAAGGAGATAGAGGCAATGACACCTGAAGAGATACGGATGATTTTAAATTGGTTGTAGTTGTCGATAAACTCTGTGGTTGATTTGACCTCAATATCTGGGTTGAGGTGTTGTATTTTACGGATTACACTATCTGTATTTTGTGTGATTTTGTCTAAAGAGACAAGCAAAAAGGAGGCACTTTTGTGAAAAAGCGTTTGGGCTTGTGCTATAGGAATGACCACGCCACCATTTTCAAAACCAATGTCACTTTGGTAGATGCCTGAGACTTGAAATGTTTTTCCCATGAGATGTATTTGCTTAGGATAATTTAAAATCGTTGCAATGCTTTCTCCAATCATCACCTCTATACCTTTGGGGTAGTGACCACGTGTAAGATGATAGTTGGACATACGGTTGTCTGTAACCCCATAAATCCCTGCGATAGGGATGCTTTCAATAGCGCCAGCGCCTACGATGACACCTTGTGCTGTGGCTACACCTTTTATGTTAGCTATGGGTGCAAGCAGTGAACGGTTGATGTCAGAAAAAAAAGTATCGGCAACCCCTTTTTGCATCACGATGATGTCTCCATCGGTTTTAAGCATAGATGCATACATAGAGATGATACCATTGCCCAAAGCCGTAATCAAAAAGATAGAAGCTATGGCTGCAACGGCAGAGATAAGTATGAGTATGCTTTTGTATTTGTAGCGTAAAAAAGATTTAAACATTAAGGGGTGCCATTACTTTTTAAATGTTACATCAATGGCTAAATCAATTTTGTTACGTACCGTTAAAAAAAATAATTTTATAGGTTTTACCTTATAGTCTGAAAGTAAGAAACTGCTTTTCCCATGAAAGATGATTTCTCTACCTTCTTTCGTAATGTCTGCATTGATTTGTAAGGGTTTTTGTACCCCATGAAAGTTGAGTATCCCATCGATAGTATAGCCATGAGAAGCCTTTTTTACTGAGCTGAAAGTATAGGTAGAGAGTGGGTAGTTTTTACTCTCTAGTGCTTCTACCATATGTTCATCTCTTTTACTATTATCACTTTTAAGTTTTAAAATGGAGACATCTATACTTCCTTTCATCGAAGTAATCCCTTTTCCCATAGTCAGATGTGAAATGATGACTGTTGTAGCAGGTTCGATACTGCTATCTCCAAAGACTTCTGTATGGGCTTTTACAATACCATGATTTACGACCAACTTTTGAGCCATAAGTGAGGTAGAGAGTGTAAGTATGGAGAGCAAGATAATTTTTTTCATATTTTTTCCTTTAGTGTAGTTTATGTAAGGGGTTGAAGATAGAGATATCTAATAGCATGATAACTTTGTCTTGTTTATGCCAAATATAGGAGAGGCATAAAAAGAGCCAAGCTACCCATGCGAGGACAAACATATGAGACAGTGCAATGAACAGCCCCAAACCTGATGCACCCCAAAGACCTAAAGAGACAAAGGCTAAATTGGCGTAAGACAAGCGATAGAGTTTTCTTAATATAATCACATTATAGTAGGAAATGACAAATGGATAGAGCATAGATAGAGCATTTTGCCAACCAGATGTATAAGTACTATAGGTTAAAGCAAAAAGTATGAATAGTACTTTATCATTACGCTTATAATCTCTTAGTATGTAGGCGACTACAAGCCCTATGATGTGAAAAAGTATAATCACCCAAGTAAACTGTGATTCACCCCATAGGTGCATGACAGTATCTCTGGACAGAGTTTCAAAAAGGGTAGCATCTAGGAGTAACCATAAAAATATATTGCTTGTTTCGTAGAATGGAAGGGCTGTGCTTTTTAGTGTTTTTGAAACAGTATGGGGAAAAAGTGATGCCACGAATGCCAATAAAGAGAGAATAAGTGCGATGTTTGTACGATTTGAAGCGTCTATATCAAACATATAGGTTCCGAAGGTATAAGAGAGTGCCAAAGTACCTACAACCACCCAAAATGAGTCAATACGTGCGATGAGCATGGGTGCAGTAAGTCCACTAAGAAGCCCTAGTAGGAAAAGTTCCCATCCACTAGCAGTGGTATAGTGAAAAGAGAGTAGTAATTGCAATAAAAGCAAAAAAGGCATGAGCCAGCGATTTTCTTTATTAAGAGTCACAGAAGTAACAATACCCAAGATGCCACCTACTGGTATCATCCATATCTCTGTGAGGATGGAATGGTGGTAGGTAATAATCCCTGTTTGTAAAATCAGAAGATAATAAGTAAGTTCAGAGGCAAAGAGAAGTAAAAACGAAAAATGTGATAAGTATTTTATTTTTTGCATCATTTTTCCTTTATTTTTCAATTAATTGATTATACATAAACAAGCGTTACTGATATGTTAATTTATTACCACACTTTATAGCCTACAGTAAAATTAAGTGTGTCATGTAAATTTTCATCGAGTTCTCGTCTGTATGAAAATGTAGTAAACCATTTTTCGTTTACTTTATAGTAAAGTGTTGTTCTTATGTTGTGTGCAGAGTGCTCTATGATAAATTTACTCTCTGAATAGTTGAGAGAAAGATTGGCATAGAATTTCTCTGTAAAAAAGTAGCCTGTTCCTAGATAAGAATAGTTTGTATCATGGAGGGGTGTAGTGATTTGTTGGTCGTTGATGAAAGTGTGCCCAACACCCGCGAAAATAGAGAGGGTATCGGTAGGGTAGTAGCTGAGAGATGTAGCAAGTGTATAGTCGGTTTTGTTACCTACAAAATCATAGGTAGGAAGTTTGATAGAGGCACTGAGCCCTAAGTTCATGTTTGAAGAGAGTTCTATACGTTTTTTAATACGAAAAGTAGTATCTATACTTCCTGTTTTTTGCGTGTCATTATAATATCCAGAACGAAAAGTATAGCTCCATGTATTAAGATAATAGGTGAGTCTTAATTGTGTAGAATATTGTCGTGATCTTCCTATGAGGTTGGTATTGGTATTGTACCCACTTTTTATGGCAAGAGTTAGTCCGTTAGTTTCTGTTTCGTATGGTAGTTTAAGTATGCTTGTTGTACATCCTTTGTCATCTACTTGATTTAAAAATGGTGTGTTTGGGCAGTGGTCCAACGCATCAGGCACACCATCAAAATCTTGATCCTGTACGGAAAACCCTGATGACAATGTTTGCATCAAAATAAGTCCTAAAAATATTTTTCTATTTATTATCATTGTCGTTCTCTCCAGATTGATTTTCTATTTCTGTTTCTATGTGCTTATTTATGTCTTCTAAAATTTGTATATCCCTAGTACTTTTAATTTGGTCTTCTTTATGTTTTTTGTATGGCATATGTGCATGTTTTTTTATCTCATTAATGGCTCTGTTTGCATATTTACTTTTAGTGATGCCTTTAAGTTGCGTAATCGCATGAATACGCTCTTTTTCTTTCATCTGGACAATCTCTTGTTTAAAGGCATTCATGAGTTTAAAACGTTCTGCAACAGGTGCATGTCGTATGGCTTCTATCTGTGCATCAATATTGGCGTATAACTTACTAGGTGTGATAAGCAGTATGAAAAAAGTGAGTGATGCATAAAGTATTTTCATGTGTAACTCTCGCTAAGATGCTTAAAGTCAAGTATCACAGAGGTACCTACATGTTCTTCTGATTGTATCTGTATAACAATGTCAAGTTCATCTGCCAGTTTCTGGACAATGTGTAGACCCAGTCCTAAACCACGGGCTTGCTCTTTGTGGTACCGTTGCATTGCTTTTTGTATGTTTTTGATACCTTTACCTGTGTCTTCTATGCTAAGTTTTGTACCTGTAATGACAAGCTTTATCTCACCATTGGATTTGTTGTATTGTGCAGCATTACTAAATATGTTGTCTAAAATACGTGTGAGTAATTCTTTATTGGTCAAGCGAGAAAGGGTGTTGGAAATTTGAACATTAAACTGAAGTTTAGGGTAGATATTTTGTATAAACTGTAAACGTTCTTTCGCTAACGCCACAATATTTACTTCGGTGTTTTGAGAAGGGAGGTTATGTAAAAAGCTTTTTAGGTTGTTTTGTAAGTGTAAAATAGTGTCTATACTTAGAGAAACTCTTTTGATAAAAGGGTTCTCTCCATGTTCTTTTTTGAACATTTGAATATTGATAACCATGGAAGTAATGGGCGTGTTAAAATCATGTAGTATATCTTTGATAAACTCATCGTTTAACTTTAGTGCATGTCGGATGGGTCTAAGGCTGTAAAAAGTAAAGAATATCGCGATAATCAATAAAGTAAAACTCATCAATATAAAACGTAATGCGTTACTTTTTTTAATAGCATACATATCTGCCTGATACGCCTCTTTTGGATATGAAATCTGCATATAATATTTATCTGATTTTGGAATGGAAAAAAAACTGTATAGCCCATGGTCATCATGTAGGGTATAGAGTTTGTCTTTGTCTTTGGGGATAAAATCAAAGGTAAATTGTTCACACTCCATAGTATAGCTACAGACTTCCATGGTTTTATACATATTTTGTTTATACTCTTTTGTTTTCGCGTGATATAGTTCTAAAAAAAGTAGAATGAGCAGTAGTTCCAACAAAGGGAAAAAGACAAAAAAGTTTTTGAGTAAGGACTCCCTTTCATACTTTTTCAAGAATGTATCCTTTGCCTCTAATATTTTTTATCTCTATGCCTAGTCGTTGTTTTATTTTGGTAATAGCAACACGAAGTGCAGCTTCTGAACTGTGTTCTAAACACTCTAAAAGTGTGTATTTGGTGACAACACTGTCACAGTGTTTGAGTAAGGTAATAAATATTTTGTACTGGACATTTCCTATGTCAAGTATTTCACCATTCTTACGTAATGTTTGTGCAGATTCCTGATACTCTATATCGCCATAAAAAAGTGAATCATTTTTAAATTTAGCTTGGAGTCGTATGAGTAGCTCTTGTGGGTCAAAAGGTTTACGTATGTAGTCCATGGCACCAAGCTCAAACCCTTGTGCCAAAGAATGTAAATCTGTCGATGCCGTGATGAAAATAGTAGGGGTTTCATCGGAAGCATTTCGTAAACCTTTGAGAAGTTCCAAACCACTGCCTTGGGGAAGGTTAATGTCAAAAAGGTAGAGGTCATACACCGTATCAAAACTTAAGTCTTCCGCTTCTTCCATACGCATCGCAACATCTACATGGTACCCTTCATTCGATAAAAAAAGTGCCAGTGTTTCTGATAATATAGGGTCATCTTCAAGTAATAAAATTTTCAACATAAGTTATTTTACCATGTATAGTTAAATTGTATGCCATACTCAGCAGGTTCCACATAGGGAGTGATCTTTAGCTTTTCATAAGGCGTTGTAAAATACCAAGTCATCCCAATACCCAGTAATAAAAACATAAAGTTAAACAGCATACATTTTATTATCATGTTTTAGTTAGTTCCCACCACTTGGACCGTTATGACAATCATAACAGGTAACAGGAGTGCCTTTTGCATAAATCGCACCATTATAGAAAGAACGTGTTGTCCATGTTTTAGAAAGGTTAGAACCTCTATAGGTTGCACCATGACATACTGTACATTGTGCAGGGTTTGCTCTGGCGATAGCTTGGTGTGCTGATACCCAGTAGTCCCCAACAGGATGCATGCCATGAGGTCCACCTGTTACTGTAGCAGGAATGGTGGCGTGACATGTTTTACATTCTGCAATAGTACCACTGTGACCTTGTAACCCGATACTCATACGATTATCAGCTGTATGTGCAGGGAATATGGCATGTGTTGAACCATGACAGGCTTCACATTGTAAGTTACCATGTCCCTTGCTAAATCTGTAAAGACTGAGACCTGCAGCAGGTGTATTTGGAGTAGTTGCGAAGCGGGTATCTACCCATGTTTTTAGTGTACCATTAGTATTTCTAGCAGAGGTTTCTTCTATCCCATCATGGTGACACGCTTGACAATTTGGTACATCTAGCCATCCGTTTCTTGCCAAACTCCCTACATCCGACATACTACCATGACAACTTTGACATTGCATTTTTGCTGTACCTGATACTGTTTTAGCATCCCCCATAGCACCTCTCAAACACTTGGTTGTAGAGCCAGGGTGACATACATAACAGCTATTCCTATTGGCGCTATTGTTAAGTTGTAATCCAGTTACAGGGTCAGTTACAAAGGCATGTCTTCCATGTATGGCTGCAGTAAAAGCTTTGATTGTAATACCTGCATTGAATCCTATTCCTACATTTGGTAAGGCATTTGATTTGTGACAGGCAGCACACAAGACAGGTGTACCACTTTTTGCTGTCGCTTCAAGTCCTGTAGTATTGTAGTCATAACCTTTTGCAAGTAGTTGTGTTTTATATGTACTGACTGCTGCGGGCTGAAATTGGTCATGTAAACGCAATATATTGTATTTGAAGTCTTGTTCTACTGTGAGATTTGCATCATTCATCCATCCGCTTGTAGGTTTTGCTGCTGCAACAGAATTTGAGGCATGACAGCGTTTACAATCAAGTTCATCACTTATAGGTAGGACTACATCAGTAGAGGTTAGCAATATACCATTTGAGTCTCTTGCTACGACTTTTACCAAAGGATAGTAATTTTTTGTTCCATTATCATTGTAAGGTGTGAGAGGAATACCATCTGCTTCCCACCATTGATTGGTAATGTTAAATGTCATGGCAGTAGGTGTGGTACTTGGAGCATGGTTTCCTGTAAGTCCTACATCTGGTGCTAAAGTGGCACCAAAGAGTTTTTGCGCATAAGTCCAAAAATTTGTTTTGGTAACAGAAGTTGTATTGATAGACCCATTCGCATCTGCGATAGATTCATAGGTTAATGTCACATTTTTATCAATGAGCCCTACGGTACCTGTATATTTTAATTGTGCATGTAAATTGTTGTATGGGGGTAAAATTGAAAAAACTGAAAAATCTTTTCCATCCATGCAGTGCATACCTAAGTCATTCCATGCTGTGAGTGTATATTTGGGAGCGTAAGAAGGTGGTGCTAAGTTGACTCCATCACTTTCACCTCCTCCTTCACCTCCGCACGCTATAAATAATGGTAAAAGACCTAGTAAAATCCAGTGTTTTTTGTTGTATATCATTTTTTCTCCTAATTCTATATTTTGTTAAGTATGAAAGTATACAAAAATGAGTGTAACTGAAGTGTTAATGGTCTAGAGGTTTTTGTGACATTTTCCTATCAGGCGTGTTGCTTTGACAAAACATCTGGCATAGGAGCCATGTGTGATGGGGGAGATGATGATACCTTTCTTCTTAGAAGCTGCGTGGATGAAGTTTCCGTTGCCTATATATATGCCTACATGGGTGACAGGTATGCCTCTTTTTTTGTCGGTGAGGAAAAAGAGTAGGTCACCTTTTTGTAGGTTTTCTTTGCTGACGGAGACACCTTTTTTAGACTGTGCCCACGCAGTTCTTGGAAGGTTTACATGATGCTTTTTGTAAAGGTACTGCACATAGCCAGAACAGTCAAAACCTTGAGGTGTGGTGCCTCCCCATACATATTTCCCTCCCTTAAAATACTTGGCATCTTCAAGCAGTTTTTGTTTGTCTACTACTGAGACCTGGTAGGTTTCGCCTTTTTTCTTGGCTTCTTCTTTTGCTTTAGTGATGCGCTCGGCTCTTTTTCTTGCCACTTTTGCTTTACGTGCTAGGTATTCTGCGCGGTGAAGTTCATCGTAGATGGCTTGAAGAGAATACTCGGTAGCTTTTTGGTTAAGACAAGCATTTTCTGTATGGGTGATACTTTTAGACTGCATCACCTTGCCATGTTTGTCGGTAATGGTAAAGAGGCTGGAGAAAGAGAGAGAAAAAGAGAGGCTAAGGAGTACAAATACTTTAAACATGGGTCATCCTCTCTTTTAATATTTTATCATATCAAAAGAGAGGTTAGAGGGAAATTAATGCAAGGTTCCACAGAAGTTTGCATCACATCCATTCACGGCGCCTGCATACATGGAGTTGGCTATAAAAAACTTAAGTAAACGCTCTTTACGTTTTTTAAAAAGTGGGCTTCTTAGTGCAGAGATGGCTTCAGGTTTTCCTTTATGGATCTTTTCGAGTTTACCTTTGGTGTTGAAGTAAAAATCCCAGTCGTCATCATCGAGTTGTTTGGCAAGGTAAAAAGGGGTTCCATGGCAGGAGTAGCAGAGTTTTGTCGCAGTTCTAAAGGCTTTGGTATCATACTTTTCTGCAGCAAAAGCAGTAGTACTTAACCCTAAAAGAAAAGAAGTGAGTAAAAGTAGTTTTGTGAAGGGTTTCATAACGTATCCTTTTTTTACCTCATTTTACTTTGTACGTGTGTAGTATATATGTATTTGGTATAATACTGCCATGAATCAAGATATACTCATCATCGGAGGGGGAGCGAGTGCTTTAATGCTGGCTTCTTTACTTCCTAAAAACAGTGCTACCATACTCGAAACCAATGCCAAATTAGGTGCCAAGATACTTGTCTCTGGTGGAGGAAAATGTAACATTACAAATACAGTTATGGGTACGTCATACTACTTGGGTGTTGAAGGCTTTATAGCACCATCTCTTAAGGCATTTGATGAAGATGCACTGTTGCAGTGGTTAGAAAGACAAGGGTTGGATCCTATACTTAGAAAAGAGACACAATACTTTTGTAAAGACTCTGCCAAAGAGATGATGCATATTTTTACAAAAACAGCTAGAAAACAGAAGATTGTTTTAGACACAAAAGTACTTTTTGTAGACAAACGAGAAGATACTTTTTATGTTAAAACCGAAAAACAGACTTATCAGACTAAAAAACTTGTAGTAGCATCGGGAGGGTTGAGCTTCCCTGTGTTAGGGGCAAGTAGTATAGGGTATGACATTGCTAAGCACTTTGGGCACAGTATCGTGAAAACGGCACCTGCATTGGTGGGATTCACTGTGCAAAAAGAAGAGTTCTTTTTTAAGGCACTCTCTGGTGCTTCTACTGAAGTTATCATCACGGTAGGAGAGGTACAGTGTAAAGGTGCCTTGCTTTTTGCACATAAAGGTTTGAGTGGTCCTGCGGTCTTAGATGCATCGTTGTATTGGGAAAAAGGAAAGATGGAGATAGACTTTTTACCTCATTTTTCGTGGAAAAGTATCGAAGGAAGTAAAAAACAGCTCTCGTCACTCTTGCCATTACCAAAACGCGTAACTAAGGCATTTTTGGTACAATTACATCTTGATGACAAACCCTACCAACACTATACACAACTAGAGAAAGAAAAACTTTTACTTTTAAGTGCCTATGTCTTTGCACCGGCAGGAACATTTGGCTACACAAAAGCAGAGGTAACAAAAGGTGGCGTAGAGACTTCAGAGGTGGACAGTGTAACCATGATGAGTCAAAAAGAGGAGGGACTTTACTTTATAGGTGAAGTGCTCAATGTAACGGGGAGACTTGGCGGATATAACTTTCAATGGGCATTTTCAAGTGCCTTTAGTTGTGCCAAGTATATGAAGGGAAATAGATGAGATTAAGAAATAGTGTGTTGATGGTAGTGGCTGTGCTGCTTATGAGTGCCTGTGTAGGGGTACAAGATGCTGAGGGTTGGAGAAGTAACCAAAAAAGTGAATTTTTAGACATACTTGAAAATGATACGTATGCGTCTATTTGTACAGAACAAAAACTGTATAACGATGTGAAGTCAAGTCATAACTCTAAGCTGATGACAAAACTGTTGGTAGCATACACAGAAAATCTTGCCAATGGATGCATTGATTTGAAAACTTTTAATGCAGCGCAGAAAAAACGTAATTCTATCTATTTTTCTTCTAAATACACAACGTATGCTCAAAAGGTTGATGCCAAGAAGATTAAAATGCAACTCAAAGCAGGTAAAAGCATAGAGCAGATACTTCAGCCTTATGTGCCTGAGTATTATCAGTTTAGAGCATTGATTACGAGTTATCAAAACTTATCACAAAAGAGTGATACATCTAAAGCATTGTTACACAAAATACGTCTAAACATTGAACGTGTAAAACTTATGAGACCAGGACTTGGTAAGACCTATGCACTTGTGAACATTCCTGAGTTTGAAGTCCGTGTGATAGAAAATGACAAAACGTCTATTGCTATGCGTGTTATTACAGGTAAGAAGAGTAAACAAACACCTATCTTTTCTGCTGATCTTAAATACATTGTCTTGAACCCTACATGGAATGTACCTGACAGTATTGCTAGACATGAAGTTATTCCTAAAGCGTTAAAAGACCCAGGGTATTTGGCTAAGCACAGACTTGTGGTGCGTCGAGATTACAATATTGACTCGCCAGCCTTGTCTTTTAATGCAGAAAAAGCCAAAGCATATGTAGGTGGAAAGGGTGACGTGCCATTTAAGTTTATAGAAGTATCGTCTAGGCATAACGCTTTGGGGCGTGTGAAATTTATCTTCCCAAATCAGAATTCAGTCTATATGCATGATACGCCTTCAAAATATCTTTTCAAAAGAAAAGTACGTGCATACAGTCATGGTTGTGTAAGACTTGGAGAGCCTATGAAAATGTTAGACTTCATCGCAGCGAACTATACAAAGGCGACACCTAAAGAAGTAAATACTCAGTATAAAAGTTTAAAAACACACTATATGACGATTACCAAGTCTTTACCTGTACATACAGCATATTTGACTACCTATGTGGACGAAAAAGGTTTACTACATAGTTTTGCAGATATTTATGGATACGACACCTTACAAAAGTTGAAGTTCTAAAATGTCTATGATGACAAGAGCATGGCTAATTTTAGTCGATACTCTTGTTCATCTTCTTTTACTTCTCTCTTTGATACTTTTCTATCTTAATCCTCCTTCGTACACCCATTTAAAAAAAGCCCTACGTCCACATAAAATCTATTGTCCTGAATCTAGCATTGTATTGGAGAAGTTGCCTTTACCTAACTTAGAGTTAAATGATGCAATGACATTAGAAGAGTTGACTCGCATAGGACAACAGTGTAAAGCGGAGGAGTATACTATAGAAAAAAATATATTTTTAGAAAGTACTTTAGAAGAGCGATTGCATGCGCTTTTGGTGAAAAAAGGTGCTCCTGTGTTTATACGTATTTTTAAAGAAGAAGCTATCTTGGAAATATGGATAAAAAAAGAGCATGAATATGTGCATTTAAAAGACTATGTCATCTGCGCTATGTCTGGAAACCTTGGCCCTAAACTAGAAGAGGGAGATATGCAGGCACCAGAGGGTTTCTACAAAGTGCATAAAAGCCAGCTCAATCCTAAAAGTAAATTTCATCTTTCCTTTAATCTGGGCTACCCCAATGCTTATGACCGTATGCATAAGCGTACGGGTTCTTTTCTTATGGTGCATGGAAATTGCGTATCTGCGGGTTGTTTTGCTATGACAAATGAGAAGATAGAAGAGATTTATGCACTAGTCGAGGCTGCCTTAAACCATGGACAAAGATATATTGATGTGCATGCTTTCCCTTTTTATATGAGTGATGAAAACATGCAGTTTTATGAAGGAAATGAGTGGTATGACTTTTGGACAAATCTTAAAGAGGGATATGACTACTTTGCATTAGAAAAAGTACCACCCAAGATAAAAGTGAAGCATGAAAAATATGAAATTTTAGAGAAGTGAGAATAAGCCAATCTTTATTGATTTGGAAATTTTTAAGGTATATTTTTATAGCATTGTTATACTATAAAAAGTATGAATTTATCGGTAGGAGATGAAAATGACATTGGAAATTTTGATAGCCGTTATGTTTTTGATGATGCTAGCTATGACATGGTTTTGGTACCTCAAACCTAAAAAAAAGGGGCTACAAGCTACCCGAACAGTTTCTAGTTTAAAAGAAGAATTTGACACAAGTTATCATGATCTTATAGACAATGTCTCAGAGTACGAATATAGTTATGATGCTTGTAAAGTGTTGCTAGAAGAGATACAAACACTTAAAGATAAAAAAGAAGTCTTACTTGTAGATGCAAATTCCAATGTTGAAAAATACCGTCAACAAACAGAAACCTTAGAACAAAAAAGCCATGCGATTATACACATTTCACATCAAATGCGTACGTCACTTTCTGGACTGCTTGGATTTACACACTTTTTAAATGGAACAAAGCTAGATGATGAACAAAAAGAATTTGTAACTATTATCAGTGACAGTTCTGATGAACTCCTAACACTAGTCAATGGCATCTTAGATACAGCACCTGTAGTCGATGCCAAAGATGAAAGAGCGCTTTCTCGAAAGATAAGTAAAATAGAAAAAAATGAAATCCCACATGTCCTTGTGGTAGATGACAATGATATAAACAAAAAATTATTAGCCAAAGTATTGGAAAACTTTAACTTAGAAGTTTCATTTGCTTCTAATGGTAAAGAAGCAGTTGATTTACGTAAAGAAAATAATTACGATATGATTTTCATGGATATTCAAATGCCTGTGATGGATGGTACGGATGCCAGTAAGGCTATTCGTGCGTATGAAAAAGAAGTCAATACTGTAGAAGTACCTATCGTTGCGTTAACAGCCAATACAGGAAAGAGTCATAGAGAAAAGTATCTCAATGCAGGGATGAATGACTATATGGTAAAACCTATCTCTATAGAAGATGTCAAACGTAGGATAGATCAACTCGGTAAATAGTATGTCATAAGTGCCAATATGCTAAAATGTTTTACTTTTAACATATAGGTAAACCATGGCATCTAAAGAGATACGCTACAAAGACAGACCTTTTCAACTTTCATATGAGCTAGTCAATCCTGCACAAGAAAAAGTACTACTTGTTCTGCATGGTTGGGGTAGTAACAAAGAGATTATGAAACAAGCCTTTGGCAAGACACTTCCTGAGTATAAACACATCTATCTTGACATGCCCGGGTTTGGTAAATCAACCAATGAGATGGTACTTACTACAAAAGACTATGCAGACATAGTTCAACTCTTTTTAACGACACTTGATGTTACTCCTACCATAGCGATGGGACACTCTTTTGGTGGTAAAGTCTCTACACTGCTTAACACACCTTGTTTAGTACTGCTTTCAAGTGCAGGTGTGGTGACAGAAAAACCATGGTCCATCAAACTCAAAATCGCTACAGTGAAGTTTTTAAAACCACTTGGTATGACATTTATACGCGATATGTTTAAGAGTAAAGATGTGGAAAATATGAGTCATGAGATGTATGAGACGTTTAAAAATGTCGTGGATGAAGATTTTGAAGACTCCTTTGCCAAGTCTAACTCCAAGGCGCTTTGTTTTTGGGGTAAAGAGGACACAGCGACACCACTCTATACAGGAGAGAAGATAGCTGGACTCATAGCAAACTCAGCGTTTTATCCTTTAGATGGAGATCACTTCTTCTTTTTACAGCATAAAGATTTTATAGCACAGACAATTACCGAACGATGCACCCAAGAATATAAGGAAAGCAACTAATGTTACAACTACTCAACTCCATAGCCTACGCACTTTTCATTTTAGCGATGGGATACTACTTTATTACCAACCTACAATGGTACAGCTACAAGCTCAACCGTGTACTTTTTCACCATACCAAAACATGGTGGCACTTTGCGTACTTTTTGGTGCCTTTCACACTTTATATGTTTGTAGACAGTGTCAGTGACTATAGTTTTGTAGTAGTCATAGGGTATGTGGTGGCACTCTACTTTTGGTACAAAGAGTTAGACAAGCCATTGGTATTTACAGGACGTGTCAAACGTTTCATCGCGGCTATGTTACTGTTTGCCATTTTCATTGCGGTTGTATTTAAACATTTTGCAGTGGTTATTCCTATCTTCTTAGCGTACTTTGTCTCTGTATTTATAGAAAAAATGCTTTTTCATGGTTTCAAAACCAAAGCCCAAAAGAAGTTGGACGCGATGGATGCTATGAAAGTTGTGGGTATTACGGCTAGCTATGGTAAAACAAGCATAAAAAACTACGTAGAGCACCTTCTAAAAGCGAAGTATAAAACCTACGCTACCCCACGTTCGGTCAATACACTGGGTGGTGTGATGATAGATATAAACAATGACTTGCCAGAAGACACAGAAGTGTATGTTGTAGAAATGGGTGCAAGAGGTGAGGGTGACATCGCGGAGATAAGTACCTTTGTAAACCCTCATTACGTAGTTGTGGGTAAGATAGGCCCTGCACACATAGAGTACTTCAAAACGATGGAAAACATCCGTAATACCAAAATGGAGATACTTAAAACGGATAGACTTGAACAAGCTTACATTCATGAGAGTGCGATGGTCAAACCTGAAGCCAATGTGCATATCTTTGGCGAGAAAGCCAACTTGGATATACGCTCCAATGTACCTGCCCCAGAATTTATCATAGAAGATGTGGAAGCAACGCTTGAGAGTACAAGTTTTACTTTAAATGACGTACGTTACTCTGCTAGTATCTTAGGTGCTTTCAATGCTATGAATTTGGCAGCTGCAGTGCTTGTAGCTAAAGAGCTAGGGCTTACCGACGAGCAGATACAAAAACAACTCTCTACACTCAAACCTGTTGACCATAGACTCCAACGTATAGATGCAGGTGGCAAAGTGATACTAGATGACTCTTTCAACGGTAACATAGATGGTATGATGGCATCGTTTGATTTGGCGACTACCTATGAGGGTAGAAAAGTGGTTATTACCCCAGGGCTTGTTGAGGTAGATGACGCACTGAATGTACAAGTGGCCAAGCGTGCCAATGAAGTGTTTGATGTCGTGGTAGTCACTGGTGATTTGAACTATGCCATTTTTAAAGAGTATGTAGATGCAGATAAATTGGTGAAGTTGGCAACTAAAGGTGAGATGGAGAGTATGCTTGTGGAGCAGACAATGCCAGGAGACTTAATTTTATTTGCAAATGATGCACCGTCTTTTGTGTAGGGTGTTGTACCCTTACAACACCAATAATTAAAATCAAAAAATATATGCAATTGTGGATATATCCTTTTGGTGTTGTCATGGGACAACACCCTACAGGTCATTAATTACCGTTCCATCTTTTTAAAAAACAATTCATGACTGGAACTCTTAAGGGTAATGCCTTTTACCCCATATTTTTTTTCTTCTTTTATAGTAAAGCCTTCGCGCATAGTTTCGTGTAGACGTTTACTTACCCATTTTTGTATATTGCCTCTACATGCCATTCTGGTAGTACGTAGTTGTGTACTAAGTTGTTTTGTTTGGGGGTTTTGTTTGAGTATGCCTGAAATACGGTTACAACTGTCAAAGCCATCGACACGCATTTTCTTTGCATCGAAGTCTAAAATGGCACGTGCTTTGCGTACTTCCATCCCATCTAGCACACGCATATGCCATGAACCCGATAGAGTACCTAGGTTTAGAGTATTCGCAGATAGTTGAGTGGTGAGTAAAGTACATAATGTACCAGTAATGAGTAATAGTTTAGAAGACATTTAAAACTTCCTTGTACAAAATTTTCGATAGTATAATATACAATAAACAATGGAGTATAAATGAAATCAATTTTTATTTATTTATTTTTAGTGACAACGCTTTTTTCAAACCCCATCATTCTTACAGAAAAACAAGCCAACTTCATAGCAAAAAAAGTATGGCAAAATGAGGGTGCAGGTAAAGACAAGTATCTCATCTGGTGGAACAAAGGAGAGGACTTTGCAAGTTTGGGTATAGGACATTTTATCTGGTTTCCTAAAGACCATACCGAACGTTTTAGAGAAGTATTCCCTATGGTAGTAGCGTTTATGCAAAAAAAGGGTGTGACTATGCCCTCATGGCTTACTCCCGAGACAGATTTTCCTTGGCAGACAAAAGTAGCATTTGTTACTGCCAAAAAAGCCAAAACAAAACAGTATATGGAACTTTTTCATCTTCTTAAAAGGACATTCCCTTATCAAGCAGCGTTTATGGCAGAGCGTCTGAAAAATGCACTGCCACAAATGTTAGAGAGTATAGAGGATGAGAAGCAAAAAGAAACCATTAAAACACGTTTTAATGCAATGCTCTATACCAAAGATGGCTCCATAGATGAAAGAGGTTTATACATACTTCTAGACTATACTAACTTTAAAGGTGAGGGGACACTGGGGAGCGAACGTTACAACGGTCAAGGTTGGGGACTTTTACAAGTGCTAGAACATATGGATACTAGGGTTACTAACAAATATAAATCATTTTCCAACGCAGCCAAAGCCATGCTCTCAAGACGCATCAAAAATTCACCTCCTGAACGTGGTGAAGAACGCTGGCGTAAAGGGTGGAATGTTAGACTTGATACGTATTGGAAATAAAAGTATGTCAATTTGACATTTTTTTGAGTAAATTGTAAAAAGTAGGGTAAAATTATTTTGCAGTCTGATTAAGTTGTTGTAAACAACAGCTTCACGGGCTGCTGTTTGAACTTCTAAGTCAAATCTTGACTGTGGAAGGGTGTGAGTGTTCATGGATTTACTAATTCTAATCCTCACGATTATTGTAGCATTTTTAAGATACTATAGTAATTAAACACCAGAGGGAGTGAAAACTCTCTCTTCAAACGTTATTTTAGCAGAATATTTTTTGGATGTAAATAGTCAGCACTTCCCCAAATCACGAAATAGAATTTTCCACATCCTAAAAAATCACTAACTCTGAATCAATAGACGAGAGGCAGGTGGTGTTTCTATGCAAAGTTACTACCCTGAGTAAGAAATACCATTTTTTCAAGA
>Ga0256829_1001307_pt1 | contig 20864 bp, 18 predicted proteins | sample 131447metaG_FD_185979 | JGI IMG/M metagenome (GOLD analysis project Ga0256829, IMG submission 185979) | Hydrothermal vent microbial communities from Lau Basin, Pacific Ocean - 131-447 | ecosystem: Environmental > Aquatic > Marine > Hydrothermal vents | place: Pacific Ocean: Lau Basin | collected...
AGGAAGTTTTCAGATTGAAAGAAAAGGAACAGATAGTGGCTTGAAAGCTTATTCAAGTTTGGCCGAAATATAAGCATACCGGAATTTATGCGAACGTGGTCAAAAGCTACAGATTCGTCATAGATAGCAGTATTCCCAATGGTGCCGCGAGTGGTAAGTAACACATCTCCTCTCTCTAATTTTCCTTTCCTTAGGGCATAGTCTTTCTCCTCTGAAATAAAAGCTAAATCATCCAGCTTGAATCCATCTGCCCGTACATTTTTGGTATTCAAGAACAAACAATAGCCCGTCGGGGAAAAATCTTCTTTGCTCGGATAGTTCGCCCCGCGGTCACCATCGATAATTTGAAATGGAGCTTCATCTAAAGTGAAAAGCGGCCAGGAGGGGTCGATGGGGATGCGGGGCTGGTAGTTTTCGACCACAAGGCGGGCGCCGTCGATGATCTTCTGATAGCCCTCGATTTCCGCCACGATTTCCTTCTGTACCTCAATCGGCGGCAGGGGGATTTTGTGAGATTGATAAACATCATTTCGGTTTAACCCAGGGATACCCGCCCCGCCCTTCAAGCTGGTCAAATCAAGTGTTTTCAAAACATGGTAAAGGTATCGAATATCTGTCTTTTCTGGTTTGACTCTTTTAACATAGTAAGTCGTATCAATCGGGTAACAGTTTTCTTCGACAAAAGTGACTTCTCCAGCCGAACCTTTACGCCCCACTACAATAGCAGGCCCCTCGATCAGGTATTTGTTGTGGTAACCAGTGACTCCATTGGAGCCAAGTACGGGATAGGGGCCTTCAATGCGGGTCTTTTTCGGCAAGCTGGCCCCATATTCGAGTGTGCAAACCTTTTGAAATGGCAATAAATCGAATGCCGATGCTCTGCTTTCTGTTAACTGATATCGCTCTCCACTCAAATTCCACTCGCCGTTCTCGCCGATGCGGGCGCGTTCCACGGCATGAGCCATCGGTGTTGGTTCGAATGACTCGGGATCGGCAAGCCAGCTTTCGATCAGTCGCCGCGCTTCGGGCAGGTCGTTTTTATCAATAGGCCTGCGCTGTGCGCCCAAGCCAAAACCATCGTTTTCGATCTTTACAAACAGCACCGAATCGCACTGTTTCGCTTTTTACCTGTCCAGAATCAGGATCGATGTCTTCACGCCGCTATAGGGTTTGAAGACACCTGCGGGTAGAGAGATCACGGCCATAAGCGAGGTTTTGACCAGCATTTCGCGTAACTGTTTGTAGGCCGTGCCGCTTTGAAAGATGATGCCCTCGGGCACGACGATGCCAGCACGGCCTTTCGGCGTCAGATGCTCGGCCATGTAATCGACGAATAGCACCTCGCTGCGTTTGGCTTGAATCGAAAAGCGATTGTGCGGCCTGATACCGCCCTTCGGCGACATGAACGGCGGATTAGCAAGGATGATATCTGCCGTTTCATTCCAGCGTTCCTCGCTGGTCAGTGTGTCGTATTCATTGATATGCGGACTGGTAAAGCCGTGCAGATACATATTTACCAGCGAGAGACGCACCATGTCCGGCGAAATATCATATCCTCGGATATTGGCAGTGAGTTTGCGTTTCTCATCCGGCGTGAGCTTGTCGCCCGGCTTATTGTCAGCGTTGGCCTTCATGATGTGTTTCCAAGCCGAAATCAGGAAGCCTGCAGTGCCGCAGGCAGGGTCAAGAAGGGATTCATCCTTTTGCGGATCGATGATTTCCACCATGAAATCAATGATGTGACGTGGGGTTCGGAACTGGCCTGCATCGCCCTGGCTGCCAAGCACCGATAGCAGATATTCAAATGCATCTCCCAGTCGCTCTGAATGACCGTAGGTAAAGCCATCGATCTCTTTCAGGAAGGCGCGAAGCGTTTCCGGATCACGATATGGAAGGTAGGCATTCTTGAAAATATCGCGGAACAGCTCCGGTACGCCTGTATTCTGAGGCATGCTCTGAATGGCTTCGGAATAGAGCGCCAACATTTCGTGGCCGCCCACGCCCGGACGCATCAGTTGCTCCCAACCGTATTTGCTGAAGGTTGCGGCAAAGAATTTGCGCGTACCGCCCAACTCCTCTGCCTCGCGATCCATGTCGTCCATGAACTTGTAGATCAGGGCGATGGTGATTTGTTCCACCTGCGATTTCGGATCGGGCACCTTACCAACGAGAATGTCGCGGCAGCTATCTATCCGACGTTTGGTTTCTGAATCCAGCATCTGGGGTTTCCTTTAAATGAAACGATCTAGCGTGACATAATCTGATACATATTGCGGCACACGACTGCGCCATTGGGTGGGTACGGCCCGGTAATCGGTGACAGTAAAGCCGGGGTGCACATGCAAATCGGCCAATCGTCCTTCCTTGATGATTTCGCGCAACTCGCCATCGGTAGCATAGGCCTTGAAGAAATATTTGATGGCGGAAATATGCTGCGCATCTTCCGGTTTTAGATCGAGAACGAATTTATGGAATTCCTCTTCAAGCAGTTCGTCCTTGCTTTTGAATGTATCGATGAGTCCGAAAACCTTTTCAAGGATTTCACGCAGGCTAATGCGTCGATCCACGCCGGCAGCTTTGCCAAGCTTGTCTTCATCAAAAAATTCTTCCGGCTTGTGAAAATATTTACGCACCAGTTCGGCAGTTGCCTGTTCCCAATTTTCCTGCTCCACATGCTGCCTGATCTCGGCATCTTCCTGCACCTGTTCTTCAAATTTCCTAAAAAACATGCGATCAATGCGCATGCCTTCAACGCCGATCTGCTCTTCTCTTGCGATAAGAAGCCGGTCAGGGCTGAAATTATCGTATTTTTCAGGTAGTGCTGGAGGCGGGGGTGGTGTCGACCCTTCACCTTGGGGAGGCTTTGGAAGTTCAAGGATTTCATCATAGTCGAATTTTTCCTCGAAGTATTCACAGTTGGCAAAGAAGTCGAAGAGCTTGAATCGTGTTTTATCGGGCTCGCGCACCGCGTCTTTGAGTGATTCATCAAACAGTTGTTCAAGGAAGTTGTGTTTGCGTGTGCCGCGCCCCTTTATCTGTACAAAATCCTGCGGCGAGAAGATCGGACGAACCAGTACCAGGTTAAGAATGTCCGGACAGTCGTAACCGGTGGTCATCATGCCCACAGTCACTCAAACGCGTGCTTTGCTGGTTTTGTAGCTGTCGATAAAATTGGCCGAGCCGAGCAGGTTGTTGTTGGCAAAGTTCATGGTGAACTGCTGCGCTCCTTTCACCTGCGAGGTGACCTGAACAGCGAAATCGGATTGGTAGCGACCCGGAAACATTTGGTCGACAATTTCGTTGAGCATTTGCACCAATCTGGAGGCATGATGCTGACTTACGGCAAAGGCGATGGTCTTGCCAATTTCTCCACTGACCGGATCACGCAATGCATGCTTCAAAAAGGCCTCGCAAAATACCCGGTTTGTCGCCTCGGAGAAAAACTTTTTCTCGAAGTCGCGCTGGTAGAATGTCTCTTTGCTTTCTTCTTCCTCTTCAGAGGCAGGAATCAGCACCGTATAACCTTCATCAGACAACAACTGAGTAGTGATCTCGGTTCTGGCATCGACAACAATCGGATTGATCAGATAGCGGTCGCGCACGCCATCAAGAAGAGAATACCGGAAAGTCGGCTCACCCGATTCGCAGCCGAAGGTGCGGTAGGTGTCCAATAACATTCGGCGCTCAATCTCACGCGGATCGTTAGTTTCGCTTGCATCGAATTTCTTCAGATAGTCTTTGGGTGTTGCTGTCAGCCCCAGTTTGTAGCCGACGAAATATTCGAATACGGCACGGGCATTGCCGCCAATGGAGCGATGGGCTTCATCGGAAATCACCAGATCAAAGTCGGTCGGGGCGAAGAGCCGTTCATATTTGTTGTTAAACAACAGCGATTGGACAGTCGTGACGACAATCTCCGCCTTACGCCAATCATCGCGCCTTTCCTTGTAGATTAGTGAGGTGAAATCATTTTTCAGCAGGAAATTAAACGCCTTGTTGGCTTGGTCTTCCAACTCCAGACGATCTACTAAAAACAGTACGCGTCGGGCATTGCCTGTGCGAAGGAACAGTTTGATGACAGCTGCGGCAGTTAGCGTTTTTCCTGTGCCTGTGGCCATTTCAAACAAGAACCGACTACTGCCATCAGACACTTCCTGTTGAATGGATTGAACTGCTTTAAGCTGATATTTGCGCAGGAAGCGAAGTCGGTTCTTTTCAATAAAGACCGGGCGCTCTGTTTCATTGACCCAGCCAGCTTCACTGGCATAGGTGGGTAGCTGGGTCAGCGCAATATAATCGGTGTCGATTTTGTCACCAGTCAAGGTGGCGGTGTCCGGCTCAAACCCACGATAGCCTTCAATAGAATCCGATCCCGGAAAGCGAGTGATCAGATAGGGATTGCCATGACTGATATCCCAGAAGTAATGCAGATTTCCATTCGACAAGATAATAAAACGGCAGCTTTGAGATTTGGCATAATCTCTCGCCTGTTCTTTACCAACCAAGGGGCTTTTATCTTCCGACTTGGCTTCCAATACAACAAGCGGGAAACCTGCATCATCCAGCAAAAGGAAATCGACAAATCCATTTTTAACCGTTTCAAAATCCTGCCCGAAGGCATCGAACTCTGTCTGGGTTATTTTGACATTGGGTTCAAGAACAATGTTTGCGGAGCCAGATGCATCATCAAAAAAACGCCAGTCCGCTTCTTCGAGCAGGCGGTTGATCTTGATTCTTGCTTTTGCTTCCTTGGCGGCCATGAGATCGTTATGCCTCCTGCATGGATGACAGCAAATGCTTTCCGGCATCGGTCAGGCGATATTTTTGCTTGCTGCTACGGGGCTTGTCGGGAATGGTCATTTCCAGAAAACCGGCCTTAAGCAGTGAATTCAGGCAGGTGTTAACAAAGTGTTCTCGATCCCGAAACCCCGCGCTTTTTTGCAGTTCGGTTCTGGTTGAGGGGTTTCTGGCGGTCGTCAACACAGCCGCCTCTTTCGGGGTCACTTGTCGGGTACTTGTCGGGTACTTGTCGGGTACTTGTCGGGTGACTTCCCCGGTAACATCGGGGGTAACATTTTCCTGTGATCCAAATTCCGGCACTTTGATAATCATGCGAAACAGATCACCTTCGATGAGTTGGGGGTCGGCACCTCCATAGGTTTTACCATAACGCATCATTTTCCGCATGCCGGAACCCAGTTCGTCGGCACGGTAAATCTCACGGAAGAAAGCGCCGATCACCGGGTTTTTCGGGAAGGGCGCGAAATTGGCGAGGTTCAACGGGCCAAAGCCATGCGGTCGGTTCGGATTTTCTGTGCTGACCTGGCCATATTCAATGATCAACCTTGAAGGCGCGCCATTCGTGTATTCCCGATGGATGAGCATGTTGGAGGCCACCTCGCGAAAAATAATATCCCGCAGACTAACCCGCTCAATGCCATCCAGGTAAAAGGGATCGGGCAAGTGTTTGTGGATAAATGCCAGAATACGATCATAGCTGTCAATCAGGTTGGTGCGTACCAAATCGCGGTCGTCATAGCGATCTATGTTGACCTTACGCAGAATCAGGTCTGTTCGGTGAGCCGGGGCAACCGAGAGTATCAGTTGATCGCCGCCGAGCAGAAGAATGCCCGCCAACGTTACGCCGCTTTTGCCGGTAAGGGGATCGGTTTGATGGAGCTGGGCGCTCTGGATGAGTTGCTGGTCATCCATCGTTGCCCAGGGGTGATCCGGTGTATTTACACGGGTTATCTTTCGACAGAGGTCGATAAGATCCGCCCGCAAATCTTTTACGCCAATGCGTGGATAAACCTTGTTCTCAGAAAAGGTGACCTGCTTGCGCTGATAAAGATTAGCCACCTGTACGGTGTGATCTGTGATATCCAGATCGCCGTCTTCGTTGCGATCATAAATACGACCATTGCAGCGATGAACCTGCGAACTCTCAGGTACAAAAATGTGAAGGACAGATTGACTGTCAATCTGTATGTCGTCCACAGACAGATAACAGGGCGGATTAACCTTCTGCGGATTGTTGATAGCCGTTACAAAATCCTTCTTTATCTGCTCCACGCAATCGGGATCAACGCCAGTTACCTCGCCGAAGTCATTCACACCAAGCAACAGGGTTCCGCCGTGACGATTGAGGAACGCGCAAATGGTTTCATAAATATCCCGGTTAAGAGCGCGACGGCATGTCTTGAATTCAAGCGAAATGCCTTCGCCCTGTTTGATAAGCGACTTGAGATCAGCCATCGCTATTCATCTCCAGCCGCGCAGGATGAAATAACCAACACAGAAGTCCGCAGGATGGGATAGCCTCAAAGTATCCTTCAGGCTTGGGAGCAGTTGCAGTTCGATGTTGTCAAAGATTCGTGGCATGTATCACTCCCCCGCAGGCTTAAGCATAGTCGGTGAATTTATTTTTGCATGTATTCAGTGAATTGATGTCAGTGAATTGAGAACAAGAAAACGCCTTGTTTGTAATTTGTTAACTCACATCGCACTCGCGTATGTCGCCGCTGCAGATGGTAAAGCGTTTCCAGCACGCATACGGCATATCGATTTGGCGCGTATAGGCAATCGGCCTGTGTTGCAACAGCGCGATGAGCATGCGCAAACTGCCAGAATGCGCTACAACCAGCAGATACTTGCCATTGTGCTGCACACGCAGCTCAGACCACCAGTCTGACAGACGCAATCGCAACGCTTCAGGCGACTCGCCGCCGGGTGGGCACATGCCGGTCGGATCAGCGCGCCAGCGCTCCAATATGCCGGGAAACTCCCGGGCAATCGTCGCCATGGTTTTGCCTTCCCATGCGCCGTAATGCAGCTCCGCCAATCTTGGCTCGATGATACAATCTATACCGGCTTCTGCCGCCCATGCTGCGGCGGGTTCGGCGCAGCGGTGCAGTGGCGAAGCAATGATGCCATCTACTTCGCCGGCCAACTGCCGCCATACCCGATCCATGGCCTGTCTGCCTGCCGGTGTGAGCGGATCATCGGTGCGCCCCCTGTATTTCACGCCGCCCTGCAGCGCGCCGTGACGCAACAGATCAATGGTCAGATCGGTTGTCGGATCGGTTATCAGGTCAAATCCCGTCATGGTTCCCTCCGAATATTTACGCTATGGTGCTGCGCCGTTTATGAAAAGAAAGCAAAAAAGGAAGTGTGATCAGTGACTGAAGATTTTAACCTGAGTGATCCAAAAAATATCGAAGGCATGAAACATGTGCGTGGTCTGTTGGACTACATCGGCGAGGATCTCAATCGTGAGGGGCTACAGGAGACCCCGGCGCGGGTACTCGCTGCCATGTGCGAACATTTCTCCGGCTATCGTGAAGATCCACGCGAACACCTGCTCAAAACCTTTGAAGAGGTTGAAGGTTATGATGAAGTAGTGCTGGTTTCGGATATCGATGTGCATAGCCACTGCGAACATCATATGGTTCCATTTGTCGGCAAAGCGCATGTTGCCTATATCCCGCGCGGTCGCGTTGTCGGCCTCTCCAAACTGGCGCGGGTGGTGGAAGGTTATGCCAAACGTCTGCAGGTGCAGGAAAAGCTGACCATGCAGATTGCCAATGCCATCCAGGAGGTGCTGGAACCGGAAGGCGTGGCTGTGATTATCCAGTGTCAGCATTTCTGCATGTGCCATCGCGGCATTCATAAACCCGACTCATGGACTACCACGTCCAAACTGACCGGCGCGTTTATGAATAACCCATCCTCCAGGCTGGAGCTGTTCCAGTTGATCGGCATGGAAAAATAGGCTGCGCAGTGACACCATGAACAATGATGGTGTAAGATGCGGAGTTATGTGTTCGACCCGTTGAAAATGGATTGAAATTTCTACGACAGGAGTCCCGATGGAACAGCAGGTTACGGTCATTGATGTGCAGGGAGGCGAGGCCATTGTGCATGGCCGTCGCGCCAGCGCTTGTGGCGATTGCGCCGGCAAGACATCCTGCTCCACCATGGGCTCTTGGGTGGAACGCATCATCGAATTGCGCCTGCGCAACACGATCCATGCCCAAAAAGGCGATGTCGTATTGCTGGAAGTGCCCGACAACGCTGTGTTGCATATTGCTTTCCGGCTCTATGCCATGCCAATGCTGGCCTTTATTCTGGCCGGGCTCGGCATGCGCACACTGGCTGTGCATCTGGCGTGGGCTAATGTGGAGCTGTGGGCGGCGCTCAGCGGCATTGCCGCAGTCATAGGCTACTATCTGTGGTACAAATCACACCTTGCCGCCGATTCGACGTCGGGGCTGGATGTGCGTATGGTTCGCATCATCCAACATCAGTGCAATTCTACTGATCAGCTGCTCTCTTCATAACGTTGCAATCAACCATTCATCATTTATTCATTCAACCGGCTTACAAATCGGCCTGAATTTCCCCCAAGGAGTGAACATTGAACCAAATTAAACGACTGTTTCCCGTTTTGATCGGCGCTGTCATGTGGATTTCATCCGCCCAGGCGATGCCGGATAGCTTTGCCGATTTGGCTGAAGCGCAAGCTGATTCCGTAGTCAATATCAGCACCACGTCACACCCTCATGTGCAACCTGGCACGCGCGGTCTGCCGCCGGGATTCGGTTTCCCCCATGGCTCGCCGTATGATAACTTCTTCAATGACTTTTTACATAACATGCCTCGACAGCAACGCGAAAGACATGCGCTGGGCACCGGCTTTATTATCTCTTCCGATGGCTATATCGTCACCAACAACCATGTGGTTAAAGACGCTGATAAGGTCATCATCAAGATGCGCGACGGCTCTGAGCACGAAGCCAAAATTATCGGCACCGATCCCAAGCTGGATGTGGCGCTGCTAAAAATCAAAGCCAAACATCTCAAGCCAGTCACACTGGGCAATTCCGATAAATTGCGCGTCGGCGACTGGGTGGTCGCCATCGGCAACCCGTTCGGACTGGAACAGACTGTCACGGCGGGCATCGTTTCCGCCAAGGGCCGTGTGATTGGCGAAGGCCCGTATGATGATTTCATTCAGACGGACGCCGCTATCAATCCGGGTAATTCCGGCGGCCCGCTGTTCAGCAGTAAGGGCGAAGTGATGGGCATCAATACCGCCATCTATTCGCGCAGCGGCGGCAATAACGGCATCGGTTTTGCCATTCCGATCAATCTGGCCAAATCGGTACTCGATGAACTGCGCGAAAAGGGCCATGTCACGCGAGCTCAACTGGGCGTGCATATTACCGATGTCGACAAGGAGACGATGAAGGCGCTGAACCTTAAAAACCGTGAAGGCGCACTGGTGCCACAGGTGGTTGCCGGTTCAGCTGCTGATAAGGCCGGTATCCTGCCGGGGGATGTGATTGTATCCTTCGATGGCGAACCTATTCACAAGGCGCGTGACCTGCCGCTACGCGTGGCGCGCCATACGCCGGGCGACAGGGTGAAAGTCGGCCTTATTCGCAATGGCAACCTCAAAACCATCACCGTAAAAGTCGAAGCAATGAAGGATGATACCGCCTCGAAAGGGCAACCGCATCGCAACAATGACAAAGTGCGCCTCGGTATGGTGGTGGATAACCTGACTCCGGATATGGCCGCCAGATTGCAAACCCGTGTAAAGAAGGGTGTGGTGATCCAACAACTGCAACGCGGTATGCCAGCTGCGCGGGCCGGACTGCGACGCGGCGATGTTATTTATCGCATCAATGGAAAAACCGTGAATAATGTCAGGGAATTTTCAAAACTGGCCAGCCACTTCAAGCCCGGACAGGTGCTACGCCTGATGCTGGACCGACAGGGCGATCAGGTCTTTGCGCTGGTCAAACTGCCCAAACCCCACAAGGGCGATAACTGATTTACTGCCTTGCAGAAGCCTCATATTAAACTGTTAAGCCGTCACCACTGCGGTCTGTGCAAAGAAGCACGGGCCGTGGTGGAAGCGGTGGAAGCACAGGGGTTATGCACATGGGAAGCTGTGGATGTGGACAGTGATAAGGCGCTGCTTGTCCGTTATGGCATGGATGTGCCGGTATTGCTGGTTAACGGACAGGAGCTGTTTCGTCACAGGGTATCGGAAACCGATTTGAAAGCGTCGCTGGCAGCACAGCTATCAGGAACGGGTGTATGATATGAACATGAAACGTGGATTGAGCTGGCTACTGGTGCTGATCATTTTTACAGGCATTGGCGTGCTGGTCTGGACGACGTTACCGCCTGCGCCTGTCACTGTGAGCCGTGGCGACCAAAGCACCGACTTCACCCTGCCAGACCTGCAAGGCGTGATGCACTCATTGCCCAAAGGCCAGGTCGTGCTGCTCAATTTCTGGGCAACATGGTGTCCGCCGTGCCGCCGGGAAATACCCTCTATGGCCTCACTATACAATAAATACGCATCACGGGGACTTAAAATAATTGCCGTATCCATTGATAAACGCCGCAATGACCTGATCAGCTTTATGAAAGAATATCCCATACCATTTCAGGTACTACATGATGCCGATGGCTCCGTTTCCCACAGCTATGGCGTCTATCGTTATCCCGAGTCATTCCTGCTCGATCGTCATGGCACGGTGTTGCAACATGTGGTCGGCGCCACAAACTGGATGTCGGAGCCCATGCTCCATACCATTGATAGCATGCTGGCTAAGCCGGCTGGTGAAGCGCGCGGAGAGAAGGGTGGAATCGACACAACCAAACAGGGATAATACGCCTGCAACTTTAAAGCAACGCATTGATAGCCTGCGCATCACGCTCAAGGAACACAACTACCGCTATTATACGCTCGATACGCCGATCATTACGGATGCCGAATATGATCGCCTACTGCGTCAACTGGAAGCACTGGAAACAGAGCTGGGCGAGCCGATACCTTCAGATTCGCCAACCCAAACCGTTGGCGCACCACTTTCTGCAACATTTCAACCAAGAGAACACGGCGAAGCGCTATTGTCGCTGGCCAATGCCTTTGATGCTGGCGAAGTAGAAGCATTCGTGCGCCGCATCCATGATCAATTCGGTGATCAATTTGGCAATCAAGCTGACGATCAACCACTACGCTTTATCATTGAACCCAAGATTGACGGGCTGGCCATCAACCTGCGTTATGAACAGGGCAAGCTCACCGTTGCCGCCACGCGCGGTGATGGCACAGTCGGTGAAGATGTCACCAATAATGTGCGCACCATTGCCGATATTCCCTGGCATCTGCAAGCTGATAATACGGATACAGACAGCGCTGATATCCCTGATGTGCTGGAAGTACGCGGTGAAGTGTATATGTCTAAAGCCGCCTTTGCTGAACTCAATGCACGTCAGGATGCCGAGGGCGCTGCGCCTTTTGCCAATCCGCGTAATGCCGCCGCCGGTTCACTGCGCCAACTCGATGCCCGCATCACAGCCCGACGCGGTTTGAATTTTTTCGCTTACGGCGTTGGCGTGGGCGGACGTCATATTGCAACAAATCAGTCCGATCTGTTATCGCGCTTACACGATTGTGGATTCGCCGTGCAGCAGACAACGCTCGTCAATAGTAGCGCTGAACTACTGCAACACTACCGACAACTGCAGCAACAGCGCGCCTCCATGCCCTACGATATCGACGGCGTGGTCTATAAGCTGAATGATTTCGAATTACAGGATCGCATGGGTGCCGTGGCGCGCTCGCCGCGTTGGGCCATCGCCCACAAGTTCCTGGCTGAAGAGGTGGAAACTACGGTACACCGGATCATCTGGCAGGTCGGGCGCACCGGAGTCATTACACCAGTGGCCGAGATGCAACCGGTCGCTGTCGGCGGCGTGACCGTATCACGCGCCACCTTGCACAATATCGATGAATTGCACCGAAAACAAGTTTATGCCGGCGCACAGGTCATCGTGCGCCGGGCCGGCGATGTCATTCCGGAAGTGGTCAGGGCGGTGGATGTGGATGAGCGGATTAGTTTTCCTAAAGCGCCTGATCACTGCCCGGCTTGCGGTGCATCTCTGTTTCGTATCGAAGGAGAAGTGGCGATTCGCTGTAGCGGCGGCCTCTCATGTCCGGCGCAATTAACCGAACATTTGCGCCATTTTGTCTCACGCGGGGGCATGGATATCGAGGGTATGGGCGACAAGCTGATAGCCCGGCTGGTGGAAGAGCATCTGATTACAGATATCGCCGACCTGTATGAATTTGACTACGCATCCCTGCGCGACTGGCCGGGCATGGGCGCTAAAAAAATCACCAATTTGCAGGCTGCGATTGAACAGAGTCGACACCGGCCACTGGCCCGGTTTTTGTATGCGCTGGGTATTCGTCATGTCGGCACGGCGACAGCAACTGCACTGGCCAGCTATTTCAGCACGCTCAATCATATCATGCAGACTGACGCTGAAACATTGATCGACATACCGGACATCGGTCCGGAAGTGGCAACCAGCATCATCAGTTTTTTTTCCGAAACGCACAACCGAGATGTGATTCAGCGACTGCTGGATGCAGGTGTGCAACCCGCATCCCGGCAAATGACGCTCAGCGACCACCCATTATCTGGCAAGAGAGTCGTGCTGACGGGCAGCTTTGCAGCCATTGATCGCCGAATGGCGCAGGAGAAGCTACGCACACTGGGGGCCAAACCGACCGGTTCGGTTTCCAAAAATACCGATATTGTTATTGCCGGCGAAAAATCCGGTTCGAAACTAACCAGGGCGCACGAACTGGGTATCGAAGTAGCAGGTGAGAAGCAGTTGCTTGCATGGCTTAACCCCTGAGCAGTTACGCAGCGGCCCCAAATCATGGAGGTCTGGCTTTAGCGACACCTCCATAGCATACTGAATAATTGTGACAATTGTGACAAAACACTTGCATCAAGAGTCGGTTTGTGTTGAAATCACTGAAATAACGCTGAAAAAGCCGCGTTATACTCGTGCAAACATCATATTATTTACACGTTATAATCAATATTTATGGATCGCTGGCTGACGCTTAACGGTCGAATTCGGGGTTCCATCCCCTTGAAAAAAGGACAGAAATGGCAACGAAGAAAGTAAAAGAACAGGCTCGCAAAATACTCAAGGATATTTTTGGTTACGATAACTTCCGGCCTATGCAGGAAGAGATTATCTGTAGTCTTATGGACGGCAAGGATGCCTTTGTGCTGATGCCGACCGGCGGCGGCAAATCGCTGTGCTACCAGATACCGGCAATCATGCGTGAAGGCACCGGCATCGTGGTATCACCGCTGATATCTCTGATGAAAGATCAGGTGGATGCGTTGACAGCCTGTGGCGTGAAAGCGGCATACTACAACTCATCGCTGAAAGCTGCTGAAGCCAAGGATGTGCTGGCACGCTTTGAATGCGGTGATCTTGATCTGCTCTACGCCGCCCCTGAACGACTGTTATCGAAGGGCTTTCTGGCCAAAATGGATCAAGTGAAGCTGGCCATGTTCGCCATTGATGAAGCGCACTGCGTATCGCAGTGGGGGCATGATTTCCGTCCTGAATATGTGCGCCTCGGCGAATTGCGTCAGATTTTCCCGGACGTGCCCATGCTGGCGCTGACGGCCACAGCCGACGAACACACCCGTGAGGATATCAGCGATCGACTGCAACTGGGCAAGGCCAAGCGCTTCGTGGCCAGCTTTGACCGCCCCAATATTCGCTATCTTGTGGCTGAAAAAAGGCAACCGCTGACCCAGATACTGCAATTTTTGGAAGGCTGGTCGAACTGTTCTGGTATCATCTACTGTCTGTCGAGAAAACGGGTGGAGGATCTGGCCGTGAACCTGCAACGCCACGGCATCCGCGCCGCCGCCTACCATGCCGGCATCCCGGGTCGCTCGCGGGAGAAGGTGCAGGATGATTTCCTGCGTGATCGTATCAAAGTGATCGTAGCGACGATCGCCTTCGGTATGGGTGTGGATAAACCGAATGTACGTTTTGTCATCCACCACGACCTACCCAAAAGCATCGAATCCTACTATCAGGAAACTGGTCGTGCCGGTCGTGACGGACTGGAATCGGAAGCCTTGATGCTGTACGGCTCCGGCGATGTAAATCTGGTGCGCAGGCTGATCGAAAATGTGGAAAATATTGATCAGCGTCGTGTTGAAGTGCATAAACTCAACAGCATGGTGGCATTTTCCGAGGCGCTGACCTGCCGCCGCAGAGTGCTGCTCGGTTACTTCGGTGAACCGCTGGATGAACCGTGCGGCAATTGCGATATCTGCCTGGATCCGCCCGAAACCTATGATGCCACGGAATTTGCCGAGGCCGCCTTGCAGTGCGTGCGCGAAATCAATGGTGATTTCGGCATGGGTTATATTGTGGATGTGCTGCGTGGTTCAAAAAATGCTCGTATTCTGGAGCACAAGCACGACAAGCTGAAAAGCCACGGCTCCGGTGCAGATATCAATGCCGATGAGTGGACATCTATTCTGCGCCAGTTGGTGCATCACGGCTATTTTGTTCAGGACGTATCCCGACGCGCCGCTATGCTGGCGACCAAAAAGGCCGAGCGCATCGGCAATGGCACGCCCATTATGCTGGCCAAATATCAGCCCGGCATCCGGCGTCACTTCAAACGCCTCGGCATGCCGCGTGATGAAGCCCTGTTCAAGAAACTGGTCAAATTAAGAGAAGATATTGCTGATCGTGAGGATGTGCCACCACATGTGGTGTTCAGCGATGTCACGCTGACTGAAATGAGCCAGCGCAAACCAGTGTCGGAAGAGTCCATGCGCACCATCAGCGGCGTCGGCCAGCACAAACTGGAAGAGTACGGCGAAGCTTTCATTGCGCTGATCAACAAGCATGTTGAAAGTGGCGATGGTAAAAAAGGTACCAAGGTCGGTGGCAAGGATATCCCCATGCTCATTGCCAAGGGCCCGGGGCTAAATGAAACACAGACCTATATTCTGTCGCTCTATCGTAAAGGCGTTAGCCTGGAGGACATTGCCGCCCAGCAGGGTGTCAGTGAAACAACGGTATTGAAGCATTATGTCGCCATCATTCGGGCCGGCCAGCATATTGATGTGCCTGCCTTTATCGGCGATGATTTCGACACCCTGATGGCGGAACTGGATAATGCCGATCCGTATGCATCTCTGACTGAAGTCAAGCGCGATCTGTCGGTGGATTTAAATAATGATGAATTCAGACTGCTGCTGGCCTGGCGTGAAGCCATTGGCGTAGCTTAGAAGCCTAAGAGGCTGTGCCTGATGCTGATCGGAGTCATCATGCTGCTGTTATCCGGCTGTTTTGCTCTGAGCAAGGAGCAGTATGAATCGGTTCAGTCGCTTGATTCAGTTTACCCTTGCAGCCGAAAGCCAATAACAGCGCCAGCATTGGTGCGCCGGATGCGATTTTCCCGTCCTCCAGCATCTGCATCGCGTCCTGACGCGACACCCAGAACGTGCGAATATCCTCATGCTCTGCCGCACAACCGCCGCCGGCGCTGACCTGGCTGTTTTTATCCACCATGCCGAGGAACAGATCAATGCGCTCCGAACAGGCTCCGGGCGTAGTGTAATAGCGCCCGAGGAATCTGACTCCGACAGGCGCAAAACCGGCTTCCTCCTGCGCCTCCCGGATGATCGCCTGTTCCGCTGTCTCCCCTGCATCAATCATACCGGCCACAATTTCTGTCAGCCACGGGTTGTCATGGCGCGCCACCGGGCCGATACGAAACTGCTCCAGCAACAGCACCTCATCGACTGCCGGGTCATACAACAACATGGCGGCAGCATCGCCGCGTTCCATGTTTTCCCGCCGAACCTGCATGCGACCACCATCAAAACGATCATGTTCTACGGTGTATTCATCCATGCCAAAAAAGCCCTGATACACTCTGTTTTTGCATCTGATATGATAGTCCATAAAGCCCGCCTCTTATCGCACTCATCTTACCGAGTATGCACGAAATGCGTGCATTGATTTTGCTTCCCGTAACTCGCTACGGTACGCCAACTTTGTCAATCTGTCCTTTACTGCTACACTAAGGCGCATGAAGATTTTAGTTGTTGAAGACGAAGAGCGCGTAGCTCACTTTATTCAAAAGGGCCTCAAAGAGGAAGGACACGCCGTTGATGTCTCCTATGATGGGGAGGATGGCGAGTTTCTGGCCGAAATTAACGATTATGATCTGATTATTCTCGATCTGATGTTGCCGAAAAAAAATGGCATTGTGGTCTGCCGAGAACTGCGCGCCGCCGGCGTTGCCACGCCGGTGCTAATGCTGACTGCACGCGATTCTGTTGAGGACAAGGTGCGCGGGCTCGATGCCGGCGCTGATGATTATCTGGCCAAGCCATTTGCTTTTGAAGAGTTACTGGCTCGCGTGCGCGCGCTGCTGCGCCGCCAGTCTGACAGCAAATCTCCTGTCCTCAAAATCGCCGATCTGCAGCTCGATCCGATCAGCCGTCGCGTCAGCCGTAGCGATACACCCATTCGCCTGACCACCAAGGAATACGCCCTGCTGGAATATCTGCTGCGCAACCAGGGCAAGGTGCTCTCCCGCACCCTGATTGGCGAACATGTGTGGGATATGAATTTTGATCCCGAAAGTAATGTGATTGATGTTTATATCAGTCACTTGCGCTCTAAAATTGATAAAGGTTTCGAACCGCCTCTGCTGCATACCCTGCGTGGACAGGGCTACCTGCTCAGCGATGATTCTCCGCCGGTTTAGTCCGCTACTGTGAATATGCGAGCACTGTTCTGAAGCTGTCCCCTTTTAGCATGATCAACTGGGTGCGTTCCAACATATTGCGCACCTTTCGCGGCCGTCTGGCCATGCTCTATATCTCACTGGAGTTCGGCATTCTTATGTTTGCCGGCGTAGTGCTCTATAATGTACTTTCCCACCGCGTCTATCATGAGTTGGACGAGCAGTTGATGACGCATGCCATCTCGCTGTCCAATGAACTGGAAAGCTCCCCTTTCTATTTCTGGTCGGGCTATCTGGGCAGCTTCGCCGACCATTATCCCGGCGCCATTCAACTGGTGGCGGCCAACGGCCGTATTCTGTTTCGTTCGGATCGCTCACTGATCGGCAAGGGCGGCAACGATGTCAGCAGGGCGCTCGGCTATGCTTTCCGCACCGATATGCCTTCATTCGCCTCAACCGAATCGCTGCTCAGCAAGGCCAATGTCCGTGTCATTGCATTCCCCATTCACAATGACGGCAAGGTGATTGCTACGCTGATGCTGGGCCATAACACGGCGGATATTCGGTCCGTATTCAATCTGCTATATATAGTCGGAGGAATTCTGGGGCTGATTTCGATTGTCATCAGCGCCGGCGCGGGTTACTACATGGCCAAGCGGGCGCTGGAACCGATCAATGAAATCACCTCGACAGCACGCGGCGTGGCCGCCGGCGATCTGACCCGGCGTCTGAAATCGAAATCGCAGGATAAAGAGATTCAGGTGCTGGTGCGTGTACTGAACAAAATGTTCACCGATCTGGAAACCAGTTTTCAGGCCCAGAAACGATTTACCGCCGACGCATCGCACGAACTGCGCTTGCCACTGACCATACTGAAGGGGGAGATCGAGGTGGCGCTGCGCCATCCGCGTACAAAGGAGGAATATGAACAGATTTTACGTCAGCAACTGGGCACCATCGACAGAATCCAGCACATCGTCAATGATCTGCTGACACTGGCGCGAGCCGATGCCGGCCAACTGGAAATCGTGCAAACGCCGGTGGATTTGTCATTACTGTTGCAGGAGGTGGGACAGCAGCACCTTATTCTGTTTGACAGCCACCATGTTGGCTTGGATATGCAGATTGAGGATGATCTGGGTATCATGGGCGACGCCAGTCAAATCGAGCGCACGATCATGAATCTGCTATCCAACGCATTTAAGCATGCCCCGGAGCGCTCCGACATCCATCTGCTGGCCCATGCGGAGGCGGGCTCGGCCATCATCTGCATCCGAGATGAGGGCCCCGGCATTGCCATTGAACAGCAACAACGCCTGTTTGACCGCTTCTTCCGCGCCGATGACGCCCGCTGCCGCAAAGAGGGCGAAGGTGCCGGACTCGGGCTAGCCATCTGCAAACGCATCGTCAACGCCCACGACGGCGATATCCGGGTAGAGAGTCAACCAGGCGAAGGCGCGGCATTCTACATTCGGCTACCATTATCCAATGCCGAGCCCAACCATATCAAACGCCTTGATGCCCTGCTTCAGCCATCGAACGGGAATCAGCCGCAGTCATAATTCACCTTCTGGTCTGGTTCTTTTTGAGCTATCGCGTCTTGGTCATGCCATGCCTTGCCCCCTGCACGTCACGGAAGAACGCAGAGCAAAACCACAACCAATCTTAAATGTTTTATCGTGGTTATCTGGCTACCAGGGGAGGGGGATTCTACGTTCGGCCTTTGACTTACTCTGTGCAACTCTGTGTACTCTGTGGTTCAATATTGTGTAGTGGGGGAAGATGATATGAGCCGAATTCATCGTTATGATGGGGCGGAGGTCGTGGTTGAGTTCGATCTTGCTCGCTGTATTCATACTGGCGACTGTAGCCGCGATTTACCGGAGGTATTCAACACCAAACGCAGTGGTCGCTGGGTGCAGCCTGATGGCGCTCCGGCAGCACAGATCGCCCACGTATGCGCCGACTGTCCAACCGGAGCGCTACGTTGCATCGATAAAGCATCCGGCCAGGCGATGGACTCGCCACCAAAGTACAATACGATACAAATCATCGCCGACGGGCCACTGTATGTGCATGCGAAGATGCGTGTGAATGGCAAACCGGAGCCCGGTTATCGCGCCGCGTTCTGTCGTTGCGGTACATCACGGTTGATGCCGTACTGTGACAACAGCCATCGGGAATGCAATTTTCGTGACGATGGCAAGGTAACGGTTCCACTGCCTTCGCCGGCAGGCAGTCAGGGGCCGTTGTCCATCAACGCCACGCCGGGCGGGCCGCTGATGATTGAAGGGCCGTTTACGCTGCTCGACGCAGCAGGTCAGGTGGTGTGTGAAAGTTCCAAAGCAGCACTGTGCCGATGTGCCGCATCAAAGATGAAACCGTATTGCGACGGTTCGCATACCGCCATCGGTTTTAATCAAAGCCAGGACATAAATGGAACCAAACAGGCTTGAACCACAGATGAACGCGGATGAACACAGATGAGAAGCAAAGATAAAACGTTTAGATTGGTTGTGGTTTTACTCTGCGGAACTCTGTGCACTCTGTGGTGAAGGATTTTGGTAGTTGTCTGTGAATCGTGATCTTGAACATATGCAGATGGCGCTGGAACAGGCTCGGGTTGCGGCTCGGGCCGGGGAGGTGCCGGTCGGGGCTGTGCTAGTACTTGAAGATGGGCAGATATTTGCCAGCCATAATGCGCCGATCAGCCTGCATGACGCCAGTGCGCATGCTGAAATGCGGGTGATTCGGGATGCCTGTATCGCCAGCCTCAATTACAGGCTGACCGGCAGCACGCTGTATGTGACGCTGGAGCCATGCGCCATGTGTGCCGGCGCTATCATCCATGCCCGCGTTGCCCGCGTGGTGTATGGTGCCGATGATAGAAAAACAGGTGCAGTGACCTCCCTGTATCAACTATTGGCGGATAAACGGCTCAATCACCAGACCGAAATAACTGGTGGCGTCATGGCCGATGGCGCCGGTACGCTGTTAAAACAGTTTTTCAGAGACAGACGCAAGCACAACAAGGCTCAGTGACGCGCCAGCGCATCCTGTAACGCCGTTGCCAGTAATTTCAGGCGAAATGGCTTGTTCAATATCCAGCTGTTGGCCATTTGATCCTGCTTGCCGAGCACTTTACTGCGGTCGTAAGCGGTAGCAAAAATAATCGGCATATTCGGATAGGTCGCGCGCAATCGCTTTGCTGTCTCCACGCCGCCCATCTCAGGCATCACCACATCCAGCAGGGCGACAGAGACTGCACCCAGCCCCTCTTTTTCCAATGCGTCCACGCCATGATACGCCGTGATCACCCGATAACCGAGATGGGTGAGCAGCGCTGAGGTTGTTGTCAGCACAATCTGTTCATCATCGACCAGCAGTATGCTTTCACCATGACCGCGCGGCAATTGGTCGGGACGACCATCGTCTTTCAAGGCCTGTTCACCATGCAGAGGCAGATAAATCCGGAATGTCGTACCTTCATGCAGCCGGCTATCGATATCTACCGCCCCCTGATGCGACTGTACCACGCCATAAACAGTCGACAGACCCAGCCCCGTCCCCTCACCCACCTCCTTGGTGGTAAAAAACGGTTCAAACAGTTGATCCCGAATCGATTCGGGAATACCACAGCCGTTGTCCGCCACGCTAAACTCCAGCCACGGGCCATCAGCCAGCCCCTGATGTTTTTCATGCAGGCACGCCTGCACGCCGATCTGTTTCAGGCCGATTTGAATACGCGGTTCGCTCACCGCATTCACAGCATCACGGGCATTGACCAGCAGATTGAGCACCATCTGCTGCAACTGCACCTCATCCCCCGTCACCGCGATATTTTCATCTACATCGAAGACATGAATAACCGGGATATTTTCCGGAATAGCCATCTCGGCCAACTCCAGCGCCTGCTCCAGAAATGGCCTGAATGCAACCGGTTGCATGCGTATCATGCCCTTGCGGGCAAAGGTCAACAGCTGGGCGATCATATTGGTTGCCCGTTCACACAATTCATTGATACGTTCGATTTTGGCAAGACCATCCGACGATAACGATGCATCATGACTGATGAGATAGAGGTTGCCCATCATACCGGCCAGCATATTATTGAAATCGTGTGCAATGCCGCCAACGAGCGTGCCAATCCCTTCCATTTTCTGCGCCTGTAGCAACTGTTCTTCCGTCTGCCTCTGCTCGGTGATATCCCGGCTGATACCGATCAGTCCCAGTTGCT
>Ga0256829_1001308_pt1 | contig 20846 bp, 22 predicted proteins | sample 131447metaG_FD_185979 | JGI IMG/M metagenome (GOLD analysis project Ga0256829, IMG submission 185979) | Hydrothermal vent microbial communities from Lau Basin, Pacific Ocean - 131-447 | ecosystem: Environmental > Aquatic > Marine > Hydrothermal vents | place: Pacific Ocean: Lau Basin | collected...
TTTAACTTGCATAACTTTTGTTTCGGCAATTTCATAGGTGTAAACACCGCATAAACCTCTGTCATTTTTATGAACTTCAAGCATAATATCTTGTGCTTCATCATAGCTTTTATGAAATATGCTCATAAGTATATCTATAACAAATTCCATAGATGTATAATCATCATTGAGTAAAAAAACTTTATATTTTTTTTGATATTTTAAGATTACTTCTTCATCTAATTCGAGTTGTGTATTTGTTCCCATTTTATTACTTTGCCGCGTTTAAAAAATCATCTATGATGTCTTGTGGATTTTCCAGACCAATAGAAATTCTAATAAGTCCATCTGTAATACCTAAAAATTTTCTAGTTTTTTCATCAAAATCACTGTAAATAGTCGATGCCATATGTAAAGCAAGAGTTCTTGAATCTCCAATATTTGCTGTAATTGTTGCCAATTTTGTTTTTCTTAAAAAGCTATATGCTTTCTCTTTTGTCTGCATATCTATTGTCAGTAAAGTTCCGCACCCATATTGAAAAGCTTCTTTATATCTTGTATGATGGGGATGTGAGGGGAGACATGGATGGTTTACATGTAAAGAATTTTTTGCAAGTTCTAAGGCAATTATTTCTATATTTTTGACAATTCTTGGGAGTCTGAGTGCCAGCGTTTCAAGTCCTAGCATTGTTTGGTAACTTGCATGAGCATTTGCACTCATACCAAAATCTCTCAAAGCTCTTTTTTTGGCATTTGGAATTAGTGCCATTTCCCCAGCACCTTTTATGAATTTTGATAAAAAGGAATAACGTGCTGTTTTAAATTTATCAACATTTTTATTAATTGCACGAAATACTACGCAGCCACCTAAAGCTGATGAATTTCCAGATATAATTTTTGTTGTTGAATAAACTGTAATATCTGCTCCTAGTGATAAAGGAGAAATACTTAAAGGTGTAATAGTATTGTCAACTATAAGAGCAACTCCAGCATTATTTGCAATATCTGCAATTTTTGCAATATCTGGAAGTCTCATATTTGGATTTCCAACACTTTCTAAAAAGATGACTTTTGTATTGTCGTTGATGGCATTTTTGATTGCATCAAATTCATCAACATCAAAAAAAGTGGTTTTTATGCCGAATCTGCTGAGTGTTTCATCAAAAAGTGAGTATGTTCCTCCAAATAAACCGCCAATACTTATAATTTCATCCCCTTGAGAAACTAATGACATAATGGCAAGCGTCGTCGCTCCCATACCGGAACTTGTTGCTACTGCACCAATTCCTCCGTCCATTTCTACCATAGCGGATTCTAATCGTGCTGTTGTTGGGTTTCCCATTCTCGAGTAAAGTGGTTTTTTTATACTACCGTCAAAAATCCCTTCTGCTATTTCTGGAGTTTTATAAGAAAAAGAAGCTGAGGCTACAATTGTCGGTGACACTGCTCCTTCTTTGCTCCCAATGCTCTGGACGAATTTCGTACAATAATTTTCAAATTTATTCATATATGCATACCTTTTAATTATGAATAAATTATAGCAAATTAGAGATAATATGTCTCCCATATACTTTAATTATGTTAGAATTCTAAAGAAGAAATTTATTAATTAATATTAGGAAATAGAAAATGAACAATCAAACAACTTTGAATAAATTAGCTGAAAAAGTATCACAGATTCTTCAAGAATATCATGCACTTAAAGGTGAAAATGAAATGATGAGAAATGAAATTGTAACCCTGAAATCTGACTGCGAATTAAAAAATCAGGAGATAGAGAAGCTTATAGAAGATAATGCAATGAAAGATATAGAAATAGAAGAAATAGTCAATAAAATTGAAAGTATTTTAGGATAACAGCCAATGAGTAAAAAAATTGGATTGCATATCGGAGGTCGGAGATTTGATGTTGATGTGGAAGATAAATTTGCCAATTTTTTACAAAAAGAGATGTTAGAAGATTTTAATATGGATGGCAATAATGATATTAAAATATTACTTCAAGCGTATGTAAGAAAAAACCATGATTTATATGTACAAAATCAAAAAATGGAAGAAATTTTAGAAAAAATGGAAGAATAGAGCTTATTTTTATAATTGTATAAGTTAAAATTGCTATAATTTCACTCTCTTAATAAAGAGATGGTGTGCGCTCGTAGCTCAGCTGGATAGAGCACTGGTTTGCGGTACCAGCGGTCACACGTTCGAATCGTGTCGGGCGCACCATTACTTCTTATAAAATTTCTTTTATCAAAAAATTTAAATAATTATTTCATTTTTAATCTCTGTAGCCTATATTTATGTAAGCAGTAGGCTTTATTTATATAAAGATTAGATTATAATACGTTTACCATTGTAAGGAGAAACTATGAAAATTCAAAACTTTTTATGTTTGAGTGGAGCACTTATGCTCTCAACTACGCTATTCGCTACTGAAGCCAATGGTGAAGAAGACCCATCTCGCGCCCATATTAAAGCGAAACATCATAAAGAAGGTAATCTTTACATAGTTGCTAAAGGATTAATAAGTTTAGGAGATACATCTACCGAAGAAGCAAAAGGGACAGAGCCAGAAGCAAGATTACAAGGTGAAAATGGAGCAGGATTTGGCGTAGATTTAGGCTATCGCTTAGGTTATGGTTTTGCCACAGAATTAGACTTTGCATATACACATACAACTGTTACAAAATCTGTTGTGGGTGATCCAGATGTGGAAGCCGGTGCTGATTACTACAGCTATGGAATAGATTTACTTTATGGATATCATATTAATGAAGAGTATGTAGTATTTGGAAAAGTAGGATGGGAAATAGAGAAAGAGACTATTTCAGATTATGGTATTGGTGGTACAAATAATGGCTTTAGTTATGCTGCAGGCCTAGAATATGCTCTTAGCGAACATTGGGCACTTGTAGGAGAATATGAAGGTACTTTAATCGATGGCCCTCATGGTGACACTATTTTTGCTGGTGTAAGTTACACTTTTTAAAAAAGAAGATTTTATGAATAAGTTATATCGTTTCTGGCTTTTTTCATAAAATTTATTAATCTCCTTATCGCTTAACTGGATAAAGCAGGGCCCTCCTAAGGCCTAGCTCGTGGTTCGAGTCCACGTAGGGAGACCAAAAAAAGGCTTTTAGCTTGAAATATATTTTTTTAAATTTATTACTTTTTTTACCACTTTATGCAAATATCGTTAATTATAAAATTACTCCAAATAATAGTCTACATGTAGAAAATCAAAAAATCAGAATATTAGATTCAAAATTTTTAGATTTTAAAAATAAAAGTGATGTTCCCTTCCATGAGATTTCAGATTTAGCATATAAAAATAATTTACTCTATTTTGTGAGTGATGAGGGCTATTTATATAAGTTTTTTCTTCTTATAAAAGATAATAAAATCAAAAAGTTACACTACCTAAATGCATTTACTCTAAAAAATAAAAAAATGCATAAACTAAAAAAGAAGAAAACTGATTCTGAAGGTTTGGCATTTTATAAAGATAATCTTCTTATATCTTTTGAAAGAAAACATAGAATTAGTTTATATTCAAAAAAAGCTGTAAAAATAAAAAAAGTTAAAATTCATGAAGATTTGAGAAATAGAGACAATTATGCAAGTAAAAATAAAGGTCTTGAAGCTGTAGCTTTTAACAATAAATATGGGGTAATTACAGCACCAGAACTTCCTTTAAAAAACAAAAACAATCAATATCATAGACTCTATACACGTGATAAGGTTTTTGCATTTAAAGCAGATGGTAGTATCGTTGGTTTAGAATTTATAAATAAAGATGATATTTTAGTTTTGTTACGTCAATTTAATTATATTACACGCAGGAGAGTAGCATCTTTAATAAAAGTGCAGTTAAATCACTGTAATACAAAAAGAGTATGTACAAGTCAGGTAATGGCAAAATTAGATTCTAAGGATGGCTGGCATTTAGATAATTTTGAGGGTTTGACGAAAGTTGATAAAAATAAATACCTCATGGTGAGTGATGACAATGACAACTTTCTTCAAAAAACACTTTTAGTGCTTTTTGAAATTAAAGATTAATCTCATTTTTTATAATTTTTGCAAGCTCGCTGCAACGTGTAATTTTTTGTGTATAGTTTAAATCATTATTTAAAAGAATATTTACAAAAGCACTGCCGACAATAACTCCATCAGCTCCTTTAACTTTTTCTTTTGCAGTTTTTTCATTTACACCAAAACCTACATAGACGGGTGTTTGTGTATACTTTTTGATAGATGTTAAAAAGGGCTGTAAATCTTCTGCTGTACCAGAACCTGTTATTCCCGTGTATGCAACCATATAAATAAATTTTTGTGCTTCACTTACAACAGTTTGAATTCTTGCTTCACTGTCTGTCGGTGCTACAAAAGAGATATTGGCTATATTATTGTTTGCAAATAAATTTTTATATGCCAATGATTCTTCATAAGGGACATCAGGAATAATAAGCCCATTGACACCAAGTTTTTTCGCCAAAGGAATGAGCTTTTTCATATTTTGTTGGTAAAAACTATTGAAGTATCCCATCCAAAGTGTATCTACTTTTGGAGAAATCTCTTTTGAAATTTCTAAAAGGTCTTGAAATTTGAAACCGAGCTCAAGTGATTTATGGTTGGCTTTTTCTATGAGCGGACCGTCAGCAACAGGATCTGAAAAAGGTACACCAAGTTCTAATGTATCTACACCATTTTGAGCGAGTGAGAGACCTAAGTCAACGGTAAAAGATTTTTCTGGGTATCCGGATGTTATATATGCTACTAGATTTTTCAAATTTATTGTTCCAAGTCAGGGATTTTTAATAGAGAATATTTTATTTTACTTAATTCGTTGTTTTGTTTCAAATCATCTTGCCATAATGCGAACATATCGCTGATATTTAACAGCCAGTTTGTCGTTTCGTCGCTCACCGGTGGTTTTTGTTTTCTCAGTATTTCAAGTTCATCTTCCACAAATGTGGCCAATTTATTCATGGACACTATTTCAAGATACCCGCTGGCTGATTTGATGTTGTGAAAAACACGAAAAAGTTCATTGACGCTTCTTTCATACATGTTAGGTTTAGAGAGGTCTATAATCATAACCTCCATACTTTCTACCATCATAGAATAGTGATCCAAAAACTCATCAATAATCTCAAAATCAAAGTTTTCATCTAAATCACTTCTTACGCCCATAAAATAATTCTCCTATATAGTTCAAATTATAGCAATTTTTAGTTAAAATACCTGTATTAATATAATAAAGAGTTTTTAAATGAGTAAAAAATTAACTGTATCGTCTATAAAAAAGAGTAAAGGTGTAAAACCTTTGGTAATGATTACCGCTTATGACGCACTTTTTGCAAGGTTGTTAGAGCCGAGTGCTGACATGATTTTGGTTGGTGATAGTTTAAATATGAGCTTTGCTGGTTGTAGTGATACTATTAGTGCAACTTTGGAGCAGATGATTTATCATACAAATGCAGTTTGTAAGGGTGCTTCAAGTAGCTTTATTATTTGTGATATGCCATTTGGAACATATACAGATATAGATAAGGCTTTAAAAAATGCCATACAAGTTTTTCAAGAGACGCAGGCTGACTGTATAAAAATAGAAGGCGGTGCAGATAAAGCGCATATTATTAAGCATTTGACAGATAATTCTATTGCTGTGTGTGGTCATATTGGACTTCTGCCGCAGTCTGTACGAAGTGAGGGCGGTTATAAAGTAAAAGGAAAAACAGCACAGGAAAAAGAGACATTAATGCAAGATGCAAAAGCTATTGAAGCTGCTGGTGCATTTTGTATGGTAATTGAGGGAACTAAAGCTGATGTTGCCAAAGAGATTGCACAGAGTGTCAGCATTCCTGTTATTGGTATTGGAGCAGGTGCCGAAGTAGATGGACAGGTTTTGGTTTTTTCAGATATGTTGGGACTTTTTGAAGAATTTACACCAAAGTTTGTCAAAAAATATCTTAACGGTGCAGATTTAGTCAAAGGTGCACTCCAAGAGTATGCCGATGAAGTAGTTGCAGGTACTTTTCCAAACGAGGAACATACATACTAATGGAAAGAGTTGTAGATATTGAAACTTTTAGCCTTGAAGAGGAGAACACTGAAGTAACTCTTCGTCCTGATGCATGGGGTGAATACATTGGGCAAGAACAGATTAAAAAAAATCTTGCGGTATTTATAGAAGCTTCAAAAAAACGTGACGAGGCTCTTGACCATGTTCTTTTTTATGGGCCTCCCGGGCTTGGTAAAACTACACTTGCACTTATTATTGCCAACGAAATGAATACAAACATTAAAGTAACAGCCGCTCCAATGATAGAAAAAAGTGGAGATTTAGCTGCGATACTTACAAATTTGGAGGAGGGAGATATTCTTTTTATAGATGAAATACATCGACTTTCTCCTGCAGTTGAAGAGATTTTATACTCTTCTATGGAAGATTATAGAATTGATATTATCATAGGAAGTGGTCCGGCTGCACAAACAGTCAAAATAGATTTGCCGCGTTTTACTCTTATAGGAGCAACGACACGGGCAGGAATGCTTTCAAATCCGCTTCGAGATAGATTTGGTATGAGTTTTCGTATGAATTTTTATAACCAAGAAGAATTGGCAAAAATTATTGTGCAGGCTTCAAATAAACTTGAACGCGAAATTATACATGAGGCTGCAGTTGAAATTGCAAAACGCAGTCGTGGTACACCGAGGATTGCTTTGCGTCTTTTAAGGCGTGTAAGAGATTTTGCTGAGGTTGCAAATGAAAACAGTATAAATCATCGGCGAACACAATATGCTTTGGATGAATTAGGCATTAATTCTCACGGTTTTGATGAGATGGATTTACGTTTACTCACACTTTTGGCAAGTTCTAATGGTCGTGCAATGGGACTTAGTACAATAGCAGCAGCGCTGAGCGAGGATGAAGGAACAGTGGAAGATGTGCTTGAACCATACTTAATTGCAAATGGCTACTTAGAACGTACCGCAAAGGGCAGGCGGGCAACACCGGCGACGTATGATGTATTAAATATGCGTTGTGTAAATTCAGACGGGACACTTTTTTAAATGAAATCACAATATTTTATAGCAATTCTTTTTGCCACTTCTCTTTATTGGATGTATCTGTTATATGAACCATTTTTAATGGTTATGACAATTGCGGCTCTTTTGGCAATTTCAACAGCAAGTATTAATAATTATTTTGAGAACATGTTCTCTTCTCGTTTGCTTGGAGCATTTGTTTCAAGTCTTTTGCTTGCTGTGTTATTTTTCGCTCCTTTAGGCTACTTCTTGGCAACATTAACTATAAAACTGAATCATTTGGAACCCAACACTTTAAAAAATATAGAGGTGTATATAAATGGTTTTATAGCAAATCCACCAAAATTCTTGCTTTTTTTAAAGCCTTATCTTCTTGATTCATTAAATGGTATTGATATTAATAGTTTGACTACAAATGCCTTACATGTAGCCGCAAAAGTGGGAACATTTAGTGCAAGTTTTGTCAAAAATGCTTTTCTTGTGATTATTTTTTATTTTTTCGCTTTATATAATGGTGCCCATGTTGTAGAATTTTTAAAGCGCGCTGTTCAGATGTCTGTGGAAGAGAGTACATTGCTCGCTCGTGAACTTTCTTCTGTTATGAGTGTTGTTTTTTATTCTATTATTGCCACTGCAATGTTTGAGGGAGCACTTTTTGGTATTGCCGTGTCATTTTTAGGCTATAACGGTCTACTATTTGGAATTATGTATGGTTTTGCCTCTTTACTTCCTGTTGTTGGAGGTATCTTGATGTGGCTTCCATTTATGATATATGAGTTTTCCATAGGCAATAATGTAAGTGCCATTTTTATAGCACTTTATTCTATTATAGTCATTTCAATTATCGCAGATACTTTTATAAAACCTTTGATTATTAAAGAAATTAATAAAAAGCTTTTAAAAGAGGATGATGCAAAACTGAATGAACTTATTATATTTTTTGCCATTATCGCAGGACTTGCAAGTTTTGGGTTTTGGGGGATGATTTTAGGTCCTGCCATAACAGCATTCTTTTTGGCTATTTTAAAGCTTTTTGAAGCAAGAACAAAAGAGTGTGAAACGAGAAGCTAGAGTATTGGATTAATTATAAATTTCAGGTTTATCATTTTTCCATCTTCTATGGAGCCAAAACCAAAACTTAGGTTCTTTTCTTATAATAGAGCTTAGCCAGTCGGCTTGTGCTTGTGTCGCTTTTTGTATATCTTCTTGTTCGTTGTCTGTTTTTCCTACTTTTATTTCATCAGCTATAATGATTGTATAGTTTTCTTCATCATCAGTTCGTATATGTATAGGAACAATGGCAGCATTAAATTTTCTTGCCAAATAAGCCGGTGTAGATGTCATACGCAGGGGCTTCCCCATGAACTCAACCATAATACCTTCTCTTTCGTTGATGTTTGTATCGATTAAAATTCCACTGGCTTTACCTTGTTTTATGAGTCTGATTAAAGGTTTGACAACATTTGTTTTTTCAAGATTTGTATTGCCAAATCTTGCTCGTGCATCAAGTAACCATTTTTCATAAACTCTATTTTTCAGCTTTTTATAGACAGGTGCAATTGTTTCTACATGTAAAGCAAGTCCTGCAGCTCCAAATTCCCATGCACAGTAGTGTGGTGTTGCATAAATAACTGCACGTCCTTCTTTGTGAATTCTATCAACTTCTTTTTTATTAACAACGCTAACTCTGTTTCCTATCTCTTCTTTTGAGAGGTGACGCATTTCCATAAGATGTAAAAAGTTGTAGAGTAAGTTTTTAAAACTGTATCGTGTGATTTTGTCTATATCTTCTTCGCTCATAGTGTTGTCAAAAGCATAATTAAGATTTTGCTTGACAATACGGCGATATTTTTTAGATGATTTATAGCCGATAAAAGCTAAAAAAGTAAAAAATGCTTTACGTGCTTTATGTGGCACTAGCATTAAAATGTTTTCAATGAGTAGCAGTAGTTTATAGCCCATTATATAAAAGTTCCTTTGCCATGTTTATGATTTTTTCAGAGGGAATGTCTCTGATTGAAAAATCATTTTTGTTAATTTTTAAAATGTTTACCTCTGAAGATGATTTTATAGCTCTGTTTTTTGGTGTTTCATACAGCATTCGCTTTGTTGTAGGCCCTAAGAGCGTGATGGAAGGAATATTTTGTGCCCATGCTAAATGTGTTGGACCGGTATCATTTCCTATAAGTAAATCCATACTTGAGACAAATGAAACAAGCTCATCAAGCTGTAGTTGTGGTGCAAGAGTTGCATATTTGGAGTGTTGACAAATCCATTGAGCTGACTCTTTTTCACTTTCATTCCCCCAAATTATATAGCACTGTTCTTGGAGTTCATTGCAAATTTTGACGATAGACTCTTTTGGGTAAATTTTTGAGGGCCAAGAAGCACCTATTACACAAGCAACATTTTTTTTATCTTTTCGTAATTCAAAGTTTTTTGTAGGAGAAAAAATAGCTTCTTTATGCAAAATCATATCATCCGTAATTTTAAAATTAAGAGCATCCGAAACGACAAAACAATTTCTCTTAATAACATTTTCTTCATAAGATATAGAAGATGTTGTTTTATATAAAAGTGCAGCTAGAGATTCTCGTGTTGAATTTTTATCAAAACCATGTGTCTGTTTCCCCATAATCCTTGCAACTATCGCTGATTTTAGGAGTCCCTGCATATCAATAATTATGTCATATTTATCAAGTGATGAGAGTTTAAAAACCGTTTTTTTTAATAAAGAAAAACTTTTAGTTTTTTTTAGTTGTTTTAAATTAATACTGTGAATTGTATTGAGGTGCTTATTCGTTTGTAAAAGAGGAGAAAAAACTTCTTCACTTATCCAATCAATTTGTGCATACGGATAGTACTTTTTAATAAACTGCAATACAACTGCGCTGTTTATTATATCTCCAAGTGCTGAAAGCCGTACAATAGCAATTTTTTTAATTTTGGTATTCATTAATGACATTATAGTGAATCTTTGATATAATTCAAACAAATTAAGAAGGAGTGAGTGGAATGGTCCCAATAGATATTCAACATTTTGCAGAGGGCAGAACAAAAGCAAGAGCCTATTTTTGTTATCTTTTTTCAAAAAATATTCCCAACAGACTTCCTTCTTTAACGGAAGATATGATTATGCCAAGGTTACTTAAAATCAAGGCTGATCAAGAAAACTGTGAAGGTGTTTATTTACTTGACAGCAGAGCCGTTCAGGTAAGCCCTACTTTTACGAAAGATGGTCAAATTGATGATGATATAGGTAAAATTCGTGCGGATCGTGCCTATTATTATCGTGCAGTACGAGAAGAAAGATGTACAATTACGGATCCGTATCCATCACTTATTACCGGTGAGTTGACCGTTACAGCGTCAGCTCCTATATTTGATGAAAATGGTGCATTAATATTTGTAGCATGTATAGATATGCCGCTTGAAGAAGTAGTTAAAATTTCTCATCTTAACAAAATGGACACCTTCTTTAGCGAATTTTTTAAATTAACATATGCGGCATTTTCATTGGCATTGGTTGCTATTTCACTCTTGTTATTTGTCAAAGGGATAGAAAGCTTCTTTTTATATGGTATTTCTATTAGTCATTTTAAAATCAAAGATGTTTTTGAATCAACAATTTTACTTACCCTATCTTTGGCAATTTTTGATTTGTCTAAGACACTTATAGAAGAAGAAATTTTAGGTAGATATAAAGAACGCGATATATCTGGACCGCATAAAACAATGGTTCGTTTTTTAGGCTCAATAATTATCGCACTTTCAATTGAAGCATTAATGCTGGTGTTTAAATTTGCAATAACTGATCCAAATAAGTTAATATATGCCATGTATATCGTTGCAAGTGTCGGTGTTTTAATAGTTTCTTTGGCAATTTATATAAAATTTACAAAATTAAAGATAGATGAATAATGATAGCAATAATTGATTATAATATGGGAAATTTGGCGAGTGTAAAAAATGCTTTTGCCAAACTTGGACAAGAGACAGTGGTAGAAAATAATCCTGAAAAATTCAAAGATTATGAGAAGCTTGTATTGCCAGGCGTTGGTGCATTTGGCGATGCAATGGAGCATTTAAAAGAACGTAATATGATAGCTGCTATAAAAGAGTTTGCCCAAAGTGGCAAACCTATGCTTGGGATCTGTCTGGGCATGCAGCTTTTGTTTGAAAGTTCTCAGGAATTTGGAGAGCATGAAGGCCTGGGATTGATTGCAGGGAATGTAGTGAAATTTGAGAGTAATAAATTTGAAGAGCCTCTAAAGATACCCCATATGGGTTGGAATAGAATGTTTACTAAAAAACATCCACTTTTTAATGGTTTAGATAATGAACATTATCTTTATTTTGTGCATACATATCATGTTACATGTACGAATGAGAATGATATAATTGGGGAAACATTTTATGGTTATAAATTTACCTCTGCAGTTGCACATAATAATATAATGGGTATACAGCCGCATCCTGAAAAAAGTCATAAAAATGGCTTAAAAATTTTAGAAAATTTTATAAAGTTATAAACAAAGGAAAGAAATCATATGACATTGTATCCAGCGATAGATTTGAAAGATGGAAAGGCAGTTCGCCTTACAAAAGGTTTGATGGATAGTGCAAAAATTTATTCGGATGAACCATATCAACTGGTTAAAAAGTTCGAAGAAATGGGTGCTAAGTGGGTGCACTTGGTTGATTTAAACGGTGCTTTTGCGGGAGAACCAAAAAATTTAGAGCAGATTATTAAAATTCGTGAAAATTCTAAGGTGAAATTGGAACTTGGCGGAGGAATTCGTGATGAAGAGACAATTAAAAAGATGCTTGCAATTGGAATAGATAGAATAATTTTAGGTTCAATTGCCGTAAAAAATCCACAGTTTGTAAAAGATATGGCAGCAAAGTATCCTATAGCTGTAGGTATTGATGCAATCGATGGTTATGTAGCAGTTGAAGGTTGGGGAGAAGTAAGTTCTATGCTTGCAACTGATTTGGCAAAAGAATTTGCCAATGCCGGTGTTGAAGCTATTATTTGTACTGATGTTGGCAAAGATGGTACTCTAAGTGGTGTTAATATTGATTTTACTCTTGATATAGCAAGGGCAAGCGGGATTAGCACTATTGCCAGCGGTGGGGTGAAAGATGAATCAGATATTACGGCATTAATTGAAACAAATGAAGTAGAGGGTGTAATTATAGGAAAAGCATATTACGAAGGGAAATTAGATTTGCCAAAAATGTTTAAATTATTGAATTAATAGGAAAACAAACAAAAATTCGATATTATTAGAGATAAATTTTGCAAAATATTATTGAAAGGATTTCATTTGAAATTACTTGTTGTTGACGATAGCTCTACAATGCGTCGTATTATAAAAAACACTTTGGCTCGACTTGGATATAAAGACATCTTAGAGGGTGCTGACGGCGTTGAAGGCTGGGCACAAATTGATGCTAATCCAGATGTTGATATGCTAATTACTGACTGGAATATGCCAGAAATGAATGGTCTGGAACTTGTGAAAAAAGTTCGTGCTGATGTACGCTTTAAAGATACGCCGATTATTATGGTAACAACCGAAGGTGGAAAAGCAGAAGTTATTACAGCACTTAAAGCAGGTGTAAACAACTATATAGTTAAACCTTTTACTCCTCAGGTTCTTAAAGAAAAACTGGGTGCAGTTATGGGTGTCGCTGAGTAATGCAAGAGCATTACTATGAGCTCGTAGTTAAAGTTTCTTCGCATCATGCACTTTTTTCAGATTTTTTGGCAGATACACTGCCTATAGGATTTGAAGAAAAAGATGATGGTTTTATAATACGAAGTGAAGAAGAACTTGATACTATTGTATGGGGGCTGGAACAGTTTGCAGAAGCTTTACAAAAAGCTTTGGCTATGCCTATTGAGATAGAGTGTACACAAACAAAACTACAAAACAATGACTGGGTAGAGTCATACAAAAACAGCATACAACCCTTGGAAATAGATAAATTTTACATTCACCCTACATGGAATGATAATCATCCTACTTTAATTAATATTGTTATAGATCCGGCCTTGGCATTTGGAACAGGTCATCATCCTACGACTGCGTCATCTTTACGTGCTATATCAAAATATGTATACAAAAATGCAAGAGTTTTGGATGTTGGTTGTGGCAGTGGTATTTTAGGTATTGGTGCAATGCAGTTAGGTGCACAGGTAGATGCTTGTGATACTGATCCTATATCTGTTGAAAACTCTATAAAAAATGCGGCACTGAATAATTTAGAGTTTCATTCAATATGGGAAGGTTCTGCTTCGAATTTGGATGAAAAATATAATATTGTTGTAGCTAATATTGTAGCAGATGTATTGACTTTTATTGCGAATGATTTAAAAAAAGTATTGGCAAATGATGGAATTTTAGTTTTATCTGGCATTTTAGATAAATATGAAGCAAAAGTTTTGAATTTTTACAAAGATTGTGAAATAATAGAAAAAATAACTCAGGACGAATGGGTTACATTAGTTTTAAAAAGAGAGAAGAAATAAAGATGGCAGACAAAAATAATAATAATAACAATAATTTTTTTAATCAAAATCCGTTGATTACATTTGCAATATTTTCTGTAGTAGTAATTATATTGTTTAAAGTAATGGTGGGTGATGGTGCAGGCGGTAACAACTCTTTGATGGGAACATCTACAGCAAGAGTACAAAAAGTTGATTATTCTGAGTTAAAAGCACTTGTAAAATCAAAAAGTGTAAAAAAAGTTGAAATAGGTCAGAGTTATATTAGAGCTATTTCAGCAGATGGTTTAAAGGTTTATACAACGCGGGTTGTCAAAGGTGATAATGAACTTGTAAAACTTTTGGATAAAGAGAAGATTGATTATACAGGTTTTAGCGAAACAAACTGGTTTACAGAGATGTTTGGCTGGTTATTTCCATTTTTGATTATTATTGCAATCTGGATGTTTTTTGCGGGTCGTATGCAAAAAAGTATGGGTGGAGGGCTTCTTGGAATGGGCAATTCTAAAAAGTTGATTAATTCAGAAAAACCAGATACAAAATTTGATGATGTTGCAGGTGTAGAAGAAGCAAAAGAAGAGGTACAAGAAATTGTGGACTTTTTAAAGTACCCAGGACGTTATGTAGAAATTGGGGCGAAAATTCCTAAAGGTGTGCTTCTTGTTGGTAGCCCTGGTACAGGAAAAACTCTCCTTGCCAAAGCTGTTGCCGGTGAGGCAGAAGTGCCGTTCTTTTCAGTCAGCGGTTCAAGTTTTATTGAAATGTTTGTGGGCGTTGGTGCTGCTCGCGTAAGAGACTTATTTGAACAAGCAAAAAAAGATGCACCAAGTATTATATTTATAGATGAGATTGATGCTATTGGTAAAAGCCGTGCAGCCGGTGGTATGATGGGTGGAAATGATGAAAGAGAACAAACACTCAATCAACTTTTAGCAGAGATGGATGGTTTTGGAACTGATACACCTGTAATTATTTTAGCAGCAACAAATAGACCTGAGATTCTTGATCAGGCACTATTACGTCCTGGACGTTTTGATAGACAAGTTCTTGTTGATAAACCAGATTTTGAAGGTCGTGTAAAAATTCTTAAAGTACATGTAAAAAATGTAAAAATAGATAAAGATGTGGACCTTGAAGAGATAGCACGCTTAACAGCGGGACTTGCGGGTGCAGACTTAGCAAACATCATAAATGAGGGAGCACTGCTTGCAGGAAGAAAAAGCCAAAAAACAGTTAAGCAACAGGATATGTATGAGGCAGTTGAACGTGCACTTGCCGGTCTTGCTAAAAAATCTCGCCGTATTAATCCAAAAGAGAAAAAAATTGTTGCGTATCATGAAAGTGGACATGCTCTTTTAGCTGAAACAACAAAAGGTGCGAAAAAAGTTTCTAAGGTCTCTATTGTACCTCGTGGTTTGGCAGCACTTGGATATACACTGAACAAGCCTGAAGAAAACAAGTTTATGATGCAACTGCATGAATTATGGGCTGAAGTGGATGTACTCCTTGGTGGTCGTGCAGCTGAACAAGTGTTCATAGGTGAAATATCAACAGGTGCAGGAAATGATTTAGAACGTGCTACAGACATTATCAAATCAATGGTACAGACTTATGGTATGAGTGATATTGCAGGACTTATGGTTCTTGAAAAATCACGCCAATCATTCTTAGGTGCTGGTCAACAGGCAACAAGAGAATACAGTGAAAGAATGGCAGAAGAGATGGATGAGTATATTAAAAAATCTCTTGATGAGCATTATACAGCAGTTCTTGAACGCCTAGAAGAGTACAAAGGTGCCATTGAAGATATGGTTGCATTGCTGTATAAAAAAGAGAATATTACTGGCGATGAGGTACAAGAGATAATTATCAATTTTGAAAAAGAGAATGGTATAGTCTCAAAAGTTGTAGACAACAGTGAAACTATTGAAGAGGAATTGAAAGCTGATGCAACAATGACAGAAGCTGAGAGTGATGGCAAGAGTGATGAAAAATAATCTTTTCATTGTAAGTAAAGATGGGTGGAAATACATTGCCTATGCTTTGCTTATTTCTTTTGCTTTTGCTCTTCTTGATTTGGAAATTTTCGCTTTACTCTCTTTTCTTTTAGCTCTTTATTTTGCATATTCGTTTCGTAACCCTGAGCGGGAACTTGGGTTTTTGGATGAAAAGGCGGTTGTTTCCCCTGTAGATGGTGTTGTTATTGCTATTGATGAACTCAAAGAGAAAGAATATGCATATAAAATTATTATTGAATCCAATTTTTTAAATGTTGGGGTACTACGAATTCCTTTGACATCTAAAATTAATAAGATAAGCATAAAAAGAGGTTCGCGAACTTCAAAATATTCAAAACTTTTTCGTGATTTAAATGAAAAAGCAGAGTTGGAATTTATGGATATACAGGGAAATAAAATTAAAGTAGTGCATACGCTTCAACAGAGTATCGCTCCCATAAAAATTACAATAAATAAAGATGTATCTGTATTCAAAGGCAATAGATACGGAACTGCTCTTAATACATTAACAGAAATTTATTTACCAAAGAACTTTCGACTCAATGTCAATGTTCATAATGAGATAGAAGCATCTCACTCTCTTATAGGGTATCTTTCGTAGTTAAAAGTTTATTTGTATCTATATTAAAATCAAAATATTCAGAGATAAAACCATCTTTTTGTATTTTGTTAAGTTCAATAGATGCTCCTTCATTATTCTTAATTTCCATATATAAAAGTGCTAAAGCATAACGTGCTTCATAAAAGTTTTCATTTTTCATTTTTGAAAGTTCAAGTAGGGCAATTGCATTTTCATGATGTTTCGCTGCCGTTGAAGCAACTGCACCCAAATAGAGTGTTTGTGCATCTCTCACCTTTAGTTCATCAATAAGATGATTGTAAAGAGTATAAGACTCTTCAAACCGTTTATCATATAAAGAAGCAAGGGCTAGGGCACTCTCTATAACATCTGTATTTGTATCTGTCACTTCTAAAATATGTTTGAGTTGTTCAATAAGGTAATAAAGATGTCCTGTAATAAGATTCTCTTGCACATAACTAAAGCGAGTGATAAAAGGACCGTAGTAAAGGTCTATAAAGTTAAAATTTTGTTTGTTCAAATATTTGAGTACTTCTTTTGCATATTGTGGCACTTTTTCTTTGCTAAAGCATGTGTTTATATAAATAATATGAGGAAGAATATCATGCGGGAATAAAATGGTTAGTTTATTCGCAGAATTTTTTGCTTTTTCTAAATTATTTGTATGCATAGCAATCAAATTATCCATAATGAGATAAAGAGGTCTTTGTTTGTATGTTCTATCAAGCCAGTCAACTACCGCAATATAATTATTATCGCTGATATGTAAAAGAGTTTTATATAAATCAGTTGCTTCACTTTCTGGCTCATTTGCAAGAGAGTCTTTAAGAATTGCTTCTAATCTTGTATACTTTTTGTTGATAAGCTGGCTTGTCATAATTGCATAAATTCCAGAGAGATAATTTTTTGCATCAAGATGATATGAGCGTATAAAATGTTTATTTGCTTCTATCATATTGCCCATTTGAGCATAGGTAAGTGCCAGATTATAGTGAAGTATTGAATGTTTTGGCTGGATTTTAACAAGTTTTTGTAAATCTGCATTTGCCTGTGTGATTTTAAAAGATAATGCTTTTTTAATTGCTTTTGTAATCCCTATGTTAACATTGGAAGAAGCATAACTTTTTTTCAGATATTTCTGTGCTGATTGCACATTATCTATATAGATATTTGCATTTCCTTTGCGTATATAGCTGATTGTTTGATTTGCATTAAATATTTTATATGGAGAAAAATAAAATAATTCTTGGTATATCATAGATTTTGAATTTTGAATCTTTTTTCTGTAAATAACTTGTGCTTTTTGTGCTACAAATAAAGAGTCTTTTAATTTTACTTCAATAGGGTAAGGTTTATAAACATCTTGCGGAAATTTATCTGTAACTTCTTTGAGTTCTTTTGCTGCTTTTGTTGTATGCCCTGTTTTTACATTTATAAGGGCACGGGCTACTTTTGCTCTTAAGGGATGTTCATTTTTCAAGATTGCACTGTCAAGATGATTCATAGCAAGATTATAGTCACCTATTCTACCATAAAGCAGTGCCAAACTTAAATCATCATTATCATCATTATTTTTTTCAAGGGCATCTATTGCATCATAATTATTATTGTACAGAGCATTGATTTTTGCACTAAGATGATTTTGAATAATAGGATAGGCACGAGATGTTGTATTTTTTAAAGCATTGAGTGCTGATAAATAATTTTTATTGTAATAATTGATAAGGGTATAATAATAAGAATACAAAGGAGAATTGATTTCGTTAGGAAGGTAGGCATAGGCTAAATCAATATAATATTTAAAACTCTCTTTATCGTTTACATGTAAAGAACAAACGGCTGCATTAATGGCACTGACACATCTTTTGTCATCATTTAAAATAGCACTTTGAAATGTTTTAAGCGCTAGTGCATATTGTTTATCTTTCATTTGTGCTACACCAAGATTATATTGTGAAATGACTTGAGAATATTGAGCAATATCTTCGTATAAGGTCAGTGCCTTTTCTTTGGAACCTGTTGCATACAGATAGTTCGCTTTTGCAATCATATTCTCAAGTTTTGTTGGCTCAATTGTTTGTTTCTTTGCCTTTTGCAACTTGTTTTCAATCGTAGATATATCAAAACTAACTTTATTCTTGGAATTTTTTAAAAGTAAGATGAGAGTTAGACCTATAAGAAGAACGACAATTACAGCAATAGCACTAAAAAGAATAATTTTCTTCTTTTTAGATTCATCTTCGTTATCATCTAAAATATTTTCTTCGTGCTCATAAGAGTGTAGGGCTGCATCACTATCTTCTATAATTATTATATCATCATTTATATCAGCCATTTACTACCCTGTGTTCTAACATATATACCTTACTGACAAGCAAAAAAAGTACCAAAGATATTATGCCAGATTATTTTGTTGTTTTTCATAAATTAAATATTGCTATTAATTAGTTTTTATTAATTTAGCTTATAAAATAATATGCTAGAATCCGATAAGCTAGCTAATTTGATGTATGCACTTGCTACATGAAGTGAGGTAGATTATGAAAGAAATAGTTGCAATTTATAAAAAACAATATTCATTTATAGAAAATTCATTGACTGCCATGATTGAGAGCATTGAAGTCAATGAATATGATGTGTTGGTTAATGAGTCTCTATTTTCTCTTTTTCCCGCACTCAAAGCAAGCTATAAAATCAATAAAAATCTAAAACAATCCACTCCTTTGTATACAAAGGATAATGAAGATAAAACTTCTGTCGGCTTGGATAAATCACATTTGTTAGAGAGAATACAGTTTCGTGAAGATAATATATATATTTCCAATATATATGTGAATTCAAGAACAGGAACACCTTATATTACTGTTGTTCAGTATATTAATGAACAATATATTGTATATGATTTTGAACTTTATTCTCTATTAAAAGAACTTTCTTTGGTAGATGGACATGAATATTTCAGTAAATTTACACAGTTTTTTTATGCTCTTTTTGGATTTTTACTCGCATTGTTTTCATTAGCTCTTATTGTTTATGCTTTTTATACAATTTGGGCTATGTTAGAACATACAGATAAAGATATGCTTTCAGTACTATTTCGTTCTATTATTGCATTAACACTTGCTCTTGCAATCTTTGACTTATCAAAAACAATTTTAGAACATGAAGTTTTTTATAAAAGCATTAGCCGAAATAACAATATTGAAAACCGTCTTTTGGCCCGTTTTTTAACTTCTATAATTATAGCACTTTCAATAGAATCGTTGATGGTAGTTTTTAAGATTGCTTTGAGTGATTATGCTCAGATGGTTTATGCATTTTATCTTATTGCAGGGGTTGGCATTATGATAGCCGTGTTAAGCCTTTTTATTTTCGTAATGCGCTACAACGGGGGAAGAAAGTCCTAATATATCTCTTTAACTCGTCCTACCTCGCCACTCATAAGACGTACTTTAATACCATGGGGATGAGTAGGAGACTTTGTTAATATGTCGCGTACAATCCCATCTGTAAGATAGCCGGTATCTTGGTCTTGTTTTAGTACGATGGCAACACTTGCTCCATGTTTAATATTTATTCTTTTTGTCCCGTCCATAGCTTACATTCCCAAATAAGGATGTAAAGCTTTAGGAATATCTATACTTCCATCTTCATTCTGGAAATTTTCCATGATTGCTACCATAGTTCTTCCAACAGCTAAAGAAGAACCATTGAGCGTATGTACAAGGCTATTTTTCTTTCCATCTTTAAAACGTATTTTTGCACGTCTTGCCTGGAAGTCTCGCGTATTACTTACTGAAGAAATTTCTCGGTAGGTGTTTTGCCCTGGCAACCAAACTTCTAAATCAATTGTTTTTGCAGCAGAAAATCCTAAATCTCCAGTACAAAGTGTTACAAGGCGGTGAGGCAGCTCCAATGCCGTCAGCAAATCTGATGCACATGAAACCATATTGGCAAATATAATATCGCTTTCACCCGGTGTTGCAATACTGACAAGTTCTACTTTGTGAAACTGATGCTGACGAATCATTCCACGTGTGTCACGTCCTGCCGCTCCGGCTTCTTTTCTAAAGCATGAAGTATAAGCGGTCATCTTTTTAGGCAGTTCATCCGCAGTTAAGATTTCATCTTGGTAGAGATTTGTAACCGGAACTTCTGCTGTTGGAATTAAAAAAAGTTCTTGCTCTTGAATTTTGTATAAATCATCTTCAAATTTTGGAAGTTGTCCTGTCCCCTCGAGGGCTTGTCTATTGACAAGTGCCGGAACACTTACTTCATCAAATCCGTGTTCACGGTTAAAATCAAGCATAAAATTTATAAGTGCACGCTCAAGTCTAGCCCCCATTCCAAAGCTTACAGAAAATCGTGAAGTTGCAAGTTTTACACCACGTTCAAAGTCTATCCAACCATTTTGTTCGGCAAGCTCCCAATGCTCTTTAGGTGTGAATGAAAATTCTTTTGGTTTAAGCACTTTTTTAATCTCAACATTGTCATCTTCATCTTTACCATCAGGAACATCATCATCGGGCATATTTGGAATAGCCATAGCAAGTTCTTCAAGCTCTTCTTGACGTAAACGCTGGATTTCGAGAGCATCTACTATGCGTATCTTATTTTCATCTACTTTTACTTTAAGTTCAGATATATCTTTTCCCTCACGTTTATAAACTCCAAACTCTTTACTCATAGCATTTTG
>Ga0256829_1001309_pt1 | contig 20840 bp, 13 predicted proteins | sample 131447metaG_FD_185979 | JGI IMG/M metagenome (GOLD analysis project Ga0256829, IMG submission 185979) | Hydrothermal vent microbial communities from Lau Basin, Pacific Ocean - 131-447 | ecosystem: Environmental > Aquatic > Marine > Hydrothermal vents | place: Pacific Ocean: Lau Basin | collected...
TATGCCGCGATTGACCGGGTGTTAAATATTTATAAGGATGATGCCGTGTCGCTGGATTATACGGACGGAATAAGTGTTGAATTTGCCGACTGGCGCTTTAACCTGCGGCGGTCAAATACCGAACCCGTGGTCAGGCTGAATGTTGAATCCAGAGGGGATAAAGCCCTGATGGAGCAAAAGACGACGGATATTCTTGCCCTGCTCCGTCAGCCGAGATAGCTGAATTTACGTTCATAATCAATCGATTTGCCGTAGGGAAAGCTGTCATAGTCCCATAAGGTGACATTTTCTGATGGAATAAGAATGCCATTTTCACCAGGGATGTCGGGGGCCGTAATATTTTCCGTCTTTTCCCCCCGGCGCAATTGAATATCTATTGCCATCGGATCATTGTCTTTCAGCCGGAAAGCCCCGCTGATATGGTCGGCAAATTCAGAATCCCTGTAGAGCGCATCCTTGACAGCGCCGATATGCAGGCCACTGGCGAGACGGTCCCTGTCCCGTCCCCTGATGCAGATCATCGGCATTTTGGGCAGGGCCGGGGCTGGCAGACCTTGCCCCTGAAAGGCTCTGGCAATCTCGTCGCCCTTCAATAACCTTGCTTCGTCCCCGGTTTGATAACGGAACAGCGGGATTGCCGCGTTTTTGTCGAGAATACTGACCAGAAGATCGCCGTAACCACGGGCATCCGGATGGCGGATTTCCATATAGCTTGACAACGGGTTATAGGCGAACAGCATCGGCAGCGGGTCACGGTCACTGACACAGCCGAATAAATTTTCCATCAGCGCCGGATGGTTTCTGATCTTGCGTCGCAGAGCAATGGTTTCCAGCGTTTCAAAACACAGGTTAAGGCCAAGTTCGCCGACCCCCATCGACGAGCCGATGATGCCGCTCGCCGGATTATCAGGATCAATATGGAGTTTTCTGCCGACATAGTTGCGGTAATTTTCACCAAAGGTTTCCTCACCAATGATCAGGTGAGTGTGAATATTGCGCCAGTCCACCTGCCATCTGTCGCTCTCATCCATCAGTAATTTCAGGAATAAAGGATCACAGACGATAATCACCTGATCATAATGGGGGGAAAATTTCCGGATCAGGGCAAGGGCCATATCCTCCCTGACACTGACCTCGGCCTGGGTTACGACATTGGACGGAAAGCGCACGCCCATCGGCAGGCAGTTGACCAGAAGGGTTTTCCTGTCATCAACCTGAAAATTCGCCTGTAGTGCCAGATCAATCAGCTCCGGTGTATTCCCGCCCTGTTTCCAACCGGTCAGGCCATAGGCAAAGTTGCCGCTGTGGCCGGAACTGGTCAGGACAGCCTGCAGATCATTCAGCATCCCCGGACGGCATAATTCCTCCAGCGAAAAGGCATTGAAGCTGTTTTCCTTGGTCATAAGGAAGTCAAGGGCGGTGAATTGTCCTATATTTTTAACAGAGTGAGCCTCGATTCGGTTGTCTTTCAGCATTTTTGCGAGGGCAGGAGAGGCATACCGGGCCTTTCTAAACAGGCGTAACAGCTTTTTTTCACCGTTTTTTTCAAGTTTGTCCGGAGCCGCCCTGTCGAGCAGGGCCAGCAGGATTTTCCGCCGTAATTTTTTAATTGTTTTTATGGCTTTCACAGTAACCGCCTGATTATTAGATATTTTTAATGTACCGGGAAAAGCCGGTTTTTATAAAGTTTATTCTAATGACTATATTTTAAGGGACTATTAATATATCTCATCTATTTTTTTACAGGTAATAGTAGCTTTTTTCACTTTTTCCGGGGCAGAACTTGAAGAAATATATTTTCTTTTTTCATGAGTAATATAACATGACCGCAATAGCCATAAAGGCCCAAAGAAAAAAAACCAGTGAAAGCATTCCACTGAGACAGAACCAGATGAAAGACCCTGAAAAACTTCAGGCAAAGAAACGGTTTTGGCAACGGGATGTCGCTTTCCCCGGCAGATTAGTGGAAGATATGGACGATCTGAAAAAGTTATATCAGTTGCGTTACGATGTGTATTGTGTACAAAAAGGATTTCTGGAACAGACGGACTATCCGGACCGGTGCGAGACAGATATTTTCGACCGGCACTCCCTCCATTTCGGCGCTTTCGATGATCTCGGCAATGCGCTGGGGACCCTCAGACTGGTAAAAAATTCGCCTAATGGTTTTCCCATGCTGGACCATTGTGACATTGATGTTCCGGATTATATACTCGATAAGGCGGGTGAAATTTCCCGACTTGCCGTCAGCAAGATCATCCGGAAAAGAAAGGGTGATGGTGAGTATGGCATGGCTGTCAATGGCGGTACTGTTGACAGCGCACCGGTAAAACGCATAGAGCATAACCGGCGGCGACACCGGCCTGATATTGTGATTGGCCTATACAAAAGCCTGTATCAGGAATCACGCAGATGCGGCATTACCCACTGGATTGCCGCCATGGAACCCGGATTGTTAAAACTGCTGAGCCGGTTTTACTTCAGCTTTGAATCCATCGGTCCGGAAGTGGATTACTATGGTCCGGTACGGCCTTATATGGTTTCTCTGGAATCCATTGAAGACCAGGTTTATGAAAAGTCAAAGCCGTTTTATGAGGCATTTGTCAAAGGTCTGCCCCCGGAACTGGTTAAACATCCCCTTTAATGACCCATATAATGGTGGTTGCCGGGCCGACATAAGCATAATATTGCACAAGGCGGGATGCGAGTGACAGCAGGGAAAGCAGATCAGCTTTTTGACAAGTGGTTCGATATTCTTGATCGTTATCGAAAGGCTTTCCTGTTTTTCCCCGTATTATTCTGTCTTCTCCTGGCGAGCGGAAGTATTTTCCTCAAAGAAAATAGTGACGGGCGGGTTTTCTTTGATAAGAACAGCAGTGAGCGCCAACAGCTTCTGGCGCTGGAACAACGCTTCACCGAAACAAACAGCATTCTGCTTGTTTTATCAGCCAAAGACCGCGATATTTTTACGCCCCGGACCATGGCGGCCATACTTGAGAGTACGGCGCGGGCCTGGAAGGTTCCTTTTGTCATCCGGGTAAACTCACTGAGCAATTTCCAGCATGTTTATGCCAATGATGATGATCTGGTTATTGAGGATCTCTTTACAGAGCGCAGTCTTGATGATCCGGATAATATCAGGAAAATAAAGGCCTATGCTCTGTCCGAGAAGGATTTGCTCGGGCAGATAATATCCCCTGACGGCAGGACAACGGCAATTGCCCTGAATGTGGCGGCCTCACGGGGGGACAGCAATGCCACGCGCGCCATGATGGCCGAAATGCATAAAATAAGGCATGATATTGGCAAAAAATATCCCGAACTGGGCCTTTATATCACCGGCGATGTGCCGCTGGATGACGCATTTGCCTCGGCTTATCTCTATGATCTATACTATCTGTTCCCTGTTTTTCTGCTGGTTATTTTTCTGGTATGCGCCGTGTTTTTCAGGTCATTTCTGCTGTCTGCACTTATCCTGTCGATGATGATGATAGTGGTTGCCGCGACGATGGGCTGTGCGGGGTATCTGGGAATTGATCTGACGGCTGGTACGTCGAGCGTTCCGGTCATTCTTATTACCATATCGCTGGCCGACTTCATCCATCTTCTGTCCGCCACCCGCCGCTGGACGGGGCAGGGGCTGGCGGCAAGGCAGGCGGTGAGGCGGGCTGTCCGGCAAAATTTCCTGCCGGTTTTCCTGACCAGCCTGACCACGTTAATCGGTTTTGTCAGCCTGAATTTCAGTGAGGCCCCGCCGTTTCGGGATTTGGGCAACCTTGTCGCTATTGGTATCCTGATCAGCTATCTGATGACCGTGACATTTTTTCCTGCGGTCCTGTTGCGGGTGAACCTCACGACTATTTTCAGCGGCGGGGCAGGGTGGTTCAGTCTGTCTCCCGGAGCTATATCGGTCTTTTCACATTTTCTCGTAAGGCACCGTAAAAAACTCCTTTGGGCGATCACAATGTTTACGGTAATCATTGGCAGCGGTATCGCCAGAATTGAATTTGATGATGACTGGGTCAAATATTTTGATCCTGAAAACAGTTTTCGCCGGGATACTGAATTTGTTGTAAGCCACCTGACCGGGGTTGATGTGATCGAATATATCGTCTCTTCTGGCCGGGAGGGCGGGATAACAGATGGGGATTTTCTTGAAAAACTGGATAAATTTGACATCTGGGCCAGGCAACAGCCGGAAATAAACCATGTTTCTTCCATCGTTTCCCTGTTCCGGAAGATGAATTTCTATTTAAACGGAAAGCCGGGTCAAAAATATACGCAGACCGCACCCATCGCCAGAAATAGTGATCTGAATGCCCAATATCTGCTGATGTATGAAATGTCATTGCCCGTCGGGCTGGACTTGAATGACCGTATAGATATTGCCAGGGAATCCACCCGCTTGACCGTGACCGCCCGCGACCTGACCTCACGGCAGATGCGCCAACTTGATGCCGGGATAAGCCGGAAATTACGGGAAACGGGATTAATCGGACCGAGCGACAGCGGCACCGGCATCCCCCTTATGTTTGCCAATCTTTCCGAACGAAATATAAAATCCATGCTGGCCGGGATTGCCCTGGCCCTGATCACTGTTTCAGTAATTATCATGCTGTCTTTCAAAAGTCTGAAGCTCGGCCTGATCAGTTTCGTGGTGAATATTCTGCCAATTATCCTCGGGTTCGGACTTTGGGGCTGGATTTATCACTATGTCGGCGTCTCCCTGACCGTGGTCGCGGCAATTGCCTTTGGCCTTGTGGTTGATGATACCATTCATTTTATCACCAAATATACTGAAAAATCCGCCGGCAGAAACCGGAATATTGCCGATTCCCTGACCGCAACCTACAGCGAAGTCGGTGGTGCCTTGATTATGACATCGTCCATTCTGGTTCTGGGCTTCCTTATTCTGACTTTTTCGCTGTTTCAGCCAACCTGGGCAATGGGTCTGGTTTCCGTTATTATGATCATTCTGGCCCTGATTTATGATTTTCTGCTTTTACCGCTTCTTCTGACTGGAAACCGGTTTATTGACGATAAATAACCTGCAAATAACATTTTTTATATGTTGTTAAGACCTTACTAAGGTTTTAGAAATGCTTTATTCATAAATAAATACTATATTGCTGGCGTAAACGGAAAGATGCCCACCCGGCTGTTGCTGGAGGGGCAGTCATGGCGTGAGGCTATTGAGGCACATTACAGGAAATGATCAGAATATTTAAACATTATGTTCCAAAGTCCCTGTTCATGTTGGGATTGGGGGAAGCCATAATCCTGCTCTGTGCCATCTGGGCTGGTCTGAGCTTTCGCTATTATCAGGCGGGTCTTGCTGTGCCGGATTTTTCCGAGAATGCTCTCAAATATTTTTCCTTTGTGGTGGTGGTTTATATCGTCCTGCTGGCCACTGGCCTTTATCAGCTTGATGCCTGCCGCGACCTTAAAATTACGGTTATACGGTTGTCGGCCAGTCTCGGGTTTTCTCTCGTCGTTCTTGCGGTAATTATTTATATATTCCCGGAAATTGATTTGTGGCGAAGTGTGATGATTTACGCAATGTTTCTGTCTTTTGCCGGTTTGCTGCTCAGCCGCTATATTTATATGCATATAGTTGATCTGAAAAGATTGAAAAAAAGAATTCTCGTTCTGGGCGCAGGGGAACGGGCAGAGATGGTGCGTGTATGCGGTGCCACGAATTCCAATGATGTTGAACTGGTCAGTTTTCTACGAATTAATAATAGTGAAAACAAGATCAAGGCCGCGAAAAACTTCAAGGATATCAAATCACTGAAAGAATATATTAAAAGATACTCGGTTCAGGAGATTGTGATTGCCATTGAAGAAAGGCGTCGGGCCCTGCCAATTGATGATCTGCTTGATTGCAAGATGGAAGGCTGCAATATTATTGAGGCGACAACATTCATCGAACGTCAGTCGGGCGCCGTCAGCCTGAATAACCTTAATCCCAGCTGGATGATATTTTCTGACGGTTTTGATGGCGGCGGCGATTTTGATCTCATTCTGAAACGAACATTTGATGTAACGGCAAGTCTGTTGCTGCTCATTTTGAGTCTACCCATATTGATGATTACCGCTGTGCTGGTCAAAATTACCAGCAAGGGCCCGGTATTCTATCGCCAGGAACGGGTAGGGATGAATGGTGAGACATTCAATGTTCTCAAATTCCGCAGCATGGCCACAGATGCAGAAGCCGACGGCGTCCCCAAATGGGCTGCAAAAAATGATGCGCGTATCACGTCACTGGGACGGATTATCAGGGCAACCAGAATTGACGAAATTCCACAAATCTTCAATGTTCTGAGCGGGGCCATGAGCTTTGTCGGACCGCGACCGGAACGACCTTTTTTTGTTACTCAGCTTGAAGAGAAAATTCCGTTTTACGGGGAACGTCACCGGGTCAAGCCGGGGATTACCGGCTGGGCCCAGTTGAATTATCCCTACGGGGCATCAGAGGAGGATACAAAACATAAACTTGAATATGACCTCTATTACATCAAGAATTATTCGCTGTTCCTTGATTTTCTTATACTCATTCAGACGGTACGTGTTGTATTATGGCCAGATGGTGTGAGGTAACGCAGTTATATGGAAAAAGAGTTTGCCGATATTGGTTTTATAACCTTTCTGCTGTCCGGATTATCCTATCTGGCGCTGGGCATCTATCTTGTTGTCCACAGGCAGAGCCGCGCTGAAGGGCTGTGGCTGACCCTGGCAATTTTTGTCAGTGCCATATGGTCGCTGGCAACGGCAGCTGCTTTTCTGCAAATTGGAAAAATAGTTTTTTTCCTGTCCTTTCTGGAAACTTTGCGCGGGGTTAGCTGGGCCATCTTTTTTGCCCTGTTATTATCACGAATCTGGCGGATGCAGGGCAGCGTTAAATTTGCCAGGAATTTATTATTCTTTCTGTTTTCCTTCCTCGCAGTTGCGCTAATTCTCAGCCTTGTAAATGCCGGATATATTTCGGGTTATCCAAGATTTGCCTCTTTGGCTCACTACAGTATCTATAGCGCCCTGATCCTGTGTATTATTATTTTTATGCTGGTTGAAAACCTTTATCGCAATTCGGCGGAAGATGGTCGTTGGGGGATCAAACTGTTGTTGCTCTCGGTAGCGGGGCTTTATATTTATGATTTTCTGATATATGCCGACACACTTCTTTTTACCGCCATTGGCGAGAAGTTATTTAAAGCACGCGGCATGGTAAATTTCCTGATTGTCCCGGTTCTGGCACTTGCTGTTTCCAGAAATCCAACCTGGAAGCTGAGTGTCAAACTGTCGCGCAAGGCAGCCTTTCATACGGTCACACTTATTGGAACCGGGGCCTATCTGATTGGCATGGCGGCTGCGGGGTATTTCCTGCAGAATTATGGCGGAGAATGGGGTGATATACTGCAAATCAGCTTTATGCTGGCGGCATTGCTGGGGCTGATAGTTTTTATCAGTTCCGGAAAATTCAGGGCATTGACCCAGGTATTGCTCTCCAAACATTTTTTCCAGTATCGCTATGATTACCGGGAAGAATGGCTGAAATTTATCAATACAATCTCGGCAACCGGTGAACATTATAATCTGCGCGAACGGGTTATCAAAACCCTTGCCGATGTTATGGACAGCACAGGGGGGGCCTTGTGGCTTTGTGAACAGCCCGATATATTCCAGCTGGCGGCCAAATGGAATTTCCGCATAGATGTAGAAGACGAACTGCCGTCAAGTGACAGATTTGTAAAATTTCTCGAACAGGAAGACTGGGTTGTTGACCTGAACAGCAAGACAGACGGGGGCAAAATAAAACCCCATGATATTTCTGTACCGTCCTGGTTACTGGACAATCCAAAATACTGGCTGGTTCTGCCTCTCAATCATCTGGGCAAGCTGGTGGGTTTTGTTGTGTTGCTTCAACCACGGGTAAAAAATGACCTGAACTGGGAGAGTACAGATCTGTTGAAAACCATTGGCCGCCAACTTGCAAGCTATCTGGCGGAACAGATTGCCGAGATGTCACTGGCTGAATCTCGTGAATTTGACTCCTTTAATCGAAAATTCGCTTTTGTTGTGCATGATATAAAGAATCTGACGAGCCAGCTGTCGCTTCTTGTCAAAAATGCAGAAAAGCATGCCGATAATCCGGAATTTCAGAAGGATATGCTTCTGACCGTTCAGGATTCTGTAAAAAAGATGCAGAATCTGCTTTCCCGCATCACGGTTGTTCAGGAACCATCCCGGGAAAAACCGGATGAAACTGTCAATATCAGCCAGATATTGATGCAAATGGTTGAAAAATACCGGAATCGCGGTTTGACTATTATCTTCAACGAGCCGGGAGATGATATTATGGTCTATGCAGATGAAGAAAGTGTCGAAATAATATTCATGCATCTTATTGAAAATGCCCGGGAGGCTTGTGCAGAAGACGATACCAGACTGGAAATAAATATGACCTGCGATGGCAAGTTCGCCATCATCCGGGTGATGGATAATGGTCACGGAATGGAACGTGAGTTCATCCAGAATGAATTATTCAGACCCTTCCGGTCAACGAAAGAGAATGGCTACGGCATAGGCGCCTATGAAAGCCGGGAGATGATCAAGCGGCTGGGCGGCAGGCTTGATGTCAAAAGTAAAAAAGGCGCAGGAACAACCATGAAAGTATATTTACGTCTGGTTGATAAAAATGCTAATAGTAAGGCCGAGGGTGCAAAAATATGACAGAAGAAAAAAGAACCTTGCTCGTTGTTGAGGATGACACAGGTCTCCAGAGACAATATAAATGGAATTTTGAGAATTATAATACAATCATTGCGGGCAATCGGGAAACGGCCATTGATCAGCTAAAAAAGGAAAAACCTGCTGTCATTACCCTTGACCTAGGCCTGCCACCGGATCCTGACGGCACGACAGAGGGTTTTGCCGTGTTAGAGGAAGCCCTGCGAGAATCTCCCCACACAAAAATCATTATCGCCAGCGGACACGGAACCCATGAAAGTGCGTTAAAAGCCATTTCCATGGGGGCATATGATTTTTACCAGAAGCCGGTTGATCCCGAACAATTGGGGCTGATTGTCGAGAGGGCCTTCAAACTTCATGACCTGGAGATGGAAAATCAGCGGTTGGCGACCGTGGGCCAGTCGTCCCGTTTTGAGGGATTGATCACCGGCTGTCCAAATATGTATAAAATATGTGATATGGTGGAGCGGGTTGCCCCGGCAAATGTATCAGTTTTGTTATTGGGGGCCAGCGGCACAGGCAAGGAGCTTCTGGCCCGGGCAGTCCATGATTTAAGTGACCGGCGCGACGGCAAATTTGTTGCCATCAACTGTGCGGCCATCCCGGAAAATCTGCTTGAAAGTGAATTATTCGGGTATGAGAAGGGGGCGTTTACCGGGGCTGTCAAACAGACCATGGGTAAAATTGAACTGGCTCAGGGCGGAACCCTGTTCCTTGACGAGATCGGTGATCTTCAATTCTCTTTGCAGGTTAAACTGCTGCGTTTTTTACAGGAACGTGTTATAGAGAGGATAGGCGGACGTAAGGAGATACCGGTTGACGTGCGGGTGGTTTGCGCCACGCATCAGGATATAGAGGGTGACATTGCCGAGGGAAAATTCCGCGAAGACCTGTTTTACCGCCTGAGTGAAATTATCATTAATATTCCGCCTCTTGCGGATCGGGAGGGGGATGCTATTCTGCTGGCCAAAGCGTTCCTGGACAAGTTTAACCGTGACCTGAATAAACAGATTGGGGGATTTGCCCAGAATGCCCTGACGGTTATTGCGTCATATAAATGGCCGGGAAATGTCCGTGAACTTGAAAACCGGGTCAAAAGAGCGGTTATCATGTGTAATGGAAAGAAAATAACTGCAGATGACATGGAACTCGACGTCAAGAAAAGTGAACTGGAAATACTTGATCTGAAACTTGTCAGGGAAAATGCGGATATCAGGGCGATAAACCGGGCTTTGGTACAGGCAGGCGGCAATGTCAGCCGGGCCTCGAAGATGTTGGGAATAAGCAGACCGACATTCTACGGGCTGATTAAGCAATATGATATTTCCTTATAATATCAATTCGGAATTAAGTGAGAGCAACAGAGGCGAATAAAATGAAAAACCTGATCATCTTTTCCATTATGTTAGTTATGGGAGTATCAGTCCCGACCTATGGGGCGGTTGGCAATAGCAAGAGCGCATCCTATAAAAAGGATGCTGAGGAATATCTTAAAAAAGGTGATGTAAAGGCCGCAATCATCCAGTTGAAAAATGCCATTCTGGCCGAGCCGGAAAATGCAGAAAACAGGCTTGCTCTTGCTAACCTTTATCTTCAGACCAGAAATGCCCCCTCCGCAGAGAAGGAGTATTTGCGGGCAATTTCCCTTGGTATGGACCAGGCAAAAGTCATTATCAATCTGAGCAAGGCACGTCTTCTGCAGCGCCAATATCAAAAAATACTCGACACCCTTCACGAAAAAGATGTCAGCAAGGATAAAAAAGCCGAATATTACCTGATCATCGGCAATGCTTATCAGGGATTAAACAATCTTGATAAAGCGCTCGATTTTTTTGAAAAAGGCGAAAAGGCCGGCAGCAGGAATGCCAATCTTGGTATTGCCATTGCCCAAATATATTATTTTCAGAAAAAAATGGCCATGGCGGAGAAAAAGACTGATGAAGCGCTTGCTATCAATCCAAAAAATGTCAAAGGACTTGTCCTGAAGGGGGAGCTGGTAAATCTTAAATCCGGTCCGAAAAAATCCATATCCTATTTTGAACAGGCTCTGGAATATGATCCCAAAAATATTCCTGCCCTGTTCAAGATGTCAGCAATTCTTTTTGATCTGAAACGCTCTGACGAAGCGCTGGAAAAACTTGACGTAATATTTTCACTTGCCCCGAAACACCCTCTGGCAAATTATTTATCTGCTGTGATATATGCCCGGAAGAATGATCTGGACAAGGCGGAGGAATTTCTGGATGCTTCCGGGTCGGCACTTGATAATTTTCCCGGCGCACTGGTTTTAAGAGGGGTAATAAACTACACCAAAAAGAATTATGCCCAGGCGATATATAATCTGAACAAATTGATAAAGATAACCCCGGACAATATTATTGCCCGCCGTCTGCTCGGGGCCGCCCTGCTGCGCCAGAATGATGCCCAGCAGACCATCAAGGTCCTGATGCCGGTCGTCAGGCAGGGGAAAGCCGGGTCGGTTACCTATGCCCTGTTGGGCAGTGCCAATATGAAGCTTGGCAGATTTGAAAAGGGTACGGGCTTTTTCCAGAAAGCCGTTGAAATGAAGCCTGATGAAAGCAAGCTGAGGACCCAGCTGGCCTTAAGCAAACTTGCCGCTGGCAATGCCAAGGCCGCACAGGATAATTTACAGGAAATACTTGACAAGGACCCCAATTCGAAACAGGCCGCGACATATATAACCCTTATTTCATTGCGTGAGAAAAATTACGATGCGGCGATTGCCGGGGCGGAAACCCTGATCAGGCAATCGGCTGTTAATCCGGTCGGTTATAATTTAAAAGGGGTGGCGCTTCTTGGGCAGGGTAAAAAAGAAATGGCCCGTGCCCAGTTTATGAAAGCGCTCAAGGTTTCACCATCCTATCATTCGGCGTCGATGAATCTGGCCCAGCTGGAACAGCAGGAGGGTCATGAGGACCGGGCGCTTGAAATCTACCGGGATATATTAAAGGATGACCCGAATTATGTTGGTGCCCTGCTTTCCCTGGCCCGTTACCATAGCAAAAAGAAAGATTTTGCTTCAGCAGAAAACTATTACAAGCGCGTTGTCGCAGCCGCTCCGTCCAATATCCGCGCGCGGGTTGAGTTTTCCGAATTCTTTATTCTCCAGAAAAAACTTGACCGGGCCAATGCCATTGCCCAGCAGATTATTCAGGATTACCCGGACCAGGCAGTTGGCTATGAGGCGAGCGGTAATATTGACATGATGAAGGGGGATATTGCTTCCGCAGTTGGAAAATTTGAGCGGATGGCGGCTATTTTGGGTAACAATGCCGCCGCCTATCAAACATTGGGCCGGGCGGAAATACGCAACAGTGATGTTGATACTGCCAGAAAAACCTTTCTGAAGGCCTTGTCACTGGCTAAAAATAAAATTCCGGTGGTCATTGATCTGGCCGGACTTGAGGCTTCTGCGAAACATTATAACAAGGCACAGGATTATGTTGATCAGCTCAAGAATCTGGATGAAAAATCCCCGGTGCCCTATATCATAGAAGGACGGCTGCTCGCCGCACAGAACAAGCATGCAATGTCGCTGGCCAGTTATTTGAAAGCTGCCGACCTCGGGGCGCAGGGCAGTCGTTTTACGGTTGATCTGTCCCGCGCCTATATCCAGAATAACCAGCCGGACAAGGCGGTGGATATTATGAAATCCTGGTTGAAAAACAATCCCGGCGACCTGGCCGTCCGGCATATTCTGGCCGGATATTTTCTTAAAGCCGTCGATTATCCCAAGGCAATAGAGCAATATGAAATTATTCTCGGGCAGAGCAAGAAAAATCCGGTCGCGTTGAATAATATTGCCTGGCTGTATAATCAAACGGGTCAGCAAAAGAAGGCGCTCCTTACGGCGGAACAGGCCTATAACCTTTTCCCGGAAGAGGCCTCCTTTATCGACACATATGCCTGGATACTGGTACAGCACGGGGATAACAAGAAGGGGCTGGAATTGCTGCAAAAAGCAGTGGCCAAGGCCCCCAAGATGGCAGAAATCAGGTATCATCTGGCTGTTGCGCTAAATAATGCGGGGACAAAGAATGTGGCCAGAAAAGAACTCGAAACCGCAATTTCCAGCGGCGAGAATTTTTCAGGAATAGAGAAAGCCCGGAAATTATTGAAAGAACTGTCTGAGTAAAGTGGAAATTCTGTTTTTAAGTCATCGCTTTCCCTACCCGCCGACACGGGGGGACAAGATCAGATCGTTCAATATGGTCCGGCATCTGCATCAGTCCGGCCACCAAGTCACCGTTGCCTCTCTGGCACGCTCGGCACGGGAAGCCGCTGATTGTCAGGGTATCCGGGAATATTGTGAGGAGTATGTGCTGTGTAAGGTCCATAACCCGTTACAGGCCGTTCGCATGGGATTACGGCTTCTGACGCCGGAGCCATCCTCAATGGGTTTCTTCTATTCCCGGCAGTTGCAAAAGGAGGTCAATCATCTTCTGGCCCGCAAAAATTTTGACCTGATTGTGGTTTTCAGCTCGACCGCAGCCCAATATGTCGCCCATGTAAAGGATATTCCCAAACTGCTCGACTTCTGCGATATGGACAGTCAGAAATGGCTGGCCTTTGCCAAATTTAAAAAATGGCCGGTCAGTCTTGGCTATCATCTTGAGGGGGTAAAACTGGAGCGGGCAGAAAAAGACCTGTGCAGAAAGTTTGATCTTTGCACCTGCGCCACCGATTTTGAGGTCGATACACTGGAAAGTTACCAAAGCGGGGTCGCCAGCGGTTTTTTTCCAAATGGAGTTGATTTTGATTTTTTCACCCCCGGTGAGGCGGATTATGTTCCCCGCAGCATCAGCTTCGTTGGCCGGATGGATTATTATCCCAATGAGGAATCCGTGTTGTCCTTCTGCCGGAATATATTTCCGGTGCTTCAAGAAAAATACCCCGATGTCACTTTTACCGTTATCGGGGCCGAACCGCCGGGAAATATCATGGCCCTGAACGGGGTATCGGGGGTTACGGTGACCGGAACCGTGGATGATATTCGCCCCTATGTCCGTAAATCAGCCCTTATGGTAACGCCGCTTGAAATCGCCCGTGGTACCCAGAACAAGATACTTGAGGGTATGGCGATGGGGGTGCCGATTGTCAGCAGCCGGACCTCGGCGCGCGGGGTTGACGCGGTGGCGGGCGAGCATATTCTGACGGCAACCACGCCGGATGAATATATCACCCATATCTCCAGCATATTTGATGATGAGGGAGAGCGGAGCAGGCTTGCCAAGGCCGGACGGGCGCGGGTCATAAGTCATCATAACTGGCCCCGGGCCATGGCCCTGTTCACGGATTGTATCGAGCGCTGTCTGGCTATTGGACGGGACAGAAAAGAATAAGAGGAATTTTATGCGCATATTGCATGTTTTTGACCATTCGATACCCCTGCATAGCGGCTATACATTCCGCAGTTTCCAGATTTTGCGCGAGCAAAGGGCGCTGGGCTACGAGACCCTGCAGGTGACCGGACTAAAGCATCTCAATCCCGAAGGCCCGGAAGAAATGGTTGACGGCCTGAAATTTTACCGCACGACCAACTATAATCCACTATTCAACAGACTACCCGTTGTTAGTCAGTATGAGGTGGTCCGAAGCCTGAAAGCCCGCCTGCGCCAGATATTAAGAACAGAGAAAGTAGATGTCATTCAGGCGCATTCACCGATGTTGAACGGCATGGCCGCCGTAGCGGTCGGGGCGGAATTCAATATTCCGGTCCTGTATGAAATCAGGGCCTTCTGGGAGGATGCCGCAGTCAGTCACGGGACCTGCCGGGAAGGCGACCTGCGCTATCGCCTGACCCGGGATTTTGAAACAAAAGTGGCCCGTCGGGCAGATGCCGTTACCGTAATCTGCAACGGTCTGAAACAGGATCTTGTCAGCCGGGGAATATCGGCAGATAAAATCACCCTGATCCCAAATGCCGTTGATATCAGCAAATTTTCCGGCCCCGGCGTGCCGGACGCGGATTTGAGGGAGCGGCTTGGGCTAACGGACAGTATTGTACTCGGTTTTATCGGCTCCTTCTATGATTATGAAGGGCTGGATATTCTGCTGGAAAGCCTGCCAATTATCCGCCGGGATGTTGCCAATGTGAAACTGCTGCTGGTTGGCGGCGGGCCGGAGGAGCGGCGACTGAAAGAAATCGTCGCCATGCTTGGTATGGATAAACAGGTGATGTTTACCGGACGGGTGCCCCATGACAAGGTGCAGGACTATTATAATCAGGTTGATGTCTTCGTTTATCCACGCAAGAAAATGCGCCTGACTGACCTTGTTACCCCGCTGAAACCGCTGGAGGCCATGGCCCAGCACAAGCTGGTGGCAGCGTCCGACATCGGCGGCCATAACGAGCTGATCGAGGATGGCAAAACCGGGGTTCTTTTCGCGCCTGACAGCCCGACCCTTCTTGCCCGGAAAATAGTTGAACTGCTGCAAAATCGCAAAAATTGGCCCGCCATGATTGCCGAAGGCCGCAAATATGTCGAGGAAGTGCGTAACTGGAAAAACAGTATTGCCAATTATCCGGCTATTTTTAACAAAATCATTGAAAAGCGGTCCTAAACTATATAATCACTGGCTGTGAACCATGTGAAGCAGGAAATATCATGACCGATAAAATCAACAAAGTCGTTCTGGCCTATTCAGGCGGGCTGGATACCTCCATCATTCTGAAATGGCTGAGAGATACCTATAATTGTGAAGTTGTAACCTTCACCGCCGACCTCGGGCAGGGTGAGGAACTGGAACCGGCCCGTAAAAAGGCGGAGATGTTCGGCTGCAAGGAAATTTTTGTCGAGGATCTGCGTGAGGAATTTGTCCGCGATTATGTCTTCCCGATGTTTCGTGCCAATGCGCTGTATGAGGGGGTTTACCTGCTCGGCACCTCTATCGCCCGGCCCCTGATTGCCAAACGCCAGATTGAAATTGCCCATGAGGTCGGGGCCGATGCGGTCTGCCATGGCGCGACCGGCAAGGGCAATGATCAGGTGCGGTTTGAACTGGGCTATTACGCCCTCGACCCGGATATCAAGGTGATTGCCCCATGGCGTGAATGGGACCTGAACAGCCGGACCAAGCTGATTGACTATGCCGAGAAAAACCAGATTCCGGTGGCTAAGGACAAGCGCGGCGAGGCGCCTTTTTCGGTCGATGCCAACCTGCTTCATACCTCAAGTGAGGGCAAACTGCTCGAAGACCCGTGGCAGGAAAGCCCGGAATATGTCTATAACCGGATTATCGCCCCCGAAGATGCCCCGGACAGCCCGACCTATATTGAAATTGATTTTGAAAAGGGTGATCCGGTCGCCATCGACGGGGTTAAAATGTCCCCGGCAACATTGCTGACCAAGCTTAACGAGGTGGGCGGCAGGAACGGCATTGGCCGGCTCGACCTGCTGGAAAACCGTTTTGTCGGCATGAAGTCACGCGGGGTCTATGAAACGCCGGGCGGGACCATCCTGCTGACCGCGCACCGGGGCATTGAAAGCATAACGCTCGACCGGGGGGCAATGCATCTCAAGGATGAATTTATGCCGAAATATGCCGAACTGATTTATAATGGTTTCTGGTTTTCGCCTGAACGGGAGATGCTCCAGGCGATGATTGACAAATCACAGGAACATGTCACCGGGACGGTGCGGCTCAAGCTTTACAAGGGCGGGGTTCATCTGGTCGGACGGAAATCGCCGGAATCGCTCTATTCCATGGCCCATGTGACGTTCGAGGAAGACGAGGTTTATGATCAGTATGACGCGGCGGGCTTTATCAAGCTGAACGCCCTGCGACTGCGTCTGCTTAATCAGCGCGGCAAGTTGAAAGTCAATCCGAGCTACGAATAAACAGCTCTTTCAGCTCATCCCGCAGGATATTTTTCTGGACCTTGCCCATGCTGTTGCGCGGCAGACTGCTGCGGAAAATGATTTTGCGTGGTTGTTTGAACCGGGCGAGACCCTCGGATAGCTGTTCGAGAATTCCCTGTTCTGTAACAATATGGTTTTTTTCCTTTACCACCACGGCGACCACGGCCTCGCCAAGGTCCGGGTGGGGGCAACCGATTACAGCAGTCTCAATCACTCCGGGCAGAAGATCAACCGCGTCCTCGATTTCTTTCGGATAGATATTAAACCCGCCGGAGATAATCAGGTCCTTGGCCCGTCCAACAATCGAAATCCTGCCGGTTTCGTCGGCAACGGCCATATCGCCGGAGATAAAAAATCCGTCGGGGCGCATCTCTTCGGCGGTCTTTTCCGGCATCTCCCAATAGCCCTGGAACAGGTTCGGCCCCTTATATTCGAGAATGCCGATTTCCCCGGCAGCAAGGGGATTGCCATCATCATCGGCAATGCGCAGGCTGACGCCCGGCAGGGCATAACCGACCGTCCCGGCTATTCGCCCTTCATTCTCATAGGGGTTTGAGGTAATCATCCCGGCTTCTGTCATGCCGTAGCGTTCCAGAATACGCTGTCCTGTAACGGCCTCGAAGCGGTGAAAGGTTTCGGACAATAGCGGGGCGGAGCCTGAGATAAACAGCCGCATATTCCGGCAGAGTTCTCCGGTAAATTCCGGATGATCGAGCAGTCGGGTATAGAAGGTCGGCACCCCCATCAATACGCTCGAACGCGGTATCAGGCGGATCAGCGCCTCAACATCAAGGCGCGGCAGAAACCACACTGTCGAGCCGCCAAGCAGCGCGCAGTGAAGCGCGACAAATAACCCGTGAACATGAAAAACCGGCAGGGCATGGAGCAGAATATCATCACTCTGCCACTGCCATATCCTGCTCAGGGTCAGGGCATTGCTGGCAAGATTGCCGTGGCTCAGCATGGCCCCCTTTGACCGGCCCGTGGTGCCCGAGGTATAGAGGATCGCCGCAAGGTCATCTTTTTCCATATGGGCAACAGGCAGGAAGGCCTCACATTCCCCGGCCTCTTCCCGCAATTGATCAATTGTGCAGCCCGGCACATCATAGCTGTCCAGATGTTCCGGATCGAGAACCAGCAGGGCGGGGCGGGCATTGTCGATAAAATAGGAGACTTCCTTTACGGTATAAGCCGTATTCAGCGGCAGATAAACCGCGCCAATACGCAGACAGGCGAGATAAAGACAGACCGCGCTCATTGATTTCTCCACCTGTACCAGCAGCCGGTCGCCCCTGACCAGTCCGCGATTTTTTAACAGGGCGGCAAATCTGGCGGAGAGCTGATCCATCTCCCCATAGCTGAGGCAGTTTCCGTCTTCCTGCTGCAGGAAAATCTTGTTCAGGTCTTTCGGAAATCGGCTCTGAAACAGGGCGTAGAGATTGGTATTTGTCATATGGTGGTCCGTTTTTGCCTTTATGGGATTAACCCTGTATAAATAACCTCTGGCACTAAAGACAACAGGAATTTCAATGAGCAGCCATCATAAAATTGATTACGTGGAATTTCCTTCTACCGATCTGAAGGCAAGCAAAATCTTTTTCAACAGGGTTTTCGGCTGGGGCTTTATGGATTACGGTCCTGATTATGCCTCTTTTTCCGGGGAGGGGATAAATGGCGGCTTTTACACATCCGCCCTGAAGGGGTCGGTGGCAACCGGGTCAGCCCTCGTGGTTATCTATAGCAATAATATTGAGGAAACCGCAAAACAGGTGCAACAGGCCGGGGGAAAAATAGTAAAAGATATTTTCTCTTTCCCCGGCGGGCGGCGATTCCACTTTACCGAACCCGGCGGCACTGAATTTGCCGTCTGGTCTGAATAAACAGCACTTGCACTCGGGCGTTATTTATTTCAAAATGAAACCATGAGCACAGACTGGCACCCTATCTGGCAGAATATCCGCGACTGGCACGACGCCGGGCGCAGGCTGGCGCTGGCCACGGTTGTCGAGACATGGGGCTCTTCGCCCCGGCCTGTGGGCAGTAATATGATCATTGATGATCAGGGGGCCATCGAAGGCTCGGTTTCCGGCGGCTGTATCGAGGGGGCGGTGATTACTGCGGCCATGGAGGTCAGGGAAAGCCAAACCCCGCAAATACTTGATTTTACCGTCAGTAATGATCAGGCGTGGGAGGTCGGGCTGTCCTGCGGCGGACGGGTCAGGGTGCTGGTGGAAGCGATTGAGGCGAAACTCCCCTTTGTTGAGCGGATTCTGGCGGCGACAGGCCCGGTGATTCTGCAAACCGACTGTAAAAGCGGCGAAACCAGCTTGCGCGCCGGTGATCATAATGCCGGGAAAAGCCGCCTTGTTGAAACAGACGGGCAGGTTGTATTTACCCAGGTTTTTGAACAGCCAGTGAAATTATATATCATCGGCGCCGTACATATCACCCAGGCCATGGTGAAAATTGCCCGGAGTCTTGATATTGCCGTTACCGTCATCGACCCGCGTACGACCTTTGCCAGTCCGGCGCGTTTTCCGGATGTTGATGATCTCTGTAGTGACTGGCCGGATGAGGCGCTGATGGCGCGTGAGATAACCTCCGGCACGGCGATAGTTACCCTGACCCATGATCCAAAACTTGATGATCCGGCGCTGGAAGTGGCGCTGAAATCCCCGGCTTTCTATATTGCCTCCCTCGGCAGCAGGCGAACCCATGCGGCGCGGGTGGAACGGCTTGCGGCAAAGGGCTTTACAGAAGATCAGATCGGGCGGATACACGGCCCGGCGGGTCTTGACCTCGGGGCGAAAACACCGGCGGAAATCGCCTTATCCGTTATGGCAGAAATGATATCCATTTACCGGAATGGCGCGCCCTGATGAAATTTGGTAATTTTCCCCTGCATATGCTGCAAGGCGCGATGCTCGCCCATGCTATCCGCCTGCCGTCCGGCCTGCTGAAAAAGGGCCATATTATATCCGGGGCGGATATAAAGGCTTTGGCAGAAGAGGATATTACCCACGCCATGGCGGCCATTCCAGAGGCCGGGGATATGGCCGAGGATGAGGCGGCCCGGAAAATTGCCAACCATATTGCCAGTGATCACATTCGCTGTGCCGGGGCCTTTACCGGGCGGGTTAATCTCTATGCTGCCGAGGATGGACTTGTCACCATTAGCGAGGCCGCAGTGAACAGGCTGAACCGGCGCGATGAGGCAATTACCCTTGCCACCGTCCGCCAGAATGCCATCGCCCGCAAGGGGCAGATGGTGGCAACGGTCAAAATCATCCCGCTGGCAGTCAGGGCGGAAGATATTATAAACCTGATTGCCGATATGGAAGGTCGCCTGATAACGCTCCATCCATTTCGCCCGCAAAAAGCCGTTATGATCCATACCATGCTGTCCGGCAGTACGGAAAAACTGTTTGAAAAGGCGAGGAAGGTTATGACCCACCGGTTGGCGGGCTTCGCAACATGCCTTGTCGAGGATGTCAGATGTAATCATGAGGAACAGGCGCTGGCTGATATTTTACAGGACCGGAGCCGAACAGATCATGACATGATGCTGATTATGGGGGCGTCGGCAATTACCGACCGGCGGGATGTTATCCCGGCGGCAATATTGCGGGCGGGCGGCGAGATTATTCATTACGGGATGCCGGTTGACCCGGGAAACCTGATGCTGCTGGCCAAATTACGCGGCAAATGGGTTCTGGGGCTGCCGGGCTGTGCGCGTTCGCCAAAACTGAACGGTATTGACCTGATATTGTCGCGTATTGCCGCAGGGTTTGAGGTAACACAGGATGATGTCACGGCCATGGGGGTCGGCGGGCTGCTCAGCGAATATCCCGGTCGTCCGGAGCCGCGCGAACGAAAACGGCGCAAATCACCCGGGCAAAAGGTCGCCGCCCTTGTTCTGGCCGCCGGTCAGTCGCGCAGGATGGGGAAAAATAATAAATTATTATTACCCTATAAGGGGAAAACAGTTATTTCCCATGTTCTGGATCAGGTGAAAAATGCCGGAGTTTCGGATATTCTGGTCGTTACCGGTCATCAAAGGGATGAGGTGGAACAGGCTGTCAGCTCTCACAATGTGACATTCGTCCATAATGACCTCTATGCCGAGGGAATGAGCGGGTCTGTCAAGCTGGGCATTGCCTCTCTTGCCGAAGATTGTGATGCGGTGATCATAATTCTCGGTGATATGCC
>Ga0256829_1001310_pt1 | contig 20839 bp, 19 predicted proteins | sample 131447metaG_FD_185979 | JGI IMG/M metagenome (GOLD analysis project Ga0256829, IMG submission 185979) | Hydrothermal vent microbial communities from Lau Basin, Pacific Ocean - 131-447 | ecosystem: Environmental > Aquatic > Marine > Hydrothermal vents | place: Pacific Ocean: Lau Basin | collected...
GTTTTGCCCTATTCTTTCAATGTCTTTGTTTTCCAGTGGAATGGGGGCAGAGTCCGTATCGGGATACATGCGGTTGGCGCCGGGAAGGACGCGTTCGAAGATGGTCGTGCCATCGGGCAGTGATTTGCGGGTTTCCTTGGGAACTCCTTCGAAAGCCATACGGCAGCGTTCTTCAATGGTTTCCAATGCCGTGGGCATATCTGCTTCCGGTCCCCAAATAATGAGCCATCCGTCTTTTTCGTGAATGGCCAACTTTTCGGAAACCATTTCCCGGGCTTTTTTGGTAAGCGGCGATCGCAGTTCTTCGCTGTGTATCATGTTGGGCCGCTCGAGGCAGGCAATGACTTTCAGCCGGTCAGACAGTTCATGGGCAAACATTTTCCCGGGCTGGGTAAAATGGGAAAGGACCCCCTGAAAGAAGGGCAACCTGACAGCCATCACTTTTTCTGCTTTTTTCAACCGGCTGTATGGCAACAGCCCGGTAATGTCTGTATAGGATATTTTCCATGAATTTGCCTTTGTCCGCTGATGAAGAACATGCCTGATGTGTAACAGCGCCCATTGCCTGAAGACTTCGTTGTGGGTGAGTTCGGGAATCCATTTGGTGTGGGCAACACCTTTTATTTCGATCCTTGTACCGCCTTTGCAGCTAACGTTCACATCCTGTCGTGCTGCTCCTATGCCCGTACGGACTTTGCCGGTGCTTCGGTTCAGAAACCGGATGTAGTTGCAGGCTTCCCGGACCTCTTCCGGATTAACACAGTCGGGATAAGTAACCGTTTCGATAAGCGGCATGCCGAGGCGGTCAGTTTTGTATACCCTCCGGTGGCCGATATCGGAAATTTCACGGCAGGCATCTTCTTCAATACTCAGTTGGAGGAGGCGTATCTTTTTGTGCGGCAGCTCCAGTTCTCCCTCAATTCCAAGAATGGCTGTACGCTGAAATCCTGTGGGAATACTGCCGTCGAGATACTGCTTGCGGGTTATGTGTACTTCCCCCACAATGTTCAGTTTGCACAACATGGATATTTCCAGGGCCTGCTCCAGCGCTTCCCTGTTCATGGGAAAAGGAGGAGTATCATCAATTTCGTAGGTACAGGCATTTTCGTTGTTGATACGATAGACAATTTCTTTGCGGGTTTTAAATTCCATGAGCGCTGTACCATCATACTCGCCCATTTCACTTAACGTAGGCCGCATGTGGCGTATGATTTCAGCATCAAAATCATCATCGTCATTATAAATGCCGGCCGGACAATGGCAAAATAATTTCTCTTTGGTGAGCAACTGCTGATGAACTTCCAGACCAGACATGAAGCCAAGCCGGTCGTAGGTTTCCTGTGTTGCTTCTTTACGGGGGAGGTAGCCGGTTTGACGACGGCTCTCTTCATAATTCTCTTTTGGTGAAAAAGACATACAGGCTGTTTTTTGTAGGTTCAAATTTAGGAAAAGAAGTTTGAATTCATTCGGAAAGGTTGATGTTTTTTGGAAAATAAAGAAATGCCGTAAAAACATTCCCTGAAGATGGAAATGCACGGCAACAAATAATTTTTCCGGAAAATCTTTCGGAATAAATGAAAAATAGTAATTTTGCCTGCCTTGTTTATAAAAAGCAGGTCATCTCTCCGTAGCTCAGTTGGCAGAGCAGCTGACTCTTAATCAGCGGGTCGTAGGTTCGAGCCCTACCGGGGAGACAAAAAAGCCTTACGTTTATTTGTGATGCTTTTTTATTTTGCTAACGTTATTGGCAGAAGAGTATCCTAACATTTGTTTTCCTTTTTTATTATTTCGTTCAATTTTCTCTATCCCAATTATAAAATGTAAGACATTCACGCGCCAGTGATATAAATATATTCTCTTCTGTTCTGGTTTCGGCTCCTAACACAACTCTATCTTTCTTTTAACGAAAGTTTTATAAATTATTTTTCAACAATAAGAACAAAACCCCAAATAATATTGTAATATTGTACCTAATTATTCAAATCCTTTTAATATTGGGATTTTGTGTAATCGAATATTTAACTATTAATTTTTTAAAAAAGGAGGTTAAAATGGAATTACCAAAAGACGCGAAACGTGCGAAGGGATGGCTGATCTGGACATCTGTTGTGATGATAGCTGTCTTTCTCGGTCTTACATTTCAGTCTTATTTCTATGTCGTCAAGAAGGAGCCAAAAGTAACCAATGCTGTGGCAGCTGGCAACCGGGTTTTTCACGACAACAACTGTATGGATTGCCATACAATATTAGGTGATGGGTCCTATTATGCTGCCGATCTTACCAAAGTCATATCCAAACGGGGTCAGGGGTTTGTTCGTGCAGTACTTAAAGACCCACCCAAAATAACCCGCGACCTGTGGCCGGGGAAGTATAAACGTGTTATGCCCAATTTACATTTGACAAATCAGAATATAAATGACCTGATTGCATTTCTGACATGGATTGGCGAACTGGATACAAATGGTTGGCCTCCAGGGTCGAAAGTTCTTTCGTCAAAGGGAAAAGCGAAACCGGTGCAAGAGGGTACGACCTCTCCTATTTCGCTTATAAAGAAATTGAACTGTGGTGCCTGCCACACGATTCAGACAGAAGGCTTAAATACCGCTGGTGTAATTGGCCCCAACTTGTCCAATGAATCGGCAAGGAAAAGAGGTGTTGCCTGGTTGGTCAAACAAATTGGAAATCCAGCCGCTATTCCTGACAGCGAAGTCGCAAAAGGATACGAGGGCAAACAGATGCTTATGCCCGCTTTTAAAAATCAGTTAACGACTGATCAACTGAAATCTCTCGCAACATTTATCAATAATTTAAAGGAGGAAAAATAATGAGAACCTTTACTTTTCGTTCACAAAAAGTGGCATATTACTATTTTGCCGCTTCTGTACTTTTATTCTTATTGCAAATCATTTTTGGTTTGGCCACTGTTTCCCAATATGTTTGGCCTAGTCTTGCCTTAAACTGGATGCCGTTTAATGTCTCACGAAGTATCCATATCAATCTGCTTATCTTCTGGATGTTTCTGGCAATAATGGGCGCAACTTATTATATACTTATTGAAGAAGCTGGTAAGGAACTCTTCAGTACGAAGATCGCCATGTTCCAGCTCATTATATTTTGCGCTGCCGGTGTTGGCGCTATTGTCAGCTATTTCTTCCATTATTACGATGGGCAGGGACTGGAATATGTTGAAGCTGCCCCTGTTTTTGACTGGATGATTGTGGTAGCAGCCCTTTTGTGGCTTTACAACATCCTCAAGACACTGCATAAGGCACCAAAGAAAAGCCCGATAAACATGCTCCTCCTTATTACAACAATTGGCACAATACTAATGTATCTGCCAGGAATGCCTTATTTCAGAAATTTTGTTGTACAGGATTACCTGCGTTGGTGGGTCATACATTATTGGGTGGAAGCGACCTGGGAAATGTATGAGACCCTGTTTATCGGTTACTTAATCATCAAACTGTTCAAAGTGCCCAAAGAGAGGATGTACCGCTGGTTTTATATTGAGTTCTTCCTCATTCTTGCCAGTGGAATATTGGGAATGGGACACCATTATTTCTGGATAGGGACACCTCATTACTGGACATGGGTTGGTAGTATCTTCAGCGTGTTTGAAGCCATCCCACCGGTTGCCATGATGATTGACGGATTAATATATGCAAGAAAAGCAAAAACCAGGGCTAATAATTTACCTGCACTCTATTGGTTAATAGGCGGAACTATTGGCTCTTTCATCGGATTAACTATTTTGGGTGGCAGCATAACTTGGTTTTCTGTCAATTACTGGATGCATGGAACCGAAGTAACAGCAGCTCATGGCCACATGGCATTTTTCTCAGCGTTTGCAGCAATCTTTATTGCTTTCATTTATTATAGCCTTGAACAGCGCAAAGGTGAAGAAAACTTTAAGGATACTATCACGGATAAACAAAGATGGGCATGGGCTTTCTGGCTTATGAATATTGGAATGATTATGATGGTGCTGGCAATGGTGGTGCTTGGACTTATGCAAATTTCTATTTCCAGAGTTGCTGGTCAGGGTTACATAGCAGCACAGGTACACGAAATTGGATGGTTTGCCGTATGGTTTGTAACTGGTTTTGTTTTCTTTGCCGGCGTATTGTTTTATGCTTATGATTTCTTCGTCGCAATGAAAATGAAGGAGTAGTACATAATACAATTTGTTTATAAATACCTGTTGCACAAGCAATAGAAAAGCTCCCGAGAGTAAATATTCCCGGGAGCTTTTGTTGTTATCAGGACTTTATAAACCTCATATGATATTATTCAAATACTACTGATGCGTTAAAAATCTACATTAAATAAATTATACTGTTTTTTGACATTTTGATTGGCTTCTGATTCAGTGAGAAGTTCTTTTATCGGGGTTTTATCCAATGCTGATACTACACGTATTTGTGTTATTTCATAAATTGAAAGCGTGTTCTTAATCGAATGTTTGATATACGCAATAATCAGGTATGTGCAAATGGCAATCCAAATGTGGACGTTGACCACATTTTCAGAATGGCCCTAAAGTTTTTTTATGACAGTATCCACAAAACTGTGTTAACTTATTTTTTCTTTTTTATTCACCTTTTAAAGTTTCACTTTTCCGGCTATTTCTCCAGTACTTTTTTTAAGAAATCAACTTCCATTTGAAGTTGGCCTACTTTCTTAAACAGTACTTCTTTCTCTTTTTCATAACAACAAGTTTGCTGAATTTTTCTAACTTAACTCGCTCCAGTTTTTGGGAAGTATTATAGTTTCTCTTCAACGTTTAATACTGAGCCAAATAGCACAGGCTTTTGTGTGGGATTTGCCGTGAGTACCATGGCGTAAAGAAACGCTATCAACTACGAAGGCTCTTATGCCCTTTCTCAACCATAGAAGGGTTCGGAGCTAAACTGATATTTTTTGTCTCCTTTCAGGCTGGAAAAGACCTGAAAGAACTAATCCCCCGCGTCTCATTTATTGGCTGGGCAGCCCTGTGCCTGGCAGATTCTTTCTCCTATTCCTTCTTGGCATGATGACCTAAATCCATAAAAGCAATTTCGTTTTCAATATCATCACGCATGCTGCGGATAGTTTTTTGCGACAGCAGCCGGTAATAATTCCCTTTTATAATCTGATATTCTTTGTGGATGGGGCAGGGCTTTTCTTCGTTGCATTCATGCAAACCCAGTCCGCAGGTGTTGAAAAACTGTAACCCTTCCAGGGCATCGATGAGCGAAAGCAAGGATATCTCCATGTCTTTTTCCTCCATATAAAATCCCCCGTGGGGCCCTTTGGCCGACTGTATCAGGTTTCTTTTGGCCAGGTCCTGCATGATCTTTCCCAGGTAATGTTCGGGAAAGCCCAGGTCGGAAGCTATTTGCTTCAGCCCCAGCTTCTTTTCTTCCGAAGCGTGAAGCGACAAATAAATTATGGCTCGAATGGCATACTCAGTGGGTTTCGAGAAAAACATGGCTTTGCTCTTTAAAATCCTTCAATAGCCTGACGTCCTTCTTCGGTAATCATGTTGGGCGACCACATGGGCTCCCACACCAGTTCCACATCAATTTTAAAACCGGGATAATTCGATTGTAACACCACTTCCACATTTTGTAAAATGGTATCGCCCAGGGGGCAACCTCGTGTGGAGAGGGTCGTGACCACCTTAATGGTTCTCGCTTCTTCGTTGTAATCAATTTCGTACACAAGGCCCAGGTCGATAATGTTGACCCCGATTTCCGGGTCAATGACCGTTTTTAAAAGTTGGGCAATCTCTTTTTCTTTGTCGGTAAGTTTATGAATATCACTCATTTTCAATTATCTTTTCTTTGTGAAATATAATTTTAAAAACGTTATAGTTGTACAAAACAGCCGTAACAATGAACATGACTGCCGCCGATTGGATTAGCCAGACCTGACTGGCCAATTCACCCAGCATTAAAAAAGCAAAGGCAACGAAATAGGTTTGCATGTGTAATCTGGCCACACGGTCCGAATAAATCTCCTGTGGCAGCGGAATCTTCTGTTTTCCCACTTTGGCCGAGTATACCTTTAACCACACAATAAAAGGTACCGTTTTGTAGGTCTGTCCCATAATGAGTGCTGTAATAAATCCGAAAATAACGCTCATAATAAAGGCTATGTCTATATTCAATTGATAATCGCTGAGAAATTCCGGACTCACCATAGAAATGATTCCCAGCACCACGGTAATGGCCAACAGGATAAAAGCCGTTTTTGAAAGTTTCATTCCTGTGTCCAGGTTTTTACGGAAACGGTGCTTAAAAGCATACCGGATGTAAACCAGATAAGCCACAACTCCTGCTAGGATGGGCAAGGTCGAAAGCATGATGGCCCAAGGCTCGGGATAAAGGTAGTAAACCGTAACCAGAGCGACTACTCCGGCGTTTAGCAGATAATAAGTATATTTGAGAAGATGATCCTGAAGTTTGTGAATAATGAGAAACATGGGCATGAGCTTGCTGGATACACCTACAATCAGAAAAAGAAACCAGCCGGCAAGTCCTAATGTCAGGTGCATTTTTAACAGGTCAAGCACACTGGCGGGGATAAAGGGATGGGCAAAATCGATGATCATCAAAATGGCCAGAGAAACGGTCAGTACCAGGTAAATAATGCCGGTAACCACAAAGATGTTGCCCATATCCATGCGTTCCGACCGGAAGGCGCTTTTCAGGGCATTGAAAGCAAACAGCACAACAGCTGTCAGAATCAAGGTACCCGAAACCTCAAACCAAAACCAGTTTTGATGCAGTCCGAAACTGGCCTCCCAGAAATGGTATACCAAAATAAGCAGTCCCGAACCGAAAAGCCAAAAGGTGATCTTGGCCAGAATTTCGCTGTAAAGCTTCACCTCCATCACCACCGGAATAAGCTGATAAAGTGATCCGAAAATAATCATGGTAATAAAGCCCAGCACCATAAGGTGGGTCAGCGTGAGCATGTGGGAGTTCAGGTGGTAGGGGAGTACCAGTTGCGGAGCTGCGACTAGCATAACCACGGCCGCCAACAGGAACATGAGGGCCGAAAAAGCAAAATGGGGCAAAACCACCGAGGGCGAAGGCGCGTTTTTTGTGCTGAGTCCTGCCTGCATTATTTGTAGATTATGAGTTTCAGATTATTTTCGTCTACAGGCTTGGTTACCAGTTTAAAACCCCGATTTTCCAGTTCGGGCAATAAATATTGTGGCAGCCGTTTGTGATGAACATAAAGGGCTTCGCCATCCGAAAGTTTTTCCAGTTCTTCCAGTACTGTTACCATGGGCATGGGCATCTCCAGGTCGCGGACATCAATTTCTTTCATTTTTCCGTTGAAACGGGTTTCGATGTTTTCAAAAGTATCTGCTTCATCCGCTTTTTTCTCCTTGCTTGTTTCCTTTACGGCCGGAGCATTTGCTTTCTTCAGGTAGGTATGCACCACCCCTTGTTTGGGGCGTTCCGTATCGTAGACGTAACCTCTTTTTTTCAAAATATTTAAGATGGGAACCGGCTCAAAAGTATTGATGATGAGCAGTGTCTGGTCATCGTTCATGGTTTTGAGCGTTTTCATAATTTCATCAAAAGGATCAACGCCTCCTGCCAGGATAGGGCGTACATCCAGCTTTACAATATTTGATTTATCCATTATTTTATGATTTGATTTTTGTTCCGAAATATTTTTTTCTACAGGTTTTTCAAATTGAACAATATAGCCGCTGTCCTGCAGCTTTTTCAGGAAAGCTTCTGTGGTTACACCACCAATTTTGGCAGCATCGGCCACGCTGACACGCGAAGCAAGCATTTTGCACAGGATAGGGTTCTTTAACTTTCTGAAAAGCTTGTTGATGGAAGCAATCACATCAATCACTTTTTTATCGTGTTTTATAATCTTTGATATTTTCGTTTTCGCTGTTATGACCATCTTTTATATTTTAGACCCGCTGCAAAAATAAGCATTTTTTATAAAAAAGAGTAAAAGGTCTTTTATTATTTTATTTTTTTAGGTGGAATCTCTCCCGGAAACAACTATCAGCTGAATGAAAGGGAATTGTTGTACCATTTCCGCTTATACTTTTTTGCGTATGAAAGATTTTTTTCTTTCTTTGGTCTTTTCATTTTTGGGTTTTGTGTTGTTTGCTCAGACTCCCGAAAGATATTACGATGCGGTAGCTGGTTTGAAAGGAAAGACGCTAAAGGTAGCGCTTTATAACATAATTAAAGGGCAAACCACTTATCTTTACCAGCAGTTCGGGTACCGATGTATGGGATATTTTGAAGGAAACCGACCGTGACCCCGACAACCCCGATAATGTTATTTTTAGTTTTGGAAAATTAACGCATTACCAGTATTATCCAAAAATCCCTTACTCAAAAAGAGATTATTTTATAACCCGTTTACTTGGTAAGCTGCTTAATTTTTTCCTTTAACCGACTCAGCTTTTCCTGGTCAAAACCAATATCTACAAAAGCAATTTTCCCCTGTTTGTTGATGATATACATGGAAGGATAGCCATTTATTTTATACTGTAAATCAACTTCAGGTTTGGTCATGATAATATTGTAACTGATTTTCCTTTTGTGAAGAAAAGTCTTCAGATAGTTCAGGCTTCCGGGCTGATTGTCTACCGAATTGAGGCCGAAGAAAATAATCCCCTTGTCTTTGTATTCCGTGTAAAGTTTGGATAAAGCCGGAATGGCCCTGACACATGGCGGGCAATGGGTGTACCAGAAATCGATTAGAATAATCTTTTTGCCGATATAATCGGACAGCCTGAATGGTTGGTCCGTTGAATAAAATTTTCCGGTAAAAAGAGGGGCTTTATCGCCGACATGCAACATTTTTTCCAATCGGGCTGTTTCAGAAAAAGCTCCCTGTTTCTGCACCGGATTTTGTGCCAGGACTTTCTTTTCCTGCGTTCTCAGTCTGGCCTCGTCAAGGTTGTCGAAGGTAAAATCCGAGAAGAAAAGTTGTTCGGTATAGACATAACGGGGTTGCTTTGTTACCATTTCGGCCCACAGGGGAACCAGTATTTTTTTGTCTATCACAAATTCATATTTTTTGGCATTGTTTGGAAAAAGCATGACCATTTTGGCACAGGCTTTCCCCTGATAAGTGGTATCCGAAATGGTGGTTTTTGTTTTTGATACCAGTGTTTTCAGGCTTTTGGGTTTCAGAAAAATATCAATCCAGTCTACGGGGGAAATAAAAGCATCTTTATAATCCTTGTAAAGCAAAGTTGTTTTTTTCGGCGGAATGGCAAGGTAAAGGTTTCCGTTGTCATAAATCATGTTATAAGGCCGGTAATAGTCGTTGACCCATACATATCCTTTTCTAAGGCTGTCCTTTTTGTCGCGTATAACCCAAACTTCAAAAGGTGTAACAGTGGTATCGGGGGCATTGGAATAATTATACTTTTCAGTAACTTTAAAATGCATTGTTTTGTGTTTTTTTGTTTCTTTTACAATGCGGGAAACCAACTTATGGGCCGGTTTACGGCAACCTGTTCCTAAAAATAAGCCTCCTAAGGCAAGGAGCAATAATAATTTTTTCATTGGTTTAAACTTTTAAAGGTTAATATCTTATAATAAAATTTTGTTTCATAATACCGGAACGGAAAAAGACCAGACCAAACCAGAACAGGTCTATGCTAATGCTAATCCGGTCATCTTTTTTAATGGTATTCCAGGCAGCTTCCATGCCCGGTGACCAGTGGATATCGTCAAAAATAAACAATGTGTTTTCGCCTGCCAGCTTCACACATTGGCTAAAATAATCCAGGGTGGGTTCACGGCGGTGGTTTCCATCGAAAAAGACAAGATCAAGTTTGTCAAACTGCTTCAAAACCTTGGGAAGTGTTACTGCAAAATCGCCTACACTGATGTCGGTGTTTTTGATTTTCAGTTTTTTCAAATTGCCGGCAGCCACAGCGGCCAGGCGGGGGCACCCTTCCATGGTAATCATTTTACTTTCCGGAACGGGCATTTTCAGGTAAGCAGTGCTTATGCCGGCAGCTGTCCCGAATTCGAGCAGGGTTTGTGGCTGAAAGTACCGGCTGAGGCGAAACAGTAAACGTGCCCGGACTTTTCCCTGGGAACGGCGTTTTACAATGTCTCCCGTTTTTTGCAGGGTAGTAGTAAAAGGTTTGTTTTCTGCCCGTGCGCCAAAATCTACTGTTTCGATAACTGTTTTGTCTTTGCTGATATACTTTTTGTGTTTTTCTATTTGATGGTATTCGGGATACACGGTTTTGTCCCTCAAAACCTTTTCCACGAGATCGAAAACAAACGGAGAATGTATTTTGTATCTTGTTTTGGCTTTTGCCAGATAGCCAACATAACTTCCCGCTAACCGAAATTGATTTTTATTCATGTTTTCTTCAAATTCTGTCCTGCTATTGTGTTGTTTAGGCACAGATGGTTATGTCCGGAAATAGTTGTGGTGCCGGGCATATAATAGCGATCAAATTTTTCAGGCTTTAAGCAAAGCGTAACAACTATTCCCTGCAAATATACGAAGCAGTTGAAATTTTTGTCGGAAATCTTTTATCATTCAGAAAGAACCTGTTTTCATCTCTTGTATTTTTTCCATACTTTTGCGGGTAACTGACTAAAAAAGAAAACCCTATGCTTGCCAAAACATACGGTAGTGCCATCTATGGCATTGATGCCCTGATTATTACCATTGAAGTAAATGTGGGAAAAGGTTCCAAATTTTTTCTTGTGGGATTGCCGGATAATGCGGTAAAAGAGAGTCACGAAAGGATTTTGGCTGCCCTGGGCAATGTGGGAAAAAAATTCCCCAAACGGCGTGTGGTTATCAACATGGCACCTGCCGACATCAAAAAAGAGGGTTCTGCTTATGACCTGCCCATAGCTCTCGGACTTCTGGCAGCCTCTTCACAGCTCAGCAACGAACAATTGCACGAATATGTCGTCATGGGTGAACTGTCCCTCGACGGTACTATCAAACCTATAAAAGGAGCGTTGCCCATTGCCCTGGTCGCCAGGAATAGTAGTTTTAAAGGGGTCATTGTTCCCATGGAGAATGCTCCCGAAGCGGCCATTGTAAATGAAGTGGAAGTATATGGCGCCCATCATTTGCTGGAAGTGTGTGATTTTCTCGATGGCCGGCAGCCGTTGCAAAGGTTTACAGCCAACAGGGAAACGCTTTTTTTGGAAAACATTAACCGCTTTGATTTTGATTTTTCAGAAGTAAAAGGACAGGAAAACATAAAGCGTGCCCTGGAAATTGCTGCTGCAGGTGGGCATAATGTGATCATGATCGGTCCTCCCGGTTCAGGGAAAACCATGCTTGCCAAGCGAATTCCTTCTATTTTGCCCCCTATGTCGCTGGAGGAAGCCATTGAAACCACAAAAATTCATTCGGTAGCCGGATTGTTGAAAAAAAGCACATCGCTTATTCTCAACCGGCCTTTTCGTTCTCCGCATCATACCATTAGCGATGCCGGATTGGTAGGAGGAGGGCCTTATCCGCAACCGGGAGAAATTTCACTCGCACATAATGGTGTGCTGTTTTTGGATGAATTGCCCGAGTTCAAACGTACCGTGCTGGAAGTAATGCGACAACCTATGGAAGATCGTGTTGTCACCATTTCGCGGGCACGTATTACCGTGGAATATCCGGCCGGTTTCATGCTGGTGGCAGCCATGAATCCTTGTCCTTGTGGCTATTACAATCATCCGACCCGGGCTTGCGTTTGCTCACCGGGTGCAGTAAAAAGGTACCTTAACCGTATTTCCGGGCCCTTGTTCGACCGGATCGATTTGCATGTGGAAGTGGTTCCGGTGCCTTTTAAAGACCTGTCAGATGTCCAACCGGGAGAACCCAGTGCCGTCATCAGAAAAAGGGTGGTGGAGGCGCGTAAAATTCAGGAAAAACGATTTAAAAACAATACAAAAGTGTTCAGCAATGCCCAAATGACCCGTAACGACCTGAACCGTTTTTGTAAACTTGATGAAACTTCCCGCCAGTTGTTGAAAACAGCCATGGAAAAATTAAGCTTATCTGCCCGGGCTTACGACCGTATCATCAAAGTGGCCCGTACCATTGCCGATCTGGAAAAAAGCGGTGATATCCAACCGTCCCATCTCGCAGAAGCCATTCAATACCGCAGCCTCGACCGCGATTCGTGGGGCGAGTGATTTCCTAAAAGGGAAAATTGAGGTATCAATCGGATGATAATTGATTTTGGAATCAATTATCAGGTTAATATGTTGTGGTCATATCATTGGGGACGACAATAATAAAATCAGCCCGGTTAAGGTTTTTGCGTGCAAGTGTGTCAATGTCTTTTTGCTCTACGGTGGAAATGGTAACGATTTTCAATCCGGGTTTGTATTTGTTTAAATACCAGACAATACCCTGGTGGAAATCGGAATGATAAGCTCCTTCGTAGTGTATAAAAAGCTTTCCGTTACCGGCATATTTTGCAATGGAAGCGGCCATGGTAGCATCTTTTATTGCCTGGGCTTTTGGAAAATTAGGATTGCCGTGTCCCATGAGTTTCATTTGTGTCAGCATGTCTTTATAACATTTCAGTTGCGGGTCGTAAGGGATGGGCAGAGGGGCAATATAAGATTTGGCTTCGGCACTTAATGAGTCCAGGGCCTTAAACCCATGATGGTAAACAATACCTGCATAGCGACGTGGAATGTTGGTGGCAATGAAAGGAATGTGGTGTTTTTTGGCAAACTCTACCAAAGGTTTATAATCGGTTTTGTAATTGGGCCACAACCGGGCCTCCTGTTCAAAATAGGTTTTGGTAATTTCTCCTTTCAGGTATTCGTTCAACATCAGTTGATTATCGCGTTCGAACATCTCAGCGCCTTCAATAATTTTACCACCACGTGCTTTGTATAAACTTTTGGTGACTTCAAGTTCCAGCCAGTGGGCAATGGGATTGTTGTGCAATTCTCCAAAAAAGACCACATCCGCCGTTTTGGCAGCATTGATCATTTTTTGGTATTTCACCAATTTTCCTTTGGCATTGAAAAGATGGTAAGCCGGTTTATCGCTTTTGAAAGCGGTAAGGACCAAAAAAATGCCGGCAACAAGCAATAATTTTTTCATAAAGTCGGTTTATTTTTTCTTTAGTTTTTCTTCGTAAAAGGTTAAGGGAAGCAGGTTTTCAATTCCTTCTGTCATGTTCACCGGCCCGGATTCTCCCTGCATAAGGATTTTAATTTTGCTTTGCTGCCGGTTTTCCGTTTCGGCAATGACCTGGCGGCATGTTCCACAGGGAGAAATCGGTTTATCGAGGATGAAATGGTCTGCAAAAGCAGCAATGGCCAGGGTTTTAACTTTTACTCCCGGATATTTGGAATTGGCATAAAATAAGGCCACCCGTTCGGCACACAACCCCGCCGGATAAGCGGCATTTTCCTGATTTGAACCACATATAATTTCCCCGTTTTCAAGCAGAACGGCTGCTCCCACATGAAATTCAGAATAAGGGGCGTAAGATTTTGCGGCGCTTTCGGCAGCCTGTTGCAACAGGGTTTGTTCTTCTCCCGGCAGCTCCGATGCACCGTTAAACTCTGTAATGTGTACTTTGATTTCTTTTGTGTTCATAACCCTTTCAAAATTTAGTGCTAAAATAAAAAAAATAACGGTTTTCCCCGCTGCCGTACCTGAAAGCAAATGACAGGTATCTTAAATAAGATTTAATTTTCTTTTCCGGAAAGCAAAGATTTCACGGATTTTTCTTTTCCGAACATGAGCAATGAAAGAAAAAAAGCAAACAAAGTTATGCCGGCATGGGTTTCCATGGTATCATCAGAGAGCATGGACAAGAGCATGATGGCATAAAAGACCACAAAAAAATAATCGTCGAAACTGTGTGTTTTCAAAGGGGGATAGACCAGTGCAAACAGAAAATAAAGAAACCCGAAGATGCCAAAAGCACCGAAAATATCCAGGTATTGGTTATGGGCGATGAAACCGCAATATTTGTCCATGCCCGAATGCGATAACCTGTATTGTTCGCACAAGGATCCGATCAGGTCGCCGGTACCCACGCCTGTCCAGAAATTATTTCTAATAACGCGTATGGCTGCTTTTATAAATTCATACCGTTGAAAAACCGAGCTGCCTTCCACTTTTCCGGTTTTTTTATACACCTCCCAGCCCTTTTCGATTATGAGCAACCGGCTGAAAAGTCCCGGATGTTCCACGTAGTTTATGTTGGCAATACCGTTCTCAATATTCTCGATATCCTTGTTGCTCAGCTGTGCTACACCGGCAGAATCTTTATGTATACCTTTGGAGGTCATGTATCTGATGAGTGTTGTTTCCAACGGGTTACCGTTTTTGTCCAGGCTGTCAAACGGAATGGTGCCACGTTTGTTCCAGGCTTTTTTTAACTCAGGGATACAAAGAAAAGCTCCGACATAACGGCCGTTTTCAATGCCAAAATGGGTGGTGTCGAAGGTATAGGTATGTCCTTGCGCAGTGTGTCCGCGCAGGTTTTTTAATGCGGTTGCCGGTACGTGGGTAGTCCGGTAAATTTCTTTTTTCAGATAAAAATAAATGCTGGCAGGAACTAAAAAAAACACAGCCAGAAGAGATATCTTTGTCCACAGTTTTTTGGTTTGAAAACCAGTGTATACCAGTATGCCCAGGGAGATCAAAATCAATATTCCCAATGAGGTGACCGATTCCATTTTTATCAGGAACCAGACGAACCAAATAATCAGGAAGCCAAAAAAAATCTTTTGTTTTGAGGAAAAATAACGCTCTTTTATGATGAAATAACCCAAACAGAGTATCCCGAAAGTAATGTTTAAGCCAAATCGCACCGGGGAAATAAATGGTGAAAACTGCCTGACATCCGAATAATTACCCGATATCATTTTGAAACTTCCGATGAGGGTTCCTGCTACCAGGGCGGCCACATAAAAAAGCATGAGTTTTCTGAAGTCGCTCTTGTTGAGGGGTTTCATGGCAGGAAAAACCAGTGGGAAAAGCAAGAGGGGCAATTTTATCCGCAACGAGGCCGTGGCAATGGGAAAGTTGCCCGTAAACACCATGCCGGCCAATCCCAGTGCATAAATCGAGGCGAAGATAACAGCAGCCTTGTTTCGGAGAAAAATCCCCGTTTTTTCCTTGATGCTTTCTTTGGCCAGCATCAACAAATATTTTATGAAAATAAATGATCCCCTGAAAGCTCCTTTTTGCTTAAAAAACCGGACAGCTACACTTATCTGGAAATCAGACCATAGCCACAATGCAAGAAGCATAAAGGAACCGATGGTCATACCGCTCAGTGAGAGAGGTAAGCTCACAACAATAAAAATCAGTATTCCCAGGAAAACCTGCCGGAAAATATTATTTGTCATGCCATTTGCCCCTTATAACAAACGGCGCAAGATAGGTATTATTTCTTTTCCTTTTTTGTTTTCGGGCCTGCCAGGATCGAATAGTACAATGCTTTGTTGTTCAACACTGATATCGCTTTCTTGACTTCTTTATCATTGATGAGCGAAGAAGCTGTTCTGCCTTTTTGGAAATAATAACGGGTAGCAATTTCCACACGAAGCATTTCTTTTATTTCATTTTTATGCTTGTTAAGGTCGTTTTTCTTATCTGCTTCCAGTTCTTTTTGCAGGGTGTCGAGGGTTGGCGCCAGCGCCTTGTAATAATTTTCTCGTTTAGCGCTTTTTTCCAATTGCTTAATCAGCATACCTGTTTCTGTTTTATAGCTAAACCCTTTTTTAAGGACAAATTTTTTGAACTGATTAAAGGTGGAATCGCTTATGCGAAATTTCTGTGGCGGGGCAATGGTTTTGTGATGCAGGCAAAACTCGTTGGCAAAGTCGAAGATATAGTTTTGTGCATACAGGTCTGCTGAAACCTGGCTGAAAACTTCCGGTTTCATAATGATATCCGGCTTAATTCCTCCGCCATCACGGACAATACGACCATCTGCCGTTTTGAATTTATGGGTCAGCGAATCGGGAACACGTTGCGGTTTACCGTTTAAATAATTGATGGCCTGAATGCACCGTCCGCTGGGAATATAATATTTTGCAATGGTAATTTTTATTTTTCCTCCGTAAGGCAGGGGAACAGTGTTTTGTACCAGCCCTTTACCAAAAGTCCGTTGCCCGATAATCACTCCCCGGTCAAGATCCTGCATAGACCCCGAAACGATTTCCGAAGCAGAGGCGGTGTTGCCGTTGACCAGAATGGCCAGGGGGATTTTGCGGTCTATTGCCGGCCCCGGAGTTTTGTATACCATGTCGTTAGAGGCGAGCTTGCCTTTGGTGGTGACGATAGTCTGTCCTTTTTTAACGAATATGTTGGCAATTTTTACAGCTTCGTTCAGCAAACCGCCACCGTTGTTCCGTAAATCGAGTATGACACCTTTTATATCGTAATGATTCTTCAGGTCAAGAAAAGCGTTACGTACATGATTGGCGGCATTAGGACTGAACTGTGTCAGGCGGATATAACCGATGTCGCCACCTACCACACCGTAATAAGGAACATTGGGAATGGTAATCTGCTCCCTTGTGATGGTGAGTGTTGTGTCTTTTTTAGAGCCGAAATGCCTGATGGTGAGTTTAAATTTCGATCCGGGTTCTCCTTTTAGTAACTTACTGACTTCGAGCGAAGACATGCCTTTGGCCGGTTTGCCGTTAATGGCAATAATCTTGTCACCTGCTTTTAATCCTGCTTTTTGTGCCGGAAAGCCCTGATAAGGTTCTGTAATAACTACGTAATCTCCTTGTTTTTGAATGGTAGAACCAATCCCGCCATATATCCCACTGAGCATAAGTTTGAAATTGGCCATGCTTTTTTGCGGGACGTAAATAGTGTAAGGGTCTAAAGTTGCCAGCATATCATCAATAGCTGTTTGGGTCAGTTTCACGGGATGAATGGTATCCACATAATTCAAATTGAGCTGATTCATTACATTGGAGAAAATCTCAATACTTTTGGCAACTTTAAAGTTGTTGCTTTCCTGAGCTTTCAGCCCAACCATGGCCATCAATAAAAGGCCTAGTAAAAAAATATGTTTTTTTATCATGATCAAAAAATTTTATTAGGGAACGGGATCGTAACCACTGCCCCCCCAGGGATTACACGAAAGTACTCTTTTCAGGGCCATCCAACCACCTTTGAACGGGCCGTATTTCTTAATGGCTTCCACACTATATACTGAACAGGTTGGTGTATAACGACACGAACGCCCGATATAAGGCGACAAAGTGTATTGATAGATCCTGATGAGAAGGATAAAAAATTTACCGAGGAGCTTGCTCATAATTTTTCTGTAATTGTTGCAAAATTAGGATAATTTTTCTTTCAACTTCTACATAGTCCATGTGGTCTTTGGCTGTGTATATTAATCCAATAAGAAACGGATTCCGGCAAGGGCCTTTTTGTCCCGACGGACACAAAACGACCTTATTACGCCGATAAGCTTCACGTACCAGCCTTTTGATTCTGTTCCGGTCTACCGCCCTGTTAAAATTTCTTTTGGGTACCGAAATCAAAATTTTGGCCGGATAGGGGGCTGTTGTGTCAAGCTGCTGATAAAACACCTTAAAAGGGAAAACAAAAAACGATTTCCCATACCTGAAAAGCTGATCCATCAGTTTTTTCTCATACAACCGTTCTTCTTTGGTGAAAGTCTGTTTCAATTTTGTTTGCTTTTCTACTGCAAAGGTAAGCCGAAATGTTCAATTCCTTTTCTTTGACTACGTTTTTGTAATCAATTTTAAAATTATTTAACGATAGGGTTCTGTTGTACGAGCAGAAAAAGTCGTTATTGCCCTGTTTCCAATATTTTTAGTAAATTAGCAGGCAATCGTATTTTACATTGCAATTGTGTTGTAATTTTGTACTGCAACCAAAGTTTGTGAACCATGAAAACATTAATTGTAGCTTTTGACTTTTCAAAGAATGCCATCCATGCTTTGGATTATGCTTTGGTTTATGCTAAAAAGCTGGACGCCACTGTATATCTGGTATGGGTCGACAATTCCCATCCTGCCGACAGTCTTATCCATACCATTGATGAAGACTTGCGCATTGAAAAGAAAAATTACCTGGCAAATATTATTGACGACTATACCGCCCGTCATAAAGATATTTCTTTTGATATGTATCTCGGAAAAGGTAAAATTTATCAGGAGATTGGGAAAATAGCCCGCCGGTTAAAGGCAGAGCTTATTTTTACGGGCACGCATGGTGTGACCGGTTTTGAAGAGTATTGGATTGGCAGTAATGCTTACCGTATTACCACTACTGCACCTTGCCCGGTGGTGACTGTCAATTATTCTTACGAAATTACGGATGGTGTTTCACAGATACTGTTGCCTTTGGACAGTTCTTTGGAAACCAATGAAAAATTGCCGTTTACGGCGGATCTTGCCGAGCGCTTTGGCGCCATATTGCATTTGCTCAAAGTGTACAATACGCCATTGAGTATTATTCGCAACCGGCTTGACGGTTTTGCCAGGGAGGCAATCCGGTTTCTTAAGGACCACAAGGTGAACTTTGAAGTGGCGGAAGTGGAGTCGACCAATGTGGTTTCGGGAATTTTAAACTATGCAGATAAAAAGAAAGCAGACCTGATAGCCATTATGACCGAGCAGGGAAATGCTTCGGCCAACCGGTTTCTCGGCCCTTATGCCCAACAACTCATCAACAACGCCAAAATACCGGTAATGAGCCTGCGTTCAAAAGATTATGAAGGAAGTGAAGAAATATAAAACTGTTGAAAAAAAGATGAAAAGCAAATACAGAAAAATTACGGTTGTTTTGCTGGTGTTGCTTATGGCTACAGGCCGGCTTTTTGCACAAGATTCCCTGCGGGTGGTCCGGACCGTGCGGAATGATTTTATAGGGGATGCCCGTATTGATACTTTGTTGCAAATGCACATCCTGCAAAATGAGAAATTCCCGGTTATTCCCGGTTACAGGATACAAATCTATAAAGAGTCGGGAAATGCGGCACTGCAGGAAGCGCTGACTATTCGCGATAAATTTGAACAGAGATTTCATGTTCCGGCGTATATCACCTTTAATGAGCCCTATTACAGGGTGCGCGTGGGAGATTTCAGGACCCGGCTCGATGCTATCCGGTTTCTGGAAAAAATAAAAAGGGTTTATCCGTTGGCATGGGAAATTAAGGATGATATCCAAATTCCAAAATAGTTAAACCCCTTAAAACCAGATATCATGAGTAAAAAAATCGTTGTTGGTATTGATTTTTCAGATTGTTCCCTGAATGCATTGGAACATGCTGTGATTATTGCCCGTAAAGCACACGCCGGTATTACCATGGTCTGGGCCAATCATCTGGACTATTCCAAAGAAATATTTTCGGTAGAACCGGAAAATATTCGCACTGAAGTGCAAAAACGTTTTGATGAACTGGTGAAAAAATATCGCCTGCAACTGGCGGCAGACTGCGATATTGATTACCGCATGGAAAAAGGCAAAGTTTATAAAGTGATTTGTCAGGTGGTGAAAGAAGTCAATGCCTTTCTTCTGGTTATCGGAACACATGGCTCATCAGGATTTGAGGAATTCTGGATCGGAAGTAATGCCAACCGGATCGTGTCTGCCAGCAAAATTCCCATCATTACCATCAGGGCCGGTGTTGATTCAAACAAGGAACTGAAGACCATCGTTATGCCACTCGACAGTACCAAAATAACCCGGCAGAAACTTCCGATAACAGCATTGATTGCAAAATATTTCGATGCGGAAATCCACATTGTCGGCGTTTATACCGCCACTGCCGACAACATTCGTTATCGTGTGCAAAATTATGTGAACCAGTCGGAAACCTATCTGAAAGAAAACGGTATTCGTTACCGGTCTGTGTTTCTTGAAGCCGGCAATATTACCGATACTGTTTTGGAATATGCCAAAAAAGTCAATGCCAACCTGATTTCTATTATGACCGAGCAGGAGACTTCTACTGCTAACCTCTGGCTGGGTCCTTACGCAGCACAAATGGTGAACCATTCCTCTATTCCGGTATTGAGCGTTCACATGGAGAATACCGGTTATATCGTTTAAAGACCCTTACAGAAGTTTGAAAGCAACCTTTTAATGTGTTAACTCATTTCCGTTTTTATCAAGGAAATGAAACTCCAGCATATGATAGTTTTTCATTTCTTTCACTTTTACCCAGTGTTTGTATTCTAAAAACCATTTCAAACGTTTTGAAATGATGCCATGGAGAAGATAGGTGTAGATGAAAGGATGAACACCGAGGGTCAGGTTTTTCTCATTTTGGTCGAGTAACAGGTATTCGAGGTTGTTTTCAATATCATCAATGACGCTGATACTCGATTTGATTTGACCGGTTCCGTTGCATACGGGACATTTTTCCATAACGGATACCGACATCTCGGGACGTACACGTTGCCGTGTTATCTGGATAAGGCCGAATTTTGAAGGGGGCAGAATAGTATGTTTTGCCCTGTCTTTGGCCATTTCCTCTTTCAGGTGTTCGAAGAGCGTTCTTCTGTTTTTGGCATCGTGCATGTCAATAAAATCGACAACGATAATACCCCCCATATCGCGTAAGCGCAACTGACGGGCAATTTCGGAAGCAGCTTCTATGTTGGTGGCCAGGGCATTTTGCTCCTGTGAGTTGTTCTTGTTTACCCGGTGTCCGCTGTTAACATCAATGACGTGCAGAGCTTCGGTATGTTCTATGATGAGATAAACGCCACTTTTTATGGTAACGTTTTTACCAAATGAATTTCTTATTTGTTTATCGACATGGAAATGCTCGAATATGGGCTCGCGTCCCTTGTAAAGTTTTACAATGTCTTTTTTATCAGGCGCGATCTGT
>Ga0256829_1001311_pt1 | contig 20823 bp, 16 predicted proteins | sample 131447metaG_FD_185979 | JGI IMG/M metagenome (GOLD analysis project Ga0256829, IMG submission 185979) | Hydrothermal vent microbial communities from Lau Basin, Pacific Ocean - 131-447 | ecosystem: Environmental > Aquatic > Marine > Hydrothermal vents | place: Pacific Ocean: Lau Basin | collected...
TTTAAGAACTGAAATAGATGAAGTGTTTGTTGGCTCTTGCATGACTAACATTGGTCTTTTCCGAGCAGCAGGTGAGATTTTAAGAGGTGAGGGTGCAGTTAAAAATAAACTATGGATTTGTCCTCCAACCAAGATGGATGAAAAAACACTTCAAGAGGAGGGCTATTACTCTGTATTTGGTATGGCTGGAGCTCGAACTGAGATCCCTGGTTGTTCTTTATGTATGGGAAATCAAGCTTCAGTTGCACAAAATGCATGGGTATTTTCTACATCAACAAGAAACTTTGACAATAGACTAGGGAAGGGTTCTCAGGTTTATCTTGGGAGTGCTGAACTTTCTGCTGTTGTCGCACTTAAAGGTGCGTTGCCAACTGCAAAAGAATATTTAGAGATTGTTACTGGAAAAATCAAACCAGAGATGACTGATGAGATCTACAAATATCTTAACTTTGACAAGGTAAGTAAAGAAGAATTAACTGCAATGGTTAAATGATTAAAAGGGACAGAATCCCTTTTAATCCCTTACAATATCAAAATCTAAAGGGAACTTAGCTCTGTAAACCTTTTTATCTATATCTAAATTTTGTTTTTGATTTGAAAAAGTAATCTTGACTCTGTTTTCAAATTCATCTAAATATGAGATTGAAGTGATTATGGAGTTTTGTGTAGATATCGTGAAAATAGTATCTTTATAGTGTGCATTATATAAGTTTTCTTTTATCTTTTTAGCATTTTTCATCATCTTAAAAAAATCAAAATCACTACTCACCTTTCTAATGATAACTTGCTCTATCTCTGGCTCTACAATAGTAATCTGAAATTTTGTTATGTAAACATTTTTTTCTATAGGAGTGATGTACTTCCAAAAAGCATTCTGAGGTTTAGAAGCAACTATGTGTCCTTTGTAAACCAATACTTTATTTTTATCATCTGTGATTTTTTGAATAAAATCCGCATCAAAGGAAGTCACATCATTCAGTGATGCAAACAGATGGATACTGCTAAGAAGGAGTAAGAGTGTTTTTTTCATAGAAATTCTTTATTTTTTAAAAATTATATCTTATTCCTAGTTAATGGGAAAGTGTTTATGCTTTTTATTATGTATACTATGATAAAATAAAAACAATTTCAATGCACTATATAATTTACTATATAGTAGCGTATATAAGGTTGAGAATGCTACAAGCATTAATGGGTAAGATATTTGGAACTTCAAATGATCGAGAATTAAAAAAATATGCGAAAAGAGTTGCTAAGATCAACTCTTTGGAATCAAACTTTAAAGAGTTAAGCGATAGTGAGTTAAAAGAAGCTTTTAGTGCTTTAAGAGATAGTGTACTGGCTGATGAAAAAACTCTGGATGATCTACTCGAAGAGTCTTTTGCGATCACCAGAGAAGCTAGCATAAGAACCTTAGGGATGAGACATTTCGATGTACAACTGATAGGTGCAATGGTTCTTCATGAGGGGCGTATAGCTGAGATGAAAACGGGTGAGGGAAAAACACTTGTTGCTACCCTAGCTATCATTCTAAATGCCATGAAGGGCAAAGGTGTGCATTTAGTGACTGTTAATGATTATCTTGCTAAGCGTGATGGCACAGAGATGTCTCCCTTGTATCAGTTTTTAGGCTTTAGCGTTGGAATTATTTTAGATGATATGAATGATTCAAGTATTAAAGCAGAAGCTTATACTGCAGATATTACTTATGGAACAAATAACGAGTTTGGTTTTGACTACTTAAGAGACAATATGTCTTATTCAGCAGACCAAATGGTTCAAAATGGACATCATTTCGTTATTGTTGATGAAGTGGATTCTATCTTAATAGATGAAGCTCGAACACCTTTAATCATTTCTGGTCCTGCAAATAAAACGATGCAGGACTATGCCGATGCAAATCTTATTGCTAAAAAACTTGTTAAAGATGAACACTTTACTGTAGATGAAAAAGATAAAGTAATTTTAATCACAGAAGAGGGTATCACAAAAGCTGAAGAACTTTTCAAAATAGAAAATTTATATAGTGCTGAAAATGCTTCCTTGCCTCATGCTCTTGATCAAGCTCTTAAGGCCAACTATCTTTTTGAGAAAGATGTTGATTATGTAGTTAATGATGGCGAAGTAGTTATTGTCGATGAATTTACAGGGCGTTTAAGTGAAGGTCGTAGATTTAGTGAAGGTTTACATCAAGCACTCGAAGCAAAAGAAGAGGTAGAGATCAAAGAGGAGACACAGACACTTGCAGATATTACATTTCAAAATTATTTTAGAATGTATGACAAACTTGCAGGTATGACAGGTACTGCAGAAACTGAAGCTACAGAGTTTGCACAGATATATTCACTTGATGTTGTGTCTATCCCAACAAATATCCCTATCACTAGAAAAGACTTAAACGATTTGATTTATAAAACAGAAGTAGAAAAATTTGATGCAGTGATAAATACAGTCAAAGAGTTGTCCAAAAATGGGCAACCAGTGCTAATTGGAACTGCTTCTATCGAAAAATCTGAAGTTCTGCACGAGGTTCTCAAAAAAGAAAAGATTGCACACACAGTACTTAATGCAAAGAACCATGAACAAGAGGGTGAGATTATCAAAAATGCTGGTGCAAAAGGTGCTGTAACAATTGCAACTAATATGGCTGGTCGTGGTGTTGATATTAAAGTGAATGATGAAGTAAGAGAGCTTGGTGGTCTCTACATACTTGGTACAGAAAGACATGAAAATCGTCGTATTGACAATCAACTTCGTGGACGATCTGGTCGTCAAGGTGATGCAGGCTCAACACAATTTTATCTCTCTTTAGAGGATAACTTATTGCGTATATTTGGAAGCGATAAGATAAAGTCTATCATGGAAAGACTTGGAGTTGAAGATGGTGAATATATAGAATCAAAGATGGTAACTCGTGCAGTTGAAAAGGCACAGAAAAAAGTTGAAAATATGCATTACGAGGGGCGTAAGCAGATAGTTGAATATGACGATGTAGCTAATGAGCAGAGAAAAATAGTTTATAAATTTAGAAATCAACTTTTAGATAAAGAGTATGATATTTTTGCGAAGATAGATGAGATTCGATATGATTATATTATACATCTCTTGGAAGAAAATGGTATTTATGATGGTGGCACAGAAGAAGATTATGATCTTGATGCACTTACAAAACATATCAAAGAGGATATAAATTTAGATATCGATATGGGATCTTTTGCTACATTAGAATATGAGCAACTTCTAAAGAGCATAGATGAATTTATTAAAGAATCTTATGATGAAAAGATGTCAGTTTTAGATACAGATGTTCAAGCCGAAATAGCAAGAGAACTGTATCTAAAAGAGCTTGATTCTGCATGGAGAGAGCATCTCTACGCTATGGACAATATGAAAACAGGTATTCGACTTCGTGCGTACAATCAAAAAGATCCATTAGTTGAATACAAAAAAGAAAGTTTTAATCTTTTTTCAGAACTCATCAATGATATTAAATTTAATACGATTAAAACCTTACAAATTATTCAGTTTAAAGTAGAATCACCAGAGGAAGAAGCACAAAGAATGTCTGAGCAGTTAGAGCTTCAAAGAAAAGTTGATGCTGAAGCTATGCACTTGAGCAATGAGGATGAAGCTTTATCTCCAAAACCATCAAAAAATGGACCTTGCCCTTGTGGAAGTGGTAAAAAATATAAACAATGTTGCGGGAAAAGTGGGCCAAAAAAGGGAGCATTCGCTCAAAATGGTGCTAGTGCATCTTGAATAACCCAATTGTCCCATATCTCGTAAAGAGATTTTTACGCTTTGATAAAGAGCAACCTTTTATCTTTTTATCAGCATTGTTGGCGTTTATGGGAATCTCACTTGGTGTTATGGTTTTACTTATTGCTATGGCATTAATGAATGGTTTTGATGGAGAATTTAAAAAAAAATTAACCGTGATGAACTATCCACTTACAGTCATCCCAAAATTTTATGGTGCAGTAGATGAAAATTTATTGTTGGATTTAGAATTAAAGTATCCAAAGCTCTCTTTTAGTCCCTATGTCCAATCAGCAATAATGTCGAGAAGTGGAACAAAACTAGAGGGTGGCTATCTTTTCGGTGTCAATATGAAAGATGAGGCCAAAGTTAATGCTATTGTAAAAAAAGCTATAGAAAAAGCCAAAATTGGAAAATTTGATGTTATTATTGGTAAATCATTACAAGAGGAATTTAATCTTTTTGTTGATGATAAATTGATGTATATCTTTACAAATGCAGAACCTGGCGGACTTTCTGTTACACCTCGTATTAAAAGATTTAAAATAAAGGGTATTTTTGACTCTGGATTAACTGCCTACGATAAGGCATATAGCTATACTACATTAGAGTCAATGCAAAAGATGATGAGAATACCTTCAAACCAATATGATGGTATTCATATCTTTTCAAACAATCCTCATGTTGACATCCAGCGAATCAAAAAAGAGCTTCCTTTTGGTGTCACTATCAAGGGTTGGTGGGAAGATAACCTAAACTTTTTTGCAGCACTTGAACTTGAAAAAGCATCTCTGTTTATTGTGCTTATGCTTATAATACTCATTGCAGCAATCAATATCATATCCTCACTTTTGATGACTGTGATGAATAGGCGGAGTGAGATTGCTCTTCTTTTATCACTTGGTGCCACAAAAAATGAGATAAAGAAGGTATTTTTATATCTTGGAATTGTTATTGGAGTAGGTGGTATTCTTGCGGGAACAGTGCTTGGAATGAGTGGTTTGTGGGTGCTAAGTTCTTTCGATATTATCTCTTTACCAAAAGATGTCTATCCGACAACTACACTACCTCTTGACTTAAGTTTAAAGGATTTTGTTTTGATTGTGTTTGGTGCTTTAGGCATAGTGATAGTTTCATCTTATTATCCAGCAAAAAAAGCAAGTGAAGTAGATATATTGACTGTTTTGAGAAACGAATAGGAATTATTCAAATATCTTAAATGGAAAGAGTAGGGTTCTTTTAATGATATTGAGTGGAGCGATGATGATGTCTGTGGCAAGCATTGACTCCACTTTGGGATCATCTAGTTTTCCAGATACTTTTAAAGATGTTGATATTGAGTCTTTACCAAGGAGTATATAGCCAACTACAGGGATTTTTGAAACTGCACTCCCTAAGTCAGTTTTGAGATTGAGCTTCAAGTCTATGGTGTTGTTTGCATAGCTTGCGTTACCTTTACCAAATATCTCCATCTCTTTGGAATCTAAATATATATCTTTAAAAGTAAATAGATTATCCTTATAATCAAAGTTTACATATGAACTTTTGACATCTAGGCCATTTTTACTGTAGCCAGGTAAAGAAAAAGTTATAAGTGATGGGATGGTATTGATAAAAGCTAAGATATTGTTGAGTGTTTTGTATTCCATAATAGTTGTATCTTTGATATAAAGTATGCCTGAATATTGATCAAGTGATCCTTTCATCGAAAAGTCAAAAGAGCCACCCTTAAATTTGGATAAAGAGAAGATATTTTCCATAAATTTATCATTAAAGTTTTCACCATAAAGGTAAAACATATCATCCTGAAGTTTGAATCCAGCCTCCGCATTTTTATACACAAGTTGTGCTGTTGCAATGTTGTTGTAGTATTGTAAGCTAATTTTATCTGCAATAGCTTTTCTTGTAGGACTAAAGTATAAATATGAGTTTACTAAGTCTAAGGAGACATTACTACCTTTGGAACTATTTTTTTGATCTTTTATTGTGTTGAGAAACTCTATAACCGAACTAATGTTGACACCAATATTATCACCAAAAATGGTATATCTCTGTGCAATATTGACTTTGATTCTATCGTTAATATCAAGATTTATAGTGTTATCCTGATTATCAATGCTTCCATTAATAATATATTTTGAAATTAGTTTATCATTGATAGTGATAAAATTATATTTATGCTCAATCGTAGCAAAAAAATTGATGTTTTTCTTATTTTTTTCTTTGAAAATAGAGACTTTCCCTTTGTTGAGAGAGTATTTTTGTAAAACAGGCGAATACCTATAAAGAGTCTCTAACGAATCAAATGAAACAATCCATTTGTCTTTAGTGTCACTTATGATCAATCCAATATCTGGGCATTTAGCTATAAAGCCATTTTCTTGTATTTTTAAACGAAGACCTAGGTTATTTATTTTTTTAAAGATATTGCCAAAAGTGCTATTTTTAAAGATGATATTTTCAACATTAAGATAACCATTTGAAAATACAGTCGAATAGTTAAATGCTAGTTTTGTTGTCAATAGATTTTCTATTTTAAATTCAGAACTATTTGCGATAATAATATCTTTATATATGGAGATACTGGGTTGTTCAAAAGAGATATCTCTATTGAACATAGTTAGTTTAGCTGTGTCATTTGACTTTATTAACAATCTTGAGTCAGTGAATGAGAGATCAAAAAGTAAATTAGATTGGTTGAGTTTTACATCATGATAGTTAAATTTTGCCAAATCAAGTTCTAAGTTTGTACTAAATGTTTTAAAAGAGATACTTCCTGAAGTATACATAGTTGCTATGTTCTTAACATTGATTTGCGTTGTTGGGATTCTAGCAGATAGATTTTCATAATCAAATGGTATATCGAGGCTTTGAACTTCCATATCTTCTTGTGAATAGAGCTTCCATAAAGAGGGAGAGATATTTATCATATCTTTTCCATTGTTGATATTATATATTACTTGAACCCTCTTGTTTTTCGCTAATTTTAAAGCATTGTCGTTAAAGCTAGCTTTATCAATATCGAAGCTTATCTTTCCTTGGTTGTGTTTTAGATCAAGTTTTGCAGTGACTTGTGCAGATACATTCTTTTTATACTTAGCATACATTTTATCTATAACTATGTTAGAGTTGTCGAGCTTTACAAGAGTGTTATAAAGATCTAAATTGAGTCCTAAATAGGTAAAGTTAGAGTTGTTAGTATAAAATGTTCCTTGTGCATCTACATCAAGTGTCATTAGATTTATATCAAGAACCAAATCTGTTTTAACAGAGCCAGAGTTTTGTTTAAACGGTAAATTTATATTGTAAGTATGGAGTAGATAAAGTAGATGTTTATCTACAAATCCATCGAGTGTGAGCGTTAAAATTAGCTCAAAATCTTTTTTTGAGAAATCTATTTTAAGCCAACTTTTATCGAGGCTAAAGTCATAAGTTGTTTGGTTTTTTGGTCGTATATATAATACTCCATGTTCAAACTCCAGATTTGTTGTTTGTGTATGGATAGCATCTAGTGCTTTATTATATTTATAATCCATTTTTTTTACATTTGCATAAATATAAAGGTTGGAAAACGCCTCTCTTGGTTTTGCAAACTCTATAAAACCATGTGCTTTTTTAAGTGAAAGGCTTTGCATCTCTATAGCATCATAAACCCAATATTTCATCACCTTATTGAGGTGTAAAATAGAGATGAGATGCTCTATGCTTTTGATCTCTTTTTGAGAAGTTAACGCATATTTAAGTTGCAAGGCATCAACGAATGTGTATATATTTAAAGAGATATCCGAAGAGATATTGGTTTCTATATCTGCAAGAAGCTCTCTTTTGAAAAGGTCAAGAACAATATCCCCGTGAGCTGTAATCTTTTTAATAGAATCTTTATATTTTAAGATTTTAAAATGAACATAGTTGTTTGTTTTAAAAATAACAGTATCTATGTCGAAATTAGGTGATGATGCTCTTATGTATCCACCATCTTTATCTAAGTAACGAAGTGTTGCATTTATGTCTCGGTAGTCAATTCTCTCAATAATAAAACTTTGTAAAAAGGAAGCGAGAAGACCAAAAGTTTTTAGGTTCTTTCTTATATCTTTGGTTTGAAAATCATTTGAAGACTTGTTATGAGTAAATATAGTAAGTTTATCTATGGAAATATTTAGTTTTTCGTCCCATTTTAAGTATAATTTGTTTATATGAAAAGATGGTAGGTTGACTTCTTTAAGATATATACCCTTACTGAGGAGTAAAAATGTTACAGAAAGTGTCAGAAACATAAATATGAAAAAACTAGTAATACTAAAATATATCTTTGAAATACTATTAATAATAAGTTTATCGTTCATGTTTTACCTAAATCAGCCAATAGTATCGCAAAAAGTAGTATATATTCCTGCAGGGTCTATAAATAAAATTATATCACATTTATCAAGCAAAGGGTATCAACTTTGTAAATTGGATTCTTTAGCTCTACGGCTTATTGGTTCTCCTCAAAGTGGTTGGATCGAGATCGGGCAGAGTAGGCTCTCTCGAGGAGATTTCTTATATAAACTTACAAAAGCAAAAGCAGCACTTCAAGATGTTACTTTAATTCCGGGAGAAACAACCTATATGTTTTTTGAACAGTTGGCGAAAGATTTGCATCTAAATAAAAATATCCTTCAAAGAGAGTATCAAAGATATGCTCCAGTAAAAGAGGGAGCGTTCGTCCCAAATACTTACAAGATTCCTTTAGCAATTACAGAAAAAATGTTAATAAAACTACTCCTTAATAGATCAAAAATTCAGATGAAAAAAATTTCATACAAACTTTTTGGAAACTACAATGAAAAAAAATGGTTTCATTTTGTAGCACTTGCTTCGGTTATACAAAAAGAATCGGCAAACGAAGATGAGATGCCCTTAGTTAGTTCTGTCATCTACAATAGAATTAGAAAAGGGATGAAACTTCAAATGGATGGTACTTTAAACTATGGAAAATATTCTCATATAAAAGTTACTCCAAAAAGAATCCGCGAAGACAGATCTATATATAACACTTATATTCGCAAGGGAATTCCCTTAATTCCAGTATGTAATGTAAGTTTTGAAGCTATTAAAGCAGCAGTATTTCCAGCACAAACAAACTATTTGTATTTTATGAAGTCTAAGCGTGGTGACCATGATTTTACATGTAACTATTCTACTCATTTAACCAATATAAAGCATGCTACAAAATGAAACAGCTTTACTAAATTACCCAAATAATAGCTACTGGTTTGTTTTATTAACAGATTAAAGTGTTACTATTTGCTTATATTAAATTTAAGCAAGGACAACATATGTCAAAAATTATTTGGTCAGTTATTGACGAAGCACCAGCTCTAGCGACTTATTCGCTTTTACCTATTGTTAACGCATTTACTAAAGCCGCAGGCGTAGAAATTGTAACAAGCGATATTTCATTAGCAGGAAGAGTTCTAGCAGCAATGGGTCTCGCTGAAAATAATTTAGCTAAATTAGGTGAAGTTGTCTTACATGAGGATGGCAATATTATTAAGCTTCCAAATATCTCAGCTTCTGTAGGTCAGCTAAAAGATTGTATTGCTGAGCTTAAAGGTCAAGGTTACGATATACCTAATTTCCCAGAAAATCCAGCAAACTCCAAAGAAGAAGCAATCCGTGCTAAATATAACACATGCTTAGGTTCTGCTGTTAACCCTGTTCTTCGTGAAGGCAATTCAGATAGACGCGCAGCAAAAGCGGTTAAAAAATTTGCTCAAAATCATCCACATAAGCTCAAACCATTTTCTGATAATTCAAAAGCATATGTTACACACATGGCCGGCGATGGTGACTTTTATGGTAACGAGAAATCGGTTGTTGTAGATAAAGCTCAAAAAATAATAATCGCTTTAAACGCTAAAGAGCTAACCACTATTGATGCTCTTGATAAAGAGATTTTAGATGGTACATATATGTCAGTTACAAAGCTAAAGACATTTATCGCTAAAACAATTGAAGATGCTAAGAAAAATGGTGTTTTATGGTCTATCCACCTTAAAGCAACTATGATGAAAATCTCTGACCCTATTATGTTCGGTCATGCTTTTAGTGTATTTTTTCAAGAAGTATTTGACAAATATGCAGATACATTTGCAGAGTTAAATGTAAATCCTAATTTAGGGATGAGTGATCTAGAGAAAAAAATTAGCGGGTCTGCAAAAGAGGCTGAAATTAAAGCAGCATTTCAAGCAGTAGTAGAGTCTGATAGCCCAGAAATCGCAATGGTCGATTCTGACAAAGGTGCTACAAACTTCAATGCATCAAATGATGTAATTATTGACGCTTCTATGCCAGTTGTTGTTCGCGAAGGTGGTAAGCAGTGGAATCGTAAAGGTGATGCAGTTGAATGTGTAGCTGTTATTCCCGATGCTTCTTATGGTATTTTTTATGAAGAGATGGTGAAGGACTGTGTGAAAAATGGTCAATACGATGTAGCAACTATGGGTTCTGTGGCAAATGTTGGCTTAATGGCTCAAAAAGCTGAAGAATACGGTTCTCACCCAACTACTTTTGAACTTTCAGAGGCTGGCAGAGTAACTGTAACCATGGAAGATGGTACTGAGCTTATGTCTTTTGAGTGTGAAAAGGGCGATATTTGGAGAATGTCTCGTGCAAAAGATATTCCGATCAAAGACTGGGTTCGTCTAGCAGTTGAAAGAGCAAGTATTGAAAAAGTTCCAACAATCTTTTGGTTAGATAAAAAGCGTGCTCATGATACTCAAATGATTAAAAAAGTAAATGAATACCTAAAAGATTTTGATACTGATGGTTTAGATATTCAGATTATGGATGTTGCAGCAGCTACTATTTTTACAAATGCTCGTGTGAGAGAGGGTAAAAATACTATCTCTGTTACGGGTAATGTATTGAGAGATTATTTAACAGATATGTACCCAATCTTAGAGCTTGGAACATCTGCAAAAATGCTTTCTATCGTTCCTTTGTTAGCAGGTGGTGGTCTGTATGAGACTGGTGCTGGTGGATCTGCTCCAAAACATGTTGATCAATTTTTAAAAGAGGGTCATCTTCGTTGGGATTCACTTGGTGAATTTTTAGCATTAGCTGAATCCTTGCGTTTCTTAGGCAATAAATATTCAGATGCAAAACTTGCTGCTCTTACTGCAGGGCTAGACATTGCAAATGATAAATACCTTTCAAACAATAAAGCACCCTCTCGTAAATGTTGTGAACCCGACAATAAGGCATCACATTTTTTTCTAGCTCAATACTGGGCTAAAGCATTGGCTGAGAGTGATAATGTTGAGCTTGCTACGAAGTTTACCCCAGTTTCTGATGCGCTTAGTGAAAATGAAGATAAAATCATTGGCGAACTTTTAGCAGTTGAGGGCAAACCACAAAATATTGCTGGTTACTTCAAACCTGATACTGAAAAAGTTATAGCAGCAATGCGTCCTTCTGCTACACTAAACGCAATTATTGACGCAATATAAGTACTGATAGATTTTTGATGTCATGCTATTTTAATTTTTAAGGAGTGTTTATGGATAAAGAAAGAGGAAAGAGAGTAGGGATAGTAGGTGCTGGTAATGTCGGTGCTACGGTTGCTTACTCACTTGCTATGCTTGGTTCTTGTCATGAGATAATCCTTCGTGATAATAAAATCGATGTTGCTCGTGGGAAAGCATTGGATATGTCCCAAGCTGCTTCAGCTGTAAGAAGTCATACTGTTGTTAGTGTAGCAGAAGATATGTCAGAGTTGGATGATTGTGATGTAGTTGTAGTTACTGCAGGTAGTCCAAGACTCCCAGGCATGAGTCGTGATGACTTATTGATGATTAATGCAAAAATTACTAAAGAAGTTATAGTAGGTATAGCTCAGTATTCTCCACATGCAATTATTATTATGGTTTCTAACCCTCTTGATGCTATGACTTATGTAGCTTTAAAAGAGAGTGGGTTTGATCGTAGTCGCGTAATAGGCATGGCGGGAATACTTGACAGTTCTCGTATGGCTAGTTTTATCCAAGAAAAACTAGGTTATGGAGGAGGACAGATTCGTGCTTCAGTAATGGGTGGTCATGGTGATGATATGGTTCCACTTCCTAGGTATTCAACTGTTGCTGGTGTACCTCTTTCTGATGTACTTACTGATGCAGAGATAGAAGAAGTGGTAGATAGAACTCGTCATGGTGGAGCTGAGATAGTAGGGCATCTTAAAATAGGTTCTGCTTATTACGCACCAGCAAAATCAACTGCTATTATGGTGGAAGCAATTTTAAAAGACACAAAACAAATTCATCCTTGTGCTGTCTTTTTAGATGGTGAATATGGTTATAAAGATATTGTTTCAGGCGTACCTGTTATGCTTGGTGCTAATGGTGCTGAAAAGATCATTGAAGTTACTTTAAATGACAATGAAAAAGCTATGTTTAAACGCTCATGTGACTCAGTTCAAGAGCTCATTGATGCACTTAATGAAAATAAATTTTTTAAAGGAAAGTAAAAGATGTCGTTTCGTATAGAAAAAGATACAATGGGAGAGATTCAAGTTCCAATAGATGCTTATTGGGCAGCCCAAACACAAAGAAGTATTCAAAATTTTAAAATTGGCGAAGAGACTATGCCGTATGAAATTACTCGTGCATTTTCTTATCTTAAAAAAGCTGTTGCTTTAGTGAATAAAGACTTAGGTAAATTAGATGCTAAAAAAGCTGATGCAATAGCTGCTGCTGCTGATGATATGCTTGCTGGAAAACTTGATGGAAATTATCCTCTAGTTGTATGGCAAACAGGTTCAGGTACACAATCAAATATGAACAACAATGAAGTTCTTGCAAATCGTGCCACAGAGATATTGGGTGGAGACTTCCGAAAGGAAAAATTAATTCATCCAAACGATGATGTAAATAAATCTCAATCTTCAAACGATACTTACCCAACAGCTCTTCATGTAGCCTCAGTTATAGCAGTTGAGACACAAGTTTTACCAGCAATTGCAAAACTCAAAGCAACATTAGCAGACAAATCTGCTAAATTTGAGTCTATTGTGAAGATTGGGCGTACTCATCTTCAAGATGCAACACCTATCACATTGGGTCAAGAGATCTCTGGTTGGGTAGAGATGCTCAATAAATGTGAAAAAATGGCGAAAGATTCACTTGAGGCAGTTCGCGAACTAGCTCTCGGTGGAACAGCTGTCGGAACAGGCTTAAATGCTCATCCAGAACTTGGTGAAAGAGTTGCAAAAAAGCTAAGTGAACTTACTGGTCATGATTTTATCACAGCACCAAATAAGTTCCATGCTTTAACATCGCATGATGCACTTGTGTACTCACATGGAGCACTCAAAGCTCTTGCAGCAGATATGATGAAAATAGCAAACGATGTAAGATGGTTAGCGAGTGGTCCTAGATGTGGAATAGGGGAGATAGAAATTCCCGCAAATGAACCTGGAAGTTCTATTATGCCAGGAAAAGTAAATCCTACACAGGCTGAAGCAGTTACTATGGTTACCTGTCAGGTTTTTGGAAATGATGTAGCTATCTCCATGGGTGCTTCACAAGGCAACTTTGAACTAAATGTGTTCAAACCAGTTATTGCATATAATTTTTTACAGTCTTGCCGATTGTTAGGAGATAGCATAGTTTCTTTTAATGACCACTGTGCTGTTGGCTTAGAGCCAGTAGTGGACAAAATAGATCATTTTTTACATGACTCACTAATGCTAGTTACTGCACTCAACCCTTATGTTGGTTATGATAATGCGGCAAAAATTGCTAAAACTGCTCACGCAAATAACTCTACATTAAAAAAGACTGCTGTTGAGCTTGGTCTTTTAACTGAAGAAGAGTTTGACAAATATGTAGTACCAGAAAATATGATTGCGCCAAAAGCGTAAGTTCAATTTAAATAAGGAGAATTAATGAATATACATGAATATCAAGCAAAGCAAATATTTGCTAAGTATGGCGTACCTACACCAAAAGGTATAATGGCTGAGAGTGTACCTGCTGCCGTTAAAGCAGCTGAGCAATTAAGTGGACCAATCTGGGTTGTAAAAGCTCAAATTCACGCTGGTGGTCGTGGTCTTGGTGGTGGTGTTAAACTTGCAAAGTCTATCGAAGAGGTTCGTACTCTTTCTGAAGAGATTTTAGGAATGACTCTAGTAACTCACCAAACTACTACTGAGGGCAAGCTTGTTCAAAAACTTTATATAGAAGAAGGTGCGGATATTAAAGCCGAATACTATCTTTCAGTTGTACTAGATAGAAAACTTGAAATGCCCCTAATCGTAGCTTCTACTGAGGGTGGTATGAACATTGAAGATGTAGCAGCAAATTCACCTGAAAAAATTGTTAAGGTACCAATAGATCCAGCAATAGGCTTCCAAAGTTTTCATGGTCGTGAACTAGCTTTTGGTCTTGGTATCACTGATAAAGTGGAACAAAAAAATATTATCTCTTTTGCACAAAAACTTTTTAAAGTATATACTGAAAATGATGCAGAAATGATAGAAGTGAATCCACTAATCCGAACAGGTGATGGTGAATTTTTAGCACTTGATGGAAAGATGGGTTTTGACAACTCAGCACTTGGTCGTCATCCAGATATAGCTGCGATGAGAGATTTGAGTGAAGAAGACGCAGATGAAGTTGAAGCCGCTAAATATGGTCTATCCTATGTTGCTCTTGATGGAGAAATAGGCTGTATGGTAAATGGTGCTGGTCTCGCTATGGGTACTATGGATACGATAAACTATATGGGTGGAACTCCTGCAAACTTCCTTGATGTTGGTGGTAGTGCAAATGCTCAGACTGTTGCGAAAGGTTTTGAGATAATCCTTAAAAATCCAAATGTTAAAGCAATTTTTGTAAATATTTTTGGTGGGATTGTTCGTTGTGATCGCATCGCTAACGGTATCATAGAAGCAACAAAAATTACAGATGTAAATGTACCTGTAATCGTTCGTCTTGATGGGACAAACGCACCAGAAGCAGCAGAAATTCTTAAAAATGCAAATATATCTAACCTAATAGTTGGAAATGATTTAGGTGATGGTGCTGCAAAAGCAGTTGCTGCGGCGAAAGGAGAATAATTAATGTCAATTTTAATAAATAAAGATACAAAAGTAATAGTTCAAGGTTTTACAGGTAAAGAGGGAACTTTCCATGCTGAGCAATGTTTAGCTTATGGAACTAAAATAGTAGGTGGTGTCACACCAAATAAAGGTGGTCAAGAACATCTTGGTCAACCTGTTTTTAATACAGTTGAAGAAGCTGTTAAAAATACTGGTGCCACAGTATCTATGATCTTTGTTCCACCTGCTTTTGTTGGCGATGCTGTAATGGAAGCTGCCGAGGCGGGAATTGAACTTGCTGTTATTATTACAGAGGGTGCGCCAGTTAAAGATATGCAAATGGCAAAATCTTATGCTACAAAGCATGGGATGAAAACACTTGGTCCAAATTGCCCTGGTATTATAACTGCTGAGGAATGCAAGATTGGAATTATGCCTGGTATGATTTTCAAAAAAGGGAGCGTTGGTCTCATCTCAAAGAGCGGTACCTTGACTTATGAAGGTGCTAATCAAGTTTGCAATGAAGGTTTTGGTATAACTACCGCTGTTGGCATTGGTGGAGATCCAATTATTGGTCTTTCATATAAGCAACTTTTACCAATGTTTGAGGCTGATCCTGAGACAAAATGTATTGTTATGATTGGTGAGATTGGTGGAGACCTTGAGATTCAAGCGGCTAAACTAATCAAGGAGTCAATTACTAAGCCAGTTGTCGCGTTTATTGCAGGTCAAACTGCACCTAAAGGTAAAACTATGGGTCATGCTGGAGCTATTGTTTCTGGTTCTGCTGGAACTGCAGCTGAGAAAATGGCTGCTTTAGAAGCAGCAGGAGTAACAGTGGTTGTTTCTCCTGCAGAGATAGGAAAAGCTGTAACTAAAGTTATGGCAAATAAATAGATTATCATTTGTGTAAGCCTCTTTAAGTAACACTTGCTTACAAAAAGAGTTATTATTAGCACATTTTAGAATTTAATAACTTATAATTGGTTAGTCTATAAATAATCAAAAATGTACAAACAATGTTGTACTTTAAAATTAGAGGAGAATAAATGGGAACTTTTACAATAGTAAATCCAGGTGATCAACCAGTATGGGTAAATACAGATAACTGTAAAGCATGTGACAAATGTGTTTCAGTATGTCCTTCAGGTGTCCTTGGAATGAGATACGAATCAACATCAGTTCTTGGTGCAATGATCTCTGTCGATCATCCAGAAGCATGTATAGGATGTAATGAGTGCGAACTTGCATGTCCTGATTTTGCAATTTATGTTGCAGATAGACAAGAATACAAGGCAGCAGGTTTTAGTTTTGCAAAACTTACCGATGATGCAAAGGTGCGTCAAGAACAAGTTATAGCAAACAATTATATGTCACTTAGTGAACAAGGAGTTAAATAATGGCGACTAGAGAAGTAATATCTACCGGTAACGAGCTTGCTGCAACTGCAGCAGTCGATGCTGGTTGTAAATTTTTTGGTGGATATCCACTAACACCATCTTCGGAAATAATGCATGTTATCTCTGATCTTTTACCAAAAATTGGTGGAACATCAATTCAAATGGAAGATGAAATAGCAGGTATCTGTTGTGTCATAGGTGCTGCAATGGCAGGCGATCGTGCGCTATCCGCTACATCGGGTCCTGGTGTGTCATTAAAAGCTGAAAATTTAGGACTTGCTCAGATGACTGAAGTTCCTTTAGTCCTTATAAATGTTATGCGTGGTGGTCCATCGACTGGTCTTCCAACTCGTGTATCTCAAGGTGATGTTCTTCAAGCAAAAAATCCATCACATGGTGATTACAAATCCATCACTTTATGTGCAGGATCTTTAGCTGAGTGCTATACGGAAACAGTCAGAGCATTTAATTTAGCTGACCGTTTTATGCAACCAGTAATCGTTCTGCTCGATGAGACTATTGGTCACATGCATGGTAAAGCTATTATTCCAACTTCTGAAGAAGTAAAAGCTGGGATTGTTCCTCGTAAATCGTTTGATGGTCCTGCTGATGAATACTTCCCGTATGAGTGTGAGGCTGATGAACCAGCTGTTCTTAACCCAATGTTTAAAGGCTATAGATATCACTTTACAGGTCTTCATCATGATAAGCATGGTTTCCCGACTGAGGAGATTGAGACTTGTCGCAAGCTTATTCAGCGTTTAGAAGATAAAGTTGCTATGCATGAAGATGAGCTTGAGTCATATGAAGAGTTTATGATGGATGATGCAGACATAATGATCGTTGCGTATGGTTCTGTTTCTCTCGCTGCTAAAGAGACTATCCGAAATTTACGAGCAGAAGGGATTAAAGCTGGTTTATTTAGACCTATCACTTTATGGCCATCACCTGCAACGAAGATGAAGGAATATGCTGATAAAATAAAAGATGTTTTAGTAGTAGAATTAAATATTGGTCAATACCATTCAGAAGTACAGCGTGCTACTGCAAGATTAGATATTGATGGGTTATTTAAAGTAAATGGTAGAGCAATTTCACCAAATGAAATCGCTGCAAAAGTTAAGGAGTTATACTAATGGCATTTAATTATGATAAATATTTAAGATTAGAGAAGATGCCAACACTATGGTGTTGGGGTTGTGGTGACGGTGTTATTTTAAAAGCATTCGTTAGAGCTATTGAAAAAATTGATGTAAATCAGGATGATGTATGTATTGTTTCTGGTATTGGATGTTCAGGAAGATTTTCTTCTTATGTAGATTTCAATACGGTTCACACTACTCACGGTCGTACTATTGCTTATGCTACAGGTATCAAACTGGCTCGTCCTGACAAACTTGTTGTCTGTGTTGCTGGTGATGGTGATTCACTTGCTATTGGTGGTAATCATACTATTCATGGTTGCCGTCGTAATATTGATTTGACTTTTATTGTGATCAATAACTTTATCTATGGTCTTACTAACTCACAAACTTCACCAACTACTCCTAAGGGTATGTGGACAGTTTCTCAAAAAGCGGGTAACATTGATCCAACTTTCAATACTTGCAATTTAGCTATTGCCGCTGGTGCTTCATTTGTTGCACGGGAGACTATGACTGAACCAAAAAAACTTGAAAAAGTTCTTATAAAAGCGATGAAGCATAAAGGTTTCTCTATGATGGAAGTACTTTCAAACTGTCATATTAACTTTGGTCGTAAAAATAAAATGGTTTCTGCAATGGAAAATCTTGAGTGGATTGATAGCATTACTGTTTCTAAAAAGAAATATGATACTATGACTGAAGAAGAACAACTTAACTTATTGCCAACTGGTATTTTAAAAGAAGATACCAAAGCTGATGAGTATTGTGACATGTATGCAGAGATTCAAAAAGTTCACCAAGGTCAGCGTGCTAAGATTACGCAAGACGACTTTGCTAAAAAAATATAAGGAAGACGAATGAGTGATTCTAAAGTATTAATGAGATTTACAGGTGTCGGTGGTCAAGGTGTTCTTCTTGCTGGTGAAATTTTTGCTGCTGCAAAAATTAAAACTGGTGGGCAGGGGCTAAAAACTGCTACATACACATCACAAGTTCGTGGCGGACCAACTGTTGTTGATATTCAACTTGACAATAAAGAGATTTATTATCCATATGCAGTTGATGGCGATGTCGACTTTATGTTATCAGTAGCACAGATGAGTTATGTTCTTTTCAAAAATGGTGTGAAGCCTGGCGGAACAATTGTTGTTGATCCAAACCTTGTTCACCCAACCGAAGAAGATAGAAAAACTTGGAATATTTATGAGATTCCTATTATCACAATAGCAAAAGAGGAAGTTGGAAATGTAATTACTCAGTCTGTTGTTGCCCTTGCAATCGCAAATACTATGATGAATGCGATTGACAAAACAGCACTAGTCGATACTATGCTTTCAAAAGTGCCTGCTAAAGTTCATGAAGTAAATAAAAAAGCCTATGAACTTGGTGAAAAATATGCAAAAGAAGCTATGGCTTAAAAAATTGTTTATAAAGCAACCTTAAAAGGGTTGCTTTTTTTTCACTTATAATATAATATTAATTAATATTATATTTATATTAATTAAAGTACTATTATTTATGCTAATATATGTGTCTCAATAAAAGGAATACATAATGAGAACATTATCAGTAAAAGGTCGAGTTTATCCTACAGATTTAAACCACAATGGTGGTGTTTTTGGTGGTTGGATTATGGGCAAGATGGATAAAGCTGCATCGATAGCTGTTGATGAGATTATCAAAACTGGAGCAGTTACTGTATCTGTGACTGATCTTCATTTTAAATATCCAGTACACAATGGTGATATATTTTATATTTACACAGAGATAATGCATATAGGATTCAGTTCTATTCTCATAGATGTAGATTTTAAAATACGCAGCATAGATGAAGAAAATCAACTTTCAGAATTAAAGTCTGTTGTTGATGCAAAATTTAAATTCGTTGCGGTTGAAGGTAAAAAAACTGTAGCTATCTGTGATCATTTAAGACCTGATGCAACGGAAGATGTTATAGCTATGGCATATATAGGTAAGCACAGCAAGAACAAAACTTTAAAATCTTAATTTTTAATACTCTCCCAAAAGAAATCAACATGTTTTTCAAACTGTGTAGCTAGAGTATCTGTTGATTTAGCATCAAAACGGAGTAGGGTAACCTGCAATCTTATGTAAAAGAGTGTAGATATAAACTCGTAAGCCATAATCATTGGATCTCCCGATCGAATTAAAGAATTTTGCATCATAATGAAGAATCCCTCCGAGAGCATCTTTATATTTTTGTTATGAAATTCACTCATAAACTGCTCTCTAAGCCCTTCATTTTGCAACAGTTCAATCATCAGTAGACGAAACATCTTTTCACTCGCTTTATCAAAGGTAAGAAGTTTGTATTGCATAGCAAATTTATGAATAAATACCTTACCAGTTAAGGATTCCTTGCTTAAAGAGTTATCAGCAATAGAGAAGGGCGTATTAAATATCTCTTTTGAAACCTCAAAGAAAATCTCCTCCTTATTTTTAAAATGATTGTAAAGTGCGCTTTGTTTAATGCCAACAAGTTGTGCTATTGTACGCACACTAGTACCTCTGTAGCCATGCTCCGAAAATAGGGTACTTGCAGCTTTGAGTATTAATTCTTTTGTATTCTTTCTTTTTTTTGTATCTTTATTCATCGTAAGTGCCTTTTGTTGGTTCTATTTGTCCAATGAACGATTGTTCATTATTCTTATATTGTATATGAACGATTGTTAATATACGCTGAATCAAAGTGAACGGTCGTTCATAATCTACCAATACTATATGAACAACCGTTCTCTGTATAAAAAAGCCTTTTAAAAGAATAATTAAAGTACAATTTTACAGGTACAACGGGTAGTAACTTGGAGCATTGTGCTACCAAGAGGAAAGTCCGAGCTGCTATAAGAGAATGTTCCATCTAACTGATGGCCGGCGTAAGCTGAGGGATAGTGCAACAGAGAATAGACTGCTACAATCGCGTAGTAAAGGTGAAACGGTGGTGTAAGAGACCACCAGCTTCCGTAGTAATGCGGAGGGCTTGTAAACCCAACATGGCAGCAAGAAATAAATGGTTAGCCTCTTATAAGGTGCTTTGATGCACTAAAGCTTTTATTTCGCTAGAGATTTCTCGCAAGAGTAATACTAGATTAATGCTATCGTTACAAAACTCGGCTTATGTTGTGCCTATATACTGTATCATATTATCTAATATGAATACAATAAATTTTCAAGAGAATATACATTATGTTAACCAAATTATAAAGAGAATAAAGAATGGATAGAAAAGCCCAACTTATAAGTGATATACAAAACCTTCTTAATAGCTATGACAATAAAAATTCAACAACCATCAACCAAGCAATGCTTGACTTTATGGATGAAGAGACACTCTTTCATATCATAGATACCCTACTTACACAAAAAGAGTCCTCTAAGGAAACTGATGATCTTCAATGGTTAGAAACTTTTAAAGACTATA
>Ga0256829_1001312_pt1 | contig 20818 bp, 19 predicted proteins | sample 131447metaG_FD_185979 | JGI IMG/M metagenome (GOLD analysis project Ga0256829, IMG submission 185979) | Hydrothermal vent microbial communities from Lau Basin, Pacific Ocean - 131-447 | ecosystem: Environmental > Aquatic > Marine > Hydrothermal vents | place: Pacific Ocean: Lau Basin | collected...
GCTTATGAATCAGATGAATCATGATTGATGTCATCATCGATGATGATGTCGATGCTTGTTTGCCAAACCAAGCAAGCATCGAATCTGCTGTTCATCTCACATGCAAAGCGGCTACCAACAACATTGTAACACCGCTCGTATGCATTCGTTTTGCCCATGATAATGTTGTGCAAGAGCTTAATGCCCAATGGCGCAATAAAGATAAAGTCACCGATGTCTTATCGTTCCCCATGCAAGAAGGTGACATGTATGCTGCCGATGAGCCTTTGGGTGATATTATTTTAGCCATGCCCTTTGTTTTGCATGAAGCGCGGCGTTTACAGCACGAACCACATGCCCATATCTTGCATCTTATCATTCATGGCATGCTGCACTTACTTGGTCATGATCATATCCATGATGATGATGCACGCATCATGCAACGCCTTGAATCTCAAGTGATGAAAGAACTTCATTTACATCCGCCTTATCCTGATGAAATATCCGACGATGTTTAAACGCCTTCAACATAAAATTCGTCAGTATTTTATATGTACGCTGCGCCCTGGTCAGAATTTTAAAGAATTATTAAGCGTCATCGGACGCGCTGAGGCGATTCATTCCGATGAGCAGCGGCGTATGCTTGAAGGCATCATTGAATTTCATGATACCCGTGTTCGAGAAGTCATGATTCCTCGCTCTGAAATCAAAGCGGTTGATATATCCATGCCTTTAAGTAGTGCTGCCAAAGTTATTGCTGAAAGCGGTGTAACGCGGCTACCTGTCATGGATCACGATCTGGATCATATCCTTGGGGTTATTCATATTTGGGATTTGGTACATGCCCAAACCCATCAAGTCGATAGTCATATCAAAGCCTTGATGCGCCCCGCTTTAACTGTCTCTGAGTTGGAATATATTCCAGGATTGCTGACTGAAATGCGCGATAGTAAAAATCATATTGCCATTGTTTTGGATGAATATGGCGGCACAGCAGGCTTGGTCACACTCTCAGACTTACTGGAAGAAATCGTTGGTTCTATGGACGAAGGTAAAACACAAGAGACACTAGAATATACACGCGGCGAGCATGGCTTAGAAGTGCAGGCGCGCATGCATGTTGAGGATTTGGAAGATGTATTAAACACCAGCCTCCCCAAGGGTGACTTTGATACAGTCGGCGGACTTATTATTACTGAGTTGGGTAGAATTCCTGTTCGAGGTGAGCGCATCCTTGTCGGCGGCTTGGACATGCATATTCAAGAAGCCGATCCGCGCCGTGTGATCCGCATACTGATTAAATCATTACCTGATTCCAAATAAACAACCATGAATCTACAAAGCTCTTTATCACGACCTAGCCTTATGTTTTTAGCATTGCTCTGTGGTGCTGCGATGCCGTTTGCTTTTGCTCCCTACCATTATGTTTGGCTGGCAATTTTAAGTTTGGCAGGGCTAATTTGGCTCATTCAAAGCAAACACCCCTTTATCATAGGTTACAGCTTTGGTTTTGGCTGGTTTGGTTTCGGTGCATGGTGGCTTGCCCCAACAGTTCACGAGTATGGTGGGCTGCCTTGGATTGCCGCCATATTGGTTCCCACACTTATGGGGCTTATCATGGGGCTATTCCCTGCTTTGTGGGTTTGGTGCTGCACAAAAATTGCGCGTTTTAATGGCAAACCCTATGCATTGTTATTGCTGCTCCCATTTACTGCCATCATGATGGAATGGTTGCGAGGGCATGTGTTTACAGGTCTACCCTGGACATCCATAGGCAACCTTGTTTTGGATACACCTGCTTCTGCATGGTTAAGTTTCTTTGGCGCATATGGCATGGCATTTTTACCCGTTCTTCTGGCTGCATCTTTGGCTTTATTGTGGCAACCAAAGCAGCGAAAACTCGCTATCGTTGCAATCTTATTCTCAAGCATATTTATCTTCTTTAGCCCTTCCATAAACAAACTGGAAACACCTGAATCTCGCGTTGCCCTCATTCAACCCAATATTCCGCAAGATCAGAAATGGGATGCTCAATTTCTTCAGCAAAGCTTGCAAAGCTTGGCAACACTCTCTGAAAAAGAAGCTGCCAAGGTCGACTTAATCATCTGGCCTGAGGCTGCTGTACCGTTTTACCTTGAGCGCAATCCCAATTGGCAGCGTTGGTTAGATGAACAAATGAATAACTGGAAGACCCCTGTATTATTCGGTTCTCTAAAGTTCTTCTCTGATACAGGTGACTCCCAAAACGGCTTATATTTATTTGAGCCAAATAGCACTTCTGAAAAACAGTTTACAGGCAAGCATCACCTTGTGCCATTCGGTGAATATATTCCATCTTGGCTGCCTTGGCTGCGTAAAATCGGCCCTGATATTGCCGATTTCCAAGCTGCAACCGATCATGGCATCTTATCAACTGGCTTATCCCAATTTGGCAGTCTTATTTGCTATGAATCACTTTTCCCTGAAGAGGCACGGCAACGTGTGCAGGCTGGTGCAAATGTGTTGGTTGTTGTAACCAATGATGCTTGGTATGGGCATAGCCCTGCTGCTTGGCAACATTTTCAGGCTTCTCAAGCCCGCGCTATTGAAACAGGGCGTTATGTATTACGTGTAGGAAACACAGGTGTTTCAGCGATTATTGCACCCAATGGCACAATTACCGCCACAGCCCCATGGTGGACGACCACCGCAGTCACAGGTACATATCGTACCTCAAACAGCATCACAAACTATCAAGCATGGGGAAATCGCCCCGCCTTCATTTTTGTTGTTTTTTTGTTAATATGGCTGTTGGGTTTCAGGAAAAGGAGTGCTCACATATGAAACAAGATTCAGTCTGTGTTTTAGGTGCTGGTTCATGGGGCACAGCTTTGGCAATGGTTTTGGCTCGGCAATCTCGCCCCGTCACACTTATTGCTCGTAATCCTGAAACTGCTGAATTAATGCAGCAATCACGTGAAAACAAGCGTTATTTGCCCAATATCCGCTTCCCTGATTCACTAACAATCAGCTGCAAGCAACAACTTCCTTTACAGCAAGCTTCTGCCGTTATCTTGGCGCTACCTTGCAGTGCAACACTTGAAATACTTCCTGCATTATCAGGCTTAAACAAACCCATTATTGCCGCCTGCAAAGGCTTGAATCCGCAAACCCTTGAACGCATGGATGAAACATTATTGCAGCATATCGGGGCTGAATATGCTGCCTTACTATCTGGTCCCTCCTTTGCCATCGAAGTTGCGCAAGGTATGCCGACAGCCATCACGATGGCTGCCAGTTCTGAAGCCTTAGCACGTCATGCGGCATCATTTTTTGATGACCCAGCCTTTCGTATTTATACCAGCACCGATATGACAGGTGTAGCTATGGGCGGCGCACTCAAAAATATTATCGCGATTGCAGCAGGAGTCGCAGAAGGCTTAAATCTTGGGCACAATACCACCGCAGCATTGATTACGCGCGGCATTAGCGAGATTTCTCGCTTGGCAGTGGCATGTGGTGGCAAACCTGAAACACTGAGTGGGCTATCTGGGCTGGGTGATTTGGTGCTGACTTGTACGGGTTCATTATCGCGCAACCGACAAATGGGCATTGCTTTGGCTTCAGGCATGAGTGCCGATGCTGCACGCACGCATGTTGGACAAGTTGTAGAAGGCGAACGTTCCGCACTGGCTGCGTGCCGTTTATCAGAGCGTATGGGCATTGACATGCCTATCAGTCAAGGTGTGCAAGCATTATTGTCGGGGAAAATTTCACCACAAGCTGCCGTTCAAGCTTTGCTTTCACGACCTGAAAAAAATGAGTCATGAACAATAAAGAGGATGATTTATTTACAGACTTGTTTGCAGAGGCAATGCAGCAAGTTCAACCCATTGAAAAAAAGTCTAAAATAACACCTTCCACGACACCGCTTAGAAAGAATCGAAAAAAATTACCCCAAGATATTCATCAAAAAACAAATATTTTTAAACACCATAGCCCCACACATAGCAAATCAACACTCCAAGAAGATAACTCTGCATGGGTGTTGCGGAGTAATGGTATTTCCCCAGATGTCTTGAAAAAACTTTCCAATGGACAGTTTCCTATCAATAAAACGATCGATTTACACGGCATGACACGTGATAAATCCATCGCAGCCCTTGAAAAAGCCATACAATCAAGTCTGCACATCGGTGATCGGGTTATATGCGTTGTTCATGGCCGTGGTTTACATTCACCCGATGGCAAGGCGGTTTTAAAACAGCGTATTTACCAGTGGCTAAAGGATGATTCCATCTCTGGTCATATTTTAGCCGTAACACCAGCACCCCATACAGCGGGCGGTTCATGCTTGGTGCTGCTCAGGCGAGACAAACACATATAGTTTCGGCTATACTTGCAGCTATGCAGACTATTATTCGACTCACACTTCTTTGTTCTTTATCTCTAGGCTTAGTATGGGCGCAATTTGCTCATGCAGGTGACACTGTTTCCCCACCACCCAAGCATGATGCTGCCTCCGCCCATGAACATGCTATGGCAGCTGAGCCATCCCATGAAGAAGGAAGCTTTAATTTAAATAAAGATTTGGCTCCACCAAAAGCAAGTGATGGTGTGGATGTTCGCACTTATTTGCGCGAAAATGATAAAGCACAAATCACCGAATATTCTTCTCACGGGCGCGTGTTTCGTATCAAAGTTCAACCATCAGGCGGTTTGCCTGCTTATTATTTAGAAGATGATAATGGCGATGGTACATTCAACAAACGCATTGCGGGTGGCTACAAACGTATTAACCCACCTATGTGGATTATCAAACGTTTTTAATTGCTAGGCTACATTGAAACTTCCTGAACTCACCCTTATCACGCATAGCAATAACAAGCCCAATAGCGGCCTATTCAATATATTCCATGCCGCACTAGCTGGCGGTGTGAGACAAATTATTATTCGTGAAAAAGCCATGGATTCAGCACGATTATTGGCTTTTGCAGCACGTCTTCGTGATATAACAAACCAATACCAAGCCAAACTTATCATTCACAGCCAAGCCGATATTGCCAAAGCCGTGAATGCCGATGGCGTACACCTTGCCAGCTCTGATATAGCTGAAATACCAGCTATACGTGACTGGCTAGATATGCCAAATATGCGTATATCTACCTCTTGCCATGATTTGCAAGAGTTGCAAAAATCGCATCAAGCAGGTGCTGATTTCGCTATGCTCTCACCTATTTTTCCTACACAAAGCCATCCTGGTGCTCCTATATTGGGCATTGATGCGTTTAAAAAAATTGCCGATGCATCACCATTACCCATCATTGCCTTGGGCGGCATTGATGCGACTAACCGCCCACAACTAAAAGGCTTTCCTGTTGCCACGATTCGATCCATTCTTGATGCTAAAGACCCCAAACAGGCTACTCAAGCGTTGCTGTCTACGTAAAAAACTTTAACCTATGACCATGCTGACTTCAGACTTACATCAAACCGCTGCCATCTTAGTGATTGGCAATGAAGTTCTTTCAGGGCGAACCCGCGAAGCCAATGCTTACTTCGCCGCTCAAAAGTTGTTTGAAAAAGGTTGTAAACTTAGTGAAATTGCGATTGTTCCAGATATAAAGGGTGATATTATTGATACGCTACATCGTTTACGTCACAGCTATGATGCAGTGATTACATCAGGGGGCATCGGCCCCACCCATGATGATATTACCATGGATGCTATTGCCGAAAGTTTTGATGTGCAATTGCTCGAACATCAAGACACGATTATTAAATTACATGAATATTATGGCGATGCTATTAACTCAGGTCGCAGACGCATGGCTCGTCTGCCTGAAACAGCAAAACCCATCATTTGCGAAAAATCTTTTATGCCAGGTGCCCACATTGGCAATGTCTATGTGCTTGCAGGTGTGCCTGAAATTTTCGCATCACAACTAGAAACCTTCCTTAATCATTTTGGTGGTCGGCCTTACATCCGCCATGAAATTGAGGTAAGTCTGCCCGAAAGTCTGTTTGCCGAAGCTCTAGAAAGTATTCAGGCACACTTTCCTGATGTTGAAATCGGTTCATACCCAAGACTCTGTGGCAAAAAAGCATGCGGTAAAATTTGCCTCTCTGCACAAGATGAGTCATTACTTTACCAAGCCAAAGAAAGGGTCAATATCATGCTTAATGACATTCATTCCGCATCACAAGACTAACCCACGCTTTGAATATGAGCATTGTCACTTTACTTTTAAGTATCTAGTATAAGAATCAGATTATGTTAATAGTCCTTACCTCATTTCACACGCACAGCCTGAGAAAAGACGTGTGAGGCGTTTACTTCAAGTTATCTGCCTATGCTTAGCTGCAACCACCTTGTCGGCATGCTCCACTGAACCACAACCCTTGCTCAAAATCGGACTTAACCAGTGGGTCGGCTACCAACCCATGCTGCTGGCACGCAGCCTTGGATTTTATAATCAAAAAGCAATAAAACTAGCCGAATTACCATCTACAACTGATACCCTACATTTATTGCATGTGGGTGAGTTGGATGCCGCTGCACTTACTTTGGATGAAACCTTACTGGCTATTGAGCAGGGTACGCCGCTTTCCGTTGTGATGATATTTGACATTTCCAATGGTGCTGATGTTTTGATAGCACAGCCAAACATCAAACATTTACAAGAGCTCAAAGGCAAACGCATCGGTGTGGAAAGCACCGCTGTAGGTGGCATCATGCTTTATTCAGCATTGAAACAAGCGAAGCTTCAAGAAAAGGATGTTCAGATTATTTATCTAACTGCCGATGAGCATGTCTCAGCCTATCAAAATGCCAAAGTTGATGCCGTTATAACATTTGAACCGTGCCGAACCCCTTTATTAAAACAAGGTGGCAATGAACTGTTTACGAGTCGCATGATCCCCAACCTTATTATTGATGTTTTAGCTATTCGTACAGATCAACTACAAAAACAACATGCCAATATTCAAACATTAATTGATGGTTATTATAAAGCCCGTCATCACATGGCAACAAAGAGCAAGGATGCCATGCAACGTATAGTGCCTGGTTTGGGCATGACCCCAGCAGAACTACAAACCGCTTTTAAAGCCTTAAAGATGCCTAGCTTGGCTGAAAATAAGGCTCTATTTTCTGGAAAACCATCCGTATTTGAGAAAAACACCCATAGTATATTGAAAATACTTCAAGATACAGGCTCAATTGAGCCATCATTGAAGCTCACATCTCTACAAAACAATACATTTCTAAGTGCCGTTCAACCATGAATTTTTTAAGAAGCATGTCCCTCAAAAGCCTTATTCCCTTACTGGTTATCATGCTCATGCTGCCATTTGGCACAATCATCATCATGACATCCAATATCGATACAAAAAAACAACTTACCACCACATATATGCAAATTTTTCAAGAAGGCTTATCCCACCTAGCCATTGAACTCAATCGTTATGGTGAAAAACACGATAACAACGCCATACAACGCGCTCTTTCATTGACCGGTGTAAGCAGCTCTCAGACCCATTTATGTTTAATCAACAAACAGGGCATCATTGTATCTTCAACCCGTTTCGCATGGATTGGCATCAATGCTAAAAAGGTTATAGAACACTTTGACCCTAATGTTTTTAATAGCGTCATGAAAGGTGGTAAAAGCCAATTTATTCCCAAGTCAAATATTGGTAAAATTTATGGCTATTACCCAATAAAAACACATCGGCATGACCAGCTTCACAACAAAAAACATCAGTATGCTGTGTTATACAGTGAGTATGATTATAACGAACAGATTCATACACTGCAGATAAATCAACAAAAGAGCCTCATCAGCTTTATTATAGGTTTAATACTTATTTCATTGGTTCTTATTTTTGTACTACGCCGATGGCTACACAAACCTTTAAAAGAAATCCTCGTGTTCATCGATAACATTCAACTTCACGGCGAGCAAAATAAGCTAACAATTACAGGCTCTCGTGAGATGGTTCATCTGGCAGAGACTCTATCAAACATGCACAGTTCACTACAAATAGCCCAAAGTGAACTGGGACATACGCATTCGTTGCTCGAAAATTTACTCAATTCGGTGCCTGATCTTATCTTCTATAAGGATGATAAAAGCGTTTACCTTGGTTGCAACCAAGCTTTTTGTAACTTTGTAGGTAAAAAATCAGAAAATGATGTTATTGGTTTGACCGATTTTGACTTATTTGATAAGGAACATGCTGAATTTTTCCAACAAAAAGATCAAGCCATGCTTCGCAAAGGCAAAGAGCAGCGTAATGAAGAATGGCTAACATACCCAGATGGCCAACAAGTATTACTTGATACGCTGAAAACACCTTATTACAATAAGAACAAAGAAATCATTGGTGTTATTGGCATATCCCGCGACATTACTGCGACAAAAGAATTAGAAGAAAAACTTAATCAGGCGCAAAAAATGGAAGCCATTGGCACTTTGGTCGGTGGCATCGCTCATGATTTCAATAATGTTTTGGCAGGTATCACAGGTAATTTATATCTTGCCAAGAAAAGGCTTGTTGATAATCCAGATGTGGCAAAAAAACTTATCAACATTGAAACGCTCGCTTTGCGTGCTGCTGATATGATTAAGCAGCTACTTACCTTTGCTCGCAAAGATACCGTACGCATACAAGAGTTATCACTCACCTCATTTATTAAAGAAGCCATAAAACTTATCCATACATCGGTACCTGAAAATATTGCATTTGAAGAAAATATTTGCTCCGAGCCTTTGCTTATAAATGGTGATGCAACCCAACTTCAGCAAGTGCTTATGAATCTGATTAATAATGCCCGAGATGCCGTTGAAGGTGTTAAACAACCACGCATTACTATGACCGTTGAATCATTTCAGCCATATCTCGAATTTCTAGAACATCACCCTGAAGCAAACAACCAGCCCTATGCACATATCAGCATTCAAGATAATGGTTGTGGCATCTCTCAAACCTCACTTGAACATATTCTTGAGCCATTTTTCACCACCAAAGCACCTGGTAAAGGTACAGGGCTTGGCTTATCTCAAGTCTTTGGTGCCATCAAAACACACCAAGGCATTTTGGATATTGAAAGCATTGAGGGTGATGGTTCAACCTTTCACATCTATATTCCCCTGCTCCAAGAAAAATATTCTACACAAGCGACACCCAAAATTTCACATAAAGACAACGCACATGGCGAACTCATTTTATTGGTTGATGATGAAGCATACGTTCGTGAGACAACCGCTGAAGTATTAGAAGCATTTGGCTACAAGGTATTACAAGCTGAAGATGGTCTGCAAGCCATCGATGTATTTCAAAAACATCAGCATCATATTGATATTGTCATACTGGATGTTGTGATGCCCAAGCTGGGCGGTGTTGAGGCTGCCGCACATATCAGAATGATCAATGCCAACATCCCTGTCATCTTTGTCACTGGCTATGATAAAGAGCAAATGCTTAGTCTCGATGGTCAAGCATCCAACAGTGCTGTTCTTGGCAAACCTATTCAGTTCGATAAGTTGCATCATATCATGAGCGAAGCTATGAATAAATCTGGGGAAAATAGACTGTGATTCAGGACTTCGCACGAGATGCTTTCAATACTCAGACTCAATTCACTGCTGTTGCACTGGGCAGTTAAATCCGCCTCAACCTGTTATATCCAAAATAGGAACCACCTGCATCGGTTCAATACGCGCATCGGACAAGCGTTTTTCTACGGCAATCTCATCACAATCACCAAATTTTTTGCAATGCACACATACTGTCCAAATTTTATGAGGCAGACTCTCTTTGGGTACAACCCTGTAACCCATACTGATAAAAAAGTGATCCACATAGGTTAAAGCAAAAACCTTCGCAACATGCAATTGTGCCGCCATTTTCTCGCAGCCTTCAACGAGCAAGTGACCAATACGTTTACCTTGATAATCTGGATTCACAACCAAGGAACGAATCTCAGCAATATTTGAACCATAAATATGTAATGCCGCAGTACCAACCAAAGCACCATCATACTCAGCAATCACAAACTCTTGCAAATGCTGATACAAATCATCTTTATTACGCTGCAAAATAACTTGTTCTTTGGCATAAGGTGCAAGCAATGCGTACATATCATCCACATCACCTGTTTCTGCGGCACGCACAAGTGTACGGTGTGTCATGGATAACAGCTCACTGACTGATTTGACCTTTATGTAGCATTTGTTTGGCATGATCTAGACTCTCTGCATCCACACCGCCCAACATTCGGGCAATTTCCGCAGCTCTTTCATCAGCTTGCAGTACTGCCAAATCAGTAATGGTTCGATCTTCACGTTGTGTTTTTAAAATACTGATTTGATGCTGTGCACATGCAGCCACTTGCGGCAAATGCGAAACCACAAATACTTGCCGCTCTTTGCCCATTGCTGCCAATAGCTCGCCCACACACCAGGCTGTTTCTCCGCCAATACCAACATCAACTTCATCAAACACTGCAATGGCAGGTGCATGAATAAATGCGCCACAGGCTTTTAAAGATAAGACCAAACGTGATAACTCACCACCCGATGCAACTTGCGCCAAAGGGCGAAATGGCTCGCCTGGATTGCTGGATAACATAAATGTCATATCGTCCCAACCCGATGCATGCCATGCCTTGCTTTGATCTTGCAAACTAGCAAGCTCAATTTTCACCTGCATACCAGCCATACCCAAGCGATCCAAATAAGGGCGCAATGCAAGCACCAAGGCATCAATCGCTTGTGCTCGCAAGCCACTCAATACTTTTGCTTTAGCACAATAGTCTTGCTCTGCTTTATGGAGTTTTTCTTTTAAAGCCTCTTCATCCCACTCTGCTGTATCCAGCAACGAAAGGCGTTGTTGCCAATCTTCCATCAATGCTAATAAACCTGCTTCATCTGCATCATGTCGTCGCATCGCTTCGCGCAATGCTGCCAAACGATCCTCAGCAGCTTGTAACCCTTGCATATCCAATGCTGCTTCTTGTGCATCGTTTAAATACGGCGGTATTTCACTCAACAAAGCATCAACCTGTGCCAATAAATCTGATGCCGCCTCCAAACCAGCATGATAAGCAGCTGCAGGTTCAATAGCATGCGAAGCTTGGGCTAACAGACTACGCACATTGCCTTCATCGCCCTCATCCAACAGCATCAATGCCTGCGCACCAGCTTGTTGAATTTGCGCTACATTTTGCCCTGCCTCAACTTGCGAAATAAGACTTTCTTCCAACCCTTCCTGAACATCCAAAGCACTTAACTTTTCAAGCTCTGAACGCATCCACGTTGCTTGCCCTGCACTCTCACCTTGCTGGTGTTGCAAGCTGTGCAACTGCTTGCGCGCTCCTTGCAGATGCTCAAACGCAAGCTTTACAAGCTGTAAAGCATTCGCATCCACACGTGAATCCACCAATTGCTGTTGAAATTCAGGCTGCATTAGCCCTTGATGTTCATGTTGCCCATGTAAATCAAGGCAAACCGCACCAATTTGTTGCAATAATTTTAACGGTACTGCCTGCCCATTCAGCCATGCTCGCGAGCGACCATCGGCATTGATAACACGCCGCAAAAATAATGGCTCATCGCTGTCCATTTCTTGTTCTTCCAATAGTTTTTGCAAACGCGCATCGCTATTTTCAATCACCGCATTTAATTCCGCACGTTCTGCACCATGGCGAACCCAATCAGCACTGGCTCGTGCCCCAAAAATGGCTCCAAGCGCATCCACCAATAGAGATTTCCCTGCCCCTGTTTCACCTGTAAAGACTGTCATGCCAGAAGAAAATTCCAGCCGAACATCTTCCATCAAACCAAATTGTCGAACTTTTAATTCTGTTAACATCGAAAACCTATCTTACTCACTATCATACCCCGCCCAATGTAGTTTGCTTCTCAAAGTATTAAAATAGTGCCTCTCTGGCAGATAAACCAAGCAAATTTGACCTGCTTTTTGAATACTTACCGAATCTCCCTGCAATAAATTCACATGCTCTTGCCCATCCAAACTTAATGCTGATGGCTTTGGGCTATCCAATAGCATTAACTTTAACACATCATCGGCAGGTACAACCACAGGTCTATTCGATAATGTGTGCGGGCATAGTGGAACCACACTCATTGCCTCAACTTCTGGATGAACAATAGGGCCGCCCGCAGAAAGTGCATAGGCAGTAGAGCCCGCAGGCGTTGCGACAACCAAACCATCGGCACGCGTACGAAACATCAGTTGGTCTCGGAAATGCAGCTCATATTCAATGGGTCTCGGATGCGATTGGCGTTGCAACACCACATCATTCATCGCAATGCCACGTTTTAATAATTGTCCATCACGCCAGCTTTCAGCCAATAATGCAAAATGATGCTTGGTTTTGTAATTACCTGACAAAACTTCTGCGACCACATCAAACATACTGCCTACTGGGGTATCCGTTAAAAAGCCCAAACGACCCAAGTTGATACCTAAAATTGGCACATTTGAACCCACCAAATGTCGACCAGCACCCAATAGGGTTCCATCACCGCCCAGCACAATCAATAACTCTGCACGTTTGGCAAGCTCAGACATAGGTAGCTTTTCACCACATGAATCTGGCTGATTTTCATCACACAAGACTTCACAGCCCCGTTTTAATAACCATGCCGCCAAGTCTCCCGCAATTGCACTAGCACGACTATCATCGGGCTTGGTACGAATGCCAATGCTATGCATGCCCTTTACCTTCATGGGCTGACTTTGCCCCAGTTTGTAGGCTGCAAATGGCACTGAAAACATTGGTCTGCCCTGCTATGTCCTATTGGTTGTGGTTTTACGCCATCCACACCATGGCATGCCATACATTCAGCACGTGACTTCACTTGCATATGCGTTTGATCCGAAGGCACAGGCTTGGTTTTACGATCACTTGTTCCTAATACCAATAATAAAATGACTGCTGCTACGATGGCAAAAAACACCATGTCCTTTTTCCCGGGTTGCCATTTTTGTTTGGATTCAGACGCTGTCATGGATGCCTCACTTCTATATTTTTTAATTAGCGCACGCTATACCCGTAGGCATCTTGCTGTCACCCCATCAAGATTTCAACTAAACCCCATTCCTATTAAGTATTAAATTGTAGAAATCCAGCTATAATGCAGGCATATTTTAAATGGAGGATCTTATGAAAATTTTACAAGATCATAAACTCACAATGATTGCAGGTTTTGTTTTAACCGCAATTATTGTGGCTATCGCTGCTGCTACAGGCGGCAACGTACCAAGTATTTTTGAAGGCGCGCGCTGGCTGCATGTGCTTTCGGGCATTCTTTGGATTGGCTTGTTGTACTACTTTAACTTTGTACAAGTACCATCTATGGGTGGCTTCTCTGCCGATTCAAAAGCAGAGTTGTTCAAAGATGGAAGCATTGTTCGTCGTGCATTGCACTGGTTCCGCATGGGTGCAAACCTAACATTGGTATTTGGTATCATCTTATTCGTTGAATTGGGTGCAAATGCTGGTTGGGATATTCGTATTGGTGCGTTGTTCGCTGTTATTATGTGGGCAAACGTTATGTTCATCATCTGGCCAAACCAGAAGAAAGTAATTGGTATGGTTGAAGCTACTGCTGATGAAAAAGCTGCTGCAGGCAAAAAAGCATTGATGGCATCACGCATCAACACATTGCTTTCAATCCCAATGTTGTTGTTGATGATTGCATCTGCTCACTTTCGGATGTTTTCTTAATTACGAACGTAACTATTTAGCATAGTTATAAATTGATTCGTATCTGTTCAGATTGCCGCTGATTTGTTCGGTACCAAAGCGGAAAAGCGCAACTTACTGCTGTAAGTGAGCATTTCCTAACGCTGGTATCGGGCAAATCAGTGGTGAGCTGAATAGTTACCTGCATCTATGATGATGCAAGCATCTTCCTGACATGCATCATAATACTTTCAGGTTCAATCGGCTTGGTTAAAAACATATCCATGCCTGCATCAAGACACTCTTGCTGCATCTCTTCCAAAGCATGCGCACTCAAACCAATGATATATGTGTAATGATTGCTTGTTGCTTCATAGGAACGAATTTTCCGTGTCAATGACAATCCATCCATACCTGGCATACGCAAATCCATCAAAATCAGGTCATAATCATTGTTCACAAACATATTCCACGCTTCGATGCCATCTTTGGCAAGCTCTGCCTGCAAGCCAGACTTCTTAAGCCGTTTCATAGCAACGCGCTGACTAATAAGATCATCCTCAGCCAACAAAACATGCCAAGTCCCTTTATTTTGCATAAACTAGCACCGTTGCATAACAATCTGAGCATCGACCCATAGGGAGGTGCTGATTAACTCTGGATGAGTGGATATGCGATTCAAAATCACCAACACCTCCATAGGTAGTAATCTGCGATATAAACCATTCATATAGGCTTACTGTAGCAAATGAACCTGAATCATGCCACGTACTGGGTCTGTCGAATCCAACTCGACATTCACTTCATCACCCAAGCTCAATACTTGCCCACCATGGCGAGCTACCAAGCGGTGGTGCACTTCATCATGGGTAAACATGCCGCCCAAATCATCCACTGCCATCGAAGCTTCCGCCAAGCTCTCTTCCAACTCAAGAAATACACGGCGCTTGCTCAAGCCTGAAATTCTAGCCGTCATGGCTTTGCCAATATCTTTGCCATGATACAACGCTGCCAACATGGCTTGTGTATCCCACTCACCACGCTGTTGTTTACGCTCTTGAACAGACACATGCAAACCAATGCTCTCTAAATCCTTGCTAGGCTGAACACTGTCTGGATTTACCTCTTGCAAGAGAGCCTTGAGGCGGCGATGCACCGTTAAATCCGCATAACGACGAATTGGGCTGGTAAAATGCCCGTAAGACTTATATGCCAAACCAAAATGTCCTTCATTATTCGTGGTATATTTTGCTTGCTGCATGGAACGTAAAATCAAGCGGTGTAAGACATGTGAATATGGTTTTCCTTCTGATTTTTCCAACACGCTTTGCACATAACTTGGGCGTACATCATATTTTGGATGCTGTTTGATATTCAAACCCAACGGCGCAAGAAATTCATTAAGTTTATCAATGGCTTCGCGCTCGGGCGCAGGATGCACACGGTAAAGCAATGCACATTCTTTGCTTTCTAAATATTCCGCCACTGCTGTATTGGCTGCAAGCATCAATTCTTCAATGAGTTTATGTGCGATATTGCGTGGTTGTGAGGCCATACCCAGCACTTCATTATTTTTCAATACAGGGCGTGTTTCTGGCAAATCCAAATCCAAGGCCCCGCGAATCTCACGGCAACGCTCCAATACATGAAACAAACGTGCTGCATCTTCCAACATCGGACGAATTTTCACACCCACCACTGCCTTGCGATCACCATCTTCCAGCCACTTGGCAACTTGTGTATAGGTCAACCGTGCATGCGAATAAATCACCGCTTCATACATACGTGATGAACGACGTTTACCGCTGGCATCAAAACGCATGCGTGCCACCATCGCCAAGCGTTTCACTTTTGGTTTGAGCGAGCAAAGACCATTGGAAAGTTTTTCTGGCAACATCGGAATAACCCGATCAGGAAAATAGAAAGAATTCCCTCTTTCAAGCGCTTCCTCATCGAGCGGCGATTTAGGTTTCACATAATGTGCCACATCAGCAATCGCCACCCATGCCTCAAAGCCTTCACCACGCGGAATCACGCATATTGCATCATCAAAATCGCGTGCGTCTTCACCATCAATGGTCACAAATGGCAAATGCGTTAAATCCACGCGATCCTTGTAGTCAGACTCTAATACTTCATCAGAAAAAGCCGCCGATTCACGCTCCACTGCCGCAGGAAATGATTCAGACAACCCCTGCTCTGCCACCACCAAATCAATCAAGCGTTCAGGTGTTAAATCACTGCCCAGCACTTCTAAAATCTTACCCCTTAATGGGCTTGTTCCACGTTGCACTTCCACACGCACCCAATTGCCACTATGCGCACCAGCTGTATCATCACGTTTAATCAGAATGGCTTGAGGAATTTTACGTGAGCGCGGTTGCACCATGCCAATGCTGCCTTCAATATTAAATTGCCCAACCAACACGGCTGTAGCTTCTTCAATGGTACGCACATACTCGCCTGATTCACGTCCACGCTTAAACACCACACGCACTTCCACAGTATCACCATGCATCAAGTCACGCATTTCTTCATGCGGTAAAAACACACCTTTTTCACGTCCAACAACATCTACAAAACCAAAGCCATCAGGGTGTGCCGAAACAATCCCACTTACAACTTCACCTCTAGGCGATGATGAGCGGCGCACAGGCTGGCGCTCGGAGCTAGGCTTACCACGACCACGCCCCATTGGACGTGAATCCCCACGTGTTTTACGCTCTTCCTCTTTCCCATAAGCCTTGCGACGACCCGCTTTACTTCGCGAAGTATGTTCTGTGCCACTTTTCTTGCGTTTTTCAGCCTTTGCCCATGGACTTTCAACACGTCCAGATGTGGCTACTGCACCTGAATCACGGTGCTTAGGCTTACTCGATGACTTACCACCATGCTTGCTTCTAGAAGTTGGTTTACCTTGGCTATTTCTTGACACAGACTGACTCCATTTTATGATGCACGACCTTGTTAATCAATGCATACCGTGCTTTTGATTGCATCTGCCGAGGTGGCGGAATTGGTAGACGCGCTGGCTTCAGGTGCCAGTGTCCTTCTGGACGTGCTGGTTCGACTCCAGTCCTCGGTACCACTATTCCATGCTCAACACAAAGGCTCGGCTTTGAATGCCCCCATTCTGCCGAGCCTTCTGTATTTTAGCTATACTGCATCTAAAAAGAAAGAACTTAGCCCCCTCCTAACCCACATTATCCACAAATACTATCGCGCCCTTACTTGCTGCTTTATTCGCCATAAACCTTCTACGCAATCATCGCGATGATTTATGAATCATACGGGCTAACAACAATCATTTGGCTTCCTAAGCTTGAAGGAATAACCTTACGAATAATATGCTTATGTTAGGAGGCTTCGATCATGGCAAGGGAATTAAGCGCATTTGAACAAAAAAAAGAAAAAAAGTTTATCTGGATGCGGCGCATATTAATCACCGCCTTTATATCGGGGCTTGTTCTATTTACCACCATCAACATTCAAATGGGTGGCAGAGGTGCCAGCAGTATAGGGCAAGTATATGAGATATTCCTAGGCGGAACGCTAGTATTTGCAGGCGGCATGGGAATTGGAGCAACAACTCTTTTCTTGAGGTTATTAAGAAAAGATAAAAATAAATCCTGGTAAAATCTTACGCATAAACTGTAGGGCACCTCGAAAAACCTCGGACGAGTCAAACGACGCTGATTTTTACTCATAGCAAGGCGCAATGAAATGAGTCATAGCAGCGCTATTACCCATTTTATTCAACGCAGCTAGGGGTGAAAAGCACAAGTTTGGCGAAGTTTCGAGGTTTTTCGAGGTGCCCTGAATACTTCATGCAATAAAAAGATCCTTTCTACAAGTTTATAAATAGTGGGCTAGTCACTTTCCAACATCAAAATTATCGCGCAAAGCAACAGCCTAAAAACTTATACCTTTCTCATACATTGAACTTCTGCGGCTATCAAATCGACCAACTGCCCCGCCCGATACCAACCCTTCTGCTCACCAGCCAAACCATGCAAAGCAACTGCCGCTGGAATCGCCACCTCAGGTGTTACTCCCCCAGCAAGCAAACCGCCCATAACGCCTGCCAACACATCGCCTGTACCCGCTGTTGCCAGATTGGCAGAGCCAAATGGGTTCAGCCATACATGTTTTTGAGGTGATACAATCAAAGTCTGCGCCCCCTTAAGCACAACCCATGCTTGATATTTATCCACCAATTCCAATGCAGAAGCAAGGCGATTTTCTTGAATATCCGCCGCTGCTTTACCCAGTAAACGCCCCGCTTCTCCCGCATGAGGCGTTAAAACGGTTTGTGCACTTCTAACTTTAAGAGCCCCACATAGAGCATCATCTTCTGCCAACATATTCAATGCATCCGCATCAACGACGACCGTTGTATTGCTTTCCAAAATATCCGTAAATATTGCCTGCTGATTTTTACCCCAACCAGGTCCAACAACAGTCGCATTGGCTTGCTGCCAAGGCGCATGCTCTTGCGGATGAACCATCACTTCCAATGATGAAGCCGCTAAAATAGGATAAATATCATTTGAACAAGCCATACTCACCAAACCTGTGCCAACAGCTTGTGCGCCCATGGCGGTAAGTTTTGCTGCGCCTGTATAACCAATCGACCCAGCAAACACCCAAAGATGTCCAAATGTTTGTTTGAATGATTCATCACATCGCTTAGGTAATGCCTTTTGCATCATGTTTATATCAATAAGATGACTTTTCACAGCTGGCGTTGGGCAATCAACAAACATCTGACAAATCGTCTCTGCACGAATCCCTATAGAGGCAGGTGTAAGTATCAAACCACTATGCTCCCGACCTTGCTGCAACCAATGCCCCCACTTATAAGCCGCTATTGGCAGGGTAATATCCGCCTGAATCGCAGCCCCCATCATCTCACCACTATTGGCATCAATCCCGCTGGCAATATCGACAGCCAGCACAGGACAATGTGCTTTATTCATAGCTTCAATAGCTTCCACCAACCAGCCGACAATAGGGCGCGTTAAGCCAGTGCCGAAAATTGCATCCACCACAAGCACAGCTCGACTCAACCATGCTTCAAGCTGCGGCAAATCCGATGCCGTAAGTGCAGGGCGTATTTTCACACCTGCTTCTTTGGCTAGGTTGATTTGATCATCAATATGACTAGCTACATTGCTTAAAGGCAAGAGCGGAATAACGGTCACAGGGACTTGTTGTTTACGTAATAAGCGTGCGGCAACAAAGCCATCTCCCGCATTATTGCCCGTACCTACAATAATCACGATGCGTCCACCGTCACGCTTACATTTATTACTTGCCACACTAATTGCTTGACCAGCTCGCTCCATCAAATCAACCACTGAAAGCCCATCATAATCCATGCTATATTGATCTGCCATGTGCATTTGTTCAGATGTAAGAATAGCGTTTTCACCTTGTTTCAGCATCAAACCACCTCCCGTAAGCTTCCCTTATATGCGAGCATACTTGTCATGTTAGAGAATTTCCATTGAAGATATTGCAAAGCATCACCACAATTCATTCAGCATAGTCCTCCCTTGCCCTTTTAAGGAACAAGGTGAATTGCCCAGTAAGAGAGCCTTGGGGTTGGGATGAGGGTTTATATAAAACGACTCTCGTTGATATTTGAAAAAATCACCCCTCATCCCAACCTTCTCCCCTCAATGGGAGAAGGGGCTTGAAAGCATACTTAAATAGGTAACTATTCAGCATAGGGGACCTCGAAAAACCTCGCACGAGTGAAAATCAGCATCGTTTGACTCGTGCGAGGTTTTTCGAGGTCCCCCATAGTTATAAATTGACTCGTAGCTGCTCAGACTGCCACTGCTTTGTTCGAGACCACCAACAGTAGGCGCTTTTAGGCGAGGCGGAACAGCACAACTTACTGCTGTAAGTGAGCATTTTCTAACGCAGGTATCGGGCGATTCGGTGGTGAGCTGAATAGTTACCATTCAGGCTCTCTTAAAAGACTCCTATAATATTTTTTCTATTGACGGTTGCTAAAAGTCTTTGTAGAAATGCGCCACTGCTGTTCGGCAGTTCATGTTTTGTTTAACCCACATATTCACACTGTGATTTTAAATTCTTTGGCACAAGCCAATCTCATGTCTTTTTTTGTTTTACCAATTATTGGAGTTTTTACCATATGTCTTCTGAAGAAACCACGACTACAACAAAGCCAGCAAGCGAAAGTGTTGCTTCGGCAACAGATACAGCAGCAGCGACAACCGAAGCTCCTGCAAAACCTCGCCGTGGTCGCCCAAGAAAAGTCGTCGCAAAACCAGCTGATGAAACAGCTTCAACAGACACAAAAACATCCGAAGACACTGAAAAGAAACCAGTTAAACGTCGTGGTCGTCCAAGAAAAGTCGTAGCTCCTGATAAAACCGAAGAAGCAAAAGTCGCTACAGAGACCAAAGACAAGGCTACCGCTGATAACAACCCAACAAGTACGCAAAAAGAGCCTGCTAAAGAAACTAAAAAAGAGCCTCAAAAAGAATCACAGAAAGAATCTGATAAAAGCACTGCTTCTAACCAAACCGAACAAAATCAGGATGAGCAACGCCACGCTGGCCGCCGCAACAATCGAAATAATCGCAATAACAACCGCAACAATCGCAGCAACAACAACCGCAATTTTGATAAGCGTCACCGCAACAAACACGAAGAAGAAGATGAAAACACATCCAATGAGCTGGCAGGTGTAACACTGCATATTCGTGATGTTGCATCCATGTCGCCTGAGGAATTGTTGGCAAAAGCTGATTCTTTGGGCATTGATAACGTTGCAGGCATGCGTAAACAAGAACAAGTTTCAGCTATTTTACGCGCTCATGGTCTGCGTGGCGGCACGATTTACTCTGAAGGTGTTTTGGAAATCTTGCCCGATGGTTTTGGTTTCTTACGCTCTGCAGAAGCAAACTATTTATCTGGGCCTGATGATGTTTATGTTTCCACCCATCAAATTCGCCGCTCTTTCTTACGTAAAGGCGATACCGTTTCTGGTGAAATTCGCACCCCTCGTCGTGGTGAGAAATATTCTGCATTAAAAACAGTTGATAGTATCAATGGTGAAGAGCCATCGGTTGCCCGTACCAAGGTATTGTTTGATAACCTCACCCC
>Ga0256829_1001313_pt1 | contig 20775 bp, 20 predicted proteins | sample 131447metaG_FD_185979 | JGI IMG/M metagenome (GOLD analysis project Ga0256829, IMG submission 185979) | Hydrothermal vent microbial communities from Lau Basin, Pacific Ocean - 131-447 | ecosystem: Environmental > Aquatic > Marine > Hydrothermal vents | place: Pacific Ocean: Lau Basin | collected...
AATGCTGCCTCGTTTGATGCGTGCGATGATGCTCTGCAGCCCTTGGCCTGACCCGAGGCTGCGCGCAGTTGGCAATTTTCATGGCTGAGGAAGAGGGCTAATCAGGAGAACGTATGAAACCAGTCGATGCATTCCGGTCACGACCCCGGCATTGCCACCACATCAAATGAAACGGAACAACCATCCACGCAAGCCGCTACCGGAAATTGAATATCCAGGAGAATCATCCCGTACGCATGAAAATAGGCACGCCCTGGAACACGGCGAACCCGCAGCATCCGGCTAAGTCGATTAACCACGGAAAAATTGCTAATGTAACGCCAAACGGTAATATATACGCATTCGGCGTTCTTCTTCAACGCCAGATATGGGCCGCAGACTTCCATGGACCACCCCCGCCTTCCCTGCCTGAGCACAACCCGTGACAAACTCCTGTCCGTAGCCGGGCTGGACACCCTGTCTGCCAAACAGCTGGGACATATCGTTGCCCCTGATGCGGCACTGTGCACCGCACTTGTCCACAAGGCGTGCACGCTCAGGCACCGGCACCTTGCCAATCCCGTAACCACCTTGCGACAGACGGTCCAGATGCTCGGAATGCAGGGCGTGCTACGTGAAGCCACTGCCCTGCCAACGGTGGAGGACAGTCTGCCAGAAGCCCACCAGGAACCGTATACCCGGCAACTGGCCCAGAGCGCACTGGCCGGCCTCATGGGGCTGCACATCGGATACGAAAGGCATGAACTGGAGCCGGGTGAAATGGCCTTGGCCGCACTGTTGCATGATATGGGACGCCTTGCACAATGGGTCAATCAGGGTCCGCAGATGGACATGCTGACTTTCCTAGATGCTGCAGGTGGCATGCCGGCAGGTGAGAACGAATTTGTCATTTTCGGCCAGAGCATCGATTGCACCAGTCACGAACTGGCCACCCGGTGGTCAATGCCCGAACTGGTAGTCCATGGCCTGGAAACCGGATCAACCGACAATCCGCGTGCCGCAGGGGCCAGGATCGCCAACCGGCTGGCAAGTCAGGCTGTCAACCAATGGCAACTGGAAGGACTGGAAGACGACCTGGGGCGCGCGGCCGACTATCTGGCCCGGGATCCTCTCGCACTGGTGGCATTCGTCGATTCCATCATCGAGAAGTTCAACAGCCACATCGAGCACTACAAGATCGATCCCGTTCTGCCACTGGATGATCGTCAGCCCCATGCCGCACCCGCGGGTTTCGAAGCGACTTATTGCCTGTGTCCACGAGGCGATCATGTGAAGAGCGCCGTCCTGGCATTGCGGCAAGAACGATTCGAGCATCCGGATAATGTGGTCAGGACACTGGCAACCGGACTGCATGCCGGCCTCGCCCTTGATCGCGTCCTTTTCTTCAAGCATGTCAAAAACGACGAAAAATCGCTTGCTGTCGAACCCTCCTCAGGCACCCGATACGACCCCCAATTCAACAGCTTGCGCCTGATTCTCGACAGCCCCCACTTTTTCAGCCGGCTGATGTCGAAACCGCAGATCTATCAGGTCAATGCAGTGAAGAATCCCGCGGCTTGGGCACTGGTCCCCGAGCACATCAGGGAATCGATCAGGACCAACCAGTTCCTCGCTGCCTCTCTTTTCGTGGATGGGTCTCCCTACGGCATGATCTACGCTGACCGAAGGCACGCGTCCTGCCAGATTGACGAAAGGGCGTACGCGCAATTCAAGGCACTTTGCCTGCTGGCTTCACAGTCCCTGAAGCGCGCATGGAAAGCGACCCGCCCGGCAAGAAGGTAAAGGCCTGGCGAGAACGGCAAAGCACCCACGCGCCACCGACACGAGATCGCCAGCACCGTTCGCCCATGCATGCCATCCATGGATGGCCGACTATCCGGCACGCATGACACCGGCAAGCCCGGCGCCAGCCACCCCCCCGCTCCATGCGACACAGATTCCCGACATCACCCACACTTGAAAGACAAATATTTGACGATTTCATGATAAATCGACGAACTCTTGATGGCTGCTCGTCAAATTTGAATCGAAATCAACAAGTATATTTCTTATATTGTTGTTTTATATACGATTAATAAGAAGGGCTTTCGTGGCACGAGGTTTGCTTGGAAGATGGGCAGCGATTTCATCGAACCGAGACCATGAGCGAAAACCTGACGCATCTAGGCGTATCCCATCACCGCATCGGCCCACCCTCACCGGCCCCCGATGCGGCGATGTCATCGCAGGAGCTCATGCTGCGACTCAACTCGACTCTGGATGCGGAAGAAATCATCGAACGCTTTGTCGACTGCATGAAGCCCGAGTTCCCGATCGCCGGCTACGAATACGAGAATGCTGACCCGGCAATTTCCTGCCATTCCGGTAAAGCCAACCGGCATTTGCTTGCCTACGACCTGACCATGGAAGGCCAGCCTCTGGGCGAACTGCGGCTGTTCCTCAGCCACGTCATGAGGGAATCCGAGATCCAGTCGCTCGAAAACACCATGACCGTGCTGTTCTACCCCCTGCGCAATGCCATCAAATACCTCGAAGCCGTGAAGCTGGCCCAGTTAGATCCATTGACCGGCCTGTATAACCGCCATGACATGGATGCCAAGATCCAGCGCGAGATCAATCTCAGCCGGCGAATCCGGCACGGCATGAGCCTGCTGGTCATCGATATCGATCAATTCAAGCAGGTCAATGACTGCTACGGCCACCTTGACGGTGATCGTGTTCTGCAATGCGTGTCCGAGATCATCCGCAACACCCTACGGAACACCGACCTGATATTCCGATATGGCGGGGACGAGTTCACTGCAGTACTGAGCGATGCCACAGCCACCCACGCCATGCTGACGGCCGAGCGTATTCGTACGGCCATTGCTCAATTGCAATGCAGTATCGAGGGCAAACCCAGCCCCTTGCTCAAGGTCAGTATCGGGGTGGCACAACTGAAACCAGGCGATGATGCCAGAAGCCTGTTCCAACGCGCAGATTCCGCGCTGTATGCTGCCAAGTCTGCAGGCAGAAATTGTTGTCGCTCTGCCTGACAGACAAACACCCGTACAATGTTCGATGACGAACATGCTGACCTTCCGGCCCCATCAATGCACGTGAACGCACCCGAAAGACCTGACAGGGATGGATTCGAAACGATCACCTCCCCCAAGCAGGTCGCGGAATTCCTGCGCAAGCTGCAGACGCGGAACAACCAGATATCCGCGCAACCCGCCGGCTTCCCGGAAACATTCACTACTTCAGTGCTGCAGGTTGACGCGCACAACCAGCGCATGATGCTGGACGAGCTCGTGCCCACGTACGGGAACAAGTTGCTGGTCCCGGGGACGTCAATCGTGCTGCGAGGGCATAGCGGCGGCATCAGGTTCGTCATGAAAACCGAGGTTTCCGAAGCCGACAACGAGAATGGCATCAAATTCTACTGGCTTCCATTTCCGGCGTTGCTGCATTACCAGCAACGCCGGTCCGCCTTCCGCGTCCGGGTCGGGCTCGGCCTCAATGCCAATGCCCGCCTCAGCCTGGAATCCGATGGACCTGAACTGACAACCGAATTGTTCGACCTGTCCGCAGGCGGCTTTTGCGTCATGCTGCCGCAGGATACCGTTCTGGACCTGCAGCATGGCGATCGCCTGGCAAGTTGCAAGATCGAACTACCCAGACACGGCATCATCACGGTCGATGCCGAAATCAGGCATGTAAGCGATCACCCAAGATTCGGTTGCAAGCTTATCGGCATCAGCTTTGTGAACGTTGCACCGGACACGATTCGTCAGGTCCAGCGTTGCGTGACCTTCCTGGAACGCGAACAGATGCGCAAGCAACCGAACACCGGATAAAGCGGCAGGTACTGCTGGTCATTCATACCCACCGAGCGGCAGATCTCCTGGCCTGACCATGCAAATCGCCCGGATTCGTGTGTGCTTGCCTATGTGACCCGGCCTCCTCTCCACCCTGCCCGTCCGCGTAAGCCGCAAGTACAGCAGGTATCAATAATTCAGGCCTTGGCGATGGTGTGCCCCGGTGGCCCCGTTTGCCGGTCTGGCGCATAGGTATCGGGCTCGGGAGCATCTCCACGCAGGACGCGCATCAGACGCAGAATTTGCACTTCTCCATGCTTGTTCAGGTGTGCATTTCGGGCATTGTGCTCGGCACATGCCGTAATTTCCTCGACCAACTGCTGAAAAAGCAGCTTACAGGATGCGGGAGCCGATGCATCCTGCAGCAGCCGCCTGACTTCCCTGGCCGCGTCCCCCGCCTCAGCGGACGATTCAAGCAGCTCGGCACGACGCCTTTCCAGGGTATCGAAGGAATCCATGAGACGCTGCTTGTCTGCAACCAGTTCCAGCAGGCCTTCATGCTGCAATCCGGAAAGCGCTTCGCCTTCCCTGACAAGCAGGTCATGCAACTGGCCAGCCAGACCCAGTTCTTCACCGATGAGGGCTTCAAGCTCCGGCCATGACTGGAACGGCATGGCTAGCCCTGGCGCTTGCCGGGCAATTCCATCCCGATCAGCTTGTCCGCCACTCTCGACGGATCAATGACATAGCTGCCATTCTTGAGATTTTGCCGGATACTTTGCACACGCTTTGAATCGACAGGCGCATTCTGGGCACCATCGAGTTGCGCAAGCTGCCTGGCGCCGCGGGTCAGGGTAACCGAGTCATTCGGGCTTGCCGGGCGTTCCGCATTCGTTCTGGACACCCCTGCATCGCCGGTCTTGGCATCACGCGGTCCCTGCGCGGAAGACCGGGCAGGCTTGTTGACGCCATCAACAGACATGTTCTTGATTTCCATAGACATTATACTTCTCCGCCATATATTTTTTTGGCGAGAAAATACTTCGCTATCCATGTTATCGGCCGATTGGGCCCATACTTTAGGGCAAGGCGACTATCGGCAACGCATGCGACCGGGATCTGCCGCATCAACTTCATGATATAGCACAGTGCTGTGTTCATTGCTGGATTTCAACCCTGCCCGCCGCACTGGCCACGCCTTCCACGACCCGCTTTGACCTCGTATTGCGCACCTTGACCAGGTCCCCGAGTGAGGCATCGCCAAGTGCCACGCCCAGGGTAGATACATTCACGCCCGCCAGGCTCGATACAATGCTTACCGTCTGGCCGCGGTGCACCAGGATCGGTCTGCGCAACAACGCCGGAGAAAGCGCCTGGCTAGGCCTGACCTGCTGCTTCAGCACATGTCCCACGACCTGGGACAGTTGCGTGTAATAGCCATAGGGCAAGCCGGCCACGTCCCTCGATTCAAGCTTCAGGTCGCTTGCGCCCAGTGACGCCGACCGGGGCAGGCTTCGCGTGACGACCACGATGCCTATGCGGGCGTCGACCTGTACCGGCACAAATACGGTCCAGGGTTGTCGCCCCTGGCAGCGCACCCCTACCACGGTATTTCCCGTCACCCGCATGCTGTCGTTGCGGAAGGTCTGCAGCGCCGATGAACATCTTGGCAGGCTCAGACGCTTGTCAAGCTCCGACACCTTTACCCGCAACTGCGCTCCCGGCAGGGCCTGCCGAGCCTGACCGAGTGCATAAGACCGGACCTTGGCAACAATCCTCGCATGCGATTCCAGTGATTTTGCCTGGGCCATCGAAAGCATGAGCATGCAGACGAGGGCCATCCCGACCTGCCAGCCTCGACGGCAGACACAGGCCCTTCCGACAAGACCATGACGCAACACGTGCCAGGGACGCACACCTGCCGTCGAATATTTGACGAACCGACACGAAGTCATACGTATTCAAGCTTGCCCATGGTTACCTGAGAGTGTTGCAGCAAATTTCAGGCCAAGCAGATACCCTTGCTCTGATCAAAATCGCGCAAGCCCTCCATCCCGCGCACCCGGGTGCCCGGGGCCGGCACATCCGCGTTCCTGGCAACATGTCCGCTGCGGGGCAGCCGAATCGTGGCCATCACCCCGGCCATACCGACACCCTCGCCCGGTCACTCCTCCGCCGCTGCAGACTTGGCATTGAATGGCGGTCGCGTCAGCCAGACCACGCCAATCAGGCCCAGGAATATCCAGCCAAGCACATGCATGATGTCGTTGAAGGCCATCTGGAAGCCTTGGCGCGTGATCATGCCGTTGAGCACGTCCAGCGCAGCGGCTCGATGTCCATTCGCTGCCCCCATCGAATCCAGTACCTGGCGCGAAACCGGGTTGTACGGCGTGATGTGCGAACTCAGTTGCGCATGGTGGACCACGGCGCGACGGTCCCACTCGAAGGTGCTGATCGAGGCGGCAAAACTGCCGCCCAGGGTGCGCAGGAAGGTCGACAAGCCGGAGCCGGATGCGATCTCGTTGGGCTTGAGGTCCGACAGCAGGATGCTCAGCACCGGCATGAAGAACAGCGCCACGCCCAGTCCCTGGAACCCGCGCACCAGCGCCACATGCATGAAATCCACGCCGATGTAGAACTGCGACTGCATGAAGCATGTGATCGCCAATACCACGAAGGACGCTGCGGCCACCAGGCGCAGGTCGGTACGCGGCGCGTACTTGCCGACGAAATAGGTCAGCAGCACCGGCATGATGCCGATCGACGCGCCGGCCAGGCCGGCCCAGGTGGCGGTGTAGTCGAGCGTTCGCTGCAACCACAGCGGCAACAGCAGCCCCATGGCGAAAAATGCCGAATAGGAAAGCACCAGCAGGATCGTCCCGTAGGCGAAATTGCGGTGGCGGAACAGCTTCAGGTCGACAATTGGCTGCGCGTCGGTCAGTTCCCAGATGACAAACACCGCAATACCGATCACGGCCACGATGCTCATCACCACAATGAACGTGGAGTGGAACCAGTCGGCATCATTGCCCTTGTCCAGCACGATCTGCAATGCGCCGACGCCGACCACCAGCGCGATCAGGCCCACGTAGTCCACCCGCGGTCGCTCGGTGATCTCCTTCTTGCCCGCCAGTTGCGCACCGACCACCGCGCTGGCGAAGATGCCGATCGGCACGTTGATGAAGAAGATCCACGGCCAGTTGTAGTTGTCCGTGATCCAGCCGCCCAGGGTCGGCCCGACGATCGGCGCGACCACGGTGACCATGGCCATCAGCGCCAGTGCCATGCCGCGTTTTTCCGGTGGATAGACTGCTATAAGCAGGCTTTGCGTCACCGGATACAAGGGCCCCGACACCGCCCCCTGGATCGCGCGGAACACCAGCAGCATGCCCATGCTCCCGGACAACCCGCACATCAGGGACATGATCGAGAACAGCACCGTGCACCACACGAACAGCCTGATTTCGCCAAAGCGCCGCGCCAGGAAGCCGGTCAGAGGCAGCGAAATGGCCATGCACACGGTGAACGAGGTGATGACCCATGTGCTCTGGTTGTAGCTCACTCCCAGATTGCCGGCGATGGCCGGCAGGGAGACATTGGCGATGGTCGTATCCAGCACACGCATGAACGTGGCCAACGACAGACCAAGCGTGGCAAGGGCCAGATTGGGAGGGCGGAAACGGGCGTCGGCCACAATAACTGTCATGACAGGCAATATTCCACCAACCATAGCACGCACCATCACCCACCCGTGACCGGCAAACCCACTTCGCTCGCCCGTACCCCATGCACCAATAAAGCTCCGGACCAGGCCGCCTTGGTCGATCCCACATGAATCGTGCTCGACCTGGCTCCCGGATTTACGGCATACTTCGCCGTCCGTGCCGAAGTGGCGGAACTGGTAGACGCGACGGACTCAAAATCCGTTTCTGGCGACAGAGTGTGGGTTCGAGTCCCACCTTCGGCACCACGGACGATGCATTGCGCATGTAGCCGGGCTGCTCCCCGAATGGGGCACGCAAGCTGTCCAGTCTCGGTCAGGCTTGCACGGGACAGTACCTGCCCGCAGACAGGCCAACACGGCCCGGCGTATAGTTAAGCCGGCACGCGGCATAGGGGGCAGCATGAATTCCAGCAACGAACCGACGAAACACGGCGGAAAATCCCGTGTATCGGGCCCGCAGGGGACCCAACTGTTCTCCGCCGAGGAACTGCGCCGGCACACCGCCAGCGGCCCGCACTACGATATCTCCGACAAGGCCAGCGCCAGCCGCCCGGTGCTGCAAGGCGTCGGCAACATGGAGGGCAAGCGTTTTTCCCTGCGCGCCGGGCGCCAGACCATCGGTCGACGCGAAGACAACGACATCGTCATTGACGAACTCAGCGTGTCCTCCTCGCATGCCTGGATCATGAACCAGAACGGTCATTACGTGATCATGAACACGTTGTCGACCAATGGCACCTTCGTCAACAACCAGCGCGTGCACGATGCCGTTCTCAAGCATGGCGACCAGGTCCGGTTCGGCCAGGCGGAATTCGTGTTTCGCACCCGTGAATCCGGGGCTTTTCCGCGTGCTGCGGTGTTGGCAACCCTTGCCGCGCTGACCGGCGCTGCCGTTCTGGCGTGGTGGTTCTTCCTGCGCTAGTCCGATGCCTTCCGAACTTCCTCCCGGACAAATCGGCCGCTACCGCATCCAGGGTGTTCTTGGCGAGGGGGCCTCGGCCGTGGTCTACGCCGGGTTCGACCCGGAAATCGAGCGCACGGTGGCCATCAAGTGCCTGCACCGGGATGTTGCCGACGATGCCGGTTACCGAAGCCGTTTCCAGGTCGAGGCCCGTGCGGCCGGGCACCTCAATCACCCCCATCTGGTCACCGTGTACGATACCGGCGAAACCCCGGACGGGCGCCCGTACATCGCCATGGAACGCATGCAGGGTGCGTCTCTGGCACGCCAGGTGGAACAATCGGGCCTGCCCCCGCTTTCCGTGATTCTCGAACTGGCCGTGCAGATTGCCGATGCCCTGCAGTATGCACATGGACAGGGCGTAGTGCATCACGACATCAAGCCCGAGAACATCATGTTCATGGGCGGCTGGAAGCACGCCAAGCTCAGTGATTTCGGCATTGCCGAGCGCCGCGGCCCGACCCGCGAATCCGATGGCGCAGGCGGTGAACAACTGATCGGTGGAACACCGGCCTTCATGGCGCTCGAGCGCCTGGAAGGCAAGCGCGCGGACGCCCGCAGCGACCTGTTCTCCCTGGGTGTGGTGCTGTACTGGTTACTGACCGGAAAGCTCCCGTGGTCGGAAACCGACGATGTGCCGAAGATGATCCGCGAACGCAAGCGGCATCCCCAGCCGCCCATCGAAGCTCGCGATCCGACCACGCCATCCATTCTCATCGGCATCGTGCGCACTCTGCTGGCGCAGTCGCCGGAGGCACGCTACCAAGACGCCCAGGAACTGCTCGAGGATCTGCGACTGGCACAGCGTGAATACGCGCGACTGCAGGAAAGCCCGCTGACCGGCAACATCATCTCGCTGCGCGTGCGCTGGGCCAGCATGCTGGGGGCGATCCTGACCCTGGTGCTGCTGGTCGGCCTGGCCGCCATCTACAGCAAGCAGCGGGTGGCCGTGAACGGGCTGGCTCTCGACTATGGCAGTTCCCTCAGCCGCATGATTGCCCATGAATCGGCGGAGAACCTGCTGCTGGGCGATCGTCCGGCCACACAGGCACTGGTCCAGGACGTATCGCACAACAGGCAAATCCACTACATCGCCATAGCCGACTACAAGGGCAACGTGATTGCCAGCACGGTGCCGGCGGAAGACGGCAGGCCGCTGCCGGTACTCGACAAGAACGATTTCCTCTCGCGCGAGGACGAGGTCGACAGCTACCGACAGCGTCTTCCGGGCGAGCGCGGCAGCCTGCTGCTGTTCAGCACGCCGATTCTCTACCAGGACAAGACCGTCGGCCGCCTGCGCCTGGGCATCAGCGATGCGCCGCTGGTGGCCGCCCAGCACACCACGCTGTGGGTCATCGCAGCCGTCCTGGCCATCACGCTGCTGGTCGTGCTTGGCGCGGCATACTGGCTGTTCCGCCGACCGCTGGCCCTGCTCGATCTGGTCAGCGAAGCAATGATGCGGGTGGCACGCGGTGATTTCCGCTACCGCATCCGGCTGGTCCGCAGCGACGAGCTGGGGCAGCTGTTCACCGCCTTCAATCTGATGAACCAGGCGCTGTATGCCCGCCTGCGCGGGTCGGGACCAGCGCCCGGTGACGCACCGGTCGAGAAGGCCGTGCAAACCACGCGCATTCTCCCCGGGGCACGAACCCGTACACGCGTACGTGCCGTCAGCGCAGTCCCGACCCGGATCCTGCCGGAAAACGATGCCGGCGACCCATCCACCGGCCACAACCCGCAGGACACCTGAAAGACTCGAGCGCCAGCCCGATCAGGTCCGTTGCTGGCGCCTGTTCACGCTCACAGGGTGGCAGGACGAGTGCATGCAAAGGGACATCGGCGCGATACAGGCAGCCCGCTCAGGTCAAAGCTGCTTGAGGCGGCTCTGCAGCTCACGCGCTCGCGCACGGTAGATGATGGCTGGCTCGTACTGCGGGTCGATCGCCAGCACCCGGTTCCACAATGCGATGGCCTGGCTGAGCTTCTGGTCGCGATACAGCACGATGGCCCGCTGGTGGAACGTGGCCACCACCTGGCTGCGCAGCGCCTCGGCATCGGGACCACTGGGCTTGAGGTGCGGGTCCAGATCCAGTGCGCGTGTCATGCGATCCAGTGCCTGCTTGCGATGTCCCTGCCCGAGCAACGCGACACCCTGCTTTTGCAGCCGCAGTGCCTGCTGTTCCACGGATGCAGGCGGCGCTGCCCTTGCGGCCGAATCCTGTGGGTTGCTTACCGCGCCCTGTACTGTCGGCCTTGCCTCTCCCGCTGGGGCCGAGGCGGGAATACGGATCCGTTGCCCGACCTGCAACACCGAAGGGTCCGCTGCACCGTTGTAGCGCGCGAGCACGAGGAAGCGGCTGGCATCACCCAGGTAACGCGCTGCCAGCGATGCGTAGGTCTCCCCCGGCCTGACCACATGGATACGCGAGCGCGAGCCAAGCAGCGTGTCGGGATTGACCGTCAGTTGCCGCCACATGTCCTTCGCGGCCCGGTCGTTAGGATGCTGCCTGAGAAACAACCCGAGCTGACGGCGACCCACGGTGTAATGGCCCTTCTCCAGTTGTTCGGCAATGATGGTTTTCAGCGGCGGAGCCTTCGGTGCCACAACCGGCGGGGGCGCCACGGTGCTCGCCCCGGCCGGCGCAGGGGGTGGCGTGGTGGTGACTTTCGGCGGGTGCGCGCCGAAAGCCTCGCTGATCGATTTCGACACTTTCTGCAGCGTCGCGCATCCACCCAGTCCGGCCGCGAGCAGGACCAGAACGGCCACACCGGTCTTCATGCTCCGGCCTGTATTCGGACTGTGGATGTCCCGGAATGAATTCATGCAATCCTCGTTGATGCTTTCATGTTGCAGGCCACGAATTCATGGGTCATGCGTCGCGCTGCATGCCTCTTGAACACGTGTCCGACCAGTCCAGCCGCATAACGCCGGAAGCGACTCACCGGCTGCGCACGGACCAGTACCAGGGCCGCATTGTCTCCCTCTTTTCCGCCCCGCTCCAGCGCCAGTGCAAGGGCCTGCCGAAGCGCTTGATCCAGATCGTCGCTGGCGACGCAGGCGCCCAGCTCCGAATCACTGAGATGTGCCCAGACACCGTCACTGCACAGCACAAAGCACTCACCTGCACCGAGCATGGCCCCGCCATGTTCCACCATGGGAGCTGAATCGCCGCCCAAACCACGCAAAAGCTTGTTCTGATCGACATGGCTTGCTGCCTGGCCGGGGGTAATCTCGCCACGCTGCACGCGAAGCTCCACCAGGCTGTGGTCAAGCGTTCGCTCGATGCAGCGTTTGCCGAGAAACCGGTACAGGCGACTGTCACCGACATGTACCCAGCTTGCTCGCCGTCCACTCAGAAGCAGCGCCACAATGGTCGAATGCGGTTCGCCACTGACCAGCCGACCGCGGCGTCGACGCAATTCCTCGTGCGCTTGCTGGCAGAGTGTTTCGAGAAACAGCGGGGCGGGCTGCTCCACCCACAGGCGCTCTTGCCACAACCGTCTCGCCGTGGCCACGACACCATCGGACGCCAGCTCCCCGGCGCCGTCACCGCCCATGCCGTCGGCGACCACGAGCAGGCGTACATCCGCGACGGCATCATGCAGGCACACCAGAGCGTCCTGCTGGCTCGGTCGCCCGCCACGCACCCGGCCAGCGGCCACGCGCGGCGAATCGTGCACAGCAATGTCCATGTCAGGCATGTTCCCCCCCGTACAGTCCGCGGCAATACCTTCACCCCGGGCAGGGCAAGTATAGCCGCGCTGATCGTGGCTGGCCCGACTTGCTCATTGCGACCGGTTTCGCTTCCATGGTCGGAACATGAACGAGAGTCGCTTCCCTGTCCTCCCGGCGCTGGACGGCCCGGTGCCGACGACCGATGGCCTGCATCGTGTACATGTGCAGCATGGTTCCGGTGCCTGGCTGAAACGTCGCACCGACCGTCCCGCAGCCTTCCTGCTCGCGGAGGCCGACGGCCTGGAACGCCTGCGTGTAGGTGGTGGCCTGCGCACGCCATGCGTCCTGGGGCTAGATGCTCACAGCCTGTTGCTGGAGGATCTTGGCCATGCCCGTCGATGCACGGATTTTGCCGAACTGGCCGGGCGAGGTCTGGCGCGGCAACACCGGCAACGTCACGAGTGCTTTGGCCTGGAACGCTCTGGCTGGTGCGGCGAATCGTTCCAGGACAACACGCCCGACTCCGACGGCCACCGCTTTTTCGCCCAACGCAGGCTGCTTCCACAGGCACGCCGTGCGCTGGAAGGTGGCCGGATCGAGCCGGCGGACATGGACGGCATCGAACGCCTCTGTGCGCGGCTGCACGATCTGGTCCCGGCTCAACCTGCGGTGTTGCTGCATGGCGACCTGTGGACCGGCAACCTGCACTGCGCCGGCGATGGCCGCCCTGCCCTGATCGATGCCGCCGCCGTGCATTACGGCTGGGCCGAGGCGGACCTGTCCATGCTGGTGCTGTTCGGCGACCCCGGACCCGGCCTGTTCGAGGCCTATGCCGAAAACGTGCCGCTGGACAGGAACTGGCGCGAGCGTGTACCGCTGTACAACCTGTACCACCTGCTCAACCATCTGAACCTGTACGGCTCCGCCTACCTGGGAGCGGTTCGCTCGGTGTTGCGCCGGTTCGTCGCACGTTCTTGATGCTGACCCCGGATCAGTGCTCGTGGCCACCCGGACCGTGCACATGGCCGTGCGCGCGTTCCTCTTCGGTGGCCTCGCGCACGTCCATGATCTCGACATCGAAATGCAGCGCCTTGCCTGCCAGCGGGTGGTTCAGGTCGACATCGACCGTGGTCATGCCCACCTTGTGGATCATCCCCTGCAGCGTACTGCCATCCTTGCGTCGCAAGGTGACGGCGGAACCGGCGACCAGTCGCGCACCCTTCCCGAATACTTTTTTCGACAACCGCTGGATGGCCTGCTCGCGACGCTCGCCATAAGCCTGCCCAGGATCCAGGTCAAGCTGGAACACATCGCCCTTCGAGCGCCCCTCGAGCGCCTTTTCCATGCCCTCGACAACCTGGCCCTGCCCCAGCAGCACCTGCACAGGCTGGCCTTGATCGCGGGACTGTTCCAGCGGCTCGCCCTCGACGGTAAGGGCGTAATGGAACGAAACAACACAATCCTTGCTGGCTTTCATGGCGGGCCCGGAAATGAGGAAAACGCACATGATAGTGACCGGTCCGTGTGCCGTCACCATCCGGGACGGATGCCCTCAGAGCTGACGTGCGACGCGGAACCCCACCCTGCCGCTGCGGGTATCCGGGCTGGCGGCGATGCGGTAGGCCGAACGCGCCTGCTCCGGGGAGCTGCCCCACGACGAACCGCGCAGCATGCGCAGGCTGCAGCCGGGATTGACCCAGGCCGAGCCGTCCCGGGGCGCGCGGATGTAATTGTCGTGCCAGCAGTCCTCGACCCATTCCGACACGTTGCCGTCGATGTCGTAGAGGCCGAACGGGTTGGGCAGGAAATGGCCGGCCGGTGCATCGCCCCAGTAGCCGTCGCCGTAGTGGCGGAAAGCATGGGTCCAGCGGCGACCAAGACGGGAACGGTCGCGCGAGCCGGCCAGGTTCTCGACCTTGCGTCCAGGGCTGCCCGAGCCCCACCAGTAGGGAGTGCTGGTGCCCGCGCGCATCACGTATTCGTACTCGGCTTCGCTGAGCAGGCGGTAGGTCTTTCCGGTGTGCTGCGAGAGCCACTTCACGTAAGCCGTGGCGTCGTGCCAGGAGACATTGACCACCGGGTCGTCACCGGCGGAGGAACGACCGGCATAATCGTCCTGCCAGGTTGCGTCCGGATCGTCGACCATGGTGCCGCGCTGATCGTTGTATACGTTGGACCCGTGCAGGCGCACCGAATCAGGCACGTAGCCGCTGTTGCGGACAAACTGGCGAAACTGCGCCACCGTGATCTCGGTGCGCGACACGGCGAAGCCCTGCACGATACTGACCGTGTGCAGGGGCGCTTCGTTGGCCGGTTGACCCGCCGAGCTGCCCCTGGATCCCATCTGGAAACTGCCGGTCGGAATCACCACCATGGTCGGCCCGTTGCCGTCCAGGTCGACAAAATTGTCGCTGAACTCCTGGCCGGGCTGGTAGTTGGCGTAGATCCTTGCATTGTGCAAGCGCTGGTCGAAAGCCGTCACTCCCGCCACATCCGGGCTGATCGCCAGTGCCTGGTCACGCAGACGTTGCGCAAGGCCGAGATCACCACCGTCCAGTGCCGTCACGGCCTGCTGCAGGCGCATCTCCGCGCGTTGCCGCCGAATGCCCTCGATGCGTCCGCGCGTGTCCTGCAGGGCGGTAGAGGCCGGGTCGATCTGTGCCGCGCGGGCCAGTGCGGTGTCGGCATCCTTGAAGTCATCCTGTGCCACCTCGCCGAGCGCACGGTCAAGCAGCTTGCGCTGGATACGGTGCAATCCCTGGCGTGCCACATTGTTGGCCGGATCAAGCTTGAGCACCTGGCGGTATACCGCCAGTGCATTGGCATTCGCCGGCTGCATGTCCTGTCCACTGGCCATCAACTGCGCCGCCTGCTGCAGCAAGGGCTGGACCTTTTGCAGGGCAACCAGCCTTTGCTCCAACCGGTCGCTGACATCCCCTGCTCCGGGTATCTGGCGCAACAGACCGAGACTGGTGCGCGCGGCATCGGCATCGCCGCCCGACAGGTCGTCCTCGATCTGGGCCACCAGCTGCTGCTGGACGTGATTGAGTCCCGCACGGCCCCTGGCATTGTCCGGCTGCAACCGGATCACCTCCAGGTAGAGTGTCAGAGCACTTTGCGCATCGCCACCCAGATCGCCGCGTGCCAGCGCATCGGCAGCCCGCGAGAGCAATTTCTTCACCTGCGCCGTTTCGGGCGGCGCCCCTGCGGAACTGCCAGCCGCAGGCGTCGCAGGCCACAGTCGCGCCACGATGACCGCATGCGGTGCCAGCGATAACGGCGGCCCGGCATTGACCTCACTGGACTGTACGCTGGCAGACGATGCAGGTCGGGGACGAGTCTCGAAACCCAGCGGCGGCGGCATCATGGTCGGTGACACGGCAACGCCGGGTCCCGCATCGTGCGGTTGAACGTGCAGGAGCTCCGGGAAGAAGTGGTAGACCATCGCCAGAACCAGCACGATCACGCCGACGGCACCACCCAGGGCCCGCTGTCGACGTTCGGACTTGCTGCTCGGCATGAAGAAACTACTCGCGATCCTGGACCATCGACACCGGCAATGCCGGCACCCATCGGGATGGCGGCATGCCAGGCATGCGGCACCCTGCTATCGTGCGGGGTCACCTTAGGCAAACCCGCGCGCAAGAGCAATGACTATAGCGCGCCGCAGACGGAATTCCCGATTGAACGATCATCGCACTGCTCCGCCACAGGTCCATGCCGAATGGATCGACACCCGTCCTGAACTCGATGCATGGCTGTCGCAGGTCGACGGCCCGCTCGCCGTGGACACCGAATTCATGCGCCGCAACACCTATTATGCCCAGCTGGCCCTGGTGCAGCTTTCGCACCGGGAGCGGCATGCCCTGGTCGACCCGCTGGCCGTCGAAGTCGGCCAGGCCCTGTCGCAACTGGATGCCGAACGCGCACCGCTGTGGATCATGCACAGTCCCGGCGAGGACCTGGATGTGCTGTCCCCGTGGCTGGAAAACGGCCCCCGGCAGCTGTTTGATACCCAACTGGCCGCCGCCTTCTGCGGCCTGGGCGCGGGCATCAGCTACCGGGCACTGGTCGAACACGTCGCCGGAGTCGTGCTGGACAAGGGAGAAACCCGGTCCGACTGGATGCAGCGTCCACTCACCGCATCGCAACGCCTGTATGCCACCCTCGACGTGACATACCTGCATCCGATCCATGCACACCTGTACGCTGAACTCGAGCGGCGTGGCCGCAGCGACTGGTTCAGTTTCGACTGCACGCGCCTGAAACAGCGCGCCACCGATCGCCGCGGCGACGACCAGCCGCAGCTCAACCTGCGCGGCGCCGCGTCCTGGCCCATCGAGCGTCAGGCCATGCTGCGCCGCGTATTGCAATGGCGCGAACGCACAGCCCGCACCCTGGACAGTCCCCGCCCCTGGCTGCTGCAGGATGCCCAGGCCATGGCGCTGGTCGACGATCCACCCGAAAACGTCAATCAACTGGCTGCCCAAACCCGGGGCCAACGCACCCTGCGCGGACCGCAGCGCCGTGAACTGCTCGACCTGCTGCAGGAACCGATCCACAACGAGGAAATCGTCGCCACCACACCGGTTCCTCCATCCCTGGACCGCACCGAACGCCCGATACTGGCTGCCATGAAGCAGGAAATCGACGCCCAGGCCAATTCTCTCGACCTCCCCGCGGGCCTGCTCGCCCCGCGCAAGGCACTGGAAACCTACATCGTCACACGCACCTGGCCCGAAACGCTGGAAGGCTGGCGCCGCGACCTGCTCGAACCCCACCTGGCTCCGCACCTTCCCGAGACCTGAGCGGTCCGGCCTATTGGCGCGCCCCGGGCACGCTGCTAGAATCCCCGCCTCGCGTGGGGCGGTAGCTCAGCTGGGAGAGCGTCGCGTTCGCAATGCGAAGGTCGGGAGTTCGATCCTCCTCCGCTCCACCAAAAATCAGGTAACTGCAACAAGGCCGGGCATGCATGTCCCGGCCTTGTTCTTTTCATGCCGCGCGTTCCGGCGATCGGAATGGTCGCAAGGGACTGGGATCCGGTGGCGCAGCGTACAGTTGCCTCGGGTTCCCCGATGCATGCCATCGCTGGACTGCACTGTGCAACGCAGGAGCATCGCTACCGGCACAGGCCGATTCGGTGCACAATGCTGGACGGAAATATTCCTCCAGGGGCGAACCATGCGCGCGTTGATCCTGATCACCTTGTTCCTTGCCGCGCCCGCTATCGCGGGCGACATCGTCACGTCGCCGCCGTCTGCACATCCCCGATTGCGGGTGATCGCGGACAAGGTGCAGCCCGAGGCACTGCGGCAGACACTCACCCGGCTGGTCGCCTTCGGTACCCGACACACCATGTCCGACACCCGCTCGGCCACGCGCGGCATCGGCGCTGCACGGCGCTGGGTGAAATCACGTTTCGAGCACCTGTCCTCCGCATGCGGCGGATGCCTTGCGATCGTCACGCCGACCCAGACCGTGACCGGACCGCGCATCGACCGACCCACCCAGATCATGAACGTGGTGGCGATCCAGCGCGGCACCCGCGAGCCCGACCGGGTGATCATCATCACCGCGCACCTGGACTCGCGCGTCACCGACGTCACCAACACCCGCAGCGATGCACCCGGCGCCGACGACGATGGCTCCGGCGTGGCGGCCGTGCTGGAGGTGGCGCGGGTGCTGTCGCATTACCGCTTCCCCGCCACTGTCGTCTACGCCGTCCTGTCCGGCGAGGAACAGGGCCTGTACGGCGGCAAACGGATGGCCCGCTACGCGCGCGAGCACGGCTGGCAGGTCGAGGCGGACTTCAACAACGACATCATCGGCAACATCCACGGCATCGACGGCGTGGTCGACAACACGCACGTGCGCGTGTTTTCCGAGGGCACCAAGAGTACCGAAACCCCGAAACAGGCCGCCTACCGGCGCTATTTCGGCGGCGAGGTCGACTCGCCCTCGCGCAACGTGGCGCGCTTCATGGCGAAGCTGGCCGAACGCTACCTGACCAACCTGCACGTGATGATGATCTACCGCACCGACCGCTTCGGTCGCGGCGGCGACCAGGTGCCATTTCTCGCCGCGGGCTACCCGGCAGTACGCGTCACCGAACCGCACGAGAACTACCACCGCCAGCACCAGGATGTGCGCGTCGAAAACGGCGTGCACTACGGCGACGTGCTGTCCGGGGTCGATTTCCCCTACCTGGCCCAGGTCACCCGACTGAATGCGATCTCGATGGCGGCCATGGCCTGGGCGCCGGCGCCGCCGCGCGACCTCACCATCCACGGCGCAGTGAAACCCGACACCACCCTGCGCTGGAAACGCTCGCCCGGCGCGATCGGCTACACCGTGTGGTGGCGCGACACCACCGCGCCGCAGTGGACCCATTCGCGCTGGTTCGGCGACGTCGACCACGCGGTACTGAAGGACATCGTTATCGACAACTATTTCTTCGGCGTCAGCGCGGTATCCAGGGACGGCTACGCCAGCCCGGTCGAGTTCCCGGGAGAGGCCGGAAGTTTCACAAACCTAACCCCCGCCCCGTTGCGGGGCGGGAGATGATCAACCAGGACGCGGGTCGTTCTACTTCTTGCCTTTGGTATCCAGCGCCAAAACCAATTTGGCAAGCACCTTCGCCTGAGCAGGTGTCGCCATGCCCGGTGGCATGGGTATCTGTCCCCAGATGCCGACATTGCCATTGGCAATATTCTTGGCGAGCATGGCTGCCGCCCCTTTCTTGCCGTGATAGCGCTCGGCCACTTCAATCCATGCCGGGCCCACCACCTTGTGATTGATGGCATGACAGCTCATGCACTGCAGGTTGTTCTTTGCCACATAAGCTTCGATTTTCTTGGCCACAGCAGCATTGTCTGCATGGGCTGTGGTGGTTACGAAAGCACCCAATGCAACAGCAGATGCGATAAACAGTACCGAACGTGCAAACGACATGACAAATCTCCGTGGGTCAGTGAATGAAATACACCCTACACGAAAGGGCTATGGTGAGTGTAGCGTCTAAGGAAGGTCTGAACAGGTCAATTCCAAATAGCCATCCATTTATATGTGCGCAATGATTGCTTCGCGCACGCCTGGCAGTCTTTTTACATTCAGTATTTGCGGTGTTTTGGAGCTTTTTTGGCCGATGATTGCCTCGTTCGCCGATTCATGAACGCACCTCCCCTGCAGCCAGCAACGTACTTCGTGCCATCCACAGGTTGCCCAAGGCGAACAACGTCTGAATCTGAGCCGTGTTCTTGGCCAGCCCCTTGAAGCGCACCTTCCGATAGCCAAACTGGCGCTTGATGACCCGGAACGGGTGTTCCACTTTCGCCCGAATCGATGCCTTGATGTGTTCGATCTGTTGGGTCAGGTCACGTAGCTGCTCGTCCTCAATGGCTTTGACCTTACTGCGCTTGGCGGCTACGTACCATCGTCGCCCACGCTTGGACGCACGCTTCTCAGCACCTATGTAGCCGGCATCGGCATACGCGGCCTTCTCCTTGCCGTGCAGCAATTTGTCCACCTCCATCACATCGGCCACGTTGGCCGCCGTGGTGGTCACGGTATGTACCATGCCGCCTTCAGCGTCCACACCGATATGCGCCTTCATGCCGAAATACCACTGGTTTCCTTTCTTTGTCTGGTGCATCTCGGGATCGCGTGCCTTGGCCTTGTTCTTGGTCGAAGGCGGTGCGTGGATGATGGTGGCGTCGACGATCGTGCCCTGGCGCAGCAACAAGCCCATGTCGCTCAGGTGGGTATTGACCGCTGCAAACAGCTTGGGCGCCAGGTCGTGCTTTTCCAGCAGCCGCCGAAAGTTCAGGATCGTTGTCTCATCCGGCACGCTGCCGCGTGTCAGCGACAGGCCGGCAAAACGGCGAAGCGGAGCGACCTCGTACAGGGCCTCTTCCATGGCCGGGTCGCTGTAGCCAAACCAGTTCTGCAGCAGGTGGATGCGCAGCATGGTCTTGAGCGCGTACGGGCGGCGTCCGTTGCCGGCCTTGGGATACACCGGCTCAATCAGGGCCAGCAAGGCTTGCCAGGGCACCACGCAGTCCATCTCTTCCAGGAAAACTTCTTTGCGCGTCTTCTTGCGCTTGCCGGCATACTCGGCATCGGAGAAGCTCATCTGGGTCATTGGGCGGGCCTTGGCGTTTGGATGGCTAAATTGTACGAAATTTGGGAGACTTGTTCAGAGTATCCCTAAGTACTAAGACGTTTTCGTACGTTCAGGTGTGCCAAATTGTCGCAGGGGACTCTCCGGTCAGCTATCTGACTGATTTTGAAATCTGGATCAGCGTGTCCCATGCATCGGCAATAGCCCTTCATCCAGAGAACTCATCATGTACAACTCAAGCCAAACCGTGGATCGCAGACATACACACAAACTCACCTTCGTTGAACGACGCAAGGGGCGAATCTGGATGTACGGTGAACTGGTACTGTGTGCAGTCCTGCTCGTTTACCTGGTATCACTCTTGCGTTGTAACCGTTCAAACCAGACCGTTCTTCCCGAGCTGATTCCTGCGCCATAACCTGCTCCTGCATTCAGCAACAGGAGCACGACATGAACAAGCGACGTAGCCGGAACGAGTGGCAACGACTGATTGAG
>Ga0256829_1001314_pt1 | contig 20762 bp, 19 predicted proteins | sample 131447metaG_FD_185979 | JGI IMG/M metagenome (GOLD analysis project Ga0256829, IMG submission 185979) | Hydrothermal vent microbial communities from Lau Basin, Pacific Ocean - 131-447 | ecosystem: Environmental > Aquatic > Marine > Hydrothermal vents | place: Pacific Ocean: Lau Basin | collected...
GTTAATGATAATATTGAAATGGCTGATATTGCAGAAGAGATACTGACGACAAAAGATGTTTTTATATCAAATGAAATATTAGCAGAGGTTGTCTATGTTTTACTTGGAGTTTACAAAATATCAAGAGTAGATATTTCAAATCAATTATTGGAGTTGATAAATTTTTATAATATATTCGTATCAAATTATGAAGTAATAAAAAAATCATTTGAAATATTTAAAACTAAAAACTTAGATTTTGTAGATTGTTTACTATGTGCTTATTCAAATAATGATGAAATTATTACATTTGATAAAAAGTTGAACAAGTGCATTTCTAGCATTAAAGCATGCCAAGTAGGAGTAGAGGAATAAATTACTCTGATGTCTAATTTATTCCTCACGGTAGCCGTTACTTCTCCTTAAGTGCCTTAGCAATCAACTCTATTGGGTTTTTAAACTCTACATCTACATCGTTTTGATGTAAAGAGTTGCTAATTTGCATTCTGCAGGCACTGCACTCTGCGGCTACTATATCTGCTCCGCTCTCTTTAATCATAGCAGCTTTTGGTTGTCCAGCAGCTTGGGCTAGGTGGAACTTTTCGGTTTGCATAGTTACTCCACCAAAGCCACAGCATCTGTTTGGGTCGCTCATCTCTTTTATTGTAAAGTTACTCTTTAGTAACTCTCTTGGCTCTTTTTCTATGCCTTGTACTTTTTTAGCATGGCAGGCGTCGTGATAGGTTATGCTCTCTTCAAAGTTAATGCCCTTGCTATCTAGCAACTCTTTTAACTCTGTATTTTTATAGAGCCACTCGGTTACCATAAATATCTTTTTATTTAACTCTTTGGCTCTGTCTGCCCAATCATCCATTCCGCGGTTTCTAAAGAATACTTCCCAATCGTGCTTTATCATTGCACTACATGTTGCTTCTGGAATAATAATTGCCTCTACATCATCTATAAAGCTTTCGAAATACTCTATGTTCTGTTTCGATAGAGTCTCTACGGTATAAAAATCTCCAGTAAAGTATGCAGGGGCTGCACAGCACTTCTGCTTTTTTGGGATGAAAATATCTATATTTAACTCTTTTAACACCTCTACCAAGCTATCGCCAATTCCTGTGTAGTTGTAGTTTGCAAGACAACCAATAAAAATTGCTACTCTTCTTGTACCACCATTTTTTATCTCTTTTGGGTACTTATTTAAAAAGCTAGTTTTGCCTAAACTTGGAAGCAATCTATCGGCTTTTAAAATTGGTAAATTAAAGCGTGGTAGCATTCCACCCTTTTTAGGCTCTTGCTTAAAGCCACAAGTTTTAAATACCCAACCTAGCTTCATCATAATATCCATTAGCCAGCGGTGGCGAAGAAGTGTAAAAAAGGCTCTTTTAAACCAAGCTATGCCATACTTTTGGGCAATATCGGCACGAACCTCTTCTATAACCATATCTGTTGGCAAAGAGTTAGGGCAGACATCAGTACAAGCCGTACATAAAAAGCAACTCTCAAAAATATCTTTTGCTTGCTTATCTAACTCTAATTCATCTCGTCCATAAGCTCCAAGCAAGTCTATAAAACCCCTAGGGCTTGTTACTTCATCGGCATTTACTTGATGAATTGTACAAACGGGAATACACTTACCACACTTAATACACTCATCACTTGTTGCCATAAAATTAAATTTATCACTCATTGTTAACCTTTGGTTAAAGCTTAGAGCTAATTGTGCGACTTTGTCGCGTTTAATATTTGTGGCTTTGCCACATTAAAAAAGGCGAAGCCACCTTGTTAGCTCTGTGCTCTATGCTCTTAGCTCTCCGCTCAAAAACAGTTTAGCAAAAGCTAAACTGTTTTTGAAAAGCTCTTCTTACTGCCTGCGTATTTTTGCATATATGCATCAAATGGCATTGCTATATTTCTAATTAGTAGCGTTCCTGTTTCGCTTACTTTTATCTTATCTTCGCTTAAAGTTACAAGACCTGCATCTATAAATTCACTTAAATCTTTGATTGCATCGGCAAAGTATTCGTTAAAGTTAATGCCAAGCTCACTCTCTACACGCTTAATATCTATAGAGAAGTTAGCCATAAGCTCCATAATTACATGCTTTCTTATGTAATCATCTTCGCTTAACTCTACGCCTCTCTCAAATGGCAATTTACCGCTATCTATCGCTGCTTCGTAAGCTTTCATATCTTTTGTATTTTGGGCATAATATCTAGAGCCTTCTCCAATACTTGTTAAGCCAATTCCAACTAAGTTTGCTCCACCTTTTGTGGTGTAACCTTGGAAGTTTCTATGTAATTCACCCTTCTCTATCGCACCAAATAGCTCATCTTCTGGCTTGGCAAAGTGATCCATTCCTATCATCTTATAACCATTATCAGTTAAAAAGTCGATTGTGTATTGAAAAATTGCTAACTTTGTTGCTGGGCTTGGCATTGTTGTCTCGTCAAACTTACGCATTGTCTTTTTAAGCCACGGTACATGTGCGTAGTTAAATACTGCCAATCTATCTGGATTAAGTGTTAAAATCTGCTCTAAAGTCTTTTTAAAACCCTCTAAAGTCTGGTATGGTAAACCATAAATTAAATCTGTATTTATACTGTTTATTCCATACTCTCTAGCCAAATCAACCGCTTTTTTTGTTAAGTCGTAAGGCTGGTCTCTATGCACTGCCTCTTGAACTTTTGGGTCGAAATCTTGTACACCAAAGCTGATACGGTTAAAGCCATGCTTTTTAAACACCTTCATCTGCTCTTCGTTAAAAAAGCGTGGGTCAATCTCAACACTTACCTCTGCTTCGGAGCTAAAATTTGGAAATGCATTTTTAATATAAGTTACAATCTCATCTAACTCTAAAGCACTATAATAGGTAGGTGTTCCGCCACCAAAGTGAAACTGTATAACCTCGCGAGAAGTATCTATATGCGACGCTAATATATCTATCTCTTTTTTCAGATACTCTACATATTGGCTAAGTTTGCCCTCTTTAGAGGTAAATACAACATTACAACCACAAAAGTAGCAAGCACTTCGACAAAATGGTAAATGCACATATAGCGATAACTTCTCGTTGCCGCTCTCTAAATAGTTTATGTAATTATCGTATGTAAAGTCATCTTTAAACTCTAGTGCTGTTGGGTAGCTTGTATATCTAGGTCCTGGCTTTGAGTATTTACTATACTGCTCTAAATCTATGCTCATCTATTCGCCTCTTTTGCTATCTAGCCAAACCATAATACCCTTTTGAGCATGTAGTCTGTTCTCTGCTTCTGTAAATATTACATCTGCATGTTTCTCAAATACCTCTTCGCTAACTTCGTAACCTCTATATGCTGGCAAGCAGTGTAAGAAGATAGCATCGCTTTTAGCTAAACTCATAAGTTCACTATCTACCATAAAACCTGCAAAGTCTTTTATTCTCTTCTCTTTCTCAGCCTCTTGCCCCATAGATACCCAAGTATCTGTTGTAACTACATCACAACCCTTAACAGCCTCTTTTGGGTCGTTGCCAAATGTAATTTTTGCTCCAGACTCTTTTGCCATATTTAGGGCTCTTTTAACAATCTTGGCATCGCACTCATAGCCAACTGGTGTTGCAACTCTAAGCTCAAAACCAAGCTTTGCTGCCAAATATAGCCAAGAGTGTGTCATGTTGTTACCATCGCCAACATACGCAACTACTGGGTTATCTGCTTTATTAAACTCTATCATAGTTAAATAATCTGTCATTAACTGCACTGGGTGGTAGCTATCTGTTAAACCATTTATTACAGGTACTTTAGAATAATTTGCAAACTCTTCTATTTTTGTATGCTCAAAAGTTCTAATCATAACCATATCTACCATAGAGCTAACTACTCTTGCAGTATCTTTAAGTGGCTCTCCGCGACCTAATTGTAAATCGTTGCTAGATAAAAACAGCCCAACACCGCCTAACTGATAGATACCAACCTCAAAGCTGACTCTTGTTCTTGTAGAGCTCTTCTCAAAAATCATCCCTAAAGTTTGCTTCTCTAAATATGGCACAAACTCTTTTGCTTTAGTCTGTTTCTTTATCTTTGTGGCTAAATCTATCATCTCTAAAAGTTCATCTTTTGAGAAATCTGCTAATGTTAAAAAGTGTCTCATGGCTAAATTCCTATCTTGACTTTTTTTTGCAAATAATATTATAGGGCTCCTCTAATAATAGGTATCCTATAGTTGCAATTAAGGAACATATTTTATCATAATTTATTAAATTATATGATAATAAATCATATATTTTCAAGATATATTAAACTTCAAGTGTAGCTCTAACAATAATCAAAACTAGTACCAAAAAAAAGAAAATCTACTCATATTATCTTAAAAATGTCAATAAAATGTGCTAGTTTATGATATAATAATAGAATTAAAACAATATATAAACCATTATACGGTATTATTTAAGTACAGAAGTTATGTGTTATATGTAACAGTAAATATTCTCTTGTGCTATTAAATATTGTATATAGCACATAACTTCAGTTATTAATTGTTAAATTTAGGAGTATTTTATGAAAAAGATTATGTTATCTTCAATTTTGGCTTTTAGCTTCTTTTCTGGTTGTCAAAGTGCCACTCAAAAGCATGCAAAAGTTATAGATTCTGCAGTAAAAGGATTAGAAGTACAATGTGCAGGTATGGTACACTATACAGCAGCCGATGGTTCTATTAGTTGTTTACATCTTCCATTAGCATTTAAATTAGGGGAAATCAAGTTAGGTATGCTTTATGATATACCAAAAGATGGAATTATTTTACCACAAGACATCGTTGGTGCACAAAGAGATAATTTAACAAATAAAAATGTAATAAAATTATTAGTACTCCTACAATCATTAGATGCTGATCATAATCCAGAAAATGGAATTACAATTAATAAAACTACAAGAGATAAATTAAATACATTTATAGATTTAAAAAAGATATCTTTAGTAGATTTAAAAGATTTAGTAGATGCTCAACTAGGAGAAACAAAGTTTAAAGATAAAAAAACAGCTATAAGACATTTAGAACACTCAATGAAGCAATATAATATTAGCTATCCAAATGTAGATTTAGAGGGTATTGAATAAACTCTTCAATAATTCTCGCTTTAGCGGGAATATCATCAAAGAAACTTTCAACTTAAAACTTTTTAAGCTTTAGCCAAAATCTCCGCTGCCTCTTTTGCATGGTATGTAATTATAATATCAGCACCTGCTCTTTTAAAACCAAGTAGGGTTTCCATCATTACTCGCTCATAATCTATAACACCTGCTTTTCCTGCCATTTTAAGCATAGAGTATTCGCCACTTACATTATAAACTGCTAGTGGTAGTTTTGTATTCTCTCGTACATCTCTTATAATATCTAAGTATGCAAGGGCTGGTTTTACCATCAAAATGTCTGCACCCTCTTTTTCATCTTCTATACTCTCGTGTATTGCTTCAGTTCTGTTTGCCGGGTTCATTTGATAGCTTCTTCTGTCGCCAAAACTAGGGGCACTCTCTGCTACATCTCTAAATGGACCATAGTAAGCCGATGCAAATTTTGTCGAGTAACTCATTATAGGAATATGTGAGAATCCGGCTTCATCTAATGCTTCGCGAATTGCTGTTATCATACCATCCATCATACCACTTGGTGCTATCATATCTACACCTGCTTTTGCATGAACTACAGCTTGCAGACCTAAATTTTTAAGTGTAATATCGTTATCTACAGTCTCTAACACTGGGTCTAACACGCCACAATGCCCATGGTCGGTATATTCACAGAAACATAAATCTGTAGTTACAAACATATCTGGATGAGCTGCTTTTATCTCTCTAACAGCACTAGCCATTATTCCATGTTCACACATAGCATCGCTTCCTACGCTATCTTTTATATCTGGAATACCAAAAAGAATTATAGACTTTATGCCTAACTCTTTTAAAACATCGCACTCTTTTATAGCTTCGTCTATACTCATCTGAAATACACCTGGCATAGATGCAACTTCATTCTTTATACCCTCGCCACTTCTTATAAATAGCGGATAGATAAAGTCATTTACACTTAGTGTTGTCTCTGTTAGTAAATCTCTTAAAACAGGATTTAATCTTCTTCTTCTAAATCTTGCAAACATTGTTTTTCCTTTGTGAAAAAGCTTAGAGCTTATATTAAAGCCGTTTAAACTAACGGGATGACACATAGGTCATCCCCTACAATTCTAATCAATACAAATATCCAGCTTTTGCCAACTCTTCTTTAATTTTAGCCATTAAAAAGTTTTTACTCTTACCGCACCAACTTGGAGCTAGTAGAGTTTCATCTTCTATTCCGGCTGTTACTCTTTGTACTATTATATCTTTTGGCATCATCTCTATTGCTTTAATTAGTGTATCTATGTATAAATCTAACTCTATAGGTGTAAATTCTCCACGATTATACTCGTTTGCTAAAAGTGTATTTTTAACTACATACAATGGATGAAACTTAACAGAGTCTATTCCCCATTCATATGCAGCTTTGGCAGAGTTTAACATCATCTCTTGGCTCTCATCTGGCAAACCAAAAATTAAGTGTCCGCAAACATTTAAACCGTAATCTTTTGCCTTTTTTATAGCAAGCTCAACACTCTTTGCATCATGCCCTCTATTTATTTTTTGCAGAGTTTCGTCATAAATAGATTGAATACCATACTCTATCCAAACCTCTTTACTTTTGCTAAGTTCACTTAAATATTCCAACACTTCATCTTCTACACTATCACTTCTTGTGCCAACACTTAAACCGATTATATCTTTTTGCTCTAATGCTGTAGAGTAGAGTTTTTGCAGTGTATCAAACGGAGCATATGTATTTGTAAATGCTTGAAAATAGGCTAAGTATTTATTGGCAATACCTCTTTTTTTAAACTCTAATTTATTACTATTTATCTGAGAAATTAGCTGATTGATTTGACTATCTATAATTGGGTTCTCTTTAGAACTTAAATTTAGAAATATTTTATCTTTGTTCTTTGCAATATTTGGACTAAAAGAGTCATTTAAACAGAAAGTACAGCCACCTTTTGCAACTGTACCATCTATATTTGGGCAGGTAAAACCGCCTATTGCCAATGGTATTTTCTCTACCCTGTGACCATATTTTTCTCTGAAGTAACTACCGTAAGTTCTTATTTTTTGCATTATCTCACTTATTGCTGCAATCTAGCGAATCTGCACATCCACCTGCAAAATAGCTACCATCAAAACTTACAAGTGAGTATTTTCTATCTCTACCAAGTGCATTAATCAAACCATCTATGCTTAAAAAGCCTACACTATCTGCACCAATCTGTTGAGCTATCTCTTTTGGAGTAAGTTTGCTAGAGATTAGCTCCTCTTTTGTTGGCGTATCAATTCCATAACGACAAGGATACTTAATTTCTGGTGCAGCGATTCTCATATGTACCTCTTTTGCACCTGCATCTTTTAACATTTTAACAATTTGCTTAGAAGTTGTACCACGCACTAAAGAATCATCGATAATTGCTACTTTTTTATCCTTTATCATATGCTTAATAGGCGAAAGTTTTAACTTTACTTTTAAATCTCTAATTTGCTGAGTTGGCTCGATAAATGTTCTACCAACATAGTGATTTCTTACAATTCCCATATTAAATGGCTTGCCAATCTCCTCTGCAAAGCCCATAGCAGCTGCAACTCCACTATCTGGTACAGGCAGTACTAAATCTACATCGGCAGGTGCCTCTTTTGCTAACTCTCTACCACATCTTAATCTCTTCTCATAAACATTTTTACCATCTATATTAGAGTCTGGTCTAGCAAAGTATATATACTCAAATGCACATGGGTGCGGGTCTGGCTCGAAAAGTTGTTCACTCTTTGGCTCTTCACCCTCTTTTTCAAAGATTAGCATCTCACCAGGTTTAACATCTCTTACAAATTTTGCACCAACCAAATCGAAAGCACAAGTTTCGCTTGCTACAATATACCCGCCATCCTCTAACTTTCCAATGCTAAGTGGTCTAATACCAAATCTATCACGAATTACAAACATTTTTGTACGGCTTTGGATTATAAGACAATATGCTCCCTCAATCTTTCCAATCATATCTTTTATTCGTTTTTTAAGCTTTTTCTCTTGACTCTTTGCAATTAAATGCACAACATTTTCCGTATCCATATATGTTTGGAAAATTGCACCCTTAGCTATAAGTTCTTCTCTAACTTCCATTTTGTTAGTTAAGTTACCATTATGTGCAACTGCAATTTCACCCAGTTTATACCTAGCAAATACTGGCTGAGCATCTAGTACAGAGTCTTTTCCTGCTGTAGAGTATCTATTATGTCCAATCGCACAATTACCCTCTAAAACTTTAAAACTATCTTCATCAAAAATATCAGTTACTAAGCCTCTTTTCTTGATAAGAGATATAGTTTCTCCATTTGCCGCACTAATTCCGCTAGACTCTTGTCCACGGTGTTGCATTGCAAAAAGTGCATAATATGCAACTTTCGAAGCCTCTTTTGTACCATATACCCCAACAACTGCACACATTTACATAAACTCCTTATAAGCCGATAGCATCGTTAATGCTATACATTCCATTATCTTGATTAACTAGCCATTTAGCAGCTCTTAAAGCACCCTTAGAGAATGTCTCACGACTTGTCGCAGTGTGTCCTAACTCGATATACTCACCATCGTTATAAAAACCAACTGTGTGGCGTCCAACAATATCGCCACCTCTTAAAGCCATTACAGCAATTTCATCTTTAGTTCGTGCCCCAATTTGCCCATCTCTGCCACTTACTCTAACTTTATCCAAATCTAAGCCACGACCCTCTGCAGCAAACTCGGCAAGCGTTAGTGCAGTACCACTTGGTGCATCTACCTTATGGCGGTGGTGCATCTCTACAATCTCTATATCAAAATCTTTAAGCTTACTAGATACATCTCTTACCAACTGCTTTAAAAGTGCAATACCAACAGACATATTAGACGAATAGAGCACTGGTGCAACTTTAGCTACTTCTGATAGTAAATTCTGCTGATGTGGTGTAAAACCAGTTGTTGCTACAACTATTGGTTTAGGATTTTTAAGTATAGCTTCGCAAAGTGCTTCTGTTGCAACTGGTGCTGAGAAATCAACAATAACATCTGCATTTTCTACAAATTTATCCATATCGTTAGTTATCAAAACACTCTCTGGAACTGTAGTTTTTAACTCATCAAAAACATGTAGAGTTGCTAACTCTAAAGCTTCATCTTCTAATGTATTTTTTATTAAATGTGAGCCCATTCTACCTGTGCTTCCTAAAATTCCTACTTTTATCATCTATCTTCCTATATTAAAAATTTTCTTGAACAAAATTTAGTGCTTGCATTCCTGCAACTGCACCATCGGCAGCTGCACAAACAACCTGTTTTGCCGCATCGACTCTTAAATCTCCTGCAACAAAAAGCCCTGGCAAGCTTGTATGCATTTTTAAATCTACAATTACTTCGCCGTTCTCATTTAAATCGCAAAGCCAACTACCATCTTCTTGCTTTAAAACGTCATTGTTTACATTGTTACCAACAAACACAAACAGACCTGGAACTTTCAGATCTATCTCTTTAGCATCTTGCTCTATTTTAACACCATCTAAACCCATAGCCGAGCCATAAGCCTCTTTTATATGAGCATTTAAAATAAACTCTATTTTATCATTGTTCATAGCTCTCTCAACCGTAGGAGGAGCAGCCCTAAAGGCATCTCTTCGATGTATTACATAAACTTTAGAACAGATGTTTGCTAAATACAGAGCCTCCTCTAAAGCAGTATCTCCACCACCTAAAACTGCGACTTCTTTATCTTTATAAAAAAAGCCATCACAAGTTGCACAAGTACTTACACCCTTACCAAAAAAATCATCTTCGCCTTTAAAGCCGGCTCTTTTTGGCGTACTACCTGTACATACAATTACACTCTTTGCTTCAAACTCAGCACTATCGGCTACAATTTTAAAGATATTGCCACTTTTAGTAACACTCTTAACCTGAGCCATCTCGTGCTTAAGCCCAAAGTGCATACACTGTGCTGGCCAAGGCTCCATAAGTTCCATACCTGTTAAGTGTGGCTCTTCTCTAAAGACACCTGGATAGTTTTCTATTTCACTACTTTGCGTAATTTGTCCGCCAGGCATTCCCATCTCGAACATTACGACATCTTTTAAACCACCTCTTGTAGCATAAAGCCCAGCTGTTAAACCTGCCGGACCTCCACCTATAATTGCACAATCTAACATTTTGTTGCCTTCAATAAGTTGATTTGTATATTGGTATATTAGTTATTGGTAAAAGCACAAATATACCAATTACCAATATACCAATTACGCTCCCCCCTTAGGGGATTGTAATTACGCTAATAGTGCGTCTAATTTTTCTGCAAATACTGCTTTACCAGAAGCACCAACCATTTGGTCAACTAACTCGCCATCTTTAAAGAAAAGAATTGTAGGAATAGATCTAATTCCATACTCGCCAGCGATAGATGGTTGCTCATCTGTATTTACTTTACAAATTTTAGCTTTTCCATCGTAATCTTCTGCTAGCTCTTCAATTACTGGAGCAATCATTCTACAAGGCCCACACCATGGTGCCCAAAAGTCCACCAATGCAACACCCTCTTTAATTGTCTCTTTCATGTTGTCAGCTGTTAGCTCAATATATTTACCCATTTAAAATCCTTTTCGTTTAGTTAAAATATTAGTGATTATACCCTTTTATTTCTTGAAAATAAAGAGTTGTATAAAAAAATCACAAATATTTTTGAAAGCCGTATCATATATTCTAAAGCTTAATAATAGCTAAAAAACCAATCTAAAATACACAATCAACCATCAACCATCTCAAAGCTCTATCTCTTTAAACTTAGCACTTCGAGTCCCATCAATAGCATTTACGCTTGCACCCTTAACAGTATAAACAAACGAAATCTTAGCTTCATCAGTAATATTTTCATCAGCACAGTGTAGTAGTTCTGCATGAAACAGTACTACATCACCTTTATTAAGCTTAAAACTAACCTTAGTATCTACCAACTCTCTGTTGCATTCATAATCTGCTCTAAAAAAGCTCTTATCATCAAAGCTCTCTTCGCTTAAATCCATTTTATGGCTTTTTGGTATAAACTCTAGTACACCATTGTTTTTATCTTCATTACCAAGTGCTAACCAAACACTAACTAAATTACCACTATCATAATGCCAATATCTTCTATCTCTGTGCCACTCTGTATTTGTAGATGTATGTGGCAGTTTCGTCATAATAGAGTTATGGTGGGCAGTTACAAGCACAGGCTCTTCATTTAAAACTTGCTTTAAAATTGGCTTTATTTCACTATATCTCATCCAATTTTTAAACAGAATATCTCTATCGTAAACTTGTCTAAGCCGTCTAATACTCTGCTTATACTCTGCCTTATCTATGCCAATATACTCATACTCTGTCTCTATTGGCTCTACTGCATACTTCAAATGAACCTTTGCCACATCTTTAATAGCATCGCATTTTTTAGCATCATAAAAACCACGAATTAATAAAAAACCATTCTTTCTAAACTCTTCTAACTGCTTACTATTTAACTCCATAATGCCACCTATATTGTAATATTTTCTATTAGCTCTATCTTATCTTTTTTGATAATCAAGGCATCTACAACCCACGCATATTTTAACTTTTTTTGCTTTAAGTAATACTGTGCACTCTTAATTACTCTATTAAGTTTTGTTGGTGTTATATTATAAATAGGCTCAAAACCTTTTTGTGTAGATTTTACCTCGATAAAGTGCAACACATCGCCCTTTAAAGCAATTATATCTATCTCACCTAATTTACTTGCATAAAAGTTTCTATCTACAATAGCAAACCCCTTAGCCTGCAAAAAATCCACAGCCCTATCTTCACTCTGTTTACCAAAAAATCTACTCAAAACTTGCACCCCTATACACTAATAACTATTTTGGTTCATTGGGCTAACGGGCAGACTTTGCCTTCGTGGCTTCATTCGTCTAGCTCATTCCGACCTCTACGGTTTCAAAGCTATAAAAGCAAAACATTTTGCTTTTATTTAACGCTTTTCAGGTCTACCCCTACACTAAACATTCACTACCCACTAACAACTAACCCCTAATCACTAAACTAACTACACCCAATAGCTTGACTAACAGGCACAACCTCAACTTTTAGCGATTTAAACTTAGCAGTCATTACAAAACTATCGCACTCATCTCCAAACAGTGCATTTATTTTAGAGCTTGCATGGTGAAATGTAGTAAAGAGAGTCTTCTCTTTCATTGTTGCACTGTATTTAACACTCAAAGCTTCACTCTCGCCATTTTTTGTTTTTAAAATTACCCTATCACCAAATAGTTTTTTTGCACTTAAAGGAGCTATCAATATATCTTCATCATACTTACTTATAAGCTTCTCGCTTCGCTTAGTCTGAGCCGCATTATTATAGTGTGCCAAAATTCTGCCAGTAGTTAAATACCAATTATCCAAGCTCTCGTTATATAGCTTAGAATTTAAAATATCCTCCACCATTCCACGCCTTTGCCACTGATAGTAAGCAAACCTACCTAAGCCATCTTCGGTTCTAAAATCTAGCAAGTGCAAAATAGGCGTATCTTCGTGGTAAATTGGCCACTGCATACCTCTTTTACTGTGTCGTTTTAGTCTATAATACTCCGCCCCACTAAAACGGCGGTGTGCAACTTCGCGAACTTCATTCCAAATCTGCTCGCTATCTTCATAGTTAAAGTTACCGCCCATTTTATTATCTATCGCTTGCAAAACTTCCCAATCGTCCGGCAAATCGCTCTCTACAAGCGGTTGCGAAAGGTGCAGACGACGCATAGCATTTACATAAACACCACTCTTCTCATAAGCACTCTTAATCCCAAATACAATATCGGCACGACTTGCAATATCGTTTAAAAATAGCTCTTGCACTACCAAAAGTTCTAAATTCTCAACTGCCTTTACGCTCTTGTTTACATTAGGATGAATATGCGTAATATCCTCGCCCATGTTAAACACCGCTTTTATCTTACCCTCTAGCATCTGCTCTATAAGTTGTGGGGTCATAAGCCCTACCTCTTTAGGCTTTTGGTAATCTGGTGCAAAGTATGGTAAACAACCCATATCGCATGCACCCTGAACATTATTCTGCCCACGAAGAGGCATAAGCCCAGCACCCTTTTTACCAACATTTCCAGTCAAAAGTGCCAAATGCGTAATCGCCATAACCGCCTTAGAACCATCTATATGCTCAGTAATGCCAAGCCCCCAAAAAATCATAGAGCGTTTAAGTGCATATTCGCGTGCAATATTTGGTATTTTTTTAGCCAAATACTCATACCCCTCTACCTGCTCAAAATATTTAGGGTTTGCATACTCATCGTTTAAAATCTGCTCTCTGTACTCTTCGAAATTTGCACATCTATTGGCTACAAAATCCTTATTGTAAAGCTCTTCGTTAATAATAACATACGCCATCATATTCAAAATCAACAAATTGCTCTCGAAAGGAATTATACAGTTATACTTTGCCCTCTTAGCAAGCTTAGTCTCTCGCACATCAATAACGGCAATATTATCTTTTATAGAAGCCACTTCAACCAATCTATTCGCAACTATTGGGTGAGCCTCTATAGTGTTAGAGCCGATTACCATAATAAATTCAGCTTCATAAATATCATCATAAGGGTTAGTTGCCGCACCCTCGCCTATTGTAGTTCGCATACCCTTTAAACTTGGCGAGTGGCAAACCCTAGCACAGTTATCCACATGCGGAGATTCCATACTCTCGCGACAAAACTTCTGAAACGCATAAGCATTTTCACAACTTGTCCTTGCCCCACCTATAGCACAAAAGCTATGTCGCCCATACTTTGCCTTTATTTCGCTAAGTTTATTGGCTGTAATTGTAGTAGCACTATCAAAATCTATAGCAAAAAACTCATCGCTATACTCTTGGAGTTTAGAGCCAAACTGCTCTTTTATCTGTGGATTTTTATCTAAAAACTTTTTAGAAATCAAAGGGGTAGTAAGTCTATCTTTTGCATCTACAAAATCATACCCATACTTACCCTTAATACAGAGCTTCCCCTGACTTACAACACCATCTTTTTGAGCATATATCTTCTCTATCTTATTATCACTAACAACCGCCGTAATATCGCACCCAACACCGCAATATGTACATACACTATCTATTTCTTTAGACATAATAAACCCTAAATTAAAAATTAACTACATTTTTACATATAAAGCTTAAAAAGAGATTTTTAGTTTCAATTTGTATTTAAATTCAATTAAAAACTATCTCAATCCCCTAAAATCGGGTCAGTTTTGTAATAAAGGGTTTCTTCAGTAACTTACTAAAAAGTGATGATGTTTCAATCCCCTAAAATCGGGTCAGTTTTGTAATATGGATAATGTATTTAATATTGAAGAATTTAGAGTTTCAATCCCCTAAAATCGGGTCAGTTTTGTAATCCTTATAAAACCTTTAAAGAGGCATTTAATTATGGTTTCAATCCCCTAAAATCGGGTCAGTTTTGTAATACTATTCGAAATAGTAACTAGAAAAATAAACGAAGTTTCAATCCCCTAAAATCGGGTCAGTTTTGTAATTTAACAAGATTGATAATATTCAGTCTTGCAGGGATGTTTCAATCCCCTAAAATCGGGTCAGTTTTGTAATACAGCGAGATTTATTACAAAGATAAGAACGGAGCTGTTTCAATCCCCTAAAATCGGGTCAGTTTTGTAATACTATTGTTGCAAGAAATGTTGAAATTTTATATCAAGGTTTCAATCCCCTAAAATCGGGTCAGTTTTGTAATTTTTAATAATGTTACAGAAGAAGTGTCTTCTGGTTTCAATCCCCTAAAATCGGGTCAGTTTTGTAATTAGTTTCCACAACTGGAAAATGGATTGAGTTAAAGTTTCAATCCCCTAAAATCGGGTCAGTTTTGTAATTAATATGAGTAAGAAAAGAAAGAGGAGATAATGTTTCAATCCCCTAAAATCGGGTCAGTTTTGTAATAATATTTTTCAGATGAAAAAGAATACTGTATTGAGTTTCAATCCCCTAAAATCGGGTCAGTTTTGTAATAATAACACTTGGTGATTATGATAACTATGTACTTAGTTTCAATCCCCTAAAATCGGGTCAGTTTTGTAATCTTGGATACAACAGACGCAATCTTGATAGATACACATAGTTTCAATCCCCTAAAATCGGGTCAGTTTTGTAATCAAACAATCAAGCAAGGAGATAAAATTGCACCGTTTGTTTCAATCCCCTAAAATCGGGTCAGTTTTGTAATTGAAGAGAAATGCGATATAAATAAGATTATAGCAGTTTCAATCCCCTAAAATAGGGTCAGTTTTGTAATCTAACCTAATATCAGGCGATCTGTTAGACATTGGTTTCAATCCCCTAAAATCGGGTCAGTTTTGTAATAGGCGATTATGCGGTAGCTTGTGAAGTATTGCACAATGTTTCAATCCCCTAAAATCGGGTCAGTTTTGTAATAACTCTAAAAGATGGATATATTTAATGGCTATAGAGTTTCAATCCCCTAAAATCGGGTCAGTTTTGTAATGATTACTATGATGCTTACACAGAAGTAACTACTAGGTTTCAATCCCCTAAAATCGGGTCAGTTTTGTAATAGTAGATGTAGATAACGATATAAAAGCTAACTACACGTTTCAATCCCCTAAAATCGGGTCAGTTTTGTAATTGGGATAGAGAGTTGGAAATTAGTTATGAATAGTAAAGTTTCAATCCCCTAAAATCGGGTCAGTTTTGTAATAAAACTACTTCAACATCTTTGTTGGAGATTATTTTGTTTCAATCCCCTAAAATCGGGTCAGTTTTGTAATAACGATAAAGTAGAATTAGTTAGGATGGTTAAAGTTTCAATCCCCTAAAATCGGGTCAGTTTTGTAATGAAAATAAAAATGACATTTGTTACAAAGAATTTTGTTTCAATCCCCTAAAATCGGGTCAGTTTTGTAATTTAAATGTTGACGATGTAGTTAAAGAGATTATAAGTTTCAATCCCCTAAAATCGGGTCAGTTTTGTAATTTAAAGAATGGGGAGAAGGGTATGTGCTGTACCGTTTCAATCCCCTAAAATCGGGTCAGTTTTGTAATTTATCATAATATAATAAAGGAGTGATATGTTACTAAGTTTCAATCCCCTAAAATCGGGTCAGTTTTGTAATCAATGAAAAAGATAATTTTAGCTATCGTTACGGCGTTTCAATCCCCTAAAATCGGGTCAGTTTTGTAATATTGTTGCATTATCGATTGCTGGTGAAAATACTTTTTGTTTCAATCCCCTAAAATCGGGTCAGTTTTGTAATAAAAATAAGGGTGAGCTTAAAGCTCAAGTTGAGTAGTTTCAATCCCCTAAAATCGGGTCAGTTTTGTAATTGAAAAAGTTATTAGTAATTAGTTTCGTTTTAGTGTTTCAATCCCCTAAAATCGGGTCAGTTTTGTAATAAGATATCGTGGTAAAGTAACATCTGCTAACTCGTTTCAATCCCCTAAAATCGGGTCAGTTTTGTAATTAAAGTTGTTCTCAACAAAAAATTGAAAACCGGTTTCAATCCCCTAAAATCGGGTCAGTTTTGTAATTTACAAATATTGAGTAGAGAAAATGATGATAGAAGTTTCAATCCCCTAAAATCGGGTCAGTTTTGTAATAATATTGTTGTTAAAGAATTTGCAAATTTAAGAATAGTTTCAATCCCCTAAAATCGGGTCAGTTTTGTAATTTGTGCAAAATTTTTAAAATTTTTTTAATCAATCCTGTTTCAATCCCCTAAAATCGGGTCAGTTTTGTAATAAAAGTAACAGGGGCTTAGATAGAGAGAATTAGTTTCAATCCCCTAAAATCGGGTCAGTTTTGTAATGTATTATAAAGTGCATAATATTTTTCATTAATAAGTTTCAATCCCCTAAAATCGGGTCAGTTTTGTAATAGTAACAATGAGTTGTTAAATAACCATTTATTGGGTGTTAATTATACCCGTATATATCTTAAAATTTACTTTAACGCATATCAGTTCATTTTTTTATAATATAAATACCCATTTTATGGGGAAATGAATATTTAAAATAATCTTTACTAAAACTTAAATATTTATCTAAATATCTGGTTATATGGGGATATATATATTTTTTAGTATTTGATAGTAAGTAAATATTATACAAAATTTTCTATATTTGCATAATACTTTTTAAGGGCACATCTAATAATAGGTAATACCCACAATGGGCAATGCAAATGTAAGATTGTGCAAGAGATTTATGAATCCTTTGCCATTGCTAAGATGACTTAAATATCTTGTGCAAGATTGCGTTTGCATTGCCCACCCTTTGGGCATCTCTAGCTTTCCTCTATGCGTCGTTACTCTTTCTTGAATTAGCCCAGCTAGTACTGCAAAAGAGTGCCTAGTCTAGAGAAAAGCTAGAGATGTTGTGAATATCAACTATTTTTAGATGTGCCCTTAAAAAACTCTATCTAAGATCTGATACTGCAGTAATGTATTCATTTAAATTGTCTCTATTTTTATATAAAAACTCATATATTTCATAAGCTTTTGAAACTTTTAAATTACTATTTGTTGATTTATCATAAAGATAACCCTTTTTTGTAACTCCAATTTTTCTACCTTTATATAAAATTTCGGGGTAGATATTATCTTCTAGTATTGGCTTTAGTTCTTTTCTTAAACGGTTTATAAATTTATAGTACTTTCGATTATTGTTATCATCATATTTATTATTTTTTATATCTAGTTTTTTATTTATCTTTTTTAACTCTTCTAAAATTTCTTTTAAAATATTACTGCTGTCATCTTGAGATAGTAGCCCCTCTATTTGCTCTTTTAAATTCATTTTATCTCCTATATAAAGTTAAATGGTTGTTCTAAATTTAAGCCTGAGGCTAAATTTATACCTCTATTTTTAATATTATAAACTCTGATATCGTCTTGCTCTTTATTATGGATTTTTAATACTTTATCTAAAATATTGTATAACTCCTCTTTGTTAGCTTTTGGTAATAGAAATATAGAGTATTGTATTCTAATAGCATTTTTTTCTATTACTCTGGTAATTTTTTGCAATCTTTTTTTATTGGCAATATCGTAACAGATTAAAAAGTTATACCTCTTCATTTTTAAACCTTTGTAATTGAGCTTTTATATACCCATTTTGGTCTATAAAATAGAGTGGTGCTATATCTATTAATTTAATGCACTGAGATATTTTAATTTTAATTACTTTGTTGATATAAAACGCTTTAATAAACTTTTTAGCAACTACAAAGTTACCATTTAGAGTATAAAACTCTATATAATCTTTTTTAATCTTTAAAGTACTGTTTTTATCTTCTAAAAGTACTACTCTCTTCATAGCATACTCCTTATTGCTGTAATTGTATCACCTATTTTAGGCTCTATTTTAGACTGAAATTCTTGCAAAAGTGGGTAGATATTTTTTCTATCTTCATATCTTAAATAGACTGCATCTCCCTTTTTGGTAAAACTTTTAACTGTTAAATACTCGTTTTTAAATAGCGTATATATAAATTGGTTTATATCTGCTCTTATCGCTTCTAAAATATCCGAACTCAATGCATTATGGTCTCGAAATGGTCGGTGCAGATAGCCAATATTAGGCTCAAATCCATAAGCTAGTAATTTAACAGTAATTAAGTGATAAAATATTGTATACAGCCACGACATTACTGCATTAAGCGGGTCTTTTGGAGGGCGTTTTGTGCGTATATTATTATGTAGCCTTTTAGAGAACATTGCAAAAAAGTATTTAAAGTATACTTTAGAGAAACTACCCTCTATTCCTAACAGTTCATCTAAACTCTCCGCTTTATCTATTTTTTGCATATATCGTGATTTATTTAACTCTATCTTATGCAGTTTTAATTGCATGATATGTGCACTTATTTTAAGTTTTAATATAGTTCTAGCAATAACTACTGGCTCTTGGGTAGCTCGGTATTGAGCAATTTTTAAATTTGCATTTTTACTGCTTGGGCTGGATATTATAGATGACAGATACTGTTTAGAGTTTAATAAAATTATAGCTATACCATTGCTGGTTAAACGATTTATATCTGTACTATTCAGAGAAATTTTACCCTCTATTATCAGCGTATCTATTAATGTAAAAGGAATTTTTTGGGTATCTATAATTAACTGTTTTGTTGTACTCTTTAGGTTAACTTCTTTTTTATCGACTATTACAATATTCATAATATTATCAAGCCTCTATCGAACTTTACAAATTCTGCTTTTCCAAAACATAAAGGCTCGTTAGAAAATGGGATTATATTTATCTTATCTTCTGGTTTAATTACTAAAAGCAATTTAGAGATTAAATCTTTTAACTCTTTTTTCTTTAGTGGTGCTTCTATTGCACTTTTTTGTCCACCTAAAGCATAAGAGTAAACAATTTTACGCACTTTATAAAGACGCTTTTCATCAAAAATATCGTAACAAATTAAATAATTTTGCATATAATGCCTTTAACTAATAGATAAAAACATTATAAAGTATCTTGAAGACAAGAGCTGTCTATTAGAAAGCTATTTTAAAAATACTACTTAAATTTACTAGCAAAATAGTCACTTACTAACTTCTCAAAATACGCCATTCTCTCCTTGCCTTTGGGCATTTCGCTTCGCAGTCTCTTTAATTTTGCTAAAAACTCCTCTACCCCATCTGGTATAATATTTTCAAAGTATCTTCGCAAATGTTTAGCAAATGCTGGCGAAGCTCCGCTTGTAGAAAATGCTATGGTTAAATCGTCTCGTTTTATGTACGATGGAAAGATAAAATCGCAGTACTTTGTGTTATCTACACTATTTACCAAAATATGTTTACTACGGCTCTCTTCGAATATCTCTTTGTGCAACTCTTGGGTATTGGTAGCAACTATGACTATATCAAAACTGTCAATATCTCCTGCCTTGTATTCTCGCTGGTAGAGTGTTAGGCAGTGCTCTTTTATTAAATTGTTACACTCTTGCGTTAGCTCTTTTGTAATTACCGTTATCTCTTTTGTAAAATCAACTAACTTCTCTAGCTTTTCAGTAGCAATATTGCCACCACCAACTACTAAAATCTTTTTATCGCTAAAGTCTATAAACATTGGGAAATATGACATATCTACTCTTTTTTTAATCTATTTTATCAAATTTTAACAAAATTAACTTGACAATTATCAACTCAATACAATTACTACTTTAGTATAATCAAATAAAAAAGGCAATTTATGACTAAAGTTGAGTTAAAAAACGAACTACTATACAAAATGCAAAGCTCTTTTCCATTAACAGAAAAACCATTTTTAGAGTTAGCAAAGCAGTTTGACACAAGCGAAGATGAGATTTTAGAGTTAGTAAAAGAGTTAAAAGCCGATGGCATACTTCGCCAAACCTCAGCAATTTTTGATACAAAACGCTTAGGCTACAAAAGCTCGCTAGTTGCCTTTAAAGTAGCCGAAGATAAAATAGACAAAGCAGTAGAGGCAATAAACGCCCACCCCGGAGTAAGTCACAACTACTTAAGAGACCACGACTTTAACATTTGGTTTACTATGGCAGTAGAGCCAAGCTCCAAATTTGGGCTAGAAAAAACCATAGAAATACTAGCCAAGCAAAGCGAAGCCGAAGAGAGCATAA
>Ga0256829_1001315_pt1 | contig 20731 bp, 21 predicted proteins | sample 131447metaG_FD_185979 | JGI IMG/M metagenome (GOLD analysis project Ga0256829, IMG submission 185979) | Hydrothermal vent microbial communities from Lau Basin, Pacific Ocean - 131-447 | ecosystem: Environmental > Aquatic > Marine > Hydrothermal vents | place: Pacific Ocean: Lau Basin | collected...
TAAGAAGTATGATGAGTAGTTTTTTCATATCGTTATTTCGTTTTTATCTTATACTCCCCTGTGCTCTTCAGGATCCTGTGCTCTTCGGGATTTGCAATCCCGAAGTTAAAGGGCTGCAAGATTTTCAATCTGGTTGTCTTCATATTTTTGTTTATATCGGATTATAAATTCTTGGTATCTTTACATTCGGATTTGCAATCCGAATGAGCTGAAATAAAATAACTTACGCTCTTCGGGATTTGCAATCCCGAAGTTAAAGGGCTGTAAGATTTCCAATCTGGTTACCTCCATTTTTATGTCGTCAAATTAAACAATAACAATATTCACCAATCCTTTTTCGCCGGCGTAATCTTTCGCCGAGCTGTAAAGATACTCCTCCGGCTCCGCCACAATTTCCGCTTTTACCGGATTGTTGTGAATGTAATCCAGTTTCTGCTCCAAAAAATGTGTCGTATGAATTTCCTTGGCTTCATTACCATCCTGCCAAAACTTATAATCCTGTGGCTTTTTTAATATCTTTCCTGCAAATTTAAATTCATTCAACAGCCATTTTTTCCGGCTCTCCTGTGGATTGTCAATGATTTCTTTGATAATGGCTTTGCTGGTGAATTTCTTGAAATCGCGAAGGATATCCGATAAATGGAAGCCTTCCTCCGCTTCTGCCAATAAATGGAGGTGATTGCTCATCAAACACCAACCCAAGACAACCAGCCCTTTATGCTGAATATTGTATTGCAAAGCATCAACAATAATGTGTTTGTAAACAGGACGTGTAAAAACATCTATCCAGTTCACTACCGTCAGGGTCAGAAAATACATGTAACCATCTGTGATTTTGTTTTTTATGCCCATAGTTTTGTTTTTTCAGGATTGCAAATCCTTGAGCCCGTTACATTCGGATTACAAATCCGAATGAGCTAAAATAATATAACTCAGCATGCTCTTCGGGATTTGTAATCCCGAAGTTAAAGGGCTGTAAGATTTTTAATCTGGTTGTCTTCATATTTTTTGTTTGTACCGGATTATAAATCCTTGGTTTCTTTAACATTCGGATTGCAAATCCGAATGAGCGGTAGCGGCAGAATGAGCTGCAGCTATGGCAGATACCGAACAACACTATCTCCCCTCAAACGTTTCATCGCCGATAATTTTGCCATCATCAATAGTGACAATGCGGTGGGCTTTGTCCATCACACGTTGGTCGTGGGTGGCAAAAATGAATGTGGAATGGTATTTCCGGTTCATTTCCGCCATGATCTCTAACAACTCGTTGGTGGAACGTGAATCGAGGTTGGCCGTGGGTTCATCGGCTATAATGAACCGTGGCTTCGATGCCAGTGCCCTTGCTACCGCTACACGTTGTTGTTGTCCCCCCGAAAGCTGCCCGGGTTTGTGATCGGCTTTGTCGGCAATGCCCACGGCTTCTAAAAGTTCCATGGCTTTTTTTGACCGTTCTTTTTTGGGAATTTTTTGTAACTCCATGATGAACTCAGTGTTTTCTTTTGCCGTTAACACAGGGATCAGATTGTATGCCTGAAACACAAAACCAATGTTGTGCAGACGGAAGTCGATCAACTGACGCGAACCAAGTGTTTTCAGATTGGTATTTTCTATCAGTATATCTCCTTTGGTAGGCAAATCCAGTCCGCCGAGGATATTCAGCAGCGTGGTTTTACCGGAACCCGATGGCCCCACGATGGCTGTGAATTCACCTTCTTCTATTTTCAGGTCTACACCGTTCAGCGCATTGACCGGAACTTTGGTTTCCTGATAAGTCTTATAAATGCCTGTTGCTTCGATAATGCTCATTATATTTTGATTTTGAATATTTACTGAATGTCTCTGATTGCTGTTGCCGGTTGTAATTTTAATGCTTTTAATGCCGGTGAGATACTGGACATGACGGCTACCACAACAACCAAAATAATACTGGTTATATAAAAATTGGTGTTCACACGGAAAAATATGCGTGAACTGTATCCGATATAATTCAATCCCCTTGCTACGCTGGAAAGCTCGAAGCCATATGTGGCATAATGGTTTATGATAAAAATGCTGATAATGAGGCCTAAAACGGCACCCACCACAGACAGGAAAATGGTTTCCAGCATAATCAGGGAAAAGATTTTTCGTTTGTTCATGCCCAGCGCCATGAGCATACCAATCTCACGGGTACGTTCCATGACTGCCATCAGCATGGTATTGATAATAGCAAAAGCCAGGGCAGCGAGAATGATCACTAAAAAAATATAGGAAAAGTAATTCATCATGGCGATCATGGATTTCAGCAGAGGCTGTATCTGGTCCCAGCTTTGTATAACGATTTGTTTGCTGTTGATTTCTTTTTGGAAAATGTGTTGCAGCTTTTTCATGACAACAGGGGTTTGCCTGTTAGCTTTCAAACGGATGGCAATCTCATCTCCGCTCTTCACCGGGTAACCAATCAGGGCTGAAAGATCTTTTTTCCTGACAAAGACATTGGCTTCATCAAAGCGGTCGTTGGCGGTTTTGTAGATGCCTGTAATCTGAAAAGCGCCGCTGGTGATGGTTCCGGTGGAATCGGTTACGGTGACGATCAATTTGTCCCCCAGATCAAGGTTTAGTTTATGTGCCAGCTTTTGTCCCAGGATTGCGGGTATTTTGTCTTTGGAAGAAAGGTATTTCCCCTGGATAATATGCTTGTACAGATCGCTGACTTTTCGTTCTGCTGCCGGATTCACACCATATAATGTAATTCCGGCCCCTGCATTGGCCGAAGCGGCCATGGCTTGTATGCGCATGCGCAGGCTGACACCTTTGACCTGCGGGATAGATTCTATTTTTCTCATTGTGTGTCCGGCATGAGGAATTTGATATTGAATTTCACCGTTCAGCAGAAAAGAAGGGTTATGAACCTGTATGTCGGAAACCTCGTTGGCAATGGCTGAATTGACCCGCTGATCTGTCATTCCCGACATAAAGCCATCGGATACCACAGCACCGATAATGCCTACAGCAATTGAGGTAAAAATAACCGTGCTGCGCAATTTGTTTCTCCAAAGGTTTCTCCATGCAATGGCTGTTAACATAATTTTTTAATTTAGTGCCTGAAAGCTTTTAGAACATTAAATTTGGATAAATATATGATGGGGTAAAGTGCGGATAAAAGAGAAAGGACGAGTATAATAATTGTCTGACTGAGAAAAATATGCGCTTTGATGGAAAAAGGCAGCACCGGCGCAATATTGAATTGAAGATACATTTTGGCCATTTCGCCGGTGATAGGAATGGGATGAAAATGCAAATAATAAATGATAGGCGAAGCCAGTATAAGGCCTATAACAATACCGATAACCGAAATGATAAAGGTCTCAAAAATACTTACCCATACCAGCTTTTCCCGTTCCATACCTATGGAGACCATAATGGCATATTGCCTGCGCTTTTCCATGGTCATCATCAAAACTGTGCTGAAAATGCCGAAGGCTGCTATAATGTATAAAATCAATAGCATAATCTGGCCCGAAACATTATCTGCCTTTATGGTTTGCAAAATATCGGAAAGCATTGTTTTCCATGTTATCACTTCATAATTCGGACCTATTCTGTGTTCCGTCTCTGTTTTTACTGTTTGGAGCTGCCCGGGGTCTTTTATAAAAACAGACAGACTGGTCAACAATCCGGGTTGGTATGGGTAAACAAAATTTTGGGCTGTTTTGAGGTTCATATAAACGATCTCGCTGTTCATTTCAATGGAAGGAAGGTGAAAAATACCTGCTACCCGGTAAATGCCGTATGCAGTAATACCCCGGTAACCCTGACCGAGCAGTACAAGGGTATCTCCCACGTGCATTTTCAGAAACTCAGCCAGTTTATCGCCAAGCAATACTTCATTTTTGTTTGGATTGAGGTACTTGCCCCTGATAATTTTATTTGAAAGATGATTTTGTTTGTTGTAAACAGCGGCATCTATTCCCGAAATGAGTACCCCTTTGGTTTGTTTTTTGTAAGAAGCCAGCGAAAAAGTTTGCAAACCGGGAAGTATGGATTTTATTTCTTTGATACCATGCAGGGTTTCACCCAACTTTTTTCGGTAAAAAAAAGCCCGGTCGATGCTTTGATTTGCCCAGTAACCGGTGTCGTGGACTTGCAAATCACCTGTTTGGTTTACGCCAGCCCGGATCATTTGTTCGTAAGAGCCGAATTGCATGGAGCGCATGATAAGTGCCAGAAACAAGGCCAACACCACAGCTGAGGCTGTCAAAATGGTCCGTCGACGGTTTCTCCACAAATTCCGCCAGGCTATCTTTATTAATGTTTTCATTATTTGTTTGTTAAAAGCTTTGTGGCCTGATATTCCTCATGTTCTGAATAGAGAAAAAGTTTTGTTTGATTCCTTTTACATTAAACTCCTGATGCAGGATATCGATGATGGTTTTGTGCCCTTTTTTAGTGTTTGATATCATCTCCAAATGGGAAGGAAGCAGCCTGCCGCCTAATATTTTGATTTGCGATGCCGTTTCCGTTTTTACCAGTTTGCCATGGGTGTCAAAATATTCCACTTTCATGGTAATAAGGTTTTTTTTGATGATCCACATTTTTATTTTTCCCCATACCACGGCAGCATCAGGCAGCGGGTCAAGATTAATGACGGCGCAGTTGTAACCCTCCAATTTCTCGCTTCCTGCAAAGGTGTGTTTGTAATCGGTTACTATGCTGTTTTGTTTCATCAGATCGTTGTTGGTAAAATCTGAACCCATCCACGACTGCATCATCATGGAAGGCGGAATTTTGATCAGCCTATTGATGGCCGGGATAAAATTCCACATGTTTTTCTTTGATTTCAGGAATACTTCCCCTTTGTCCCTTGTGGGTTGTGTGATCAGTGTCAGGTAATAATTATCGCCCATGGACCAGTTTTGCATTTTGATACTGCGTTGCCATGTGGGTCGGACAATGGTCATAGACATGACACTGAAACTGCTTTTTCCTAAAAACAGGTTGTATGATTTGTTGACCATCTCTTTGGCAGTCAGTTGCTGTGCATAGGTTTTGTTGCCCGTCAAGGCCAGCAGCACCAAAAGAAAAATAAACGGCAATGTTTTTTTCATAATATTCGGGTTAAATAAATTTTTCAATAATCAGGTTTTTAATAGCTTCCAGCGGATATTCTTCCGGCCCCAGCATATAATCTATGGTTACCCCGTCAAGAATGGCTCCTACCAGCAGGCTGTGTACTTCGGGATTTTTCACGTTGTTTTGGGCATAATACTTTGTTAAAGCGGTGAGAAACGGGGTGATGACGTCGAATATTTCTTCCTTTACCAAAGCAATGACAGCCGGCTGTGTAATGACTGATATGTATAAGTTCCAATAAGAAATTTCTTTTTGCAGTAAGTCAAAATTTTTGTTAATCAATTCAATAAACCGTTCCCGCGTAATTTCCTTGTTAAAGTTAAAATCAAGCTTGTCCAGCATTTGACGAAAACCTTTAACCACGATATCTTTTACCAGCGCCTCTTTGTTGGTAAAGTAGTTGTAGAGAAGGCCTTTCGATACTCCTGCCTTTTGGGCAATGCGGCTAATGCTGACCCTGGAGAACCCATTTTCGGCAAAAAGCTGCATGGCCGCATCTTCAATGGCTGCCTTGCGGTCGTGCCTGATTTGTTTGTACTGTGCTTTTGTTTTCGGGCTCATATTTATGAAGTTTCATTCGTAATACTGAAGCCTTGTTCAGTATCTTGAATATAATGTCAATGTTTTGACTAAACGTTCGGTCAAAAATAGATAAAAAAATAATGCAAAGTGAAAATAGGGAGAAATTTTTTGGGGAGATATTAGTCTTTTATAGATTCTTCTCTGCTTTAGGAGATCAGGATAACAAAATGAGGGGATTTATTGAAACAAAAAGGCGCAAGCCAATGCTTACGCCAGGGACGAAAATAAATAGTTGAAAAAAACTTATTCCCCTTTCACCATTTTTTCGACAGACTTGTAAAACAGTTCCGGGTTTTTTGAGGGCAAAAAAAGATGTTTTCCTCCTTTTAACTGAAACAAAAGTCCCTGTACCGGATGGGCAGTACTTTCTTTTCTTGTTTCCACAGAAAATCTTTTGAGTTTTTGTCTTTCGATATGGTATTTGAAAATTCCCAACGGCAACATTTTATACTGAATTTCCCTGTTGTTCACCAATATCCTGATTTTCATAAAAAACAATACCACTGTGGGAAGGGTGAGTAACAGCGAGAGGACAACCAATCCCGTGTTGGTTACCGGCCGGGGGCCGAAGGGTTTGCCCAGAAAAAGCTGTCGGTAAATAATGGCGGAGAAAAAGATGACCTCAAACAAAAGCAACAGGCGTATCCAAAACCGGCTGACAGGTTGTGTTTCATTAAAGTAAATGATTTTCTCTCTTTTTTTCTTCATTAAAACCGGATTAAATTGGCATAACAAATATATTTATATCTTTGCATTTGTCAACTGAAAAGCAAAATTTGATGGAAGTAGAATACGTTATACTCGTTACGAAGGACGATAAACCGCTGGGAACCATGGAAAAAATGGAGGCGCACGAAAAAGCGGTTTTGCACCGGGCCTTTTCTGTTTTTATTTTTAACTCCAAAGGGGAGCTTATGCTCCAGCAGCGGGCATTGCACAAATACCATTCCCCGGGTTTGTGGACCAATACGGTTTGCAGCCACCCGCGTGCCGGAGAAGACACATCCGCCGCTGCTCACCGACGCATGAGGGAAGAAATGGGGTTTGACTGTGATATTGAAGAAACTTTTTCTTTTGTGTACAAAGCTGATGTGGGCCAGGGGCTGAAAGAACACGAATACGACCATGTTTTTATGGGTACCTGCAACAAAGAGCCGGTTCCCAATCCTGATGAAGTAGCTGATTGGAAATATGTGGACCTTGATTTTGTAACCAAAGATATCAAAGAACATCCCGAATTATATACCGAATGGTTTAAGATTGCTTTGAACCAGGTTGTCCGCCATTTTAAACAGAAAAGCGTCCGGTAGTTTCCGGGGTTTTTTTCTTTGCCATACGCGGATAGTTTTTTAAGAACTCTTTATTCCCCGGTAATTTGAGGGATACGGTAAAAAATTTTTTTTCCAAATAGGGGAGCGGGTGCATACCGAAAATTCACAGAAGTTTACCGATGCCGGCATCCGGCACATAGGTGACCGGGCTTTCCTTCGGATGCAACATATCCTCCGATCCAACCTCGCAGGCACAGTGAAAAATTTTCAACATGCGGGGCCGGTCAGACACCTGCTATCATTTTGTGCATACCATTAACTTTACAATATCGGAAAAGAGATTTCTTTCTTCAACTATATGAAAACCCAATGATCGTATATTCTGTTTTGTTTTTCTTACCATACTTGTTCCAATGAGCGGGATACTGACGCCGCTCATGGCATACAAAAAAAGATTATTGAGCCATCGGCTGCTTCTCATGTGTTCGAGAAACAAGGCTTTTCCATCAGGTTTCAATACCCTTTTCACTTCGCGAAGTCCGGCAATGGGATCGGGAACTGTACAAAATACAAATGTTGAAACCACAAAATCGAAAGAGTCGGCAGGGAATTCCAAGTGCATGACATCCATTTGCAACAGCGTCACCTTTTTTTCAGGATAAATTTTTAATTTTTTACGTGCTCTGTCCAGCATACCAACACTAAAATCTATGCCGGTAATATTGACTTCCTTTCCATAATAAGGCAGGTTTTTTCCTGTACCTATGCCTACCTCCAAAATTGATGATCCGGGTGGAATCATTTCAAACACCAGGTTTCTCCATTTTCCAAACTTACTTTTCTCCATAAAAGTTTCAGAAGCATCATAATACCTGGAGAACCTGTCATATTTTTTGTGAGTCTTCATGGTTTACACTTTTTGGAATTACCATCTTTCAATGTGTGCCTTCCTGTAATTTTTACTAATAAGGGGATGTCCAAAAAGTCTGATTCTATCCTTCATTGCGAGGAAACAGGGCAGATAAAGTGCGAACGCTGACGAAGCAATCTCTTGACAAAGAACCTGTTCTCCGGAAGATTGCTTCTGCTCTGCCACCGGCAGACCATCGCAATGACTGGTTTTTCTTATTTTTTGGACATCCCCCGGGGACAATCCATCGGGGTTTTACCCGAGGTCTTTTCGCATGTCGTCAAACTCTTCTTTGGTAATTTCCCCTTTGGCATATCTTTTTTTCAGAATATCCAAAGGACTTCTTTCCCTGTACTGTTGCTGTACCGATGGCCCCGAATAACCGGGCTTGCCTAACCATGTAACCAGCAGCCAAATGACCAATACCATAACGATAGCACCTCCTATCCACATAAATCCCATAATACACCTCCTTTTTTATACTTTTTATCATCCCTTCTCATTATGAAAGGGTTTCTGTATTATTACCTGACAAAATTAGACCAATGTATGTTCCTAATTGTTATATAATTAGAAAATATTTTTACATGATTTTAGGATTTAGGACTTCTTCCGGGAAAATATCAGGGCACGGCAAAACCTGCCCCGGGAACATTTCCTGTCCGCAAAGCAGGTTTGAAGCAATACTTTATCAGAAAACCGGTTTAAAGCGAATTGACAACCCGACTCAGTTTTTCGCTAATTTCACGGGCAATGTCTTTCATTTCTTCGCTTTCCACTGCTGTCATAGCAGCTACCGGATCAATTGAACTTACCTCCACTTTACCATCTTTTTCCTGAACGATGAAATTGCAGGGCAATACGGTGCCGATTTTGTCATCGGCAGTAAGTGATTTTAAAGCGTAAGGAGGATTACAGGCTTCCAGAACACGATATTTTCTAAAATCCACGTCCAGCTTTTCTTTTAATGTTTTTTGAAAATCAATTTCGGCAACAACGCCAAAACCTTCTTTTTTCAGGGCATCTTTTGTGCGCTCAATGGCTTCTTCAAAAGAACCTTCTTTTAATGTTTTTGTGAAATAATAACTCATGGCTTTATTCTTTAATGTTGATAAATACTTTATAAATATGGTACAAAAGTAAGCCATTAGATACATCGGGTGTTACATAATTATAGCGAAAAGTTATAGTTTTATCATGGTTAACCCGGGAAATACACAGAATTTTCTGCGATGAAACCTTCTCAACAAATTTAGAGATAATCCGTTTGCAATATTTAACCAATCTTGTTTTCTTCGCCTGTGCGGATGCGGACGGCCCTGTCAATCTTGGAGACAAATATCCAGCCATCACCGCTCCGACCGGTATAGCCGTATTTTTTTATCACATCCACCATGGTATCTTCCTGGTCATCGTTACAGATCAATTCAATCTTAACAACCGTAGAATATTTCTGTACCAAATCGATAGAATAGCTGAAAGATTCCTGATCTGCCCATTGCGACAATGCATTGGCATCCAGCACAGTCATACCGGTTATACCGGCCATCTCAAGCTTTCGAATAACAATTTCGGCTTGTTCCTTTCTAATGTAAGCTTTAATTTCTTTCATAAGAATAGTTTTTAGTTGTCTGAAATATGGGGATGTCCAAAAAGTCTGATTCTATCCTTCATTGCGAGGAAACAGGGCAGATAAAGTGCGAACGCTGACGAAGCAATCTCTTGACAAAGAACCTGTTCTCCGGAAGATTGCTTCTGCTCTGCCACCGGCAGGCCATCGCAATGACTGGTTTTTCTTATTTTTTGGACATCCCCTTTAATTATCATGTTCATTCCTGTTCTGTTTGTTTTTCTTCAATCAGTGGAATATTTTCTTTTTCCAGTTTTCGTTTTTTAATCATGTAAAATATTGCGGGAAAAATAGTAAGGACCATAATTAGTGTAGTAAAAATACCGCCGGCCATTGGGGCTGCAATCCGTTTCATTACATCACTGCCTGCGCTGTGCCCGATCAAAATAGGCAACAATCCGAAGAAGAGCACCATCACGGTCATCATGGTTGGACGGATACGTTGTACGGCACCTGCAAATATTGCATTGCGCAAATCGTGTAATGTTCTCATTTTACCCTGCTTAACTGCTTTTTCATAGGCAATGTCAAGGTAAAGGAACATGACCACGCCTATCTCGGCACTAACCCCCAGCAGGGCAATGACCCCGACCCATACTGCCACACTTGTATTGTATCCGGCAAAATAAAGGTACCAGATAGCTCCCACCATTGAGAAGGGCAGCGACAATAAGATAACACCAGTTTTAACAAACGACTTGGTGTTAAAATAAAGTAACAAGAATACCAGCAACAAGGTCAGGGGAATAACCAGTGCCAACGTTTTGGCGGCACGTTGCATGTATTCGTACTGGCCGCTCCATACCAGCGAATAACCCGGGGGAAGATGAATTTTTTCGTTGACGGCCTTTTGTGCCCTTGCAACATAAGATCCCACATCGGAATTTTTAAGATCAATATAAACCCAGGCATTGGGGCGGGCATCTTCAGATTTTATGACAGGCGGTCCTTTTTTCACTACAATTTTCCCCAATTGGTCCAGCGGGATTTTTCCTCCGTGAGGCAATGAAACCAATACACGTTTCAGTGCCGGAATATTTTCGCGATAATCGCGCTGATACCTCAGGTTCACCGGATAACGCTCCAGCCCCTCCACTGTTTTGGTTATGTTCATACCACCTACTGCCGACATAAAAACGTCCTCCACATCACTCACGGTAAGTCCGTAACGGGCAATGGCATCGCGGTTAATTTCGAAATCAACATAATTGCCCCCTTCGGAACGTTCAGCATAAACGGAACGTGTTCCGGGAACCTTTTGAATAACCTTTTCAATTTCTTTTCCCAGCCGTTGCAACACTTTCAGGTCCGGCCCGCCAATTTTGATCCCAACCGGAGTTTTGATGCCGGTAGAGAGCATATCAACCCGTGTTTTGATGGGCATGGTCCACGCATTGGTAAGACCGGGAATTTTAATGGCTGCATTCATTTTATCAATTAGTTTTTGCGGTGTCATCCCTTTGGGCCATTCACTTTGCGGTTTTAACTGAATGGTTGTTTCAATCATAGACAACGGCGCGGGGTCGGTAGCTGTTTCTGCCCTTCCCACCTTTCCAAGGACAGATTTTACCTCAGGAAAGGTCTTAATAATCTTATCAGTTTGTTGCAAAAGTTCACGCGCTTTGGTAATGGAGATACCGGGCAAAGTTGTTGGCATGTAAACCAAATCCCCTTCATATAACGGAGGCATAAACTCTGAACCCAATTTCTTGAAAGGGAACCATGTTCCGGCCAATATCAGGGCTGCCAGTCCCAGCAACAACCATCTTTTTCTCAAAACAAAATCCACTATGGGATGATAGGTATTCATAAGAAACCGGGTTATAGGATTGTCCTCTTCCTTTTTCATCTTGCCCCGTATAAAATAGCCCATTAAAACAGGAACAATGGTTATGGCCAGTATAGCTCCCACTGTCATGGAATATGATTTGGTAAAAGCAAGAGGTTTAAACAAACGCCCTTCCTGTTGTTCCAAAGCAAATACCGGTAAAAAAGAAGCTACAATTACCAAGAGGGAGAAGAAAATTGAAGGGCCGACTTCTTTCGATGCTTCCATGATGACAGCCCAGTGTGGCTTTTGCTCGTTTATTGGTTTAAGCTGGTTATGCAACACATGCGATTGGGCATTCTCCACCATTATGATGGCTGCATCCGACATGGCCCCTATAGCAATGGCAATACCTCCGAGTGACATAATATTGGCATTGATGCCTTGCAAATGCATAATCAACAATGCCCCCAATGCAGCAATAGGAAGGGTAAAAACGGCAACCAGCGAACTGCGGAAGTTGAGAAGAAAAATAAATATGATAACAGCAACAACGATCATCTCTTCAACCAGTTTATCTTTCAAATTGTCGATGGCCCTGTCTATTAACCCTGACCGGTCATAAGCTGTTATAATTTGCACATCGGGAGGCAGCGATTTTTTCAGTTGTGCCAGTTTTTTCTTTACACGTTCTATCACTTTCAGCCCGTTTGCGCCATAGCGTTGGATAACAATGCCTCCTACTACTTCTCCTTTTCCGTTCCAGTCGGCAAGGCCTCGGCGCAATTCTGGACCTATATCAATGTTTGCCACATCTTTCAGATAAACAGGGGTTCCTGTGGCCTTATTTACGCCAATAGCAATCATTTCAAGGTCTTTTTTATTTTTAATATAGCCCAGGCCCCGGACCATAAATTCTGTTTCCCCCATTTCGATCAACCGGCCTCCCACATCATTGTTACTCCTTTGAATCGCTTTTTTAATCTTTTCAAGAGAAATATTGTAAGAAGCAAGTTTTATGGGATCAACATTTACCTGATATTGTTTCACAAATCCTCCGAGGCTGGCCACTTCTGACACGCCGGGAACCGCTGTCAGCTCATAGCGTAAAAACCAATCCTGTATAGATCGTAATTCGGCAAGGCTTCGTTTTTTCGATTTCAAAACATATTCGAAAACCCAGCCGAGGCCGGTGGCATCAGGCCCCAGTTCGGGTGACACCCCTTTGGGCAACTGGCTTTGCATGGAACTTAAATATTCCAGCACACGGCTTCGTGCCCAATAAAGGTCAGTTCCATCTTTAAAAATAATATAAACCATGGAAAAGCCAAAAAAAGAATATCCACGCACATCAACGGCTCCGGGCACAGCAAGCATTTTGGTTGTCAGCGGGTAAGTAACCTGGTCTTCAACAATCTGAGGGCCCTGCCCGGGATATTTTGTAAAAATTATCACCTGGACATCACTTAAATCGGGAATTGCGTCCACAGCAGTATTCTTTATGGCCCATCCTCCGGCAGCAACAAAAACCATTGTCAGGATAATTACCAAAACCTTGTTATTGATAGACCATTCTATTATTTTTGCAATAAAACCGTCTTTTTTATTTTCTATAGGTACCATTATTGTCTCCTTTTTCTTTTTAAGTTCATCATAACCGGTAAGCAAATCCGTGATCTTTCAGGTTCTTTTTTACCTGTGCAATGGACATTTCGCGAAGTTTCATGCCACAAATGGGGCAGGTTCCGGGTTTGTCGGAAATAACATTCCAGTCCATAACATCCTGGTAAAGTTTTCCATCACCGTTTTTATCGATGGCCTCCACATCAATTACTCCGGTACGAATAAGCTCAGACACTTGTTTTTTTCCCGATGAAACCTTTTGGTTTTTCTTCTCTTTCTTTTTCATGGATTTCATCTCTTCCTCGTTCATCTTTTTGGTGGTATCGGCCTCTGTGAAACCGCTTAAAGCCGCATTCAGGTTTGATTCTGAATCAATAAGGAATTGAGCAGATGTAACTATTTTTGTTCCGGCCTGCAAACCACTCAGCACCTGATAATAACCGTTGGAATAATCTCCCAGTTTAATTTGTGCCGGCTTAAATTTTCCTCCGCCGAGGGCGATGATAACCGTATTCACCCTTCCGCTGCGCAAAATTGCCTGTTCAGGCACCAAGGGATAAGTTCCCAGGTTGTTTCCCTTAATATCCACGGCAGCAAACATACCCGGTTTCAACTCCCCTTTCGGATTGGGAAGTTCAATGCGCACTTTGATGGTACGCGTTTTAGTGTCCAGGGTGGGATAAATAAAAGAGATTTTTCCCTTGTACGTTTTTCCGGGCAAATAATCGAAGGTAACAACGGCCTGGTCGCCTAAATTTATTTTAGGTAATTCATATTCATAAATATCGGCAAGAATCCATAAATCATTCAGGTTGGCAATTTTTAATAATGGCATCCCTCGATTGATTTTTGCTCCTTCTTCCACTCCTTTATACAAAACAGTTCCATCAAAAGGGGCTGTCAGGACAATATATTTGCGTATCTTTTTAGTTTTTCTCAAATGTTGGATTTCTGCCTTCGGCACATCCAGCAATTCAAGTTTACGAACAGCATTTTTAACAAGGTTAGTCCTGGCGCCGGATGTTTTCATGGCATTGTCGTAAGCCAGTGCTGTCAGGTATTCTTCCTGGGCAGCCACCAGTTCAGGCGAATAGATTTTGATCAGCTTATCGCCCTTTCGAACTTTCTGACCTGTGAAGTTGATATACATTTTTTCAATCCAGCCGCCGATTTTGGTGGTAGCAACATATTCTTTTTGCTCATCCGGTTGAAGTATTCCGTTAGTATAAACTTCTGCATTGAGCACGCCCTTTTTAACCATGGCAATTTTTACATTCATGTCCTGTTGGATCACCGGGTTAATAGACACCACTCCGCTTTCGCCTGAGGCATCGGCATAAACGGGAACGAGATCCATGCCCATGTTAGATTTTCCGGGATGGTCATAAATTTCCTTTGGGTTCATGGGAGCACGCCAGAATAAAACTTTCCTCTTTTTCTTTTTTCCTGTTTTTTGGACTGTTTCATTTTTTGGAGAAAAAGCATTTTTTCCGGAAACTTTTATTACAAAATAATAATAACCACCGATGCCAAGCACCATACCAAAAACGATGAATGCGGCGTAAATAAAAATTTTCTTATTCATGTCTGTATTTTTTATTTTCTGAATTAATAGATTAATTTCGAACCTGTTAAAAATTCAAGTTGAGCTATCTGAATGGCATAACCAGTCCGCAGTTTTGCCAGTTCGGTTTTTACTTTCAAAATATCGTCTTCCGCTTTGATGACGTTAACAAAATCAATTTTATTCACCTGGTAATCGGCTAAAGCTGCCTGGTAAGCCTGGAGCGTTTGCGGCAACATGGTTTTTGTCAAAAGTTTTTCACGGCTGCGCAATTCATTGATCTTCGCATTGATTTTCCCAAACGACTGTTGTAAAACCTGTAATGAAGACTGAAACTGCTGACCATAATAATCCTGCAGGTAATGCGATTTGTTTACTGCAGCTTTGATACTTCCCCCATAACCAATCGGAATCGTTATCCCGACCATAAGCCCCAGAAAATCAGGATAATTAACACCGGTAGCCTTGTTATAGCTCCGTAAAGTATATTGTAAACCCACTTTAAAATTGGGATAATATTTTTTCTCTGCCTCTTTTTGCTGTAATACCGCCTTACTCTGGTAAAGTTTAATTCCTTTTAACAAAGGACGGTTGCGGGTTGCCAGTTTTAACAATGAGTCTGTTGGAAATATCGCATGGTTAACAGGTACAATTTTCGGAGTAGCAATGATTACCCGTTCATCCCGCAACAGATAAGCATTCATTTGCCGCTGCATAGACAATGCATCGTTTTTCAGGGTTTCAATTTTATCTTTAACGCGGGTGATCTGTACCTCTACCTGTACAATATTCTCAAGGCTTGCAGTTCCCACTTCAAATTTTCGTTTGGCCACCAGCAAAACCTGTTTTAACAAGTTAATACTTTCTTTTGCCAAAGCTATTTCGCGACGTTTTTCCTGTAGCGTATAGTAGAAAACAGCCACCTTCTGGGCAATTTGGTTTTTCAAATCGGCAATTTCCTGTTTCACAATCAGCGTGTCCACTGCTCTTACTTCTTCTTTGGCTTTCAGTGCACCTGGAAACGGAATGGTTTGTGTCAGGTTGAATGCTGTTCCGGTCATGGGTTCCTGGCGCAACGAAAAACTATTTACCGGAACGTTCAATAACCCGACAGAAAAAACAGGATCGGGAAGATGGGTCCCAATGGAAATATTTTCCCTGGCCATGTTCAGTTTTGCCTGTAATGATTTGATCTTCGGATTTACCTTCACCGCCTGTTTTATCAGCGTTGGCAACACATTTGCGTCCTGGGCAGACACTGCTCCCCCAAAGAAAAGCGAAGCCATAAGAATCAATAATACTTTCATTTTCATTTTGCTCATTTTGTTTTGCTTAGGTTAAAAAAAGAAACCGGACATCCCCTTTAAGGTCATTAAAGGGAAAAATGTTTCTTTACATTATGCGGCAAAATTAAATGATTGTCAATGAGTTGCTGTTATACAATTTTAAAAAAGAGTTACAGAATTTTTGTGCACCGGGAACCCCCTTTTCAATAAAATGATACCGTTTATCAAAGAAGATGTGCATTTGGTGTATTTCCGATCATATTTTCCTCATCGGCATTTTTCCCAAACTTCGTATAAAAATGGACTGAATATAAATAAACCAGATAAGTTACAGATTATCTTTATTTTGTAATAAAAAAACAATATAAAATCTGCCTATGCGGTCGATTTTTTCTAAATTTGCGCCCCATAATCAGAAACTTAATGAACTAATAAAGACATTATGAACAAAATAACTGAAATGGAGTTTTTCTCGGAGAATGTTGCCAAAATTGTCCTGGAAGCTCCTGATATTGCCAGATCCAGAAAAGCCGGACACTTTGTGATCATCCGGTTGGATGAAAAAGGCGAACGCATACCTTTAACCATCGCCGATGGCGATCCTGAAAAAGGGACCATCACACTGGTAGTTCAAAAAGTAGGGGTTACTTCCGCCAAATTGCTGGCCAAAAAAGCAGGGGAAGAAATTCTTGATGTGGTTGGCCCTCTGGGACATGCCACACACATTGAAAATTTTGGCACAGTCCTTTGTGCCGGTGGTGGTGTGGGTGTAGCACCCATGTTACCTATCATCAAAGCCTTGAAAGAAGCCGGAAACAAAGTAATATCCGTTTTGGCCGGACGTTCTAAAGAGTTAATAATCCTGGAAGATGAAGTGAGAAAACATTCGGATGAGGTGGTCATTATGACAGATGATGGCTCTTATGGTAAAAAAGGATTGGTCACTGCAGGCATGGAAGAGGTTATCCAACGCGAAAAAATAAACAAAGCTTTTGTGATCGGCCCGGCCATTATGATGAAATTCGGAAGCCTCACCACCAAAAAATACAACATCCCAACCGACGTAAGTTTGAACACCATCATGGTGGATGGAACAGGAATGTGCGGCGCCTGCCGGGTTTCCATTGGCGGAAAAACAAAATTTGTTTGTGTGGATGGACCTGAATTTGATGCTTTCCAGGTAAACTGGGATGAAATGATGATGCGTATGGGTGCCTACAAAACACAGGAACATGAAGCTTACGAAAAATATTTAAAAACTATTGAAACTGTTGCATAATGGAAAACATAGCTGAATACATAAAAGAAGGAAGACCTGAAGCCTGGCGTGCTGAGTTGCGCAAATCCATGAAAGCTAAGGAACGCACCAGTTTAGAGCGCGTTAAAATGCCCGAACAAGACCCAAATGTAAGAAATAAAAACATCATTGAAGTAAACCTGGGCGTCTCTGAACAGATGGCCGTTGCCGAGGCACACCGCTGCCTCGACTGTCCTGAGCCTACCTGTACCATCGGTTGTCCGGTAGGTATTGATATTCCTAAATTCATTAAAAAAATTGAATCTAAGGATTTCCTGGGAGCCGCTGCAACAATTAAAGAAACCAATGCCCTGCCAGCTGTTTGCGGACGTGTTTGCCCACAGGAAAAACAATGTGAGCTGAGTTGCTTTTATACCCAGAAACTGAAAAAACCGCCCATCGCCATTGGCCACCTCGAACGCTTTGCTGCCGACTATGAACGGAACAGCGGTAAAATGAACATCCCCGATGTTGCCGAACCCAACGGTATTAAAGTGGCAGTGGTAGGTTCCGGGCCTTCCGGTCTGGCTGCGGCCGGCGATTTGGCCAAATTCGGTTATGATGTCACTGTCTTTGAAGCTTTGCACGAGATCGGCGGCGTACTGAAATACGGTATTCCCGAATTTCGTTTGCCTAATGACATTGTGGATGTGGAAATTGAGAACATGCGCAAAATGGGCGTTAAATTTCGTACCGATTTTATCGTAGGGAAAACTGCTTCGTTTGAAGATCTCCGGACACAGGGTTATCAGGCATTCTTTGTGGGCAGCGGTGCCGGATTACCCCGATTTATGAATATTCCGGGGGAAAACTACAACGGCATTTTTTCTTCCAACGAATATCTCACCCGTATGAACCTGATGAAAGCAGCAAACGATGACTACGACACACCCATTCTTTCCGGTAAAAATGTAGCTGTCATCGGCGGGGGCAACACAGCCATGGACTCTGTTCGTACGGCCAAACGTATGGGCGCCGAAAGGGCCATGATCGTTTACCGCCGTTCGCGCGAAGAAATGCCTGCCCGTCTCGAAGAAGTCCATCACGCATTGGAAGAAGGGATTGAATTTATGAACCTGCACAATCCGGTGGAATATTTTGCCGATGAAAACGGTCGTGTAAACAAAATGCGTGTTCAAAAAATGCGCCTCGGAGAGCCTGATGCTTCAGGAAGAAGAAGGCCTATTCCTATCGAAGGTTCCGAATTTGATATCGATGTCGATATGGTTGTGGTTGCTGTGGGCGTTTCTCCCAACCCTATTGTTCCCAGCAGCCTGAAAAACCTGAAAATGACCGACTGGGGAACCATCGTGGTGGACAAAGAAACCATGCAGAGTTCCATTCCCGATATATTCGCCGGTGGTGACATCGTACGCGGAGGTGCTACCGTTATCCTCGCTATGGGCGATGGACGCAAAGCCGCTGCAGGTATACACAAATACATCCAAGAAAAGGTAAAAGCCGGTTAACATAATTTTTTGGTGAAAACCGGCTGTTTACCGGAAAATCCATTTTCATTTAAAATTCTTATTTTCGAAAACAAATAAATAAATACAATATGGCAGACCTTAGCACAAAATATCTCGGACTAACCCTTCGGAACCCTATTGTTATCGGAAGTTCCGGACTAACAAATTCTGTGAAGGAAATAGTAGAACTTGATAAAAACGGCGCAGGAGCCGTTGTCCTGAAATCCATCTTCGAAGAACAAATTATCCTGCAGGCAGAACACAGTATGCGCGAAGCACTTGCCCACGACCTGATGTATGCCGAATATTCGGAAAACATGGATTACCTTGATACGCACCTCAGGGAAAAAGAACTGGGCAACTATCTTGCTATGATCAGTGAAGCAAAAAACAAAACAGACATTCCTCTCATTGCCAGTATTAATGCTGTTACCAGTACCGAATGGACCTCTTTTGCCAAACGTATCGAAAGCGCCGGTGCCGATGCCCTTGAACTGAACATTTTCATTATGCCTTTTAATGTGGATAAAGGCTGTGAGGAAAACGAGCAAACTTATTACGATATCCTGAAGAAGGTAAAAAGCCAGGTAAACATTCCGGTTTCCGTAAAAATCAGTCCTTATTTTTCCAATCTTGGCAAAGTGGTAAGAAATTTAGAGGCAAACGGTGCCGACGGGGTTGTTCTGTTCAACCGTTTTTCCACTCCGGACATTGATATCCGGAACATGAAGGTGACCCATGGTGATATCCTGAGCCATCCTTCCGACATAGCCAACTCTTTGCGATGGATCGCCATTCTGGCCAAAAGGGTAAACCTGAGCCTCGCTGCTTCCACCGGCATCCACGATGGCGAAGCAGTTATCAAACAACTGCTGGCCGGGGCTACGGTTACACAGCTTACATCCGCAATATACAAACACGGCCCCTCATACATTCTGGATGTCGTTAAGTTTGTTAATGATTGGATGGAAAACAAAGGGTTTAATTATATTGATCAGGTTCGTGGTAAACTGAGCCAGGCAACCACAGAAAACCCCAACTCATATGAACGCATGCAATTTATGAAATATTTCAGCGACATAAAATAATTTTGCCCTGGTTTATAATAACCTGGTTTATAATAGGAGGCCATCCAAAAAGGATGGCTTTTTTTATTGCCAGGGGCAAAATGAAGTTTTTTAAAGTTAACCCGTAGTTTTTAAATAGAAAATACTGAAAATCAATAAGTCCTTTTTTAAACTTTGAATAACTTCAATATTAAAAAATAATATTACAACCAATACACTATATATCAATGGAGTTTTTTCCACCGGCAGCGAAACAAATTTCAGGAAAAAATTTCCATCCTTCTGTGAATTTGTTTACTTTTGAAGGAATGAAGTTGAGAAAACTATCCTATGAAGAACATGTTAAATAACCAAAAAATTACCGCCATGAAAACAACGAATTTTTCAAAAAGTATTTTTACTGGTATACTTTTTACGTTTCTGCTTTTCTTTGCACTGAGCGTTAAAGCTTATACCCCCTCAACAGATACCAGCGACACTACACAATTCACTGCCGTTCGTGGAACAGTTCTCGATAGTCAGACCCATGAGCCTGTGGTTTTTGCTTCTGTGTTCATTCAAGGGACCAAAATCGGAACAGTTTCCAATTCAAACGGAAAATTTTTAATTAAAATTCCTTTGAAATACAAAGGAAAACGATTGGGATTCAGCAGCATTGGTTACAAAACAAAATTTGTTTTGCCTGCCGATTTAAACAAAGTGGTTAACAAAATTTATCTGACCCCTGCGCTAATTCCCATTCAGGAAGTGGTTATCAGGCATCTCGATCCGGTTCATTTGCTGAGTACTGCCGTAGACAGGATCCCGGAGAATTTTTCGGACAAACCGGTTATGATGACGGGATTTTACCGGGAATCAATCCGGAAAAACAGGAAATACCTGTCGGTAGCCGAAGCAGTATTGAACATATACAAAGATGCTTACAACAAAAGCTTTGTCGGCAACGACCGGGTTACCATTTACAAAGGGCGCAAGGCCGAATACGCCAAAAAGAGGGATACGCTGGCCGTTAAATTTCAGGGCGGCCCGTTAAGCCTTTCCTATCTTGATTTTGTAAAAAACAAAGGCGATATCCTTTCCCAGGATATGTATAAAGATTATAATTACAAAATTAATGGTATTATCATGCTCGGTAACCGAGAAACTTAT
>Ga0256829_1001316_pt1 | contig 20721 bp, 17 predicted proteins | sample 131447metaG_FD_185979 | JGI IMG/M metagenome (GOLD analysis project Ga0256829, IMG submission 185979) | Hydrothermal vent microbial communities from Lau Basin, Pacific Ocean - 131-447 | ecosystem: Environmental > Aquatic > Marine > Hydrothermal vents | place: Pacific Ocean: Lau Basin | collected...
CCCTTGTTTGCTCAAAGTTTCCAGATACCGCTTGACGGTAGGCACCAGGCCGAGGTCGTCGAGCATCATGGGACGAAGTTCAAAAATGAACTCGCGCACTTGCTGGAAAGTGTGCGCCGCGCCGGCTTTCAGTGCCTGCAGTTCCTGGCGGGCGCTGTCGGGGTCCACTTCAAAGAGGCGGCTGGCAATTTCGGTTTGCAAGATGAAGTTAGAAAGCGCCTGTGCGGGGCCATCGTGCATCTGGCGGGAAAGCCGCTGCCGCTCGGCTTCCTGCGCCTGCACCAGCATTTCAAGCACCGCCAGCGAGTTTTGCCCATTGCCCCCCTGCCGTGCTGCGGGTGCCTGTTCGGCCGCTTTTTGCACCCCCACAAGCGTTTCTTCAAAACGCCCCAGCGCCTCATAAACCTGTTGCAGTTTTTCCAACTGGCCGCGCATGATCAGATAGCGCTGTTGGGCATCCAGCGCGGTTTCGCAAGCCGCAGCCATATCTTCCCACTGCTTGCGCTCACGCATCTGCTTCACATAAGCCACCACAGAGGCGCTTTTCTGCCCCAGACGGCTGACCTCGGCCTGGCTTTGTTCAAGCATCAGTGCCACTTCGCGCTGCTCGCGACGCGTATCTTCCAACGCCTTGCGGATGATTTCCTCCAGCGACCCTTCCGGCTGCCCCGCTGCAGTTTTTTGTTGGGCTTCTCCCGCGGGCAATTCGTTCATGGCATACCTCCTCTCATACCATCCGCACCCATCCGTGCTGCAACGCATACACAGCCGCCTGGGTGCGGTCTTCCAGCTGTAACTTGCGCAGAATAGCCGTTACATGATTTTTAACCGTTTGCTCACTGATGCCCAATTCCCGGGCAATGCTCTTGTTGCTCATGCCTTGCGCCAGCAGCCGCAGCACTTCCATTTCCCGGGGCGAAAGCGGGGCAGCCGCGGTGGGCATGCCCAGCCAGGCCGCGCGGGCGTCAGCATCCATCACCTGTTTTTCCACCACGTAACGGCCTGCAGCCACATGGCGGATGACCTCGGCCAGCCATGCAGGGGGCACCTCTTTGCTGCAATACGCGGCAGCGCCCTCGGCCAGCGCCTGCCGTTGCTGGGTCTCGTCATCGTAAGCCGTCAAAAGCACAATGCGGGTGGGCAGGCCTTCCTGCTGGGCCCGCCGCACCACGTCGTGGCCGTTGAGGTCGGGCAAATTGACATCCACCAACGCCACATCGGGGCGCAGGCTGCGCATGACTTCCAGCGCGGCCTCGCCCGAGGCGGCCTCGGCCACCACCTCCAGCCCCTCTTCCAGCGAAAGCACATCATGCACCCCCCGCCGGAAAACCGGATGGTCGTCTACCACCAACAATTTGATTACGGCCATGCCCAAAGTATAGCACAACTCCCCCGCCAGGCATACACCGTCAGGTGGCTTCCGCCCAGCCGAGGGCCCCAACCATGAGCGTTCGCATACAGCGGCGTCAACCCGGCCGTCAGGTGGGCGTACCAGTCCGGGAAGGCCACCAGCACGTGCGCGCCGCGGCGGTTAAGAAAAGCGCAAAGCGCCGTTTCGTCGCGAATAAAGGGGATTACTTCCGGCGAAACCAGCCCGGCCAGGTCCACCAGCGGGAAATCGGTGAAATAGCCCACAGCCCCGATATCGTGGGCTGCCACCACGGTATGAGGCGGCAAGTGGGAAGGCAGCCAGCGGGCTACGGTGACCATCTCGCTTTCAATAAAAGCCACATCGTGCGCATAAGCCTGCGCGCCAACCCCCAGGAAAAGCAGCCCCGCGCCGGCAGCAGCCAGGGCCCAGGTGCGGGCAAGCGCCCATCCGGCCGTCAGGCGGCCTTCCCACTCCCGCCAAAGAGAAGCCAGCCCCCGCCAGCCCCACACCAAAAGCACAGGCAGCACCGGCAGCACATACCGCCCATGCTGATAAGCCACCGGCAAACGGAAAACATACGCCGCCCAGTGCGCTCCGGCCCATAATGGGGCCGCCAGCCGCGCCCACCGGCGGCCGCGCACATCGGCTACCACCTGCCCCAGTGCAGGCAGCAGCAAAACGCCCCCCATGCCGGCCAGCAGCGGCGCACCTGTTTTCCAAGCACGCCACCACAACGGCCACTGCCGGAATACGGCGTATTCCGCCTGTTTGGCATAAAAAGTGTTCGGCCAAAGGCGCCCCGAAAGCCCAAGGTTGAACCCCAGGTAAGGCACAAAAGTCAGCGCAAATCCCACCCCCAGGGCGGCCATCCGGCGGGCGGCCTGTTTCAACGACAGGCGGGGGCGATTTTCAGCAGGGCAGCAGGCAGGCAGCAGCCAGGCAACGGCCAGGGCGGGCAAAGCCAGCACGGCTTCCGGCCGCAGCCACACCGCCAGGCCCACGCCGGCCCCCAGCGCGCCGCTCTCCCAACGCCGCGGCAGCCGCCCGCCCCACAACAGCACGCCCAACATGGCCAGCGTAAAAAGCGCCGTTTCCATGCCCGAAAGCGCAGCCCAAACCAAATGCCACGCCCCGGCCACGGCAGCGCCTGCCAGCCAGGGCCACCACCCCCTGCGTTCGGGCACGGCCTGCCGCCACCATGCCCACACAGCCAGCCCCAGCGCCGTCAACGTGCCCCAGCCGAGAGCAGCGCTCCACACCAGCGGCGGCACCCCCAGCCTCTGCCCCACTGCCTGCAACACCACCCACAACGGCGCCGTCACTCCCGCCGAAGGCGCCCCCGGGCGGTACGCCCATTGCCCCCACCGCGCCAGGTTGCGGGCGTAAGTCTGATGGATCCAGGCATCATCCAACGGGAACCCCCAACGGTAAGTGCGCTCTGCAGCCGCGACAAAAACACCCATCCACAGGGCTGCCCACAGGCCGAAAAACGCCCACGCCGCCCGCGTACGCGGGGGGAGCGCCTCTCGCAGCCCACGCACCTTTTTGTGGCTATGCGAAACCCTCACGGCGCTCCCTCCAGCACCAAAAGGGGCGTCGCCGGACCGGCCATGCCTGCAAACCGCCACGGAGGCGGCGCGCTTTGCGGGCGGCGGTAAAGCCTTTCAAGTGGGCGCGGATGGTTGGCTTCCAAGAGCCAATAGGGCGCGCCATAGCGGCGCGCCACGGCAGCCACCACCCCGGCATCACCGTAGGGCACGGCCAGGGCGGCGCGCCCGGTGGCCCAGGTGAACCCCGGCGGGTTGTTGACCAGCACCCGCGCATCGGCAGGCACCCCCAAAGCAGTCAGTGCGGCACCTATGCGCGCATACGCCCGCGCCGCCGCATCCCAGCGCGGCTTCGCAGGGTTTGCCCCGACCACCCGGCGCTGCACCACCAGCCCGCTCAACAACACCGCCGAAGCCACCAGCCCCCAGCCCAACACCCGCAGCGCCTCGCCCGCACGCCACCCCCGCCGGCGCGCCGCCGGGCGAAGCACCACCGCCAGCCCCGCCGGAGCCAACGCCCACAAAAGGGGCTGCAGCGCTGCCCCGGCGTGGAAAAAGCCCCCCCGCGCCCCCGAAAACGGAAACACCACACTCATCACCAGCCAGAGCGCCAGCCACATGCCGCCGCCGACCAGCACGCGGCGGTCTTTGCGCCGCTGCCACATGCCCGCCGCCGCCAGCGGCAGCCACACCACCGCCCCTTGCACCGCCAACGCCGAGACCAGATTGGTCGCCGCGGCATGCACACGGGCTTCCACAATAGCCTGCCAGCCCGAAGCCCACCAGTGGGCCAAAGTCAGTTTCGCCGCAGGATAAATGTACAATTCATCATACTGCGTCAGCCAAAGCGTGCGCCAGCCGCCCGGCGCCAACGGGGTGCCAAAAGCTACCCCGTTGCGCCAGAACCACGGCGCCATCACCATCGCATAGCCCAACAGCGCCGCCAGCCCCGCGCGGTAACTGTTCAGCCTTGGAAAAATGGGCCGCGAACCACGCGGATAAAACGGATGGCCGCGGATTTTTAGGCCGCCAAGGCCGCCAAGAGAACGCCAAGGCCGCCAAGAAACAGAAGTGAGCGTTGGGCTTTTCAGCGTGTTTTGCCCAATCTTGGCTAATCTGTGCAATCGGTGGATGTTTTTCTGCGGAATCTGCGGTTTTTCTCGGCTGAGGGTGAAGAGATACCTCGCGCGCGCGTTACGGCGGGCCAGCGCCAGCCCGCCCCACGCTGCCAGCAGCCACAAAAAGCCTTCCGCCCGGGCCAGGTGCATCAACCCTGCCAGCGCCCCCAGCACCCACGGCTGCCAAAACGCCAGGCGTCTGCGCTGCCCTTCGCCCCCCGCCTGCCCCCCCTCTCCGCCCGGGGAAAGCGGTTGCCCGCCTTCCGGCCAGCCCAACACCAGAAAGAACAACGCCCCCAGCACCATTAACGGCGTAAAAACATCGGGCACGGCCAGGTAAGGCAAATAAAACCCCGAAGCCACCGCCAGCGCGCCCGAAAGCAGCGCCAACGTGCGCTCGCGGGTAAGGCGAAAAGCCAGCAGCGCCGTCAGCGGCGGCACCAAAAGGGCAAGGGCAAAAAACGGCCAGCGCGCCGCGGCAAACCCGTCACTGCCTGCCAGGCGCATCCCCCCCGCGGCCACCCACGCCGCCAGGGGCTGCCAATACGCAAACCCCGGATGAGGCAGCCCGCGCGGGTCATCAAGATAATTCCACAAAAACGGCTCGGCCGTCGTGCCGTGCGCCACCTGCCGCCCCATCAGCGTGTAATAATCGGCGTCCATGTAGCCTGGGCTGTGCTGAAAAAACGCCACCGCGCCCAGCACCAGCGCCTCCAGCAGCAGCAAAAGCACCCCGTCGCGCCGCTTCACCGCCGCCTCCCGAAAATCAGCAAACCGCGGCTGCCGTAAATTCCGGTCGGGAAGTCGGCCAACAGCGCGTAGGTCTGCCAAAACCACGGCTGGGGAAGCAAACTTTTGCGCCCGTACACTTCCAGAATCACAATGTAATCGGGCTTGCGCTCGCGAATCAGGCGCGCCGGCACGGCGTAATTGATGACATAATCGGACGCCGGCAGCGGGAAATACGCCAGCGTTTCCGGGCTGTTCAACCCTGCCAGGTCAAGGATGCGCGCCCCGGTGTCGTAGCCCAGCACGCCCACATCGCCTGCGGCCACCGTCACGGCGGCAGGGTCTGGCTGCAAACGGGGGGCCAGAAAGCGCGCCGCCCGATGGTAGAGCAGTTCCAGGCGATACCATGCCATCTCCGGAGCAGGGGTGGTGCGGCCGTGGTCGGGATGCCATTGCCAGGTAGAAAGCGGCACCACCACCGGCAGCAAAAAAGCCGCAGCCCAAAGTGCGCGCCGCCAACGCGGGCGCCGCAGCGCCTTCCCAACAAACCACGCCCCGCTCAAAATGCCGAAAAAGTAAGGCGGCAACGGCGGTGTGAGATACCAGCGGAAGATCAGCGGGTTGGCGATGGCAAACGCGGCAAAATACAACCACGGGAAGGCCAGCCACAGCCACAAACGCGGCTCGCGCCGCAGCAGCCCGCGCGCGCCCACCGCGAATAACCCCGGCCACAACACCAGCCCCACGGCGATAAATGCCGGTGTCAACCAGTGGTGCAGCCAAAACGGCGTCGCATAATGCTGCAGCAGCCGCACCAGCGCGTCGGAAGGCCCCTGCCGGTAAACCACCTGTTTGGCAGCCAGAGAATGCGGCAACAGCGCGCCGTAATAAGCCCACGAAAACGCCAGCCAGCCCCCGGCCACCAGCGCGCCGGGCGCCCAGGCAAACGCCCACCGCCCGGCCTGCTGCCCAGGGGCACGGCCTTGCCGCCGACCCCGCCACAAGTCGTCGGCCAGCAAAAGCAGCACCAAAAGCAGGGCGTCGGGGCGGGTCAGGAAAGCCAACGCGCCGGCCAGGAAAGCAAGGCTGCGCCTTCCGGCCACATAAGCGTACACCGCCGCCGTCAGCAAAAACACATACACACTGGTTTCCATCCCCCCGATGGCAAAGGTCACGCTCCACGGCGCAACCGCCCAGGCAAGCGCAAAAGCATACCCCACTTGCGGCATATTCAACCGCCGGGCCAGGCGCATCCCCAAAAACGCCGTGGCCGCATCGGCCAGAGCATTGGTGCCCCACGCCAGCCACGGGAAAGGCGCCCGCACGCCGCCGCTGAAAGCCCCCAGCAGCGCCATCCAGAGCGCATACAGGGGCGTGGTCGTGCCCAGCACGTGCTGCCCGGGGTTATAAACCGGTCCCCATCCGGCCAACAGGTTACGTGCATAGCGAAAAGTAATGAACGCATCGTCTATGGTGCGCGGGCCGGGCACCAGCCGGAAGGCCAACACCACCCCCGCCAGCACCCACAGCACACCCTGCGCCCGGCGAGCGTTCCTCATTCCAGCAAAGCCTCCGGGGAAAGCGCCACCGGCGCGCGCGCCGCCCACCAGCGCACGGTATACAGCAGCACCCCCACCGCCAGCGGCTCAAGGAAGCACATCCCGACCGAAGCACACACCCCGCCCCCTGAAAACAGCCCCGTTCCCCAAAAAAGCCAGGGCAACACCCAAAACAGCGCCAGGGTCAATGCCGCCGCCGGGCGGCCGTAAGTCTTCCAGCGGCTGCCCCAATACACCCACACCCACAAAAGGGGAATCAAAAGCAGCACCTGGTCGGCAGGCACCACGCGCCCCCCCACCAGCAGGGCACCCACCACGGTCAACGCGGTCGTCCACGCGGCCTGATAAGCCGAGCGTCCCCAGGCTGCCACCCATTCGGCCAGCACGGCCACCGCCACCACCCCCACCAGCAGCCAGCCCGCCTGCCGCCCTACGCCCGGCACGGCATGGGCCAAAGCAAGGCGCGGCGAGGCTGCGGGCTTGAAACGCAAAAGCACAAAGGCCATCTGCAGCGCCCAGGAAGGCAGCAACCAGAAAGCCAGCGCCAGCAGGGCGGCCGCCAGACCCCAAAAGCCGCGCCACAGGCGCCACCGCCGGCGCGAAGCCGCCCAGAGCAACAGAAACACCGCCGGGTAAAGCGCCACATCGGGCCTGACCAGCGTCAACACCAGGGCTGCCCCGGCCAGGTCGTCGCGGCCGCCGAGCACCGCAGCCAGTGCAAGAGACAGCAAAAACAACACCACAACCACCACGTCGGCGCGCAGCACCGCCAGCGCCGAGAAATACCCCGTCCAGGCAAACAACCCCGCAGCCGCTGCCATGCCCGCGCCCGGCCGCCAGCGCAACGTCCGGGCCAGGAGCACCACCCCGCCCGCCAGCGCCAGCAGCGCCCCCCACACCGCCCACACCCGGGCGGCGGCAAAATCTTTCAACAGCGCCAGGGGCGAAAACAGCACCAGCGCCGGCGGAAAGGGATAAGGCCGCGGCATCACCGCCACGCCGTCCTGCTGCGACCGGCCATAAAGCAGCGCCAGGCGGTGGTAGGGGCTTTCGCCGCGGAACAGGAACGCCCGCATGGCTTCCCACGGGTAGCGGAGCGCCTCGCCGCCGGGCCAGGCCCGCACAACGGCTGCGCCGAGGGCATAAAGTCCCGCCAGCCCGACCACCACGGCAGCGGCCACAATGGCGATGCGAAAAAGCCCGCCGCCTACCGTCCGCGGTGCCTTTCCGATCATGCTTCCCTCTCCGCTTCGGCGGCAGTGCGCACCACAAACGGCGCATAACGGGCCACCAGCCGCCCCGGCACCCGCCCGCGAATTCGCACGCCGCCGCGATGATGCTGCACTTCCTCTACCTGCCCCATTTCATGGAAAAGCGCAATCAGGCCGCCTTCCTCGTAAGGCAGTTCCACCACCACCGGCGCGTAGGTGGCATACAGTTTTTCGGAAACCGCCTGCAGCAATTCGGGCACGCCATCGCCCCGCAAGGCCGAAATGGCAACGGCCTGCGGGAAAGCCGCCAGCGCTTCCGGCGCTCTTTCCGGCGAGGGCAGGCGGTCAATTTTGTTGAGCACGGTCAGGATGGGAATGTGTTCCGCCCCGATTTCGGCCAAAGTCTGCAGCACCGCCGCAGCCTGAGCCCCCGCCTGCGGGTGGGTGATGTCAATGACGTGCAGCAACAAATCGGCTTCGGTGATCTCTTCCAGCGTGGCGCGAAAGGCCGCCACGAGCGAGGTCGGCAGTTTTTGGATGAAGCCCACCGTATCGGTAAACAGCGCCAGGTGCCCGCCCGGCAGTTCCACGCGGCGGGTGGTAGGGTCCAGGGTGGCAAACAGCCGGTCGGCAACGTACACTCCGGCTTCGGTGAGGCGGTTGAGCAGGGTAGATTTTCCGGCGTTGGTGTAGCCCACCAGCGCAACCACGGGCAGGCGGTTTTTGCGGCGGCGGGCGCGATGCCGCCGGCGGTGGGCACGCACTTTTTCCAGTTCAGCGCGCAGGCCGGCCATGCGGCGGCGGATTTCACGGCGGTCCACTTCCAACTGGCGCTCGCCCGGGCCGCGCAGGCCCACGCCGCCCATCCTGCCCGAGCGCCCGCCACCGCCGCCTGTCTGCCGCGCCAGGTGCGTCCAGGCGCGGGTCAGCCGCGGCAGGCGGTAGGCGTATTGGGCCAGTTCCACTTGCAGCGCGCCCTCGCGGGTGTGTGCGTGCTGGGCGAAAATATCCAGAATCAGCGCCGTGCGGTCGAGCAGGCGCACTTTTTCGCCCAAAGCCTTTTCCAGCTCACGCAAGTGGCGCGGCGAAAGTTCATCGTCAAAAATGACCACATCGGCCTGAAATTCTTCCACCAGCGCCTTGATTTCTTCCAGTTTGCCCGGCCCCACGAAGGTTTTGGGGTGGGGGTGAGTGAGCCGCTGGGCGGCTTCCCCTACCACTTCCAGACCGGCGGTTTCGGCCAGGCGCGCCAGTTCGGCCAGCGAGTCTTCCAAAGGCAAAAGTTGGGGCTTCCCCCGAAGGGAGACCCCAACCAAAAAGGCGCGTTCCCGCGGCGGGCGGGTTGGCCGGCTCATTTTGTCAGCCATGCTGCCAGCCGCTCCATCGCCTGCCGCAGTTGGCCGGTATCGGTGCCCAACGAGATGCGCACAAAGCCTTCACCGTGCGGCCCAAAGACCACGCCCGGGGTCATGCTGACCCCGGCTTCCCGCAGGGCGCGCTCGCAAAAGGCTTTGCTGTCGGTTTCGCCCGCCGGCAGGGGATACCAGACATACAGCGAGGCTTTCGGGGTGGCCGCCGGAATGCCCGCCGAGCGCAGCGCCGAAACCACAATGTCCCGGCGTTCCTGATAGATGGCATTGCGTTCGGCCACCCACGGCCACACCCGCTCGTCGGTCAGGGCGACGATGCCGCCTTCCAGCACCGGCAGGAATTGCGAGGTGTCAACCTGAGATTTGTAGACATGCACATAACGCACCACATCGGGGTTGCCTACCATCATGCCCAGCCGCCAGCCGGCCATGTTGAAGGCTTTGGAAAGCGAGTTGAATTCCACCGCGACTTCTTTGGCGCCGGGCACCTGCAAAATGCTGGGGGCCTCGTAGCCATCGTAGGTTACATCCACATACGGAGCGTCGTGGGCTACAAGAATGTCGTGGCGGCGGGCAAAGGCCACGGCTTTCTCAAAAAAGGCCGGCGAGGCCACGGCCGTGGTGGGGTTGTTGGGGTAGTTCAGCCAAAGGATTTTGGCGCGTTGCAGCACTTCGGCGGGGATGGCGTCCAGGTCGGGCAGGAAGCCGTTTTCCGGCAAGAGGGGCAGGAAATAGGGCTCCGCGCCTGCCAGCACCGTGCCTGCCCGGTAGGTGGGGTAGCCCGGGTCGGGGATGAGCACCACATCGCCGGGGTTGAGCAGCGCCTGGGCGAGGTGGAACAGCCCCTCTTTGGAGCCGATCAGCCCCAGCACTTCGGCGGCGGGGTCCAGCGCCACCTGAAACCGCCGCCGGTAGTAATCGGCCACCGCCTGCTTGAAAGCCGGGGTGCCGCCGTAAGCGGTGTAGCTGTGGGTGTCGGGGCGGCGTGCTGCCGATACCAGCGCGTCAACGACAAAATTAGGCGGCGGCAGGTCGGGCGCGCCGATGTCAATGCGGATGATGTCTTTTCCCTCGGCGCGCAGGGCAGCAATGCGCTTGCCCAGCTGGGCGAAAAAGTAGGCTCCAAATCCGGCAAGGCGGTCGGCAGGGTGGAATGGCATGACTTATTCTCCTTTTTTGAGGTAGGCGGCCAGTTTGGAAAAAATGCCACTTTTGCCCGCTTCGTCGGGCGGCGCTTCGCGCAGCGGCAGCAGCACGTGGAAGATGGAGCCCGGGCATTTTTCTTCGTCGTAGCCGGGGGATTCCACCCAAATGGAGCCGCCGTGGGCTTCTACAATGCCGCGGGCAATGGCCAGCCCCAGGCCGGGCCCGCCGCCTTTAAAGCGCGTCTTTCCGCTGGAATGCGTCTGCGGGTCGCCCAGGCGGCCGAATTTGTCAAAGATAATGCGCTGGTCTTCCGGGGCAATGCCAATGCCCGTATCGGCCACCCACACCTCCACAAAGCCGGGCAAGAGGCGGCCATCTACGGTGATGCGCCCTCCATCAGGGGTATATTTGATGGCGTTGGTCAGCAAATTGCGGAACACCTGTTGCAGCCGTTCCACATCGCCGAAAATCAGGCGCTCACTGCCGGGGAAACGATGCACTTTCAGCGTCAGGCGGCGCTCTTCCAGCACGGGGGCAAGTTCATCGGTCAACGAGCGGAAGATTTGCCCCAGCCAGACCGGCTGGAAGGACAGTTTGAGCATGTCGTTATCTAACAGCGAGACGTCCACCAGGTCGTCCACAATTTCGCGAATGCGTTTGCTGCCCCGGTCAATGCCTTCCAGGAAGGGCGAGGCCTGGGCGCGCACGTCTTCCGGCGCGTGGGTGAGTACATCGCGCAGCATGGCGGCGTAGCCTTCCACCAGGGTCAACGGGGTTTTGAGTTCGTGCGCCGCCACCGAAATGAAATCCGATTTGGATTTATCCAGCCGTTCCAGTTCCCGCTGGACGCGTTCCAGTTCCGAAGTGGTATGGTCAAGCTGGGCGCGCATTTCCTGGTTGGCCGCATATTCCAGCATGTGCAGCCAATAGGGCATCAGCGCGGTGATAAATTCCAGGTTTTCGCCGTCGGTGAGGTGTTGGCGCGCGACCTGCATGGTCGCTTCAATTAAGTGTTGCAGTGCTTCGGCAACGTTGATTTCCTGACTGTCCAGATCGGTCACTGTTTGCGACCACACCCACAAGTAAACGATAGAATCCAGCCAGGCAGGGTCGTTGCTGGAAACCGCCTGCCGCAGCAGCTCATAGAAACGTTCCAGCTGCGGACGCAGCCCCATGCGGGTGGCTTCCCCCTGGGCCAGCGCCGCGAGGGCGGCTTCCACCCAGGCATCGTGCAGCGAATCCAGCGTCTGAAGGACGTCCATGGGCATAGTTTACGATAAGTTGGGCATTTTGCCAATAGTAAAGGAAGTCCGCTTTCAGGCTGCGTCGGCAAAGGTTATCTGCAAGCGGCCCTCGGCATCGTAGGTGTATTGGGCAAAGAACGGTGGCGTGTCGGGAGCAGCGGCCAGCACACGCGGCAGCAGGACGTGGAGGTCTTCCACCAGCGGCAGGCTTCGCCAGGCATCCAAAGGCACCCACCGGGCCTCGCCCTCGCGCGAAGGGCGCAGGGGCGCCAGCGGGAGCAACGGCTCGCCCCGAAACACAAACAAGCCAATTCCCGTGTTGTGGCCGGTATCAATCGTCACCACACCGCACAGCCAAAGGGAAGCCTCAAGGCCCGTTTCTTCACGCAGTTCCCGGCGCGCGGCAGTAAGGACGTCTTCCCCCCGTTCCACATGCCCCCCCACACCGTTATAGAGATTCGCCCATAAACGTTTGTGAGACGCCCCTTTCAAAAGGAGCACCCGGCCCTCATGCGTGAGGAAAATCAGCGTGCGCGGCACCACCTGATAACGCTCGGCGCCCGCTTTTTGAGCAGTTTTCGGCACGATGTCCTCCTGCACCAAAAATTACAGCCATGACACCTGACACATGACTTCCCCTGTATTTTAGCGCCCCTTGCGGCAAAGCACAAATTCAGGTAAGATAAAGGCGTTGATTCACGCTCTTCCCTTAACTGCGCGGAGAGCGACCTACCCCACCTCATTCAGGAGGAGAAGCATGCGCAAGACACGGACCCTGTACCTCGTATTTGCGCTCCTGGTTGTGGCAGCCACGGTGCTGGCAGCCTGTGCCAAGGCCACGCCAACACCCGCCCCTGCCGCCACCGCAGCGCCCCAAAAAGCCGCTCTGGGCACCGCAGAAAACCCCATCATCTGGGTGCTGACGCCTTCCCAGGACACTCAAAAGGTGCTCGCCGGCGCAGAACCGATTGCCCAATACGTGCAAGACAAAACCGGCCTGGTCATCAAACCTAAAATCCCGACCGACTACTCGGCGCAAATTGAAGCCATGTGCAGCGGCGAAGCCCAGATGGGCGCGCTGAACACCTTTGGCTATGTGCTGGCCAGCAAGAAAGGCTGCGCCGATGTAGCCCTGGCCTCCGTGCGCTACGGCTCCACCTCTTACGCAGGCCAGATCATCACCCGCCCCGACACCGGCATCAAATCGCTCAAAGACCTGGTCGGCAAAACCTTCTGCCGCCCCGACCCCGAATCCACCTCCGGCTGGGTGATGCCCAAACTGATGATGCTGGGCGCGGGCATTGACCCCGACAAAGACCTGAAACAGATTGTGGATACCGGCGGTCACGACGCCACCGTGCTGGCCGTGTACAACGGCGACTGCGACGCCGGCGCCACCTTTGAAGACGCCCGCGTGCTGGTGGCAAAAAGCTACCCCGATGTCAACGACAAAGTCGTCGTCATCTCCACCTCCCCGCCGATCCCCAACGACAACATCTCCTTCACCCCCGACTTCCCCAAAGACATGCGCGAGAAAATCGTGAACGCGCTGCTGACCCTCAACGACACCGACGAAGGCAAAGCCATGCTGAAAGGGCTGTTCTCCTGGCAAGGGCTGAAAAAAGTGGATGACCACTTCTACGACGGCTTCCGCCAGGCGCTGGAAGCGGCCGGCCTGAGCATTGAAGATTTGAGCAAGTAAACCTGCATTGCGGGCAAAGCGGGGGAAGGCCACTTCCCTCGCTTTGCCTTTTCACCCTCTCTGCCGGTTTTCCGGCGGCCCCACTGTGCGAGGGCCTTATGCTGGTTGTAGAACACCTCACCAAAGTTTACGAAGACGGCACCGTCGCCCTGAAAGACGTCAGTTTCACGGTGGAAGACGGCGAATTCCTGGTCATCATCGGCTTGAGTGGTTCGGGCAAATCAACCCTGCTGCGGTGCATCAACCGCCTGATAGAACCCACCGAAGGGCACATCTTCTGGAACGGGGTAGACATTACCCAAACCAGTGAAGCCGAAATGCGCCGCATCCGCCGGGAAATCGGGATGATTTTCCAGCACTTCAACCTGGTGGAACGCTCCAGCGTGCTCACCAACGTCCTGACCGGGCGGCTGGGCTACCTGCCTTCATGGTGGAGCCTCATCAACTACTTCCCCCAGGCAGAAAAACGGCGGGCCATGGCCGCGTTGGAACGCGTGGGCATTGGCGACAAAGCCCACAACCGCGCCGACGCCCTCAGCGGCGGGCAAAAACAACGCGTCGGCATCGCCCGCGCCCTGATGCAGGAACCCAAGATGATCCTCGCCGACGAGCCGGTCGCCAGCCTCGACCCCGTGCTCGCCCATTCCATCCTGGGCTATCTTGAGACCCTCAACCAGGAACAAAACATCACCGTGCTATGCAGCCTGCACTACCTGGATCTGGTCCAGCGCTACGCCACCAAAGTCATCGGCCTGCGAGACGGCCAACTGGTGTACGAAGGCACGCGAGAACAAATCCGCAACATTACCGACGCCGAATTCAAGCACATCTACGGTCAGGAAGCCCAACGGCTCAGCGTGGGCGGATAACTCCCGACCCTGAGTATAAGGAGACATTGTGGCCGAAAAAAGCACGCCCCTCGCCAGGCCTTCCTGGCTTCAGGCTTTGCTTTCGCTGGTAGTGCCCGGGCTGGGGCAAGCCGTAAGCGGGGCTTTCAGCCGCGGCTTCTACATCCTGCTCAGCGTCGTAACCCTGAGCGGGCTGGCCGTTTTCGCTGCAGCCCAGCGCCCCCGCTACCCCGATTACAGCCTCAGTTTCCACGCCTACCTTGCCTTTGTGGCAGAATCGGCAGCGCTGCTGGTCTTCCTGCTGGCCATCTATTGGCTGGTGCGCCGTTATGCCATGCGCACCGAATTCGCCCGCAACGCCGCCACGCCCGCGTTTGTGGTGCTGGTCATTATCGTGCTGGGCATCACAGCACCGGCCATGATCGATACGGTACTGTCTGCCGCCGAGCTGAAAAAACTCTACGCCCTGACCTCGCTGCTGACCGCCTTTGTCACCGTAGCCATTTGGGCATGGAACATCTTTGACGCCGCCCACCTTCGCAGCAGCGAGCGCGCGCCCGGCATGGGCACCTTTTACATGCTGCTCATCGCGGGCATCCTGGTGCTGGGCACCCGCATTGTGCAAATCAACCCCGAAAAAGCCATTCGGGAATACAAAGACACCGGCGTCATACTCAGCCGCATCGTCTGGCCGTGGAAAGTGGCGTTCGACTACTCGGAATCGGAACTGGTCGCAACCGCCGACATTCAGGCCCCCTGCCCGCCCGGCGCAACCCCGCCGCCGGTCGCGCAGCCCAAAGAAGGCCAGCCGTGGGTCAGCGTGACCCCCACATGCGGCGCGCTCAGCAAACGCGACAGCACCGGCAAGCCCATCTTTGGCACCCTGCTGAGCATCAAAGGCGGCGGCTTCAAACCCAACAAAAAAGTCCACATCCAATGGGCCAACCCGTTGGGCGACGCCTTCACCCCGCGCGGCTTCGGCCCCACCGATATCCCGGTAGGGCCCGACGGCACGTTCACCACGCAACTCTACATTCCCGACGTCACCATCCCCAGCGTTGCCAAAGGGCCGCAAATTCACCAGCTGAGAATCGTCCAGCGGGGAGCAGCCCAATTCACCGGCAAGCTGAGCAAAGAAATGAAACTTGCCCTCCAGGCCATGCTGGAAAGCATCATGATGGGGTTGATGGCCACGGCCGCGGGCATTGTGCTCAGTGTGCCGCTTTCCTTCCTGGCCGCCCGCAACCTGATGAGCACCCTGCACACCACCACGCAAGGCTTCGTCGGCGGCGTCATTGGGCTGGTCGGAGGGGCCTACCTCGGCAAACTTGCCGGCGACTGGCTTACCCCGATGGTGGGTGGGCTGGAAAAAGCGCCGATTTTGACCTTCAGCATTTACCTGGTGCTGGTGTTGGGGCTGGCCATTCTGGCTTACCGGCTGCTCGGCCGGGCCCTGACTTCAGCCGCCGAGCACTTGCCCGCGCCGGTCTCGCTGGGCATTGGCATCGCGGGGATGGCGCTGGTGGGGGCCGTGGTCGGCTACTTGCTAGGGCTGGGTTACGCCCACGGCATTCTCGGCATCACCCGCGGCACAGAAGGCGCCGTGGCCGCCGCCCCGCATACCGCCTTGCTGGGCGCGGCACTGGGCGCTTTCCTGGGCGCTTTCTGGGCATGGCGGCTGGGCACCAGCACCACCATCCCCATCGGCCAAATGATTTACGCCACCGTACGGCTTATCCTCAACATCGGCCGCTCCATTGAACCCCTCATCTGGGCCATCATGGGCGTCATTTGGGTCGGGCCCGGGCCGTTTGCCGGGTTTATCGCCCTCACCATCCACTCGGTGGCTGCACTGGGCAAACTCTACTCGGAAGCCATTGAAAGCATTGACCCCGGCCCGATTGAAGCCCTCCAGGCCACAGGCGCAAACCGCCTGCAAACCATCGTCTATGCCGTGGTGCCCCAGGTCATGCCGCCTTTCACCGCCTTCACCCTCTACCGCTGGGATATCAACGTCCGCATGTCCACCATCATCGGCCTGGTCGGCGGCGGCGGCATCGGCTTCCTGCTGATTCAGTGGATTCACCAGTTCCAATACGAACAGGCAGGGCTGGCCGTGTGGCTCATCACCATCACCGTCGCCACGCTGGATTTCGTCAGCGCCAGCATTCGCGAGAAGATGGTCTAACGCGCCTTCCCCACCGGCACTGCTTCAGCCCCTTGCTCCCCCGGCAAGGGGCTGTTGTTTCGGGAATGGTATAATCACGGCCATGCGTCACGGATTATGGTTCACCCTGCGGCTGGCGGCTCTGGCCGCGGCAGGGGGGGTGTTGCTGCTGGCCGCGCGGCTATGGGTCGTCGGGATGGCAAGCCCATTCATCACCTCGCCCGCAAAAGCGCCCTCCCGGCGGGTTGCCATCGTGTTTGGCGCCGGGCTGCAACGCGACGGCTCGCCCACCCCCATCCTGCGCGACCGCGTGGCCACCGCAGCCGACCTCTACTTTCGGGGCAAGGTACAAAAATTGCTCTTGAGCGGGGATAACCGGTTTATCAATTACAATGAACCGGGCGCCATGCGCCGCTATGCCCTCAGCCTCGGTGTGCCCCACGATGCCCTGGTGCTGGATTACGCCGGCCGCCGCACTTACGACACCTGCTACCGCGCCCGGGCCATCTTCGGCGTGCGGGAAGCCCTGCTCGTGACCCAGCGCTTTCACCTCGCCCGCGCCGTCTACACCTGCCGCGCCCTGGGGGTAAATGCCATCGGCGTTCCCGCCGACCGCCGCCGCTACCCCACCCTGCCCTACCTCTACTGGAATGCCCGCGAAGTGCTGGCCTCGGTGCGGGCACTGCTGGATGTGCATCTCACCCACCCTTTGCCCGTGCTGGGCAAAGCCGAACCCATCTTTCCGGAGGAAAAGCCATGATCAGCCGCGACCAGGCTCTCGCCATCGTCCACGAATTCGTGCAAAACCCCAACCTGCGGCGGCATATGCTGGCCGTGGAAGCCGCCATGCGTTTCTACGCCGAGAAATTCGGCGAAGATGTGGAAACATGGGGCCTCACCGGCTTGCTGCACGACTACGATTGGGAAATCCATCCCACCCTGGAAGAACACCCCCTCGCGGGCGCGCCTCTTTTGCGAGAACGCGGCGTGCCGGAAGAAATCGTCCACGCCATCCTCACCCACGCCGACCACACCGGCATCCCGCGGGAAACCCTGATGGAACATGCCCTTTACGCGTGCGATGAAATCACCGGCCTGATTACCGCCGTGGCACTGGTGCGGCCTTCCAAATCGCTTTACGACCTCAAGGTGAAATCGGTGAAAAAGAAATGGAAAGACAAATCCTTTGCCGCCGGTGCCGACCGGGAAGCCATGCGCCGCGGCGCCGAGGAAATCGGCGTTGAACTGTGGGAACATGTCGGCAATGTCATTGAAGCCATGAAGCGCATCGCGCCCGAACTTGGCCTTGACGGCTCCCTGGCATCGTCATAAAGCGCGGCGCGCTTGCCTGCCATAACCCGGCAGGGAACGGAGCACGCGGATTCCGCAGAAAAACAGCCGCCCACAGGTTTGGCGCGCACCCGCCCAAAGATGAACCGTTACAAATTTGCGCCAAAATATGCTACACTATAACCACCGCGTGCGTCTGCATTCCGGCAGGCAGCACGGCTCCCCAATCTGCTGCGCGTTCCGCGCCCACCGGCCACAGAAGGAGAAAGTGTCATGCTGAGCGGGAAAGGAATGTATTTGTGGAAAATCTACCGCTGCGAAAACGGCGATCCGCAGGCCATCGCCAACGTGGCAGCCCAAGCCGGGCTTTCGCACGTCCTCATCAAAATTGCCGATGACGGCGGCATCTACAATTACGACTGGGAACACCACCGCGACCTGGTGCCGCCGCTGGTCAGCGCGTTGAAGGCGCGCGGCATCACCCCCTGGGGCTGGCACTACATTTACGGGCGCGATCCGGTCGCCGAAGCCCACACCGCCGCGACACGCACCCAGCAACTGGGGCTTACCGGCTATGTGATTGATGCCGAAGTAGAATTTGAAGCCCCCGGCATGGCCGATAAAGCCCAAACCTTCATGAACACCCTCCGCCGCGAAATGCCTGCCGGCGTGCTCATCGGGCTGAGCTCTTACCGCTTCCCCAGCTACCACCCCGCTTTCCCGTGGCGCGAGTTCCTGGACCAATGCGACTTCAACATGCCACAGGTCTATTGGATCACCGCCCACAACCCCGGCGCCCAACTCACCCGCACCGTGCGGGAATTTCGGGCAATGTACCCCCATCAGCCGCTCCTGGCCGCCGGCTCGGCCTACAAATACGGCACCTGGGTGCCTTCAGCCGCGGAAATCCGGGAATTTCTGCAAACCGCGGTCAACCTGGGAGTGCACGCAGCCAATTTCTGGGAATGGCACCTCACCCGCGACATTCTGGACCCCAGCATCTGGCAGGCCATTGCCGATTTCCAGTGGCCCGACAGCCCCCCGCCTGTGCCGCAAGACATCACCGAAAAATTCATCGCAGCCCTCAATACCCACAACGCCGACACCGTCTCCGGCCTCTACACCGAGCGGGCAGTCCACGTGACCAGCGCCCGCACCATCACCGGCAAGGCCGCCATCCATTCATGGTACACCACTTTCTTCAACACCTTGCTGCCCAACGCCACTTTCCGCCTGACGGGGCATTCCGGCACCGGCAACTCGCGGCATTTCACCTGGGAAGCCACCTCAAGCGCAGGGCAGGTACGCAACGGCAACGACGTTTTTGGCCTGCTGGACGGCAAAATTGCCTATCACTACACTTTCTTCACCATTGAACGTTGACCCGCCCTTGACCACAAAAAAGGCATCTGCCTACGCGAGTGGGCCTTCGCTGCTTTTTGATGCGTCCGCCTTGGCAGTGCCCCCTATGTAAAAACCCGCCTGGCCTTGCCATCGCCGCGATTCGGGCAGGTCATGACCAAAACAGGCCTGACGGCTCTCACCGTCAGGCCTGTTTATTTCGCCGGCCCGCTCGGAAAGGAAATCCAGCCCCGGGCAGGGCTGAGAGCGCCTTCTGAAAGGCCGAAAACCTGCTCAAACATGCACAAAGCGCGGCGCCGCGCCTATTTGACAATAGTAATGCTCACCTTGCCGCTTTCCGAAGCCACCATCAGCAAATGCTCTTTTCCCTGCGGGTCTATCACCCGCAAGGTCCAGCCGCTCTGGTCACTGCCCACCTTGTTCATCACCTTGTAACCCTGCTGCGCAAAAGCCTGGTCAAAGAACTGCATCACCTGCGCCACGGTCATATCCGCCACGGTGTAAATGCTTGAAGCACCCATTTGCATCTCTTGCGTGGCTCCGGGCGGCAAAGGGACGGGCGGTTTTGCACCGGCAGCAACCGGCGGGGGCGTAATCTGGATATTCCCATTGAGGTTGGAAAGCGCCGTCGTCACGGTCACTTCCACCGGCACCTGCTGACCGCCTTTTTCCACCTCGCCTGCCACCCGGTAGAACGCGCGCACCATCGTGCCGTCCTGCAACACGCTGATTTCGCCCCGCACCCTGGTGACGCGGGCCCGGGTTGCGCCGACCAATTGCGGCACGGCCTGCAGCAAAGCCAGCCAGCCCTGCTCCGCCGAAACCAGCCCCTGGGGCGCCTCGTAAGTATAACGGTAAACCTTCATCCCATCCAATGTCCCCGTGCCATTGGCCTTCCAATGCGACGCATCGGCCAGTTCCGGCCCCAGCGCCCCCGTGACCAGCGGCTGGGGATTATGCACCGCGTGCGGGTCGGCAATGGCCAGCCATTTCCCTTCTACCTGATACCAGGTTTTGCCCCCTACAGAGACAATTTCTATCGTGCTGCCGTCTTTCTGGGTAATCTTCTGGCGGGAAGCCTGCCCGCGGACGTCATCCTCTTCCATTTTGAACAAATCATAGGCCGCCGCACTGCCGATTTTGACCCGCACCACCATTTCCTGATGAAAACTGTGGAGCGTGGCACTGTCTTCCGGCGAACGCCAATTCGCCGCGCCGGCGCTACCCTGACCGCCAGAGGCCCCCGGCGTCGCGGCCTGAGCGCCCTGCACCGTAGGCCCTACCTGCGTGATAGCAGCCTGCACCGTGGGAGCCAGCTGGCTGGCCAGCGCCTGAGCGGTGGGAGCCACACTTTTGGCCTTCTGGGCCGCATTGATCACCGAGGAAAGACTGCAAGCCAGCAACACCGCGGCCGCAAATACAGCCGCCACCAAAACCTGCTTACGCATTTCAGCCTCCTTACACACATCCGGCAGGGGAAAGCCGCCACGAAGCCGTCAGATCCCCATTTCTTCGTGAGCCTTCAAAAGGGGGAAAGCCCCCCTTCCACACTCATTATACTATATCGCAAGCCACAAAAAACAGGCCTGCCGTTTGAACAGCAGGCCCGCAGCAAGCCACCGACGGGACTTGAACCCGTGACCGTCCGCTTACGAGGCGGATGCTCTTCCAGCTGAGCTACGGTGGCGCGCCGCAATTATACCCGACAACGCTCCATTTTTGGGAGGAATTCCGAAAAAATCTGCCGTAACCGCAGCGCGCCACTTGACACCCCCTTTTGGCCTGTGGTATGCTCAACGCCGCTTCGGTTGGGAGAAGGGTGTTTAAGGAAGACCACTCCGGCAGAAGGACATTGCGGTGGAACTAGAAGAACGCCTTGCATGGGTTGGGCTGAGCAGCGTCAAAGGCATCGGGCCGGTGCGCTTTCGCCGCCTGACCGAACACTTTGGCAGTGCGCGGGCCGCCTGGCAAGCCCCCGCAGCCGCCCTCAAAGCCGCCGGGCTTCCCGCTGCCGCTGCCGAGGCGCTGGAAAACCTGCGCCGAACCCTCAACCTTC
>Ga0256829_1001317_pt1 | contig 20719 bp, 16 predicted proteins | sample 131447metaG_FD_185979 | JGI IMG/M metagenome (GOLD analysis project Ga0256829, IMG submission 185979) | Hydrothermal vent microbial communities from Lau Basin, Pacific Ocean - 131-447 | ecosystem: Environmental > Aquatic > Marine > Hydrothermal vents | place: Pacific Ocean: Lau Basin | collected...
TTCTCCCCAAACCAACGGCTAGGTAATGAAAATAAACTTTCCAACAATCCAGACTGCGGCAAACCAGCATCTTCAGGATTTAGTTCATCCACCACAGCATCGGAAGCGGGCCCATGAATATGGTAAACTTTCCGCAAAAAACTTTTATCTTCACCTGCCAGAACATGACCTAAAAGTGGTATATTGCCGATAATCGCCTCAATATTTTGCCATGGTCTTGCAATCAATAAAATATCCAAATCACCCGTATCCAAGTTCACTTTTCCCGTGCCACCAGCATCTAATGCCGATGATGTTAATGCCAATTGTCTAATATCCAATTCTTCTGCATTAAAATCGGCTTCAATTTGTAATTTATCATAAAACAAACCTTTACCTACAATATCACCCCGCTGAAATACCAAGTATTTAGGCAAATCAACCAAACTTATCGCTGCCAAAAGGTGGGTCAATGTACCACCCTCCATAATACGTCCGTCATCGATGCGTAAACGTAGGTTTCCTTTCATGCCCCGCCACCAAGGTTCACCCTGCTTAAACTCACCACTACCCAAAAACAATGATTGCATGTCACCTTCTTTAAACAGCTGATCCAGTTCTGCTTGTTTCATCAAAGTACCAAACTTGCCCGATAACAGTGCCAAACCTTGCCAAGCAAACACATCATCAGGTTTAGGTTTCACCGAGCCTGATATCATCACATGCTGATCAGAGCCATCTGCTTCCAAATAATGCAAATCAATTTTGCCATGTTCCAACATGGTAAATGAAGCTTGAACATTTTGTAGATGTGATGCGCCAATGTCTGCTGAGGCTGCGCTAAATGTGCCCGTGCTTTGCCTATTTGAATTAAACTGGAATTGAACATCTCTCAGCTTGCTTTTATCCCAAATAAATGTCTTGGTCTGTGCAAATACCTGCCATGGACGTAATATCGTATCTGCAGAATCTGGCTTTTCTACTAAATAAGGTTGCAAAAGTTTCTTGTTCATGAAGGTGGCATTGGCTTCAATACCCCATGATATTTTTGGATCCAAGGGCATAAGCAAACGCATTTTTCCATCAAACAATGCGGTTTGAATATGCATAAAGTTAAAGTCCAACTTATCTTGTGTAATCGTTAATTCACCATCAAGATTAAAGCCATCCTGTTTGACTTGCATGTGCTGCATATGTATAGGCAACAGGCTCGTAGATGTTGGTTTACCTTTTAAGTTTAAATACAGCTTAGTGGTTTTTGCTTTGGCAAAGCCAGCAAAACTTTTCCAAGTGTTTTTCTTAAAATCAAAGTTTGCCTTCCATTGCTGGTGTTGGTAATCAAGCACAAATGTTGTTTCACCTTGAGGTTTTATAATCGGCAAGGAAAAGTCATGAGTCAGCTTTGTCAAAGGTGCAAAACCTGTCAGAGAAAGGTTATCCAAAGCCCAAGCTTGTTGTTTATCGAGGAACATACTCAGTTCACCATCAAACCAAGGCGTGCTGACTTGCATATTGTTCAGGTCTAAACCTCGATTATAATCCCAAACTGCCATGCCTGACTTTACTTTCAAAGCAATACCCTTGGGTTTAAGTGCCCACGCTTTACCATCAGGATAAAAATGAACAATGGTTTCTTCTGGTTCTGCTTTGTTGGCATACCAAAGCATTTGCACCTCTGCCTTAGCCGGTGATTCACCCCAGTGTAAATCGTGAGCTGAGCTTGGCTCTAGCCATGTATGCAATTTACCAACATCAGCAACACCCTTTGCGTTAATTTGCATCAACAATGTTTTCCAAGTGATTTGGTAATCTCCCGACACCAAACCTATACCACCATTTAAGTCTGCTTGATGAATCACAGCATGTAATTTCTGCTCATCAACCTCTACATCAGCTTTGACTTGGTACAAATAATCATCTGCCAAACCTAAAGCAATATCCACACCAGATACTTGTGTGTTCACATGATATGTCATATTGGAAAACTGAGCCCCAGCCAAATCTAAAGCCAAAGGTTTCGACCATGGTAAGTCCAATGTACCATGAACATTTTCAACCCTCCCATGCTGCATAGCACTCAGCCAATCATGCCAATGCTCACCACCCAGCATCCACAACCAAGACCAAAGCTTAGGCATGGTGGTCGCAGCATCAGAAACTTGTAAATGCAAATTATCATTTTCCCATGTCAGCTGTGCATTGGCAAAGCTATCCTTGGCTTTCCATTGCAATGTATTGGCGTGAAACACACGTAAAGAAAAGGTTTCATCTTGCTGTAAAGACACATCACCTTGTCCCGTAAAACGTTCAAAAGGTACGCGTAAATGTACTTTATCTACTGTAACCAACCCTTGGTCACCTTTAATATCCATATCCCATTGCCACGCCAGCTTACCCTGCTTCTGCAGCTTAAAACGTACGGCAGATAAACCTTGTGTATAAGCCTGCCAAGACCTCGGCAGGCTAGAAAAATCTTCAATATTTAAGCGCACTAATTTAGGCAAGAAGTCTTGGTCCATCACAAAATGTACAAACAAACCTTTGGCTTGCAGCAATACATCCTCAGCAAAAGGTTTAATGTATAAATTCGCATCATACAACACTTGTTTATTTTGTTTGTAAGTCCACGAAACATCCATGTTTTTAAACGTAAATTGTATATTCATAGGCTTAGAATCATGTTTACTTTTTGTGTCCAGATTAACCCCGATACGACCATCTTGAATCATAATTTCAGGAGCCGAACTTCCTAAAAATATATCAAATAAATCATAAGAAAGTTGAACTTTTGCTTCTTCTAGCACAAAAGATGGTGCAGCAATATGCACTTGCCCTATATCAAGCACAGGACCAGTATGCCAGGTCAAATGCAGTTGACTTATATCTACCTGCTGAGCATGCAATGTTGATTCAAGTTTAGATTCAATATATGGCTTAAAATTATCAATATTCGGTGGAAAAGTAAAAAGTAGGACTAAGGATATCAAAGTAAACAATACCAGCATCAAAATAATGCGGCAGCCCCGAATAAAACAAAGATTTAACATTCTGGTTCAAAAGACCTAACAAAAAGAGTGGATGACCTAACCTTTGGCTTTCAATTTATCAATTTTTTGTTGCAAGCTAGCCATCAGCCCATCAATTTTTTTCTTTTTGATAATCGACTTAAAATCTTTCCTGAATGTGGTAATCATACTCACACCTTCAATTTTAATATCATAGACCTGCCAGCCTGTAGATGTTTGATGCAGGCGATACTCCATAGGAATGGTTTTGTTGTCATCAATCACAGCACCTTTCACCCGTGCTTTGTCTTTTTTAAACTCTGCTTTTTCAAAAACAACCTTCTGCCCATGATAACCTGCCAACTGATTACCATAGGAATACTCTAGTACTTGGCGGAATAATTCTGTAAACTCAGTTTGTTTTTCTGGTGTCATCTTTCTCCATGGTTTACCCACACTGCGTCGTGACATTTCGCGATAATCAAACTTTCCTGCAACCACCTTACGAATGTTTTCTCTATCTACATCAGTAATAGTATCCTTATCTACACGTGCTTCCAAGACATCAATAATTGATTGAATCGTTGATGCAACAACAGTATCTGGAGCATCATCATTGGCTAAACCCAGCGTAGGCATATAACAAGCCATCACTAAAACAAATATTATTTTTTTCATGGATATTCTCATTTTGCATCCCCACTAAAAATATATTTACTGATTAAATCTTCGATATTAATCGCTGATTCTGTATCTTCAAACTCATCACCTTCTGCCAAGTAATCCTCTTCCGAGCCTTGATTGACACGCACAAACTTCTCACCAATCAGACCCTTGGTGCGAATCGAAACCGTTGCATCTGAAGCAATCAATACGCCGTCTTTGATATTAAAAACCATCTCTGCTTCCTCATTATCTTTCAACGTTACCGAAATCACTTGTCCAATGGGTACACCAGCAAGCATCACATCACTACCTTTTCGCACGCCTCCTGCATCATCAAATATGGCAATCACTTTATAACCATTGCTGCTCAAGCCACCAACGCCACCCAGCTCCATGGCAAGCCAAGCAATACTTATCACGCCGACAAGCACAAAAACGCCAACAATCATTTCAATTTTTTTGTATCCACTCATACCCTATATCTCCTAAAGATAAAACGATGTAATAATATAATCGAGAATCAGTACCATCACAGAACATAACATCACCGCTTGTGTGGTTGCTTTCGCCACACCTTCCGTTGTAGCCGTAGCACGTTGCCCCATATATGTACAAATAATCCCAACCAATAAACCAAAATAAATTGATTTGGTAAAACCTGCTTGAATATCATTCAAAGAAACCTTATCGATGGTTTCACCAATATATACGCCACTATTCACACCCAGCATATCCACGCCAATCACATAACCTGCAAACAAACCCACCACATCAAAAATAGCCACTAATAAAGGAAGTGATATAGCGCAAGCAATAATGCGCGTCAGCATAACTCTTGATTGCGGGTTCACTGCCATCATTTCCAAAGCATCCATCTGCTCTGTCACCCGCATAATACCAATCTCAGCCGTAATGCTTGAGCCAGCCCTGCCTACAAACATTAATGCTGCCAACACAGGACCAAGCTCTCGAATCATGGATAATGCCACCCAAGGACCTAGCAATGCTTCCGTACCCACCTTGACCAACATATGATAACCTTGAAGCGCTAAAACCATGCCTGTAAATGCGCCCGTAATCACAATAATAATCAATGAGCCCACGCCCACAGCATACATCTGCATCACAAAATGTTTACCCTGCCAAGGGCGCGCAAGAAGTAAGCGCAATGTTGTAGCACCAAATATTGTCGCATCACCAAGCTTGGCAATAGCTTGTAATGTATTACGACCAACTTGACCCACCATGTTCATGATTCCTTCCATTATGACATCCTCACGCAACCAGGTTTATGCATCAAGTCATCAATATAGGCTGTCTGACTACGCGAAAAAGGAATCGGACCATTGGGCTCGCCTTTAATAAACTGTTGTACTCTTGGGTCTTCACTTTGCTGAATACTTTCAGCATCACCTTCCGCAATCACTTTACCCTGCCATAATAAAATTACGTGGTCGGCGATAGCCAACCCAGCTTGCACATCATGGGTGACCACTACTGATGTCATGCGTGTTTTGACTGTTGTTTCATGGATTAATGTGCTCACTACACCCGCAGAAATTGGATCTAAACCTGATGTGGGCTCATCAAAAAAAACAACCTGAGGATCCATCACCAATGCTCGTGCAAAAGCAACACGTTTTGCCATGCCACCAGAGAGTTGTGAAGGCATCATACACTCAAACCCACGCAGGCCCACTTGTTCTAATTTCATGGTCACCATGGTCTGAATCACGCTTTCATCCAAGTCAGTATGTTCATGTAAGGGGAATGCCACATTTTCATACACATCCAAAGAATTTAGCAATGCAGAATATTGAAACACCATACCCACCCGCATACGCAGCTCATACAGACGTTTCATACTCACTTTTGCCAAGTCTTCATCGGCAAACAGAATCGAGCCTGATGTTGGCTTATCTAAACCCGCCAAAAGCCGTAACAATGTGGTTTTACCCGAGCCAGAACCACCCATAATCACTGTCACTTTCTTTTTTTCGATATGTAAATCAACGCCATCTAGGGCTTTAACGCCATCAAAAGCTCTCACTAAATCTTGTGTTTTAATCATAAGGAAACCTAACCATGAGCGCAATATAGACCTTCTATAGCATATGGCGCAACTTAAAAGATACTTATGTGTTCATTTGCATTATCAAAGCCCTACACTATATTGCGCATGGTCACAAAACATGCACCCTTAGCTCAGCTGGATAGAGTGTCGGCTTCCGAAGCCGAATGCCAGTGGTTCGAATCCACTAGGGTGCACCATTTTCGAAAAAGTATGGTTACAATCAGGAACACGTAGCCATACTTTAATCACTCAGTTCTTTGAGCAGGCATAAAGACTTTCACTGACATTTCATGCAAGGTTAATTGAATAACTGGTACTGCGTCCCCCACCTTCATCTTTCCCCAAGGCTCCCTTATCAATTAAATCTAAAATATCGCGATAAGCTGTATCTTGAGAACACTTTGTAATCTTTGCCCATTTCGTAGATGTCAGTTTTCCTTCAAATCCATCCAATAGCATATTGAGCATTTTAATCTGCCGTTGATTAAAGGCTACCTTCGCAAAGCGCTCCCAGAATTGAGCCTTGTTCATAACACTACTAAGCAAATCGCCAGACCCCTCTATTGCTCGCAACAGACAATTAAGAAACCACTCTTGCCACGAACTAATGTTGAGCTTGCCTTTCTGGGTCTGCTCTAGGATTTTGTAATACGCTTTATTCTCCAATCTGATTTGTGCTGACATGCTGTAGAAGCGTTGACTTGAATATTCTGACCTCGCTAGAGCCATATCGGCTACAGCGCGGGCAATGCGGCCATTTCCATCTTCAAACGGATGAATAGTTACAAACCATAAATGCGCTACACCTGCTTTCAGAAGCGGGTCAATATCAACCTTATTTTCGAACCATGACAAGAAGATATCCATTTCAGCAGGCAAACGTGAAGCAGGAGGAGCTTCGTAATGAACCTTCTCTCTACCAAATGGGCCTGAAATAACTTGCATAGGGCCATTGTTATCATTCCGCCACTGACCAACCCTAATCTTCGTCATGCCACTGCGACCTGTCGGAAATAAAGATGCATGCCAGTCAAAAAGCCTCTCTTCAGTCAGAGGCTCGGCATAATTGCTGGTAGCATCCATCATCATCTCAACAACACCTTCAACATTCCGATCGCTTGGAACAAGGCCACCTGCATCCATACCAAGCCTGCGAGCAATAGATGACCGAACCTGCTGACGCTCTAGTGTTTCCCCCTCGATTTCACTCGACTTGATAACATCGTCCGTAAGTGCCCTTAAATGAGCCTCTTTTCTTTCATCAAAACCCAAGCTTTCCATTTTTCCCAGAAGTCGGCCTTGTTCCCGAGAAACATGTGCTAGGAGTTTTGCAAGGTCTTGATTATCCCAAGTAAATAAAGGCCAATCCGTGTTTTGCCATAAATACATATGCAATTCTCCGCTAATTATGCGGATATTGTGCAGCATATTCTCCGCATACACAAGATTTAATCCGCATATTGTGCGGATAAAAAAGTGATAATATCCGCATCAGACTTTTTAAAGTAATAATTGGAGGCGCAACAACCTTTCCGAAAATGCCATTCATCTTTAAATGATTATCTTACTATACAGCTATAAAAAGATAACGGTCACTTGGCATAGTTATCACCCTCCGAAGATAGTGGTCATAGCTAAGGACAGAAGGTTGTGACCAAATGAAAGGGTAAAGATACCAAAGGTTTAAACGACCTTGGGCTAACGCTCAAAAAAGTTGCGTGACCATTTTGTGACCAAACGGTGACTACGACTATTGAATAGCTATTATTTTACAATAGCTTACGCGTGGTCACGTGAAAGATGCACCCTTAGCTCAGCTGGATAGAGTATTCGCCTCCGAAGCGAAAGGCCAGTGGTTCGAATCCACTAGGGTGCACCATTTTCATCTTTAATATCAATAGTTTGTAATTATGATTCACTTCTGCCGAAAGAAAGCTGTGGCCATTTCGTGACCAAACCTCTTATTTCTATTTTCTATGATTTAAATCGAGGTTGGTCGCAATATCTTCCCAAAGGATGGGCTAAAAATCCAATTAAAATTTCTTCGTTAGATGCTCAACTTTCAAAAGCAAAAGGGTTTAAAATTTGCCTTCTCCAAAGACTGGTTCGTTCAACCTCACTTAACCCAGCTTCATCACAAACTTGCAACCAATTATCTTCAATAACTTGCACCTGCTTTTCAATGCTTTTCCGAGCCTCTTCTTTCGACAATAAAAAATGATGTGCAGCTTCAATGCAATGTGAAAGTTTACTTTTGCGTTCATTTCCAGAAATCAACATCGCTTGAGTAGCCTCATTTCCAGCTCTACTTTGCGGGCATATATCATACGCGGGTGTGAGTGACAGCATCTCACCATTCCAAAATGCAGCATGATTCCTTGCATGGTCATCGGTATTACCTATAAGTATATTAAAAACAAGACGTGAAAAAAGTTCTTTAAGCGTCTTGGGTACTTCGTCAAAATGATAACGAACAATTTCAGCCAATTTTTCGTAACTCGCATAACGCGCCATAAGCTCATCCAACTCAAATAAAGTCAACGCAGAAACCATGCACTTTCGTTGCCATCCATCAGAATGATACACACGGTCGAAACGTTCAATCAGCAACACATCCTTATGCGAAGATTGGGTTAACAACACCTCAGCCGCATCAAGCCCAGCTAGCTTTGCCAAGCGCATCGCTACATACTCAGCTTTTACCACATTATACACATCACTGCTTGCAGAAAATTTAGCAACATACTTCTTATCATCCGACTCAATCAATGCCTTAGGACGAGCGCCGCCAATAGAGCTGCCATGATGAAGAGCCTGATCCAGTTCAGGCGTAAGCGGAATCCCCTGCTCAACCCGTTTGGCTGATTCCATCAACTCATCCAAGGAAACATTTACAGAGCACCTTGGCACATACTCAGTTGGTGAACGTTGAAAATCCAACGCACCAATTCTATCTGAACCCGACTCAAGCAAATATGTAATTTCATCAATTTGAGCTGTATCCACACCATCAGTTTTGCGCCCAAACTTCTTATTCATCAGAACCCGCCTACCCCAAGCATCTGGAGAAGCATCACGAATACAATTGGGCATACTCAAGCCATCTAGCAGTGGCAGCCTACCTGAACGAAGTGGCAATTCTTTATCATAAATAGAAATCTTGTTTTCTCTTTCAAGGTAGCTTTTACCATAGTAAAAAAAAACTTGCTCCCCTTCAGCGACCAACTTCCCTGCCACAACAGGTGCAGTTTCATTAGGAAGCCATATCCATACATAAGCCTCTGTATTCTGTTTAGAAGTCATCATCTACAACCTGACTACCTTGACGCACATATTTGGGCAGAAGAGCAATTTTATCATCCACACGCTCAATATGCTTCCGCAATGGCATATGTTCACTATCAAACAGTTTAATACCAACAAGGTTAGCAACTTCAAACACCAGCCCTATGGCACAAGATAAATCCCCTTTCTCAATCTTTTGAAGTGTAGCCCGAGAAATATTTGCACGACTAGCCAAGTCATGCTCTGTCCACTTCCGTTGCTTCCGCCCTAGTTTGATTTGCTTGCCCAGCAAAGCCGTCGCCTCAACGCAATAATCAGAATAAGTTCTAGTTTTAACCATAATACAATCCATGTGCCTCATATAATAGTCACATAGTATCCATATGATTATTATAATAGTCAATATATTATAAAAATAGTGTGTTAAAAGGGTAGTGGTCACATTACCAGCGGTTTATCCTCCGAAGCTCGGGGCCAGTGGTTCGAATCCACTAGGGTGCACCAATTTAACACTAATAGTACAGCATCTCCACATATACACACTAAAAGTTTTAGGTCCTTACTTTGGAACAGTATAGTCAATTCCTATAACCTTTAACCCATCATAATTAGAGCTTTGTGAAGGGGTCTCGTTGTCCAAAAAGTTTATCAAACCTTCAAAGCCCATCTTTCCTTTGGTTTCAGGGTTCATTCAACGCTTTTTTCTTCATAAAGTACCCTCATTAATACAAAGGAGGAGCACTCATAGGCGTAAGTTTTACATCAAACCCACCTTCCACATTTGGAGTAAAGTTTATTACCGAATAACGAATATCAAAATCAGATATGCCAAAATCCTCATAAATTACTCTCTCACTTCCTCCCTTAAGAGGAGCCCCTGTAAAGTCCACCGTAGTAATTTTATTTGGTATACTCACCCCAGCCGATAGCCCAACTGCTGAGGGTTCATACCAGTGTGTCATTTCACCGTAATTGAATTGTATTTGACCTGTATCAAAAAGTACCAACTGAAATGTATTCTGGGAGGAACCGTAATTGCCAGAGTGCGGGACTCTACGCCAAGTAATAGCGACCTTCCCTGGTAAATCTAAGCTCATATAACAACTACCATAATAGCTAACCTCCCCAGTTTTAGTCATCCAAGGATCAATTTGTGGTTGCAACAAAAGGTCACTCAAGTTGTGTCCCGACCTTCCATCAGCATACTCAAAATGAACTCGCCCATTAGAGCCAATATATAACCCTGAATATAATTTACCAAAGAATGGGAAGTTAAACCCCTCAGGAAAATGATAATATGTACTTGTATCCCAATCCGCATAAACACCAAGTCTTTTTTGAGCCAAGTCCACTGATGGGCTTGAAGGCCTTCCTACAAACACCTGTTTAGAAGTTAAATTGTCGCCTGGTAAAAGAAACACCTTCTTGTGCCCAACCAAACTCGTAGTATTAGACCTATATTTAGCTTGTATATCAAATTCAGAGCCAAACAATAAAGAAAGCTTTGACATCGTAAAGTTACCAGAAATATCTGTTACTCCTTCCTTTACTGTAGTGCGCGCTCCTACCATAACAGATGCAGCTGATGCAGCCCCTCCTCCTATCTGCTGCACATTTGCATGCAAGGTTGCTGATGCTAGAAGCTGGAATGATCGAGTTTCATTATAGCTACCATGCCTAACTATCGTTACTCTTGATTGTGACATGTCCTCTACCAAGGTAATTTCATCATGGAGCCCACTTGGACCTAAGTGCATCTTAGGAGCATATTCTAAATTTTTTAGCACAATAGGGGTTGAAAATAAAGGTGCCCCAGTGCTATCTAACTGTTGATAATTAACTTGAGCTTGATTAACTTGATATTGGTCAGAAATCCAACTAATAAAAACTTCACCTGCAGACCCTACCATCAAAGCATTTTCTGTAGAATAGTTCCTGTCATTTATATTTTGAGTTAGTATGCGTTGCATATCTTCTAAGTCAGATAAAAGGGCTGGATCACCTATCATTGGTGTCGCGTAGGGCACTAACCTTATGTATTCAAAACCTGTTGTGGCTCGTATAAGCACATGTACGCGATTGAGATTATCTACATCCATATGAGGAAACTCTGGAAATTGAGAGTAGATTAAAGATGCCCCTCTTAACAACGTCGTTCCAATCAAATTTGTCCCTGAAGCCCCATTAAACATTGTATAATAATATGCATTTATATGTCTAGCTTGCTTATCAGACCATACAAAATGAACACCTTCACGCTGGTCAACTCGAATAGAAGAATAAGGTCTTTTTGAACTCCACCCTTGGGCTAGTGAAGCTTTTTGTGCTTCAGGTAACATTACAGTTCCATCTAGTCCATTCAGTTTAGCATACCGCAAACTTGAAGTTCCAGCGGAAAGAGGGTCTAGCTTTTGATCCTGCCAAATGAGGTGTGCATCACCGTACAAATCTACAGAAAGCTGACTTAAAAAACTGTTAAACCCATCTGCTGATGAAACTACCCTTGGAGGTACAGTGAAAATTTGAGAACTTAATGCCGCACTTCCATTTTGGTCATCTGCCTTCGGGTTAATAACTGCATATTCAATTTCATAGGGTGCCTGATTACATGTGCCACCCACAATACAGGTTTGAGACGACCATGTTAAATGAAGCTTTCCTTTAGAGTCAAACTCAATTGCAGGCTTGTGAGCACTACGGTCACTAGCAATAAGCTGCGTCTCCCCAATCAATATTTCCCCAAGAGGGCTTTTCATTTGGTACTTCAATAAAGTGAGCCCTATTGCACTAGGGTGCACCACCTTAGGCTATCTATTATATCAATACTATCAATACGCATTTTTACTTTTAAACCCTTTAAACATGGTAAAGAAAAATATTTTCAAGTCCAACCAAAGTGACCAATGTTGGATATACTCCAAGTCATATTCCACCCTTTTTTTCATCTTATCAATGGTATCTGTTTCACCACGCCAACCATTAATTTGTGCCCAACCCGTAATGCCTGGTTTAACTTTATGCCGCCACATATAACCTTTAATCAACTTACGGTATTGCTCATTATGCGCCACAGCATGCGGTCTAGGCCCCACCACGCTCATACGGCCCTGTAACACATTGATAAACTGGGGAAGCTCATCCAATGAAGTTCGCCGTAAAAACAACCCCAATCGCGTCACCCGAATATCATAGCGGCTCGCCTGCTGAATCACAGTATCATCATTCTCACACACCATCATCGAGCGAAACTTATACACTTTTATTTTTTCTCCATTAAGCCCATACCGCGTTTGTTTAAATAACACAGGGCCTTTTGAAGTGGTTTTGATTAGCACAGCGATGACAATCATAAGAGGAAAGAAAGTCATTAATGATAGTGTCGCTAGCACAATATCTTCAATTCTTTTAATACTACCAAAAGGTCCCGTCAGCGGTGTTTCACATAAAGCAAATGCAGGCATACCTGCAACCTCATGTTCTCTTGCTCCCATCAATTCAAAAATAAACAAGTCAGGAATAAGGTATATGGAAGCTGTTGTATCTTGTAAATCATCAAATACTTCACGCATTCGTTTCTCCGAACGCATAGGTAATGCCAAATAGACTTGATCAATATTTTCTCTATTCACAAAGTCATGCACAGCTTCCGCTTTACCAAGCACTGGAATACCTAATATATCTTTGCCCTGCTTTCTTGTATCATCATCAAAAAAACCAACAATTGTAACACCCATCCAGTCTGCCTGCTGCATTTTATCTACAAGCTGTTGTCCCAAAACTCCTGCACCGACCACAACAACACGTCTTTTATTGTGACCTTGCTTGCGTAGCATTCGCAAGAATAGCCGCTGTAAAAGCCGCACCAGTATAAAAGCAAGGGGGGTAATCACAAACCATAAACCAAGAACCACCCTAGAGAACATCTCGCTGGACTTTGTTGCCCAAGCTAAAACCAAAAGAGTTAAGGCAACCAACAACCAACCCAAAAGTAAAACCTGAAACTCTCGCCATAAAGATGCGCCGCGCCAAGGGCGATAAGCATCAACAACACCCATTACAATCCAAGTCAATGCAATCGCAAATATGCCCAGCAACATATACTCACGCCCAAACTTTAAATTGTAAGAAATGCAGATAAGGTAAAGCAAAACAAAAACTAACCCTGCATCAAGAATGCGCTGACCCAAAGAAAATAAAGAGTGATACTTACGCATTACCCCTTTATAAGGCTTACTTCCCATGTACCTTTTTCTCCCACTGCCATGCGTGTTCTATAATTGATTGTAAAGCAGGATACTTGGGTTGCCAACCCAACTCATTTTGGGCAAGCCTTGCATCAGCAACCAAAACATCAGGGTCGCCTTCTCTGCGCGCGCCATATATCACGGGGATATTTTTTTGTGTTACATCTTTACAAATATCAATCACTTGCTGCACTGAAAAACCTTGTCCATTACCTAAATTAAATCGCTTGCTTTGATTGTAGCGGAACAATTCTTGAATCGCTAGCCAATGTGCCATAGATAAATCTGACACATGAATGTAATCACGAATACATGTCCCATCCTGAGTATCATAATCTTGACCAAACACAGTAATATCACGACGTTGCCCTGTCGCCACCTGTAATACCAAGGGAATCAAATGTGTTTCAGGGTCATGCCTTTCTCCCAGCTCACCATCAGGGTCTGCACCACAGGCATTAAAATAGCGCAAGCAAATTGACTTCAGACCATAAGCTCTATCATAATCTTCCAACATCTGCTCAACCATCCACTTACTTCGCCCATAAGGATTGATAGGCTGCTTTGGATGCTGTTCATCAATTGGCGTGTATTGTGGCTCACCAAAAATGGCGGCTGTAGAGGAGAAAATAAAGTGTTTCACATCATGTTTCACCATCACATCAAGAAGGTTCTGTGTATTGGCAAAATTATTACGATAGTATTTGGCTGGATCGGCCACCGATTCCCCCACCAGAATACTGGATGCAAAATGCATGACCACATCAAATATTCGTGTCTCAAAAAGCTGCTCAAGCGCCTCTGTATCTGCCAAATCACCCACAATCAAATCGCCAAACAGCACAGCATCTGCGTGTCCAAAGCTTAAATTATCAAACACGGTAACATCGCACCCCTGTTGACCCAATAGCTTCACCATATGTGAACCAATATAACCAGCACCACCCACCACCAAGACTTTCATTTCTTCACTCCATTATACTCTGATGCCTAACATCTTAAAAACAAAGAATTGCTCACCAAGTAAGTTGGGAGGGCTACCCGTACATCTTTACCCTCTTGATACTCAATTCTCGGATAAGGGTAGCCCATAACTGGTATTAACTAGTAAAACATTCGCTGCTAATTCCAACAAACCATTCTTTGTTACAACAATCACTATGTGACATTTGTCATACTATATATACGATGAGATATCAGTAGTCAAACTTTCTTGTCACATGCTCTAGCACTGTTTGTAGTGGCTAAGTAAATTTGGCCATCAATTAAGAGCAAATACACTGTTCAGGCGATGAAAGAATTGAAATGACAACAGAGCGGTCAATGTTCAGCCCTGAGTTTCATCAGAGGTGTACAGAGCTTGTTTTATCACTGATTACGGTGCACGTGAAACCACCGAAATCATGGAATAGGTAATCCATGCTAAGCAAATGGATGAGAAGAAACTCAGGATATAGATGACCTAAAGGCTTCAGCTCACCTATACCCACAGTAATTGACTTCCTTACAAAACGATCAACATCAATAACAATATGCTTAAAAGTCCAATAACCATCATATAGTTTCGATCAGGGTGCCTGCGAATCACAATTTTCATAGCAATCAATAATGGAATAGCCTGTAAACAAGATGTTTTTGCAGCAAGCATAATTTCTTCGGATACATCAAGCACGGGTAAAAGCGTAAAGGGTACAAACCATGATAAAAAGATAAGGATGATCTCCAAACCCGAAGTTAAGAAAACTTCATTATGTCCTTTAAATATAATTTTAAACATAGACCAAACTGATAAAACAACCACAAAAGCCAATACATACCAAGAAAATTCAAAGTCTTGGTAGGATGCAACATTCCATACATATAAAATGGTTACACCTGTAAGATAAAACAAGCCATACACGATATTTAGACGCTCATGATGCTCTTTCCATGGGTATGCCACCAAAAGCAACACCAAAACACCCAGAATTAAATTTTTTGTTGTCTCTGGTGCCGCTTCAACAAAAGGCAAAGGGAAAAACAAACCTAATATAATTGCAAACCTTAACCCTCTAATACTTTTCCCCATGATAGAGGCAAGGTAGTTAGCCTGACGACTTTGAACTATTGAATATTTACTTACATTAAAACTAGCGACTTCACATACACCAAGTATACCATACAAGATAAAACATGAACCCAAACCTGCCAAAAGTTGAATCCATTCAGGCTGAGTATGAAGACTGAGTGCCAACAAACCAAAAAGAAAGGCAAGCGTATAAATAATGGTTACAACCGCCGAATGCGAAAAACCCAAAGCCAACAAACGGTGGTGCAGGTGTGTTTTGTCAGCAGATACTGGGCTTTTACCCTGAAGCATACGACGTGTCATGACCAAAAGCGTATCTGAAACGGGAAGCGCAAGAATAACCGCAACAGCAATCGGCGGCACGGATATTTCACCTTCAAAACCAACCAAGAAAATAAGTGCCGATGCCATGAAAAAACCTAAAGTTAGGCTACCAGTATCACCCATAAAAAGTTTAGCTGGGTAAGTATTAAATTTCAGAAACCCAAAAGTGGCTCCCACAAAGGCAATAATAATAAATAACAAGCCCCAGTTGTGGCTCTGTAATGCAAATATACCCATAAACAAAGCTGCAATAATTGTAACACCTGCAGCCAAACCATCCAGACCATCCGATAGATTAAAAGCATTAATGATGCCTACCATACAAAACAAACTTGCTAAAAATGCAACCGTTGGCGGAAAGTCAATCGCACCAAAACCAAGCACATTACCCAGCGTATCTAAAGTTAAACCCGAAAAAAGCAGAAAGACTACACAAGCTACAACTTGACCAGCCATCTTTTTTGCAGGGCTGATACCATATAAGTCATCCAAAACACCTGTTGCAACAATGATAACTACACCCAATAAGAAGCCAACTAGCGTTTGGTTTAATTCTACAAATAAAACCAATGAAACAACCACTGCCACCGCCATGCCAAGCCCACCCATGCGCGGCATAATGCGAACATGTACACTTCTATCTCCAGGTGTATCCATGGCACCAATCTTTTGCGCAAAAGAAATGGTTGCAGGCGTTAAAAACAATGACAAAAGTAATGCTGTAAAAAACAGCAGCCCTAAATCTTCAAATAACAATTCCTTTTGTCCTCTCTCTCCAAATATTTACGGCTTATTTTAATAAGGAAAAATATAACCCCGCCACAATTCCCCAAGTATAACGTCTTTGTGCAATAGCAGCCATCATTTCTCCACTGTTACTCGGATACTTTTGCGTTAAAGCTTGCAACAAGTCATGAACATCGGAAAAGTATATTGCCTTATCCTCTGTCGTAAAACGGTTGAAATTGCAATCATAAGCAAAGACGGGAATACCAAAGTGCATAGCTTCTACCAGGGAAGGATTGGTTCCTCCTGCTGAATGACCATGCACATAAATGTTTGCCTGCGAACGCAAGGTATTTAATTTACCTAAATCATAAATTGGGTTTAGTAGATGAATATGGTCAACGCCAACATACTGTACTCTAAGATTTCTTCCGTATTCACTACTGTCCCAATTCCCTACAATCACCAAAGGTAAGTCAGTTTGCGCAGCAAAAGCTTCAATAATCATGTGAACATTATTTTCAGGCTCAATACGGCACACCGAAAATGCATAAATACTTGGCAGCTTCAATTCATCAACGGGCACTGCTTCAACACCTAATGCATGATCACCACCATAAGCAATCACATGAGCATCCACACCATAAGTTTCTTTTATATACTCTGCAATCGCGCCATTATCTGCAATCACTTCATGCGAAAAGCGCACCGCAACTTTCTCGGAAAATTTTAAAAACCATTTGGCTAAGCCTTTCCATTTTTGCCTACGCCATTCGATGCCATCAATATTGGTCACAATCTTGGCAGACGAGAGCAAGCGCACCACAGGCAACATCGTTGCCCCCGAAACACCAAGTAATAGAATCACATCTGCTCGCCACATAGCAAGCAATAAAGAAATCCAATCGTATACAATGCTTTGTGCACCATTGGCTTGAAGTGGGATATATTTCAAATGAGCAGATAAATATACTGGTTTTTGTTCATCATAACTTTTACTACTGCAATATACGGTCACATCATAAGGCAACGCATTAGCATCATGATACCGCACCAAGTTTTCTACCAGTGTTTCAAACCCACCATAATTGGCAGGCACACCAACTGTACCAATAATCGCTACTTTTTTATTTTGCATTAGGAGGAATCCTTTAAGATATTCTTATGTTAGCAATTGAAACAAACGATAGCTAGATGCTTTTTTATCAAAAGTTACCGTATATTCACAACCTGATGCCTGATTCAGGTGAGCAATCAGGTAATCCGAAAAATCAGCATTGCCTAGTACAAAAGCACGAAGGGCTAATAAACACTGCTCTTGTTGCTCAACGACAAGGTCAGCAGCCAGCAAAATACGTTGTAATACATCTTGAACAATTGCTTTTTCATAGCCATAAGCACGAGAAAGAACCCATACTGTTTCACAAAGTACGATAGCACTTATCCACCCAGGCTTTTCTATACTGCAAGCTTCTAGTGCTTCTGTAGCAGAAGCAGCCTGTAACTCATCATCTTGTACGATATAACGAACAAGCACATTTGTATCAATCCCAATCATCCCGCCTGCTCGCGAATAACCCGATCCATTTCGTCCAAACTGACAACTCTATCAGGCTTAGCAACCATACCTTTCAAATCCTTTACAGAACCACCAATAGGAATAATCTCCACACTGTTTTGATGCAATATAAACTCAAGCTTATCTCCTGTTTTAAGGTGTAGCTTGCTTCTAACCATCTTTGGGATGGTCACTTGCCCTTTACTTGTTATAGTCACGCTCATACCAGACTCCTTACCTTTCTCCTTACTTTAGGAGAGCGCTGAAATATGTCAAGAGAGCAAAAGTAAACGCTCTACATCAATAGCATCACCAGGTGAGGTCTTCCACCCCATTGATTTCACTAATTACGACTTTCTTATTTTGTATCGGGAAAATCCTTTAAGAAAGTTTTGCCAGAAACTTTGATGATATTATTCACAATATCCCATTCCTTCCGTTGAACATGAAACCATGTCGTTGCAATCATGCCTTCTGCACCATGATGTGCTGCGTAATAACTAAAATTTTGTATTGTTTTTTCTTTTTTCCATGTAGCGCCTAGCACTCGAAAACCATCATTTTTAAACGCTGAAACCGTTGGAAAATCTCTTTGTTTATCGTTATAATGCCAATCACATATAAGAATATCCCTAGGTATTTTTTTACGTAGCGTTGCCCCATAACTTTCATTCAGATCATGTAAAGCGCCACTTTTTCTCATTGATGGAAATTCACCTTGTGAAATCAGCATATCTCCCCACATCCATGTTTCTACCCCTTTAGAATGGAGGTGTTCATGAATATACACTACGCTTTTCAAGAATAAATTTGCTGGCAATTGTCTCTCATCAGACTTCAATAAGCCCTTTACATAATGCCGTTTGCTCCACCCCACCACTTCATCATGACCAATATGTATAGCTTGGGGATGAAGAAGTGCGATTACCTCGTCTATAATTGGAAACACCTTTTGATAAACTTCAGGTTTCCGAGGATCATAAGTTTTACTATTATACATTAAATTTGGAAAATTCTTTTGGAACAAAACATTAGCGTGACTTAATAATTTTAATTCCGGCACAACTTGCATGTTTTTCTCACGAATATATTGGACTACAGCAAGCAAATCCTTTGAGCTCCAAGCCTTTGAACCATCCACCCAAGGCATCGACTTCAACTTGGTGCTACCCCGCCATGCAATGCCAAGAATAATCGTGTTAAACTTCTCTTTACTTGCTATGTCAACAAGCTTCATTACATCCGCAGGTGATACAGCCCTTGTCACAAGGTGAAGAGCACGAATTGGCTTTTTCACATATACAGCAGCCTCTGAACTATATCCCGCACAAAAAAATCCAATAGCAATTACAATAACCCTAAATATTTTCATAAAGCTTCTTTGTTTTTTTTCCAATTTCTACCCACGAATAGTGTCCTTTCATATCACTTAGTGCCTTAATTGTGACGACATCACACTCTTCCATATCCTGAAGAATCATATTTATTTTTCCAGACAGAGATTTAGGATCGTTTTGTTTAAAAACAAAACCATTTTCTTTATCTCTTACAACTTCAAGCATACCCGCTAAATCCGAAACTAATACAGGCTTTTCATAACTCATACTTAAAAGTACAACACCGCTCTGATAAATTCTACGATACGGCAATACCACCAAATCACATGCCGCATAAAATAATGGTACTTCTTCATCCTTGATAAATCGGATATGTGTCGAGCAGGCATGACTAATATTTAAACTTGTCATCATATTCTCATATTTCGAGAAATCTGACTTCCACGGTCGTCCTGCAATTAAAAGTATCGTATTAGGGTGTTCTTTTAAGACCTCAGGCATCGCTTCAAGCAATATGTCCAAACCTTTTACATCTTTTATTTGACCAAAAAATAAAAGAACTTGTACGGCTTTGGGTAGTCCCAACTCTTTTCTAGCCTGATCTTGCTCAGGCATATCACCAAGCATATGAAGATAGTTTCCATGAGGAATGACCGCAATTTTCCCGCTAGGTAAACCTAATTTTTCTATCAGCTCACTTTTACTAATCTGATTGTGTGCCACGACTCCATCAGCAATGCGATAAACCCATCGCGAAAGTCTAGGAACAGATAGGCTTTCAACAAATGACTCCACATCGTGCGCTGTAATCACTACTTTACGAAAACAGAGTTTTGCCAGGGCAACATTAAATGCTTCTAAAATACCTACGTGAAAAAAATGAAAGTGGCAGACTTTCCGCTGTTCAGCGACAGCAGCAGCAATAGCCTTGATACTTCCCCAAACAAAGCGCAGGCCTCTTTTCCAAGCTACATCCTTGCCGTACACCCCTTTATAACTGTGAACAACCTTAAACCCTTCCTTACTCACAGCCTCTGTTTCATCGCATGTATGCAAGGCAACATCCACACCCGAGGCAGCCAACCCTTCACTCAACCCAAAATCATAATAGTCCATGCCACCATGACCACCCACAGGCTCTATGATGGCAACTTTAAGCTTCTCACCTACTGCATTTTGATTCACTTCCATGCTGACAAATCTCTATCAATCAACTTCTCCAATTTTTCAATATCTCCAAGGTATAGCTCTTGCAATTTGCGCTTGGTTTCAGGTGGTAATACAGGCTTAGGTTTATTATCAAAGACAAAACCTTTCATTATATTTTTTAATTTATCAGGAACTATATTCCTCACCAATACCCGCATAAAATTCGATGTATATAAGTTTCCTATCATATTCTTTTTAGGCATAGAAAATGTATTATGCTGACGAGCCATATCTGGTCGATAAG
>Ga0256829_1001318_pt1 | contig 20705 bp, 20 predicted proteins | sample 131447metaG_FD_185979 | JGI IMG/M metagenome (GOLD analysis project Ga0256829, IMG submission 185979) | Hydrothermal vent microbial communities from Lau Basin, Pacific Ocean - 131-447 | ecosystem: Environmental > Aquatic > Marine > Hydrothermal vents | place: Pacific Ocean: Lau Basin | collected...
GCCCCACCCTATTCCGAATGCCCCAGTCTCTCCTGAGCGTCCCCAACACCGCCTCAGCGCCGCCGGTGAAGGGGGTTCTAGTCCCAACAACAATCACCCGCAACCCAAAAATCAGAGAAAATGGAAATTCTTACATTATTCCATATTTTCAACATCTTAAGCCTTATTCATGCGGACGGAATGCGGAAGGCATTGGCGTCGAATGGAGGAATCGGGTCGTTCAACAACACGACTCGGAAGAATCCCCGCGAGTCACATCTTGCGCTGCAGGATCGCTCTCGATTTCCGCCCCCTGACCCTGCTTTGGCCGATGAAAGCCCTGGCGCTGAAGGGCGCCAAAAAAACAACAAAGCCCAGCGATACCGCCGGGCTTTGACTTACTGTTGCAAGACCTCGGGACCGCCTGTCAGGCCCTGGCCGCCGTCACGATGAATTCCACCAGGAAATCAGGCGTGGCCAGCTTTGCTTCGCCGCAGGCACGGGCAGGCGTGTGGCCTTCGGGAACCCAGGCATCCCAGACCTCGTTCATCTCGGCAAAGTCCTTCATATCCGCGAGCCAGATCACCGTCTGCAGGATCCGGGTCTTGTCGCTTCCCACCTCGGCGAGGAGTGCATCGATCTTTTCCAGGCAATCCTTGGTCTGCTGGGCAACGCTTGCGCCTGCGGTTCCGACCTGACCTGCAAGGTAGATGGTGTCGCCGTGGGTGACGATCTGGCTCATGCGGGGGCCAGTATGTTTGCGGGTGATTTCACTCATGGGTTCATGTCCCTGTCTGTTAAAGTATTCCTGAGCCACAACCACTCAGCAGCCAAAGCGCTGCGGACTGACGGCAGATGTTATGGCGTCACCGATAGCGGGCGCGGCGCCCTGGCACAATGCCGCTGTCATGGCAGCCAGCGCCGGGGCGGTCTGAACGCCGTGGCCTCCCTGCCCTGCGAGCCAGAAGAAGCCCTCGGCGCGGGTGTCAAAGCCCACAACCGGGGTGCGGTCCGGGGCAAAGCTCCGCAAGCCGGCCCACGAGGCCTCGACCCGTGTGACGGGAACCGTTACCGCCTGCTCATAACGATGCAGTCCCTCGGCCAGGACCATATCATCAGCCCAGGCATCATGCGGCTCCACCGGATCTTCGTCCGCTGGAGAGACCATCAGCTTGCCGGCTTCGGGCTTGGCATACCAGCCTTCTGCAGCCGAGGCGAACAGAGGCCAGCGCGTCATGTCGTGTCCGTCAGGCGCAGGGAGGATAGCGGCAGAGCGGCGCAGCGGAGAAATGGACAGGGGCGCGGCCCCAGCCATCTCAGCCACCTCAGAGGCCCAAGCCCCTGCCGCATTGATCACGATGGGAGCCAAATAACTGTCCCCGCGGACAACCACATGCCATGCAGCCCCAATGCGGGACAGCCCATCGATCCGCGCATTCGTGATGACCCGACCGCCACGGCGTTTGAGCGCATTGGCATAGCCCGCCAGCATGCGGTCCACGTCAATGTCCTGTGCGTCCCATTCGATCACGGCCCCCGCGATGCAGTCGCGCCGAAGGATCGGGACCAGTTCCACTGCCTGCTGTGACGTGAGCCGTTCAAGGCCGGTTGCGTCACGCGCATAGGCCTCAAGCGCAGCCAATTCGCTTTCATCGGCCACCAGCATCTCCCCGCGCGGCGACAGGAGCGAACGGTTCGAGATCCCATCCGGCGCCTCAAGCATCGGGGCCGAGGCCGCATTAAGCGCCCGCAGCGTATCGTTGCCATAGTTGCGAATGAATATCGCCGCCGAGCGCCCGCTGGCGTGATAGCCAATCTGCGGCTCCGCCTCGAGCACCAGCACCGACATCTCTCGCGCGAGCTCCGCCGCGGCAGAGATCCCGGCAATGCCGCCGCCAATGACGATGGCATCAAAGGCGGTCACGCGCCCTCCTGAAACCCGGTCAGGGTTCGGGTCAGGTTCTCACCCAGTGAATCCGAGAGATAACCGCCCTCCTGCACGAAGAGGACCGGCAGGCCCGTCGCCGCGATCGCCGCGCCAATACGGGCAAAACCCTCTTTGGTGACGGCCAGCCCTTCGAAAGGATCGTCGATCGAGGCATCAAGGCCCAGCGCCACCACCAACACATCAGTGCCAAAGCTCTTGATGCGTTGCAGGGCGGTGTCCAGCGTCTTGAGGTAGTCGTCGTCCCCGGTGCCACGCGGCAGCGGCAGGTTCAGGTTGTAGCCAAGACCGCGCCCCTCACCGCGTTCCTGCGCATGGCCCCAGAAGAACGGGTAGAACCGCGCCGGGTCCGCGTGGATCGAGACCGTCAGCACATCGTCGCGGTCATAGAAGATGCCTTGGGTGCCGTTGCCGTGGTGTACATCCACATCCAAAATCGCCGGGCGCAGGCCTGCGGCGCGCAGGCGCTCTGCCGCGATGCCCGAGTTGTTCAGGAAGCAAAATCCCCCCGCCAGATCGCCAAAGGCGTGGTGCCCCGGCGGGCGCGACAGGACATAGGCCGCGCGCTCCCCGTCCCGGATCAGGTCCGCGCCGGTGATTGCGGATTGCGCCGACCAATAGGCGGCTTCCCAGGTGCCTTCTGCGATCGGGCAGGCCGTGTCGGCCTGATGGAACCCCGCCTGTCCCACGGCGGATTTCGGATAGCCATCGGTGCGCCGCGCGGGGTGGATGTTGGGGATCACCTCTTCGCCCGCGCCCGGGATGCGCTGCCAGCGGGTGTAGATGGTCTCAAGGAAGGTCAGATATTCCGCCGAATGCAGTGCTGCGATGGGACCAAGGCCTGCATCCTTTGGTGCCTGAAAGCTGCAACCGGCCGCCACGGCCCCCGCATGCAGCACCTCGATCCGTTTCGGCTGCTCGGGATTGGGCATGATGGCGCCATTGGCCATGAAATGTTTGGGGTCGTGCTTCCACTGACGCTCTTCGAATATGGCTTTCATCGCTCTCCTCTCAGGGCCGCGCATCCGGCCTCATCCAATTTCATTTCCGTCTCCGAGGTGACCGGGGCAAAGCCCAGCCGCTCGTAGAACCTGCGCGAGTCCGCGCTGATGTCATAGACGTTGAGCTTGAGGAACCTCGCCTGCCACCGGCGCTGGCCTTCTTCGAGCACAGCCTTCAGCAAACGCTGGCCCAGCTTTTGTCCGCGCATGTCCTCGCTCACCCATAGGTCAGACACATAGACCCCCGCTGCCCCGCGCATGGTGGAGAACAGCGGCGTGAAAACGCTCACCCCGACCATGCGCGCCGCCGAAGGCGGCCCGGCCTCAGCCAGGATGGCGCCAAAGATTGGATCGTCCCCAAAGCCCGCACGCAGAAGATCTGCTTCGGTGCCGTGGTGCGTATCGCCAAGGTCTGCCGAAAGCTGCTCCAGCGCCTTTTGCAGAGCGGGCATGTCCTCGGCCGCTGCGTTTCGAAACCGGACCTCCATCAGATCGCCGTCCGGTCCGCGCCTTTCAGGCCCAGCATCTGGCGCGCCTCATCGGGGCTGGCAACCTCGCGGCCCAGGTCCTCGACAATGCGGCGAATCTTGCTGACCTGTTCGGCGTTGGTCTTGGCCAGCTGCCCGCGTGAGATCATCAGGCTGTCCTCCAGCCCGACCCGCACATGCCCGCCCATGGCAGCGCCCATGGTGATCAGTGGCATCTGGTGGCGCCCTGCCGCCAGCACAGAAAACATGTAGCTATCCCCGAACAGCTTGTCTGCAATCAGTTTCATATGGGTGAGGTTCTCCGGATCTGGTCCAATCCCGCCCAAGACACCAAAAACGAACTGGATGAACAAGGGCGCCTCTACCAGCCCGCGATCCACAAAATGCTTCAGCATATATAGATGGCTGACATCATAGCATTCGAACTCGAACCGCGCGCCGCGCTCCTGACCAATCTCGGTCAGGATCCGCGCCATGTCGCGCGGGGTGTTCTTGAAGACCAGATCGTCGGAGTTTTCCAGAAAGGGCTTTTCCCAGTCGTGCTTCCACTCTGTGATGCGCGCGGCTGCGGGATAGAGCGCAAAGTTCATCGTGCCCATATTGAGGCTGCACATCTCAGGTTCCGCCATCTTGGGCGCTGCCAGACGATCCTCCAGCGTCATCACCGCGCTGCCCCCGGTCGATATGTTCAGGACCGCATCGCTCGCCTGCTTGATGCGCGGCAAAAACGCCGTGAAGTGGTCACTGCTGGCCGAAGGCTGGCCGGTCTCGGGATCACGCGCATGCAGATGCAGGATCGCCGCCCCCGCTTCGGCGGCGCCCAGCGCATGGTCGGTGATCTCATCCGCCGTCACCGGAAGATAGGGCGACATCGACGGCGTATGGATCGAGCCGGTGATGGCGCAGGTGATCAGGATCTTGGACATGTCTTAACCGGCTTTCAGTGCGGGGTGTATTTCGTCGGTGAGTTGAACAAGCGAGGCATCAAGCCCTTCGATGATCTCATCCAGATGGGTGTCATTCACGATCAAGGGCGGGCAGACGAGGATATGGTCCCCTTCCACCCCGTCGCGGGTGCGGCGCGAGTAGACGATCAGCCCCTTGTCATAAGCGATGTCCACGAACCTCTGATAGACGTTCAGCGCCTTGGGCAGCGGGGCCTTGGTGGTGCGGTCCGACATGAACTCAAACGCCGTCAGCAGCCCCTTGCCGCGCACATCTCCGATGATCTCATGCTTTTGCATCAGCCCGTGCAGGCGGGCGATCAGTTTCTCGCCCATATCCGCCGCATTCCGGCACAGGCCCTGTGCTTCGATCTCTTCCACCACGGCAAGGCCCGCCGCACAGGCCAGCGGGTTCCCGGCATAGGTAAAGCCATGGGCGAAACCACCCGCATCCAGCACCGGCTCGACCAGCCGTTCATCGGCGATCATTGCCCCCAGCGGCACATAGCCCGAGCCTATCCCCTTGGACATCACCACGATATCGGGGCGAGTGCCCCAGTGATCACATCCAAGGAAGCTGCCCGTGCGCCCGGCGCCGGTCATCACCTCGTCCATGATCAAGAGGACGCCATATTGATCGCAGATCTCGCGGATGCGCTCCATGTAGCCGGTTGGAGGCACCAGCGCGCCGGTAGAGGCGCCACCAACGGGCTCAAGAATAAAAGCAAGAACAGTTTCGGGGCCTTCGGCCAGGATCTTGGCCTCCAGCATATTGGCGTAATGGGCACCGGTGGCGGGATCGTTGGGGTCAAGCCCGTCGAGATAGGCGCGCGGCGCGGGCACCTTGGGCATGTCCTGCATCATCGGCGCGAAGGGATCCGACAAGGTGGCATAGCCCGTGACCGCCAGCGCGCCCAAGGTGCAACCATGATAGGACGGGCTGCGCGAGATGACCTTCCAGCGGCTCTCCTGCCCCGTGGCGAGGGCATATTGGCGGGCCATCTTCATGCCGCTTTCCACCGCCTCCGATCCGCCGGAGACGAAGAACACCTTGTTCAGCCCCTCGGGCATCAGCCCGGCCAGACGCGCGGCCAGCTGCTCCGAAGCTTCGGTTTCAAAATGCAGCCTATAGCCGAATGTGGATTTCTCCATTTGCCGCTGCATCGCCGCCAGCACGTTTTCGTTCGAATGGCCGATGTTGCAGACCATCGCGCCAGAGGATCCGTCCAGATAGCGCTTGCCGTCCTTGTCCCACATGTAGACGCCGCGCGCCTGTTCCAGCACCGGTTTGCGGCCGCGGCCCTGATAAAAGAGATTGCTCATGTTGTGATCCCGCTCGCGATCTTGTCTTGTTGGTTCGTATTCAGGCGCCTGCCAAGGCCGCGCAATCCTGCGGGCGGAAGGCAGCGGTCACGGTTTGCCCTTCGGCAAAGGGGCGGCCGTCGATCATGTTGATCGCCTGCAACTGCGTGTCGCCCACCCGCAGGAAATAACGCACGGTCTGCCCCTGATAGTCGACGGTTTCGACCACGGCCTCGGCTGTGACCATGCCCGTGGTATCGCTGCCCGGTGCCTTCAAAACCAGCTTTTCGGCGCGCAGCACCAGTTTTGCGGCATCCCCTGCATTGACGGCAGGCGCCTTGTCCGCAGGCACCAGAACGCTACCAAACAGCGGCACATCCAGAAGGGCTGCATTTGCATCCTTGCTGGCACAGCCCCCGGCCAGGATGTTCGAGGCGCCAAGGAAATTGGCGACAAATTCGCTGGCGGGGGTGTTGTAGACCTCTTCGGGGGTGCCGACCTGTTCGATCCGCCCAGCGCTCATCACCACGATCTTGTCCGACATGGCGAGCGCCTCGGACTGGTCATGGGTCACAAAAACGGTGGTCACACCGATCTTGGACTGGATGCGCTTCAGTTCCACCCGCATATCCTCGCGCAGGTTGGCATCCAGCGCCGACAGAGGTTCATCAAGCAAAAGAACCTCAGGTTCAATCACGATGGCGCGGGCCAAGGCGATGCGCTGCTGCTGGCCGCCCGACAATTCCTTGGGATAGCGGTGCCCCACATCGGGCAGCTGAACCAGATCCAACGCCTCCTGCACGCGGCGGGCCACGTCGGATTTCGGGACACTGCGGTACTTGAGGCCAAAGGCGATGTTTTCGGCCACGGTTTTATGAGGGAACAGCGCATAGTTCTGGAACACGATACCCAGATTGCGCTTGTGGATCGGCACTTCATTGACCCGCTTGCCGCCGATCAGGATCTCGCCCTCGCTGGGGTCCAGAAGCCCCGCGATCATGCGCAGGTTGGTGGTCTTGCCGCAGCCCGACGGCCCCAGCAGCGTGACAAAGGCGCCCTCGGGAATCTCAAGGTTGGCCTTGTGCACAGCCGTGAAGGTGCCAAAGCGTTTGACGATATTGTTCAGGGTAACGGAACTCACGGGGGCGCTCTCCGGATGGAAGTTCATGGGTGCCCCCTCCCCGGCTGGGGAGAGGGCGGGAGGGATTAGTAGCCCTTCTGGACGCGGCCAAAGGTCTTGGACCAGGCGGCCTCGTGACCGTTCCAGAAGTCGGGATCAGCAAAGGTCAGCCCCGACAGGGTGCCGGTGGGATCAAAGGCCGGCAGGGTCGGGATCTTGTCACCGAGGTCGACCTTGGTCGGATCCAGCGCGGTCGGGTAGTTCTGCCCTTCCGCCACCGCGATCGAGGTTTCCGGCGCCAGCATGAAGTTCAGCAGCTCTTCACAGGCCTCCATGGGCGAGCCTTTCATGACAAACAGACATTCCTGCCAGCCAAAGCCGTTGGGCGGATCCATGTAGCCGATGTCGTGGCCCTGCTCCTGCAGCGCATAGATGCGACCGGACCAGGCTTCGGTCGCGTAGATCTCCTCTTCGGCCAGAAGGCTCATCAGCTCGGCGCCCGAACCCCAGTATTTAAGGCTCAGATCACGGTGGGTGCGCACCGCATCCCAGGCCGCGTCTTCATCGGAGATCTCGTTCGGGTTCTGGCCAGTCTGCAGAGCCGCGTACCACATGCGGGTGCGCCAGTCGCTCCAGCCGGCGATCTTGCCCTTATGGGCCTCGTCGATCAGGATCTTGGCGCCCTTTTCCTGCATCTCGTCATCCGAGATGTACTTGCGGTTATAGGCCAGACCGGTTGTCCCATAGTCATAGGGCACGCAGGACAGTTTGCCGCCCGACACACCGCGGAACACATCGACCAGTTTCGGGATCACGTATTCGAGGTTGGGGATATTGGCCTCGTTCAGCTCCGAGCTGAGGCCCAGCGCGTGATAGCGGGCATAGTCGAAGACGCCGGACAGGTGCGCGATGTTGTATTCGCCCGGCTGGCTCGCCTTGACGCGCGACAGGTATTCATCGCCGCCGCCGAATGTGCCATCGACCACCTTGATGCCGGTCTTGCCGGTGTAGGGGTCAAAAGCGTGCTTGCGGAAGGCTTCGCTGACAACGCCGCCCCAGCCGTCGAACCGCACCTGATCGGTGGTCGCCGCATGGGCGTATTTTGCGAAAGGCGTGGAGACGCCATAGGCAAGGCCCGCAGCACCGATCAGCCCGAGGAAGCTGCGGCGATCCAGATCGCCGTTCATATAGCGCTCGCGGGCGCGCTCATATCGGGTTGTATTGTCCATTTTCTTGGTCATTTCAGTCTCCGTGTTGGTCTGTCTTTTTGTGAATTGAATGCGGTTCTAAGTGCCGCTTTTGCGGGCCATGGCCCGGGCGATGACCGCACCGAGGAGCGGCAGGCCAACGGTCATCACGATCATCACAGTGCCGAGCGCATTGATCTCGGGGCTGATCGAGTTCCTCAGCATGGCGAAGATCTGCGTCGGCACGGTTTCCACCCCGCCAGGTTTCCAGAACAGGGTGCCGGTGATGTCGTCAAAGCTGATGGTGAAGGCGAAAAGAGCGCCAGCCAGAACCGCTGGCATCATCAGAGGCAGAGTGATCTGGAAGAAAGTCTGCACCGGGGAGGCACCAAGGCTCATCGCGGCCTCTTCGACGTCGCGCTTGATCGACACAAGCCGCGCCTGCACCACCAGGATCACGAAGGGCAGCGTAAAGATCACATGCCCCGCCAACAAAAGGCCAAAGCTTTTGTTCACGCCGAGGAAGTTCAGGAACAACAAGAGCGCGACGGCCAGCACCACCTCGGGCACCAGAATGGGCGCGATCAGCAGCGTCGAGATCGCATTGGCCCCCGGCACCCGGTAGCGCACCAAGGCAAGGCTCGCCAGAACCCCCAGCGTGGTCGAAATCAGCGCCGTCAGCAGACCCAGAATGATCGAGGTGCGAAAGGCGCGCAGGATCGCCTCATTGCCCGCCAGCTCGACGAACCAGCGGAAGGAAAAGCCGGTCATTGGGAAGTTGCCGAACTGGCTGGCATTGAAGCTCAAGAGCACGACGACGGCCACCGGCAGGAACATGAAGATATAGACGAGGACAGCCCAGCCACGGATCAAGGTCCAGCCCATGTTGAAACGGGTTTCCATCAGCCCAGCCCCTTCATCAGCTGGGCCATGCCCAGGTAGCGGTTGTAGATCATCACCAGCGCGCCGAGCACCGCCAGCAGCATCAGCGACAGGGCTGATCCAAGGGGCCAGTTCAGCTGGGTGATGATGGCTTCAAAGACCAGATTTGCGAACATCGCATCGCGCGGGCCGCCCAGAACCAGCGGGGTGATGTAGGTCCCGGCGCCAAGGACGAAACACAAGAGCCCCCCGGCAGCCAGTCCCGGCAACGACAGCGGCAGCGTCACCTGAAGGAAGGCCTGCCACTTGGTCGCGCCCAGCGAATTGGCGGCGTTTTCAAGGTTGGTATCGATGCCGTCGAGGCTGACAAAGATGTTGAGGATCATGAAGGGCAGAAGGAAATGCACCAGCCCCAGGATCACCGTGACCTCGTTGTAGAGCATCTGGATTGGCTCACTGATGATGCCCAGCGCCATCAACGCCGAGTTGAGCGCCCCCGAGACGCCAAGGATGTTGATCCAGCTCATCGTGCGGATGATGTAGCTGATCCAGAAAGGCAGCATCAGCAAGAGAAGCAGCACCGCCTTGTTGCCTTGCGAGCGGGCAATGAAATAGGCCGACGGATAGCCCATCACAGCGCAGGCCACCGTGGTGATTGCGGCAATGCGCAGGGTGCTGATCAGGATGTCGCGGTAGAAAGGATCGGTGAGCGCTTCCTGCCAGTTATCAAGGTAGAACCCCGCCACATCGGCGCCGGTCGCGGTGCGCAGCCAGAAGCTGTAAACCAGAATGAACAGCAGCGGCACGAACAACAGCAGCGTCACCGCAGTCAATGCGGGAGACAGCAGGATCCAAGGCTGACGCGCCTCTCGTTTTTCGACGGACATGGTCTTTCCCTGTTGAGGCCCGTGATGCCCGGGCTTGACGGGACCATGCAAAACCTGCCCACTATAGATCAAATAGATAATCAAAATTCTGAATATAGATAGGATCTATAGTGAGCGATTCCCGCTTTGCCCCCGACCGTATCGCCCGCGAGCTGGACTGGAACCTCTTGCGCACCTTTGTTGTTCTGGCCGAAAGCCATTCGATCACCGAAGCGGCGCAGCAGCTCAGGCTGAAACAGCCCTCGGTCTCGGCCGCGCTGAAGAAGCTGGAGGACCGGATCGGGCGCAAGCTGATCGACCGCTCACCGGGCCACTACCAGTTGACCGATGCGGGGCGGCTCTTGTACCGCGAGGCGCTTGATATCAATGGATCGATCCTGCGCCTGTCGACCCTGATGCGGGAACTGACGGACGAGGTGCAGGGCCATATCAAGATCGCCGTGGCCAGCCATGTGGTCTGCCCGCTGTTTGACGAGGTTCTGGCGGAGTTTCACAGCAATCATCCCAAGGCGACGCTGTCTATCGATGTACGCTCAAGCGCCGATGCGATTGCCGAGGTCGCCGCAAAGCGCGCCTCCTTCGCCCTATGCCTCGTGCGCGATCACAACCCCAAGCTGGAGTATCGCCGTCTCTACCGCGAATTCTTCGGGCTGTTCTGCGGACCGCGCCATCCGCTATTCGGGCGCAAGGATCTGACGGTTGCCGATCTGGCAGGGCACAGTTCGGTCAGTTTTGAAACCGACCGGCTGCATGATGTGCTGAAACCCGTGACCGTGATGCGGGCGCAGGCAGAGCTAGGCGACAAGGTCACCGGTCTCTCAAGCCATCTGGAAGAGGTGCATCGGATGATCGTCGCCGGGATCGGCATCGGCCCCCTGCCCGTTCATGTGGCAGCGCGCGATGTGCGGGACGGGCTATTGTGGCAAGTGCCCCCCTATGAGGATCTGCCCGGAATCGACGTGCATGTGGTCTGGAGCCGCCACGCAGCCAAGAACCGCGCCGAAGAACTGCTCATCGGCGGGCTGCTGGATGCGATTGAGGCCACCCCCATCGAGGATCGCACCTACCGCTGACGGCCTCAGATCGACAGACGCCAGGCCCCGTTCACATCCTTGCAGTACTTGCGATTGATGAGGCTGGCTTTCTCTTCGCCTTTGGGGTGGGCCTTGTGTTGCAGGGAAATGCAGTTGCCCTGCTGATCGACAATCGTCACCTTGCCGTAGGCGTTGGAATCAGGATTGCTCCAAGCCTCTGACGTGCCTTTTTTCGGCTGCGCAACACCATAGAGCACGGCTTCAGCCTGGATCATCATCTCCAGATCCACCGGAGTGAACCCCGACTGCGCCAGAATACGACTCAGCGGTTTGCCAACGACAGGCGCGGCGGCAAGCATGGCAACACTGAGGGCGGCAAGGGTCTTGGCAATGGGGGTCATTTGGCTGTGGCCTCGATCTGAAATCCGGTCTTGCTGGTAATGTGGTGCAACGGCGGCCCTTTGTCTACCAGCGGGCGACACCTCAGCAACAGAGATCACCGGTCAGGAGAACTTGCGGAACAGCCGGGTCATGTCGAACAGTTCATCCAGCCGTTCATAGCGTTCGCGGGTCTCGTCCCAGCCTTCCTCTTGGGTCGCGGCAATCATCGCCTCGAGCAGCATCATGGTGGAGATGTTCGAATCCCAGGCCGAGGGGATTTCCACCCAGCAATTGAACGTATGCTGAGCGACCGAGGTGATCGGGCTGGCCCATTGATCGGTGATCAGGATGATCTTGACTCCTCGTTCAGCCGCCAGTTCTGCCAGTCGTTGCAGGTTGGTCTCATAGCGCCGCACGTCGAACATCAGCAGCGTATCGCCCGCCTCCATATCCAGCACGTAATGCGGCCATGTGGCCGACGACGACGTCATATGCGTGACGCGCTGGCGAATGGCCTGAAAATGGGTAAAGGCATAGTCGGCCAGCGCCCGCGTGATGCGCCCGCCCACAACATAAAGCCGCCCTTCGGTATTGGCCAATTGGCGGACGGCCATATCAAACTGTTCGTAATCGAGGTTGGAAAAGGTCTGGCCCAGGTTATCCGTCACCGCCTGTGCAAATCTGTTCAAAAGGTGCCCTTCGGGCGCCTCGGAGGCCCAGTTTTCCCGTCGCTGCGTCGGGCCGGAGACCTGCGCTTCCAACTCTTTCAGCAAGGCCTGATGGAACTGCGGATAGCCCTTGAAACCCAGTTTCTGCACCATGCGCGCCACCGTCGGGGTCGAGACCTCTGCATTGGCCGCAACGATGGTGATCGAGGCCAGCCCTGCCGCCGGATAGTTTTCCAGCAAGGAATTCGCAAACTTACGCTCGGACTGGGTCAGCGCGGAATAGTGTTCGCGGATCAGCTCACGCACGCTGGGGGCGGGTTTGGACACGGGCGATCACCTCCAATACCGATCGATCAAAAAACAGGCAGTCGCATTCGAGGGCGCCACGGCGGCCTGACGCATGCAAAATCTTGACTGGAAGGATATTGACAGAAATAGCAGCGCGTGAAAACATTTTTCCAAACCGCAGGGAGTGCCGCATGTCATCGGGCGATTCCAAAGCTCAAAAAGAAGCCGTGGAGATCTTCAACGCTGATGGCGCGGGAGATGTGTTGATCCTGTGTGAGCATGCCAGCCACGATATTCCAGAACGCTACAACGGGCTTGGCCTTGCCGAAGCCGACCGGACCAGCCATGCGGCCTGGGATCCCGGTGCGCGGGCGGTATCGCTTGCACTGGCAAAGGCGCTGGATGCACCAATGGTGGCAAGCCGGGTGTCGCGGCTGGTCTATGACTGCAACCGCCCCCCAGAGGCGCATTCGGCCATGCCGGTGAAATCCGAGGTGATCGAGGTTCCTGGCAATGTGGGCCTCACCGACGAGGATCGCGCCGAGCGCGTGCAAAGCGTTTATGTGCCTTTCTGCACTGCAGTGGGTGATATTCTGTCCGCACGAAAGGCAACCGGGCGCGACACGGTTCTGGTGACCATGCACAGTTTTACGCCGGTCTATTTCGGCACCCGGCGCGCGGTTGAGATCGGCATCCTGCATGACAGGGACAACCGCCTGGCCGATGCCATGCTGGCCGAGGCCCAGCGACTGCCGCACCGCAAAATCGCGCGTAACGATCCCTATGGCCCCGAAGATGGCGTCACCCATTCGCTGCGTCTTCACGGGCTCCAGAATGGGCTGGCCAATGTAATGATCGAAGTGCGCAACGACCTTTTGCGCATGCCAGAGGACGAGGCGCAGATGGCCGAAGAACTGCTCACCCTGCTGCGCCCGGCTCTGGCCGCGCTCAAGACCGAAAGGCAGGCAGATGCCTAGTTTCATCCTCCGCTATATCCGCATCATCGATGCGATGAACTGGTTCATCGGTCGCTTTGCCATGTATCTGATCTTTGCCCTGATCGGAGTACTCCTGTGGTCGTCGGTGTCAAAAACCTTCTTCAACCCTTCGCTCTGGACACTTGAGACCGCGCAATTCGTCATGGTCGCCTATTACGTTCTGGGCGGGCCCTATTCGATCCAGATGGGCTCGAATGTGCGGATGGATCTGTTCTATGGCAGCTGGAGCACAAGGACCAAGGCCTGGGTCGATGGCTTTACCGTGCTGTTTCTGATGGTCTACCTCGGCATCCTTTTTTACGGCGCGGTCAGTTCCACCGCCTATAGCCTTGGCTATTTCGGGATGGAGCCTTTCTCCTTTTTCGGAGATCTGATCTGGACGCTGATCACCGAGGGTCTGACGGCAGCGGGAGAGAAGATCGGCTACCTTGAGCGCAGCTCCACCGCCTGGCGGCCCTTCCTGTGGCCGGTCAAATTCATCCTCTGCTTCGGTGTCCTCTTGATGCTGCTGCAATGCCTTGCCGAATTGTTCCGGGATATCGGACGCCTGCGCGGAGTGGACCTCTGATGCCCTATGAAATGATCGCCCTTGTGATGTTTGCCGGCATGATGCTGATGCTGATGACCGGCCAGCGCGTCTTTGGCGCCATCGGATTTGTCGGCGCGGTTGCAGGGCTGCTGCTGTGGGGGACTGGCGGGGTGGAGATCCCGTTTTCAGCCGCCATGAAGCTGATGAAATGGTATCCGCTGCTGACCCTGCCGATGTTCATCTTCATGGGCTACGTTCTGTCGGAATCCAAGATCGCCGACGACCTCTATCGTATGTTCCACGTCTGGATGGGGCCGGTGAAGGGCGGGCTTGCCATCGGCACCATCGGCTTGATGGTGCTGGTTTCGGCCATGAATGGCCTGTCGGTTGCAGGCATGGCCATTGGCGCCACCATCGCCCTGCCGGAACTTTTGCGCCGCGGCTATGACAAGATTCTAGTGACAGGCACCATTCAGGCAGGATCCAGCCTAGGCATTCTTGTGCCGCCCTCGGTGGTGCTGGTGCTCTATGCGATGATCGCGCGCCAGCCGGTGGGGCAGCTTTGGCTGGCAGGTGTGATCCCCGGCCTTTTGATGGCCACCATGTTCATTGTCTACATCTACATTCGCGCGCGGATGCAGCCGGATCTTGGCCCGGCCATGACTCCCGAGGATCTGGCCGAATACGACCGCGTGAGCGACCACCCGCTGCGTCTGAACTATATCGTTCTGGCCTCATTGGTGCTGATCCCGCTGGTGGTCAAATTGGGCATCGTGGCACCAAAATCCGCCATCGGCCTGGCCCTTGGCGCAGCGGCGCTGTCCTTTGTCACTCGCAAGATCCCGATGTTCTACACGGATCTCTTCCTGAAAGAGAAATACCGGCTCTTGTTCTCGGGCGTGCTGCCGCTGGCGATCTTTGCCGCGATGATGATCCCCTTTGTCAACGGCTGGACCTCGCTGGTGGAAAGCTCGGCCATTGGCGCGATGACCGCCTTTATCGCTGCGGTCCTCAAAGGACGCATGAACAAGGAAGTGTTTGAGACCTCGGTACGCTCCACCCTTGGGATTTCCTGCATGTTCATGTGGATCATCCTTGCCGCGCTGGGGTTCGGGGCGATCTTTGATGGCCTTGGCGCGGTCAAGGCGATCGAGGATCTGTTCACCACGCAGCTGGGCCTTTCCCCATGGATGATCCTGATCCTGATGCAGCTCAGCTTTATCGTGATGGGCACCTTCCTTGATGACACCGCGATGCTGGTGATCGTTGCGCCGCTTTATGTGCCGCTGGTGGGCGCGCTCGGGTTCGATCTGATCTGGTACGGGGTGCTTTACACGATCACCACCCAGATCGCCTATATGACGCCGCCCTTTGGCTACAACCTATTCCTGATGCGCGCCATGGCCCCGCCCGAGATCGGGCTGAAGGACATCTATGTCTCCATCATCCCCTTTGTGGCGGTGATGGTGGTGGCGCTGACGCTTGTGATGCTGTTCCCGCAAATCGCCCTGTGGCTGCCGGAACTGGTCTACGGAAAATAACCAACAAGAGCCCCGGTCGGGGGCCCTATTTCAACAAGGAGAGAAGTGATGACAACAAGACGTAAGTTTCTGACCACCGCCGGGGTTGGCGCCATGGCCGCCCCGCTGGCGACCCCGGCGCTGGCCCAGTCCACCATCAAGTGGCGCATGCAGACCTATGCCGGCGCCGCGCTCGCCGAACATGTGGTGAAACCCGCCATCGACATGTTCAACAAGATAGCAGGCGACCGCATGCAGATCGAACTGTTCTATGCCGATCAGCTGGTCCCCACAGGCGAGTTGTTCCGCGCCATGCAGCGCGGCACCATCGATGCGGTGCAGTCCGATGACGACTCCATGGCCTCCCCGACCGAAGTCACCGTCTTTGGCGGCTACTTCCCCTTTGCCTCGCGCTACTCCCTCGACGTGCCGGTGCTGTTCAACCAGTACGGCCTCAATGAGATCTGGGACGAGGAATATTCCAAGGTCGGCGTCAAGCACATCTCGGCCGGTGCCTGGGATCCCTGCCACTTTGCCACAAAGGACCCGATCAACAGCCTTGCGGACCTCAAAGGCAAGCGTGTCTTCACCTTCCCGACTGCGGGCCGCTTCTTGAGCCAGTTCGGCGTGGTGCCCGTCACCCTGCCCTGGGAAGACATCGAGGTCGCGGTGCAGACTGGCGAGCTGGACGGCATCGCATGGTCCGGCATCACCGAAGACTACACCGTCGGCTGGGCCGATGTGACCAACTACTTCCTGACCAACAACATCTCGGGCGCCTGGGCGGGCAGCTTCTTTGCCAACCAAGGCCGCTGGAACGAGCTGCCGGAAGACCTGCAGACCCTGTTCCGCGTCTGCTGTGACCAGTCGCACTACTATCGCCAGTGGTGGTACTGGGGCGGTGAAGCCTCCCTGCGCGTCAACGGCACCAAGATGCAGCTGACCTCGATCCCCGATGCCGAATGGCAGCAGGTCGAAGACGCCGCCGTCAAGTTCTGGGACGAGATCGCAGCCGAAAGCCCGACCAAGGCCAAGGTTGTCGAGATCTTCAAGAAATATAACGCCGATATGACCAAGGCAGGCCGCCCCTACCGTTACGGCTGATCGGCGCCCATAGTAACACATCCTCCGGCTCGCGAATCGTCCTTGCGGGCCGGAACGCAGAACCGAGACTTTGCCCGCAGGCGCCACTCTGACAACAGCTTGGCCCTGCGGGCCGCAACCTGAAAGGGCCCTCTCATGCTCTCCTTCGACACGCTCAAATCCCAGGTTGCCGATGGCACCGTGGACACCGTTCTTGTGTGCCTTGTGGACATGCAGGGGCGCCTGATGGGCAAGCGTTTCCATGCCAAGCATTTCGTCAACAGCGCCTGGGAAGAAACCCATTGCTGCAACTACCTCTTGGCCACCGACCTTGAAATGGCGACACCCGATGGCTATGCCTCCACCAGCTGGGAAGGCGGCTATGGCGACTACGTGATGAAGCCGGATCTGTCCACGCTGCGCCCGATGCCCTGGCTTGAGGGCACCGTGATGGTGCTCTGTGATGTGCTGGATCACCACACCCACAAGGACGTGCCGCACTCCCCCCGCGCGATCCTCAAGAAACAGATCAAACGCCTGGCCGAACTGGGTTATGACGCGATGATGGCCACCGAGCTGGAGTTCTTCCTGTTCGAGAAGAGCTTTGGCGAGATTGCCAAATCGGGTTTCCGCGATCTGACGCCGATTTCGACCTATAACGAAGACTACCACATCCTTCAGACCACCAAGGAAGAACACGTGATGCGCCCGCTGCGCAATCACCTGTGGGACGCAGGCATTCCGGTCGAGAACACCAAGGGCGAGGCCGAAGCGGGCCAGGAAGAGCTGAACATCAAGTATGATCATGCTCTGAATACCGCCGATCACCACACCATCGCCAAACACGCGGTGAAGGAAATCGCCTGGCAGCAGGGCCATGCCGCGACCTTCCTGCCGAAATGGCACCACGACAAGGTCGGCTCTTCTTCGCACGTGCACCAGTCGCTGTGGAAGGACGGCAAGCCCGCCTTTTATGACGAAAGCGACGCGTTGGGGATGAGCCAGCTGATGAAACACTACATGGCCGGGATGCTGAAATACGCGCCCGACTACATGTATTTCCTGGCCCCCTACATCAACAGCTACAAGCGTTTCATGAAGGGCACTTTTGCCCCCACCCGGATCATCTGGTCGGTGGACAACCGCACCGCGGGCTTCCGCCTTTGCGGCGATGGCACCAAGGCGGTGCGCGTCGAATGCCGCGTCGGTGGATCGGACATCAACCCCTATCTGGCCATGGCCGCGCAGCTCGCGGCGGGCATCGCAGGCATCGAGGAACAGCTGGAACTGGCCCCGGCGGCCAAGGGCGACGTCTATCAGGGCGACAGCGGCATGCTGCCCGGCAGCCTGCACGCCGCTCGCGAGACGCTGAACACCTCCGAAATGCTCCGCGCGGCTTTTGGCGACGAGGTGGTGGATCACTACGTGCGCGCCGCCGAGGTGGAGATCGAAGACTTTGAGCGCGTCGTGACCGACTACGAGATCGCACGCGGATTTGAGCGGGCCTGATCTTGCCCGTCACCTGAATGACTGACACGGGCAGGACAACCTTCTGCCCGCAACCAAAAGAGGATGGCATGAGCCAGACACTGACATGTATCTCTCCGATCGACGGATCGGTCTTTGCCACGCGCGAAACCCTATCGCGCGATGACGCCTTTGCCGCAGCCGCCCGCGCCCGTGCGGCCCAAGCCGCCTGGGCCGCCCGCCCCTTGCAGGAACGGATCGACCTGGTGATGGCTGGTGTCGCCAAGGTTGGCGAAATGAACGACGAGATCGTCCCGGAACTCGCGCATATGATGGGCCGCCCGGTCCGCTATGGCGGTGAATTCGGCGGGTTCAACGAGCGGGCGTCCTATATGGCCGAGATCGCCAAGGAGTCCCTCGCCGATATCGAGGTGGGCGAGGATGCGACCTTCAAGCGGTACATCAAGCGCGTGCCCCATGGCGTCGTTTTTGTCGTCGCGCCCTGGAACTATCCCTACATGACCGCGATCAACACCGTGGCCCCGGCCCTGATTGCCGGCAACACCGTGGTGCTGAAACATGCAACGCAAACCCTCTTGGTGGGCGAGCGTATGGCGGCGGCCTTCCATGCTGCGGGCGTGCCCGAGGATGTGTTCCAGAACGTCTTCCTTGACCATGACACCACCTCCGAACTGATCGCGCGCCGGGCCTTCAACTTCGTGAACTTCACCGGCTCGGTTGGCGGCGGTCAGGCGATGGAGCGCGCAGCGGCGGGCACCTTTACCGGCGTTGGAACCGAGCTGGGCGGCAAGGATCCGGGCTATGTCATGGAAGACGCCGATGTTGACGCGGCGGTCGATACGCTGATCGATGGTGCCATGTTCAACTCCGGCCAGTGCTGCTGCGGGATTGAGCGGATCTACGTGCACGAAAGCGTCTATGACACCTTCCTCGCCAAGGCGGTGGAGATCGTGAAGGGCTACAAGCTGGGCAATCCGCTGGACGGTGAGACCACTATCGGCCCGATGGCCAATGTGCGTTTCGCCAAGGAAGTACGCGACCAGATCGCCGAGGCGCTTGAGATGGGCGCAGTCGCCCATATCGACACCTTCGCCGAGGATGACGGCGGCGCCTACCTGACGCCGCAGATCCTGACCAATGTCACCCACGAAATGCGCGTGATGCGCGATGAGAGCTTTGGCCCGGTGGTTGGCATCATGAAGGTCTCCTCCGACGAGGAAGCCATCCGGCTGATGAACGACAGCGAGTTTGGTCTCACCGCCTCGCTCTGGACCAAGGATGTAGAGCGCGCGCAGGCCGTGGGCGATCAGATCGAAACGGGCACCGTCTTCATGAACCGCGCCGATTATCTGGATCCAGGCCTGTGCTGGACTGGCTGCAAGAACACCGGGCGCGGCGGCGGTCTGTCGGTCATCGGCTATCAGAACCTCACCCGCCCGAAATCCTATCACCTGAAAAAGGTGACGGGCTGAACCAAACTGGTCCGGGGCGCATCGCGGCCCGGACCAGCGCCCGCGCCTCGCTTCATACTGACTATCCCTCCGGCCCAATGGCCCTCATGAAAGGCAATATCCATGTCTCTCGTTGGAAACTGGTCCTATCCGACCGCAATCAAATTCGGCGCAGGCCGGATCAAGGAACTCGCCGAGGCCTGCGCGCAGGCCGGTATCAAGAAACCGCTCTTGGTCACCGACAAGGGCCTCGCGGATCTGCCTGTGACCCAAGGCACGCTCGACATCATGGAGGCAGCTGGCCTTGGTCGTGGCATGTTCTCTGAAGTTGATCCCAACCCCAATGAAAAGAACCTCGAGGCCGGCGTTGAAGCCTACAAGGCCGGCGGCCATGACGGCGTGATCGCCTTTGGCGGCGGCTCGGGGCTGGACCTTGGCAAGATGGTCGCCTTTATGGCTGGACAAACCCGCCCTGTCTGGGATTTCGAAGACATCGGCGACTGGTGGACCCGCGCCGACGCGGACGCCATTGCACCGATCATCGCCGTGCCCACCACCGCCGGGACCGGCTCCGAAGTGGGTCGCGCCTCGGTCATCACCGACTCTGTCACCCACCAGAAAAAGATTATCTTCCACCCCAAAGTGCTGCCCACAGTGGTGATCTGCGACCCCGAACTGACCGTGGGCATGCCAAAGTTCATCACCGCAGGGACCGGGCTTGATGCTTTTGCCCATTGTGTCGAGGCCTTCTCCAGCCCGCATTATCACCCGATGAGCCAGGGTATTGCGCTGGAAGGGATGCGGCTGGTCAAAGACTACCTGCCTCGCGCCTATGCAGACGGCACAGACATCGAGGCGCGCGCACAGATGATGTCGGCGGCAGCCATGGGGGCCACCGCCTTCCAAAAGGGGCTTGGTGCCATCCACGCCATGAGCCACCCAATCGGCGCAGTCTTCAACACCCACCACGGCACCACCAATGCGGTCTGCATGCCTGCGGTTCTGGAGTTTAACGGGCCTGTGATCGCGGATCGGTTCAACCAGGCCGCGGCCTATTTGGGGATCGAAGGCGGCTTTGACGGGTTCCGCTCTTACGTGCAAGAGCTGAATGACAGCCTAGGCATTCCGCGCAAACTGTCGGATCTGGGTGTCACCAAGGAATCGATCCCCGAACTGGTCAAGGGCGCGATCATCGATCCCTCCTGCGGTGGAAACCCGGTTGAACTGACCGAAGCCAACCTGAACGAGCTGTTCCAGGCCGCCCTCTAAACACGAAAATCCTTCGACAAGATAAGGCGCCCCTCCCTCACAGCGGATAGGCGCCTTTTTGATCGCCCAAAACCACTACGCGCCACCTTGCAATCTTTCAATGGCACCCGTTCCCCAAAATCAGCCAAAACCGCGTCGCCAATAGCGACCTTAAAAAGGCAAAATGCCAGCCTAGACCCTCCGCCCTCTCATCGTAGGATGATGCGCAGTAGGAGAAGTAAGAAGCGGGTAAAGGCAGCGTGGTCTTCCTGCTTCGGCATT